>Ga0180431_10008927_pt1 | contig 11425 bp, 5 predicted proteins | sample SS_ome_11_FD_132459 | JGI IMG/M metagenome (GOLD analysis project Ga0180431, IMG submission 132459) | Hypersaline lake sediment archaeal communities from the Salton Sea, California, USA - SS_1_MS_1 metaG | ecosystem: Environmental > Aquatic > Non-marine Saline and Alkaline > Hypersaline >...
ATCCAGGGCAAACGGGAATCCGTCCGGCGCGGTGCCCTCGCTGACCGTCCGGAAATCACCCGGCTGCAGCACCAGGGCGTCAGGGAGCTTATACTTGAGCAGGTCGGCCCGGTCGTCACTGAGGTATACGTTGTCCAGCTCCACCGCCACGGGACCGGGATTATACAACTCGATCCAGTCGATGCCCGGCGCCGCATCGCTGTTGGCCAACAGCTCGTTGATCAGCAGGCGGGCCCGCGGGTCGTCGCCGCCCCCGGCCGGCTGGATCACCGCAGCGAGAATGGGACTGGCCATACAGTCCGAACTGCCCGAGAGCGTCGCATTATGCGCCTGGATGGCCAGCACGTTTTCTCCGGGAACCAACAGATCCAGGTGCCCGGTGAGGTCCACGTTGGCCGTCGGCGGGTCCCAGGCGGTGCCGCCGGCTTGGTTGAACGGCGGTGGATCGGCAGGCATGTCTCCGGAGTCCGCCACGCGCGTGCCGTTGAGATAGAGCACGTAGGCGTCGTCGTAGTGGACCTCCGCGCGCAACTGCGAAAACGCGGCGATCTGCTGGCGGGTCAGGTTGAAGGGCAACCGGGCGTACACGGAGATGTAGTTTCCGTTCATGTCGTTCAGTCGGGTGCCGATGTACTGCAATTCGGCGGAGCTGTTGCTGTATCCGTAGCCGCTGGGGCCATCGCTCCAGGCGGTGGTGGCGGGATCGTCGTTGAAGCCCCGCTGCGTCCAGGCGGTGGTGGCTTGCCCGCCCGGGCCCGGCGACGGTTCCTGGGTGCCCTTGAAATATCGTCCTGGATGTCCGAGGTTCACCAGGACGACCAACGTCGGGTCTTCCGGCTGGGCCTGCACCTGGTCGGGAAGGCCGGGCGTGCCGCCTATGAGAGTGCTGGCGGTCCACGTGGCGGCCTCGTCGGGGTCGCCGGCGAGCTTGGCGCGGATCAGTGAGTGACCGGTCCCGTCGGGCGCCGCCGGCCAGGGATGCGACTCGTTGTACCGCATCGACAGTATGATTTCGCCGCTTTCGTTGGACAATTGGACGCGCTCGCCGCCGTTGCTGAGGCGGCCGGTGAAGGGACCAAGGACGCCGGTAATGCCGTACGCCGCTTCCAGAGCGTTCGGATCGCGGGCCACCACCAGATGCTGCTTGGCGCCCAAGATGGTCTCTGCCGGAAAGGTGTACTCAATCCCGTCGGTGAACGCATAGCCGCCCATATCTTCCATGACGGCGCGGTCGTTGTAAAGTTCGATGAACTCGAGATTCTCCTGCTCGTCGCTCGGGTGATACATCACCTCACTGATGACCAAGGCCAGGCTGGGTCGTGAGACCGATAAAACGGCTGCGGAGACTGCCAGCAGTACGGAAATCCAACACTGCTTCCGGGTCTTCATAGATGATTCATCCTTTCTCCGGTTCTGTGTGTTTGCCTGGCTGACCCTGTCGTTCACGGTCGGCCGTAGCGATCGACACTTGTCATGCGCTCAGTTGCGAACGTGCCCGAACGAGCATAAGCCTTTCCTGCACGCCCGTGCTTTCCGACGTCGGGTGTCCGCAGGCGGTTTACACTCACCTGTCGCTGCAGTGAGACACGGCAAAAGGGCGTCCGTACGACTCGGGCGCACCCTTCTCAAGTTACACCTCCGCCGGTCGCTGCCTTCGCCGGGGCCGTCATGCCGACCTCTGCCGTGCGAAAGGTGGACGCTTGAAGCGCACTGCAATATTCCTAAAATCTTCCGATGCGCTATTTTAACAAATTGCGAAGGGAATTTTTGCCGTTTTTCCCATTTTCATGCAGTTTTGCCCTGTTCTTGCCGGCATCGGGGAAGCTCGCATGCCACCACTGCCGCAGACATTACCTATAAACTGCAAGGGGAGAATGGCCACGATGGCACGGCGGTGACATAAATCTCTTTTCAGCAAAGGCTTAGGGGGGAAATAGCCTGCGGGGTCTGCGCCCGCGACGGCCCGACGCCTGTTTGCTGGTGATCTTGCCGAGCCGGATTGCCCGATGTCCGATCTCTCCAACCCCGGGCGGCGGCAGGAGTGCCTCCGGTCGCCACCGTCGGGCGCGAGGCAGCAGAAGAATGAGCCTGTCCCACAGCGTTCTTGGCGGGGCCGAGCCATTCCGAAAGGGTGAATTCCACCTGAGAACACCTCCAGGTGCCCCGACGATTCCGAACCGTGGTACAAGATTTCGGTTCTCGTAGTGTGCAGGGTGCCCGGCGGTTCGAAAAACGGCGAAAAATACGTATTTTTCCGGGTAGGCGCCCTGCTTCCGGGAGACGTAGAATATAGCCATGGTGGTATGGGACAATGGGATTTGTGCGGTGACAAAGCGAACCACAGCGGAGTTGGAACAAATCAAAGGGGCGACCGCCTGTCCCAAGGGCTTTTCCTGCACAGCGTCGGGCTTTTCGCAGGCCGGCAGGGTACGCGTCCTCTGGGGCGGCGAACTGCTGGAATGTCACGAACCCGGCGGGCACGTGTGCCGGTTTGCGCAGTCGTTCGGAGACGACCTTTTCTGCACGTGTCCTTTGCGGAAATATCTGGCGAATGTGCTTCGCATGTGAAGCCCAAGCGAGCGGTCGCGAGCAAGGGGGCCTGTTTCTGCGCGCGTGACGCGGCTTATACGAATTCGGAAAAATTCTCGCGCCGTCTGTCATCCTGAACGTAGCGCAGCGAAGTGAAGGATCTGGCCTGCGGGCTTGAGATGGCTTTGTTCGCAGCTCGGATCCTTCGCCTGCGGGTCAGGATGACAAACGCTCAAACGCGCAAGGACTTTTCCTAATTCGTATTATTGAGGTAGCTCCAGGCCGTGCGGCAGCCGGTTGATGTGCGACCGGAGAGGCGTCTGGTTCTGTACGTTGCCACCGGTGGCGAGGAAGAAATCGTTGTCCGCCCGACCCGCGTCGATATTGAGCGTCGGCGTCCTGTCGGCGGTGAACGTTGCCTCGGTCAACGCCACCCAGTGTCCCTGCAGCGTGCGGACCCACCCGTTGCCGTAGCGGGCCCTGCGCCGCCTGGTGGCGCTGACGCCGTTGCGCCGGAAATCCTCGACGAAGCTGTAATAGCCCTGGAGGGGATCACCGCCCGTGAGGGTCTGGAACGTTACCAGGTGCTTCCACGTGTGGGACTCGTTGAGATAGAAATAGGCTGCATAGGCCGTGCTCTCGCCCTCGACCTGTGCTTTGACGCAGAACCGGTACCGCTGGCCTTTGGACCACGGGTAGGGAAACATGCTCTTGCCCCCCGTGCCCTCGTTTCCGAACCGGCTGACGCGCACGCCGTCGCCGGCGCCGAGCACCTTGACCCTGCGGTCGGGCTCGACGGTGTCGGGGTCGTTCTGCTTGCCCGGGTCCCACACGGAGAAGATGACCACCTTCTTGCCCGGCTCGATGAGCTGCTGAATACCGAAGTAGCCATGGTTGAAGCCGCACACGCAGAAGTAGGTGCCCGCATCCGATTCCTCGACGGTCACCTCATTGTAGAAGACGCTGCCCGGCGGGGCGTCATACCACAAATGAACGGACCGCGCCGCACGGGGCGGGTCCTGATCGGCCACAGCGAATTGTGTGAACAACCACATCGAGCTGCTCAGGACTACCATAGTTGCCCATATATGACTCTGCTGTCTCATCGCTGCAGTTCTCCTTTTGAGGCGGTCTGTTTCCTCGCCCGGGGCGTGTCTGAAATGGCTTCTATCCGAGACTCTTGCGTTACCACGCGGGCATTATAGGCCTTAGGCGCTAACCACGCCAGCGGTCTTGGCTCTCAGGTCGCTGGTCAAGAGGCCCATAACGGTGGGGTGCAGTGCCGGTCGTGAATACTCTGTGCGTCTGGTCCCTGTGGGACAGACGCTTGTCTGGGGCCGGCCACGTTGAAACGGTCATCGTGGCGTGGCCGCGGCCCGGGTTTTTGGCTCATCCGGTTTTTTTCTTGTGGCCGACGGTTTTGGGCGTGGCACATCCGGACGGGATGTGTTACTTTGCTCCCTGTCAACTTTGCGGAAGCACCTTGAGAGTCTTGTTGGAATCTTTGCGGCGGATGTGCTGCGCGTCCGTGCAAGAGAGTCTGCCATCAGGCAAGAAGGAGAGATGACATGCGAAGCCTCACCTGGTTCATTTGTTTGCTGTTGCTGCTCACAGCGGGGTGCGAGTCAGGCAGTCATTCGGCCTGGTATTCATGGCGTCATTCGGGTGGCCACGGGCCCCAGGACGAACCCATGGCAGGGGCATGCCCGATCTCACAGCGGGAGTTTGAGAGAACCGTTGCCGAGGCGGCCCGTCACCTGGATGCGGTCGCGCGGGGTCTGGAGGAGTACGGCACGATCTCGGCCTCGACGGCGGCGATTATGCTGTCTCCCGGAGACCATTTCAAGTTCGATCTGGACCTGACGCCCAGAGAGATCTTTGCCATGCGACCCGTCCAGGGCATATCCGCGGCGCGTACGTACGAGGAGCTGGTCATTCGCACGGCCGCGTCCATCGCCCTGCTGCGCGCGGGCAAGCAAGACGAGGCGCACGCTGAACTCGCGGCCGCGCTTGCCGGTGACAACGGAACGGATACGCAGGGCGACAACGGTACTTCCGAAGAGCCCAACGCGCCATCCGCTCCACCATTGCCCGAGACCAAGCCCTTGGAGGTCAGCAGCGCGTGGTCCGGACCTGATCCGAATGCGCTCGATGTTTCGTTGCGCGACCATATCAAGCGCGTATTCGATGATCACATCACGTGCAAGCTGTTCGAGTGGCTCAGCAAGCCCTCGGACGAGAGCCTGGGCGCGAACAAGCAGTTGTACGCGGCGTTGCTCACCGTGAGTGTGCGGCCGGGGCGCAGGACCTATCGTGGCTACGTCGGGGAGATCGATATTCGCTTCGAATATGCGGCGTGCGGTCCGGACGGAGTACCGTACCGCGGCACCCGGCATCCGCTTGCCTTTGCCGCATTTCCCGCGGTGGACACCCAGGTGCTGGACTTGCAGACGAGCACGCGCAAGCAGTTTGCCCTGGCAGTGCTCCTGGAAGCGGCGTTCCCGAAGCTGGGGGGACGCGTGCTGTCCCAATATGTCAAAAGCCTCGAACGAGATGTGGCCACCCGGACACCGGTAAATACCATTGTGGGCTACAACTCCTCGGGTCGCCATTTCGGGTGGCGTTTCTCGCCGCGTTTCACCGCCCAGGCCGACCCGGCAGCCCCCGAGCCCGGCCCCGCCAACATACTCCAGGCTCAGAGCTTCCCCGCCCTCGTACTTGTGGTTGCCGACGTGGAGGACTTGAGCCCGCAAGTGCGCGTCCAGGCGCTGGGGCGCGAGCCCATCGAGGCCGAGCCGCGCCGCGTATTGCCTGATGGCCAACGAATAACCGGGCCATACAATCATCTGTCTCTTTTCTACTGTATGCGTTGGCTCCGCGCGCCGGCGCCCGGCGCGGACCGGTTGCCTTTAGGGGGGAGTATCCATCGTTTCCTGCACCCCCGGCTCGACGAAACGCAGGTGGCCAAATGGGCCCGGCATCTTGACGAGGCCAGAAACTGTATCCTGCGAGTGATGGGGGACCCGAGGCGGGCCGGCACCTACTCGGTCCAAACGCTCCGCAAACGCCTGAATATGCTCGAGGCTGCCAGCGTGGGAGCCGACACCTATGCAGCCCTTCCGGCGCCGTCGAACGTGGCTCTCTCGGCCATCAGCCCGACGCGGGCCTGCGTGGATGCCAACTGCGTGTTCGTCGTGACCGGCGGGGGATTTAAGCAGGACAAGACGAGATTCCTGCTCGGATCGGCCGAGGCGACGGTCAGCGGTGTCGGCAGCGACGGTACCAGTGCTGTCATCACGCTGCCGAAAGGCGGCGCAACAGGATTCGCGGACGTCACGGTCTACCACGCGGACGGGGGTTCCGCCCGATTGGAGAAGGCCGTCGAGTTCGTTTCTGATGGCAACGGTCAAGAGAAACCGCCCGACGACTGAAGCTGCGTAAGAGACGCATACCACTTGTGAGGCGGGCGGCAGATGGGGACTTGGTTAAGGAGAGATCGCATGAAACGGAAAGGCAGGAAGAGCCCGCGTCGCGGGCAAGTGCGACCACTGTCGAGCGGTTCGTGGATCATGCCGTTGAGTTCCGAGAAGCCGCAGCCCGGCACGGCCGGCTTGCCGAGCCGCGTCATCCACGAGGTCGTCAGCGCACAGGATGCTCCCGAGCAGATGGCTGAGAGACGCCAGTCGCAGCCCGAGCGTATCAGTTGGGGGCAGTACATCTTCGACGTGCCGCGTGTGTGGGCGAAGACGAAAGGAGAAAACGTGACCGTGGCCGTACTGGACACCGGGGTCGATCCCGACCACCCTGATCTGCGCGAGGCGATTGCCGACATGAGGGACTTCTCCGGTGACGGAATCGAGGACGTGGACGGCCATGGGACGCACTGCGCCGGCGTGATCGCCGCGCGGCACAACGATTTCGGCTTTGTGGGGGTCGCACCCTTGTCGATGCTGCTGATTGGAAAGGTCCTGGGCAACGACGGACGGGGCAGCTACGACCAAATTGCCGACGGTATCGATTGGGCGGTGGATCGGGGGGCTCACATTATCTCCATGTCGCTTGGAGGGCCCGATTCCAGCCAGCGGCTGTTCCAGTCCGTGCACAGCGCCCTTGCGGCCGGGGTGTCTGCGATCTGTGCGGCGGGTAACGAGGGTTGTCTTTTCGGCAACAGCATCGGTTATCCGGGCCGGTACGGGGGCGTGATTACGGTCGCCGCGCATGATCCCAACGGCAACCCCGCAGGTTTTTCCTCACGCGGCGGCGAGCTTGATTTCATGGCGCCGGGCACGGAGATATGGTCAAGCTTCAAGGATGGTGGCTACGCCAGCCTCAGCGGAACGTCGATGGCCGCGCCGTTTGTTGCAGGACTGGCCGCCTTGTGCATTTCCAAGCACCGCAGCGGACGGTACCGCAACCGCACGGATCTGAACAACTGCGAAGATATGCGGGAGCATCTGATGCGAATGGCCACTCACCCGGGGGCGCATGATAGCACCAGCGGCTACGGGCCCCTTCGACCATTACAGTACTTCTGAGATTTGCGCTCGGTCAGCTCGCTAACTCGCCGGTGAGGCTGCGGCGGAGGTGGCCGGTGATGCGGACGTCGAAAAACTCGTTCAGGGGCAGACGCTGGTGGACGGCCACGAGGATGGGGTAGCTGCCGATCTGCCGCATGAAGGTGGTGGTCCCGTTGTGGACCTCGCTGCACAGAGCCTTGAGCACGGTGCCAACGGGAAAGAGCCTCTTGAGCATCGGGATGTCGATTTGCTCGCGGACCGCCTGCGTCCAGCGCGTGTAGTAGCGCCGGTTCTTGCGAAGCATTTTCTGCCCGACCTGCTCGTAGAGGCGCGTGCCGGGGAAGGGAACGACCCGGCGGATGTTGATGCGCCGGATCAGCAGTCCCTCGTCGAGTATACGTTGCAGGGCCGCCAGATTCTTATCCAGCGTTTCGGGCGTCTCGCCCGCCAGGCCCAGCAGGATGTTGATGCCGGGCAGGAGAGCGTGACAGCCGTTGTCGCCGCGAAAGCCGCCGGTGCGGTTGATGGTGCGAATCGCCTCGAACGTCATGTCGTACGTGGAGTTGAGATTGTTGGCCTGGACGACCTCGGGGTCGAAGGATTCCACACCCATCGCGGCGGTGCTGCCCGGCGTAAGGTACTTGACGAACAGCTCGGTACGTCGTTCGTTGACCATGGCGGGATTGGCGTTGTCCAAGTGCAAGATCTCGGGTTGCAAGGCTGCCAAACCTGAGAGCAACCGCTCGATCTTGTCCGGATCGCCCCCCTCGTAGCTGTAGATGCACGACTGCTTGCCGAGCCGGAAGGCCCTGGCGCCGAGGCTCATCAGGGTCTTGACCTCCTCGGCGACGTGTTCGGCCTGACGCCACTGGACGGTGTGTTTGATGGGCTCGGTGCAGAACGAGCAGCCTTCGCCGCGCGGGCAACCCCGGCCAGTCTCGATCTCGACAATCCGATGTTGCAGGCGCGGCATCTGGCCGATGAGCCGGGCCCCCTGGAGGGCGTAGGGTTGGAGCTCGTCGTACGACTCGAAAACGAAAGGACGCAGCTCCTCGTAGTCTTCGGCCTGGGGCAGTTGCGGGCGGAAGCCGCGGCGAAATTGCGTGCCGCGGGACAGGACCGGGCCGGTGAGGATCTTACGCAGCTTGAACGATGCCAGCAGTTTGTTGACCTCGTGCAGTGTGCCCGGCCGGGCGCTGAGGTACTTGCCGGGTGTCTGCACGCCCACGACCAGGATGAGCTGGTCGGTATCGTTCAGGGCACGCCGGATTGCCTCGGGGTTGCGCGTGTGGTTGAGCACCTCGATGTGCGTCCGTCCCACCGGCGGATCGATCACGACCTGCGGGACATGCTCGACGTAGCGGATCAGCCGTAGATCGTCAATCGTCAGGTAGGTCGGCTCGTGCTCGTATTGGCCCGCCACGTAACGGGGCCAGACGCCGATGAACGGCGGGACCCCCAGGCCTGCCGGCTCGTCCGTATAGCAATCCAGAATCGTGCGTGTACGTGCCATGTATCCACGAAAAATCAAAGATCAAAGTGCAAAAATCAAAATGGCGGAATCCGCCTTCGGCGGATGACTTCCTCAATTTTGCTATTTGCGTTTTGCATTTTGAGTTGCCCTGTAGCGTATTATACAAAGTGCGCCGAACAAGTTCAAAAGGCGACTGGGGCAGGCCCGCCGCTCGACCGCCTCAGGAGCATTGCCCGAGAGAGGAGATCCGGAAGGAACTCGAACGGCCGAAGTTCTCGCCGGGAATCAAGACTGTCGCGCGTCACCCCGAGCGCAGTCGAGGGGTCTGGCCGAGGATGCGAGGCACGTTGCGTCCGCAGCCAGATGTCTCGGCTCCGCCGGCGCTGCGCTCGACATGACACCGTGGGACGCGGGTTGGGGATTCAGATCCCAGTGGCGCGCAGAAGGGGCTGGTATTTCGCAATCCGGCGCTGTATGCCGGCGAGGTGTCAGGAAATCCGAGCTTGCGGGGGTTTGCGGCGGCCGCTAAGATGACTCGCAGTCGACAACGGTTACCCTCAAGGAGGTCATCATGGTAAGACAACGCGGCCGGCTTATTTCTCTCTTCACACTTATGTTTCTCGTCGGTTTCCTTTGTTCGGCAGCACAATCCGCGACGGTGCAGATCGTGGTTTCGGGCCAGGCTCCGCCCGCCGAGCGGTTGGCCGGTAAGGAAGTGCGCCGCTATCTGTACCTGCGAACGGGCCGGCTTGTGCCCCTGGTCGTCAGCGCCGGTCAGTTGCCTGCCGCACCTGTGTCCCCGATCGTCGTCGGTGCCAAGGACCGTGCCGCCGTTCGTTCTCTGGTACAGCGCGACGCGGACCTGGCCGATGCGCTGGCGTCGCTTCGCCCCCAGCAGTATCTGCTCAAGACGGCGGTATACGAGGGGCGAAACGTGACTCTCATCGTCGGCGGCGACGCGGTCGGGACTTTGTACGGGGCCTATCGCTTCGCCGAACACCTGGGCTTTCGGTTCTACCCGCACGCCGACGTGGTGCCCGACGAGCGCAGCGGTTTGCAACTGCCGAAGCTGAACGAGCGTGGCGAGCCGCTGTTTGAGACGCGCGGCATCCAGCCCTTTCATGATTTTCCGGAAGGGCCGGACTGGTGGAATGCCGATGACTACAAGGCCGTCATCACGCAGCTCCCGAAGCTCCGCATGAATTTCCTGGGCCTGCATACGTACCCGCAGGGCGGCGTCGGCCCCGAGCCGACCGTCTGGATTGGCTTGAAGGAGGACGTCAATGCGGACGGCTCCGTGCGTTTCAGCTCGCCTTCGAGCTATCAGAACACGCTGCGCGGCAACTGGGGGTACGCCGCCAGGAAGACCGGGGATTTCTCCTTCGGCACGGCCCAGCTTTTCGAGCGCGACGATTACGGGCCGGACGTGATGTTCGGCGCGATGCCCGGACCTGAGACGCCCGATATGCACAATGCGGTCTTCAATCGCACCGGCGCGATGCTCGGGGAAGCCTTTGCGTTTGCCCACACTCTCGGCATCAAGACCTGCGTCGGTACCGAGACGCCGCTGACCATCCCGGACGTGGTGAAGGAACGCGTCAAGGGCCGGGGAATGGACCCGGCCGACGCGGCGACGGTGCAGGCACTCTATGAGGGGATGTTCCAGCGGATCGAGAAGGCCTATCCGCTCGACTACTATTGGTTCTGGACGCCGGAGTCGTGGACCTGGGGCAATCCCAAGGACGAGGAAGTTCAGGCAACCGTCGACGATTTGAAAGCGGCAATCGCGGCGGCGCGGAATGTCAACGCGCCCTTCACCCTGGCCACATGCGGCTGGGTGCTGGGACCGCCGAAGGACCGCGCCCTCTTCGACAACTTCCTGCCGAAAGAGATGCCGATGAGCTGCATCAACCGCAACGTCGGCTTTGCCCCGGTCGAGGCAGGCTTCGCGCGCGTCGAGGGGCGTCCGCAGTGGGCGATTCCCTGGCTGGAGGACGACCCGGCACTGATCATCCCTCAGCTTTGGGTAGGGCGGATGCGGCGGGACGCCGCCGACGCTTTGGCCTACGGTTGCACCGGCCTGCTGGGCATCCACTGGCGGACGCGCATCCTTGGGCCCAACGTCTCGGCTCTGGCCCAAGCCGCCTGGGAGCAAGAAGGCTGGAATCCGTACTTCGGAAAAGAGGTTCCCGTTGCTGATCCGACCCGCCGCGAAGGCCGGGAGGGTGGCAATATCGCTGCCTTTCCCAATAACCCGATTGCGGATACGCAGAAGGACCCGCTCTACCAGAACGTCACCTACAACATGAAGGCGTACCGGCTCAAGGTGCCTAACGGCCTCTACGCGGTGCGACTACAGTTTTGCGAGCCGCATTACGATCAGGTCGGCAAACGCGTGTTTGGAGTGACACTTGAAGGCAAGAAGGCAATCGGCAAGCTCGACGTCTTTGCCGAGGTGGGCAAGAATCGCGCGCTCGACTACACGTTTGAGGGAATAAGGGTAACCGACGGCATGCTGGAGATCGGCTTCGATCGCATCGTCGAGTTCCCCTGCATGGCTGCCTTCGTTGTGCAAGGCGACGGCGTCACGCGCAAGGTCAATTGCGGCGGCGAGGCGTACCAGGACTATGCCGCCGACTTGTCGCAGTCAGACGCCGACAACAGGCCGCGCGATCTGCCGGCCCAGGATTTCTATCTGGATTGGGCCGAGACGCAGTTCGGCGCGCCGGCAGCCGCGCCGGTTGCCGCGCTCTTTGCCAGGCTCGACGGCGGCGCGGAGGCCGGGCGCTCGGGCCAGAGCGGAACGAACCTGCCCCGACCGTCGACGTGGGTGCACGGCCCGGGCGGTATCGTGCCCGACCAGAGGCCGTGGGACCAGGTCAAACGCGAGTACGCTTTTGTCGAG
>Ga0180431_10008929_pt1 | contig 11423 bp, 6 predicted proteins | sample SS_ome_11_FD_132459 | JGI IMG/M metagenome (GOLD analysis project Ga0180431, IMG submission 132459) | Hypersaline lake sediment archaeal communities from the Salton Sea, California, USA - SS_1_MS_1 metaG | ecosystem: Environmental > Aquatic > Non-marine Saline and Alkaline > Hypersaline >...
TGGGCGATCGTCACCATGACCACGGTGGGTTATGGCGACATCACGCCGATCACCCCCCTCGGTCGGGCATTGGCTCTGTTGGTAATGGCCAGCGGCATCGGCCTTACGGCGCTATTCACAGCGACAGTGGCCAGTTACCTGGTCGAAAAAAAAATCCTTGAGGGTAGGGGTATGGAAGATATCAAGTTTAAGCGGCATATCATCATCTGCGGGTGGAACTCGCGGGCAATGAACATCGTCGAGAAAATAGCGGAGAATAAATCGAAATCCCCGCCGTTGGTTCTCATAAACGAGTTGCCCGAAGAACACATCGCGAACGTATTGAGAACAATAAAGGGCGTTCAGGTAAAATACGTAAGGGGTGATTTTGTTCACGAAGGTGTTTTGCAACGCGCTAACGTTGCCGATGCGGACGTGGTGCTGTTGCTGATGGACACCTATCACAGCAGGCCCGAAACCCGGCCGGACGATCGCACGGTACTGGCCGCTTTCACCGTCAGGGACTTAAACCCCAAGATTCGATTGTGTGCGGAGGTCGAAAATCCCGAAAGCATTCCTCACCTAAAACGGGCCGGGGTGGAAACAGTCGTTTCCCTGGGTGGATATAACGACTTCCTGTTGACCAATGCGGCGGTCGCCCCCGGCGTGACGCTTGCCGTGCAGGAAATACTATCTTTCGAGCGCGGCCAATCGTTGCAGCAACAACCGTTCCCTCATTCGCTCGTTGAAAAGAGCTTCAAGGAAGCGTCTTCGCATTTCCGCAACCAAGGTGGAGGGCTCCTTGTCGGTGTGGCGCGTGAGGAACAGGAAGGAATGAATCTGGATGATATCCTGTCCGGCGACATGAGCGCCATTGACAGGTACATCAAGAAAAAGTTCAAGGGTCTCGAGCAAACATACTTCACAAAAAGGAATCGCCTGATCGTCAATATCAACCCACCGGACGATTATGTCATCAAGCAAAATGATACGGCTCTGGTGATTGCACAAGAGGAGCAACCGTCGTGAAGAAGCGACTTGAAGTGTTGGAAAACGTACCTCTTTTCAAGGAGGTCAAGCCTGATACACTAAAACGGCTTGTCGAAATCGCAAAGCCGATTAAGTTTAGCGCGGGAGATACCGTTATAAAAGAAGGCGACGCCGGGTCGAGTATGTTCGTCCTGATGGAAGGAAAAGTGAGAATCACCAAAAACATTACCTTAAAACCGACCGATCCGGATTCCGAAAGCATCGAGAAGGACTTGATCACCTTGAGCGCTGAAGACCACCCCGTGTTCGGGGAAATGTCTTTATTGGAGAAGGACGTTCGCACTGCCACCGTTACGGCCCTTACCGATGTCGAATTGTTGGTAATAGAAAAGGATGATTTTCAGAATCTGGCCGTCCACGATTACGAAAGCGCTTACCACGTCGTGTTGGAGATTGCGCGGACCGTCAGCTCGAGGTTGCGTAAAACCGACCGCGATATCGTGAAACTCACCACGGTTTTGGGAATAGCGTTGAGCCGCGAGCGCGGCCGAAACTGAGCTACAATCTCTCGACCGCACATTATGAACAAAAAAGACGTTATAAAATTACTACGGCAGCACTGTGACCCCATTGGCTTAAACTTGATACGGGTGCTTTCGGCCCGGCGTGCCGATGAAGCCATGGCAGGGCCGATAAAAACCGGACATTTGCTCGCAGGCGTGAGTTCCATAATCATGGTGGGAAACTATGGCCCCGCCATGTGGGAGGCGTTGCAAGCGGACATCGAGGCCGATCGAGAGAGATACGATTCTCTGGACGACCCCGTGGACGTCTTCACCTCTCGATCAATGGAAAACGCGGCGGAGGAACTCGCAGCCAAAGGCGCCACGGCGCTTGCGGTTTATCCGTGGCGGCAGGAGACGAGCGGATTTTTACCTTTTCAGGCGTGGTCTATCGCGTGCGGTTTCGGCGCGATGGGATTGACCGGAGTGGTTATACACCCTACTTACGGCCCGTGGCTGAGCCTTCGCGGGGCGATACTCACAGACATCGAGATGGAACCCGACCGGCAGTTGGTTGATTTCGACCCGTGCGGCAAATGCGCCGCGCCTTGTTTTAAAGCTTGCCCCGGTGATGCCGTTAGCCGCGAGGGTTGCGACGTGCAAAAGTGCCTGCGCGCAAGGTTATTCGACCCGGCTTGCGAAACTTGTTGCACGGCGAGGGAAGAATGCGTCTATGGCAAAGAGTACCGCTTCAGCCGGGAGGAAATAACATACCATTCATTCTCCGGTATCCGGAAGATAAGGCATATGATGGGTCATTAAGGTTCTTTTACGGCTAACGACATTGTCGTATCAGAGCACATCGGCGAATTTTTTCTTTCCGCGACTGAAAACCGCGCCCCCGACGGCGAGGCTTGTTAAACAAAACACCGCCAATAATGAAAGATTGAATAATCGAGGGAGGGCGCCTTCCAGCAATACTGCGCGGTAACACGCCACCAGGTGATGCAACGGGTTCAGAAAAAGAAAGAGATGCACATTGTTGATTTCAAACGGCCCCATGTTCAGCCGTTCGGGAACCATCGACGGTGAATAAAATATCGGCGTGCCGTACATCCATACCAGCAGCCCGACGGGCACCAGTTGCTGCAGGTCACGAAAAAAGACGTTGACGCTCGAAGTCAGCCACGCCAGGCCGAGCGTAAAGGCCGCCTGAAACAATATAAGTATCGGGATAAATAGCGCTGTAAGCGGCATGCGGCCCGTTACGGTAATTACGACCGCGAGCAATACGCACATGCCGATAAGCATGCCCAGCAAGCTCGACCCCACCACCGACGCGGGCAATACGCCGGTAGGGAACCGCACCCGAGTCACGAGGTTTTTCTGTTCGATGAGTATAGTGGTAGACCTTTGAATCGATTCCTGAAAGGCTATCCAGGGCAGCACCCCGCAGAATATGTACAGCGCGTTGTGAGCGAAGCCCGGCTCGGTGCCCAGCCTGATACGGAATATCGCGGTAAAGACGAACGTGAACACGGCGAGCAAAAGCAGGGGATTGACCACCGACCAGAATATCCCCATGATGCTGGCGACGTACTTGCCTCGGAAATCACGCACCATCAACGCCCATAAAAGAGCGCCCCGGCCCCACAGCGCCGCTTTATTATCGTTTAACATCTCGCTCGGTTAGTTTGCTTCCTCGATGAAAAAGCCGATCCTTGCGCCATGCCAATTACATGACAAAAAGCAGAAATGACCGGCTTTGTGAATATATTATCACAGATATGGTTCAAAGTGCAGACGGTATTGCCTGCTTTTTTCCCAAAGAGTAAGTTTCGTTGACGCTTTTGGTTTTCCGTGATAGCCTGAAAAACATAGGAAATACTAGCTTTGGTACAGGTGCGGTAACTTTATGCGTTTTGGCAAGATATTTTTAGTGTTACTACTGGTATTTTTAGCTTTTGAAGCGGGGGTCATTTACCAGAAACGTAAACACTCCGCCAAGGGCGATAACTCCGGCAATCCCGGCCACGAGTCCGCCGGAGGCATTACCGTGCGCGTTGCGCAACCCGTAGTGCGCGATATGTACGAAACGGTGCGTACCACCGGCACTCTCGAACCGGTGGAAAAGGCCGACATATTCGCCAAGTTGCCCGGGGAGGTTATCGCCGTTCACGTCGAGGAGGGCGATCGGGTCGAAACGGACCAATTGCTCGCCGAGTTGGACGATAAAGAGCTTAAGCTGGCCGTAAAGCAAGCCAAGGCCGCCCTGCGACAGGCAAACGTAAATTACCGGAACACTTCCCGAACCTGGAAGCGTAACAAGGAACTGTTCGAGGAAGAGCTTATCAGCGTGCAGCAGTATGAGCAGGTGCGCGCTCAAAACCGTGTGGCCGCAAGCCAGGTACAGAGCGCGCGGGTGGCTTTGGAAGAAACGCGCCTTAACTTATCCTACACCAAAATCCGTTCCCCGATGGCGGGTATAATAACCCGTCGCGCCTGCGACAAGCACCAGAAAATTTCCTCCGCCGAGCGTCTTTTCGAGGTGGCCAGACTCGAAACGCTCCGCGTCAGGGTGCGCATTACCGAGAAGGAGATCGCCGCAATAAAGGGCACGCAAAGGCCCGTGCGATTGAGGATTGAAGCGCTCAAGGACACTCCGCTGGATCGCGAGTTCGCGGGCAATTTGAGTTTTATCAGCCCGGTGGTCGATGCCGACAGCGGCACGGTGGAAGTACGAGTCGAAGTGCCTAACGTTGATTCGACTCTTACCCCCGGCATGTTCGCCCGGCTGGTGATCGAGACCAAGCTGCATCCCGGCGCGCCGGCCATACTCAAGCAAGCCCTTCTCGGCGAAGAAGGCGCTTTTTATGTGTTCGTGGTCGGACCCGACGACAAGGGCAGGCCGGTGGCGCATCGCGTGGATGTAAAAACCGCGCTCGCGGACGAAACGTTCGTCGAGTTGACAGGCGATGAACCCGGCAGGACGGACTGGGTCGTAACCGAAGGCCAAAACCTGCTCAACGAAGGCGATGCCGTGATTTTCGCCAGCCCTGAGGAGGGGGAGCCGGCGCCTACCGGCTTCTCACTCGCCTCCGGCGAAACGGCGGGATCGGGCCCACCGTAAGATCTGACTAACGCTTATGGTAATCAGCGACTTTTCCATCCGGCGCCCCGTAAGTATCTCAATGATAGTTCTGGGGGTGATATTGCTCGGTGTCGTGAGCATCGGCGGCATTCCGGTGAACCTCCTCCCGGACGTCACCTTCCCGAGAGTCACCGTTCGCACCGAATACACCCAGGCCGCTCCCTCCGAGGTCGAGAACCTCGTCACTCGTCCCATCGAGCAGGTGGTGGGGGTCATCAACCGCGTCGTGCGCATATCCAGCGTTTCCAAAAGCGGGCTATCCGACGTAATAGTAGAGTTCGAGTGGGGTACCGACCTCGATCTCGCCACGATGGAAATACGTGAAAAGCTCCAGATGCTCCAATTCCCCGACGACGTCGAGAAGCCCATAATACTCCGGTACGACCCTTCCCAGGATCCCATTATGACCATCGGGATAACCGGCGACATGTCGCCGTCGGAGTTGCGGTACTTCGTCGAGCACGAGGTTCAACTTCCGCTCGAAAGACTCGACGGCATCGCCGCCGTCAAGGTACAAGGGGGGTATGAGGAAGAGATTCTTGTTGCGATAGACGAGAGCCGGATGGCGCGGCTGGGGATAACTATCGCACAGGTGATCAACCGTCTCGAGCGCGAGAATATAAACCTCGCCGGCGGCACGCTACGCGACGCGGGAGCGGAATTGGCGGTGCGCACCACCAACGCTTTCGAAGACATCGAGGACATCAGGGAGTTGGTCGTCGTTCCCGAAGGAATTTCTTCGGTAGAAGCCGCCACACAGGCAACGACAGGAGGGGACATCGGCGCAACGTCGGGCATTGCCTCGCTCATGGGTATGGCATTACCCGGCGGGCCGATGATGGGCGGCATTCCGGTCGGGGAAGCCGCAGTAAGCAGTCGGACTCAAGCTACGCGAAGCGCTATAAAATTAAAGGATTTTGCCGAAGTTTCCCGTAAACCCAAGCGGCGCGAGGAAATCGCACGCCTGGACGGCAACGAGTGCGTACAGGTAAGTATATACAAAGAGGGTGACGCAAATACCGTCGGCGTTTGCAGGTCGTTGCGTCGTTCAATCGAACGCATAAAGGGGTCATTGCGAAAAGGAGGCGTTACCGAACCGATACCCGAATGGGGAGAAGTTTGGGATAAGTTCAGGGAATCGGCGCTGGCAGGTTTGAGGCTTTTGAAAAAGAAGCTGACAGCCAAGCGCTCCCGCGCCCGCGATGAGGGACTTATATCGGATATAAAGATAGTTCCAATAGTCGACCAGGCGGTGTTCATCGAAAACGCTATCGGCGCCGTTTATTCGACGGCGCTTTGGGGCGCGGCTATCGCCGTGCTGGTCATCTACTTATTTCTTCGCAGCGCTCGCAGCACTTTTATCATAACGCTAGCCATACCGGTCAGCATAATCGCCACGTTCAACTTGATGTACTTCTTCGACATTTCATGGAACATCATGAGCCTCGGCGGGCTTGCTCTCGGAGTCGGGCTGCTGGTGGACAACGCCATCGTGGTGCTTGAGAACATATTCCGCATTCGCGAAGCTGAGGGCGGCGATACATTCGATACCGCGTCGCTCGGCGCCGAACAGGTCAGCACGGCGATAACGGCATCGACGCTCACAAACATCGGCGTCTTTTTCCCGATTGTGTTCGTTGCCGGCATAGCGGGGCAGATATTTCGGGACCTCGCTCTGACGGTCACATTCAGCCTGATTATATCGGAGTTGGTGGCGTTCACTTTGATTCCGATGCTCAGCGTGGTGCTTCGGCCCGGAGCGTCGGCGGACGCGCAAAAAACCGACTCCGGGGCGGAAACTCCCATAGAAATATCATCATTCACCAGGTTCATTGCACGGGCGACAGTCACCGTATGGCGCCTGATCAATCGCCTGTTTAAGTTGATTTTTGCGCCGATAATCGCTGTTTTTGATAAGTTTTTCGGAGCCATCAGGGCGGTTCACCCGCGTATACTCGAATGGGTGCTGTCCAGGCCGGCCGGTGTGGTGGCCGGATCGCTGATGATATCCGCCGCGTCGCTGGCGGTGGTTTTTATGCTTGGATTCGAGTTGTTGCCGCCGGTGGATCAGGGCGAATTTATCGTGCACATGGAAATGCCCACCGGCACGCCGATAGAAGAAACCGACCGAAAGACCGAAATCGTCGAACGGGCTTTCGATAAAATTCGAGCCAAGGCGTATTTACAACACCTTTTCGCCTCGGTAGGATACGGAATCGGGCAAGCGGCGGGAGTGCAGAAAAAAAGCGAGAATTTAGCGGAGATACAGGTAACACTGCATAGGGATAGGCGTATAGACGATATCGAGGTTATGGACAAATTGCGGGTCGCTATGCGGAAAGTGCTTGCCGGCGCCGATATAAAGATGAGCCGCCCGACACTGTTGAGCTATAAAACCCCCATCGAGATAGAGATAATCGGCAATAACCTCGATGAACTGAAGCGCCTGGCGGATTTGGCTTCGGCGGTGATTTCGGACATCCCGGGCATTCACGATGTGGAAAGCTCCGGCAGACGATCGAATCCCGAGATACACGTGGTGGTGGATCGCGAACGAGCCGCTTCGCTCGGATTGACTCCGGCGCAGGTTACCGATGAACTGCGTAAGAAAGTTAAAGGCGAGCCGGCCGGCGATCTTGACGAAGGCGAGCGGCAGATCGACATCGTCGTACAAGTTCGAGAGGAAGACCGGTCTAGTATCGAGCGCCTCGATGAGCTTTATATACCCAGGTCGGTCGGCGATCCGGTTCCGCTGCGGGTTTTGGCCGACCTCAAACCCGCTCAGGGGCCCGGTATCATAAACCGCTCGGGCAACAGCCGGGTATCGCTGGTCACTGCGGACCTGTCTGGAAGGCCGCTTGGCGATGCGGTGAGAGACATCAGGCGGCGGTTGAAAAAGATTCACATGCCGACCGGGTACTTCTGGAGAATCACCGGCCAGAACGAAGAGATGCAGCGGTCGCTTATGAGCCTGGCCGGAGCGACGATATTGGCCATCATACTGGTTTATATAGTTTTATCGAGCCTTTTTGAATCGCTTATGCATCCGTTTGTGATAATGTTCACGGTACCGTACGCACTGGTGGGTGTGGCCGTAATGCTGCTTCTGACCGGGACGACTCTCAACGTTTTCAGCTTCATCGGCATTATGATGATGGTGGGCATCGCCGTCAACGACGCCATTGTGTACGTCGAGCGCGTCAATCAGCATCGTCGTTTGGGTCTGGAACGCAGGGCTGCGCTGATGCGCGGCGGCGCCGAGCGCCTGAGGCCCATTCTCATAACCACGCTGACCACCGTATTGGGCATGGTGCCTATGGCGGTAATAGGCGGGGAAGGGGCCGAGTTGCGCGCGCCTATCGCCATAGCGGTCATCGGAGGGTTGACGAGCGCGACGATTTTTACACTTGTGTGTATTCCGGCGGTTTACACTCTGCTGGACAGGCTCCGGCCCGGAGGCGGTGCTAAACCGCCGAAAGCCCCCGGCGAACGAGGCGCATGAAAATCACCGAATACAGCATCAAAAGGCCCGTGACCACTGTGATGGCCTATGTGGCGCTTTTGATTTTGGGTGTAATAGCTTTTTTTCGCATTCCGCTTGAATTTATGCCGACTGCGGATTTCCCTGAAATAGATATGGATATTCCCTACCTTGCGAGTTCGCCGGTGGAAGTCGAGCGACAAATTACAAAAAAGCTGGAAGAAGCGCTCAGCTCGATGCCCGGGATAGAAAAAATGACCAGCCGCTCGAGCGAGAGCGGCACGCACATGCATATATGGTTTAAAACCGGCGCAAACGTGGACTTCGAAGTGCTCGAAGTCAGGGAGAGAATCGATCAGATACAGGACGATCTGCCCGAAGATCTGGACGTTATATGGATATGGAAGTTCGACAGCGAATCGATACCGATTTTCGTGCTCGGCGTTTATGCGGACAAATGGAACAGCGAGGTGAACGAGCTTGTGGATCGCGCCATGGCTCGCGAGCTGCGGCGAGTGGACGGAGTGGCGAACGTCGAGGTGTGGGGCCAGGAGAAGCAGAGAATACTGGTTGAAGTGGATCGCGCGAAGCTGGATCAGTACGGATTGAGCATGTTGCAGGTGTATCAGACGCTTGTGGCGAACAACATCACTCTCGATTCGGGTCAGGTCATGCATCGTGGGAAGCTTTACGACATCCGCATTGTCGGCCAGGCCGGCAGCCCGGAAGAAATTCGCGATTTCCCGGTAATCACCGGTGTCCGTATAAGAGATGTTGCCGATGTGCGTTTCGATTACGAAAGCACCATGATTCGCGGCAGGATCAACCGCCGGCGCGCCGCCGTCATGTTGATAAGGAAGGAATCGGGAGCGAACACCGTCGAGACGTGCCGTCGCGTTCATAAATCCCTCGAGCAAATCGCAAAAAACCCCCGGTTGAAAGAGCTTGGGATCGAAACGCGGATATTTTTCGACCAGTCCACCGAGATAATGATGGCCGTCAACGGGTTGCGAAAAACCGGCATCCAAGGGGCGATACTGGCGTTTATTGTGCTATCGATCTTCCTGCGTGATTTTCGCTCGACGGTGATTATAAGTATCGCCATCCCCATGAGCATAATGTTGACAGTGCTTGTGATGCACCTTGTGCTTGGTATGAGTTTCAACATGATAAGCCTGTCGGGCCTGATGCTCGGGGTCGGCATGCTCGTGGATAACTCCATCGTGGCGATGGAAGCCATCTATTCGCGTCTTCAGGAGGGATATTCGCCGGTCAAGGCGGCGGTTGAAGGAGTTCAGGAAGTCGGCGTGGCGATAAGCGTCGCCACAACCACCACACTGATAGTCTTTCTGCCGCTGGTGTTCTCGGCGGCGACCGAGTCGGTGATAATAATGCGCGAGTTTGGAGTCGTGCTTTGCCTTTCGATATCCGCCAGTCTGCTGGTGGCCCTTACACTCATCCCGTTGCTGGCGACCCTGTGGGGCGGCGGTAAAGATAAAGTTCATATAACGCCGCGATGGTTCGTGGCTTTTCGAGAAACCTACCTCCGTATACTCGGAGCGGCGCTCGAACACAGGGGGCGCGCAATGGCCGTGGTGGTGGGCCTGCTTATACTCACCGCCGTTCCGATAAAGATGATTGAGAAGGAGTTTATTCCCGAAACGGCAATGCGAATCGTAAGGACGCTCATTCGTCTCGACCGCGCACGCTCACTCGACGAAATAGACAAACTGGTGGACAAGGTCGAGGGGCGGCTTTGGGCATATCGCAATGAATGGGGCCTGGAGAACATCACGGCATTTTTCAACCGCAACTTTATCGAGGTGAATCTGTTCCTGCCCATATACGAGGTGCCGAAAATGAGCCGACGGGAGGTGAAAAAACGCGCTAAAGAGGTGCTCCGCCGGGAAGCCCAATGGCCGGGAGTCAGTTATGACATGGAAAACATGGGCTTCGAGGGCGCTCCCGCCGGAGGTATTCACGTCAGGGTGCTGGGAGATAATCCCGATCTGCTGTACCAGGTGGCGGAGCGAGTTAGGGAAAGAATCGCAAAGGTCAAGGGAATCCTGGAGGTTAAACCTATAAGCTATGAAAGCGAGCGCGAGATAAACATAAGAATGAACCGCGACCTTGCCGGCGTCTACGGTATCGATCCCACTATGGCGGCATACGAAGTGGCTTACGGAATTCGAGGCACTCAGGCGGGATGGGTACAACATCAGGACAGGCAAGTGGACGTGGTGCTCCAACTCAGGGAAAAAGATCGCGAAACCATACCGATCCTTAAAAATTACCCCATATACAACGATCAGGGTGAACCTATACCGCTGGGCAATTTCGCTTCAATCGGCCCGCAACCCGTACCCAGATCGATACATCGGGAGAACCGTCGCACCAGAGTGCGCGTGCCTATCGAGTACGCGGGAAAAGACCTTTTTAAGCTGAAAAAGAAAATCACCGAGGTGCTCAATGATATGAGTTTCCCCAGGGGATACTCATGGACGATGGGCGATCAATTCGATAAGGTGCGAAGCGCTTTCGTCACACTCGGTCTTGCCATAGGGTTGGCGATAGTGCTTGTGTTTCTGGTGATGGCGGGCCAGTTCGAGAGTTTCTTCGTGCCCTTCGTGATAATGTTCAGTATGCCTTTTGCGGTAATCGGCGTTTACTGGGGCCTGTTTATGACCGGCAACACGTTGAACGTACTTTCCGGCGCGGGTATACTGCTGCTCGCGGGCATCGTGGTGAACAACGCCATAGTGCTGGTGGACCACATCCATAACCTCAGACAAAGCGGTCTGGGCCGGAAGCAAAGCCTGCTGGGGGCCAGCCGCGACCGGCTGCGGCCTATACTGATGACCGCCATGACAACAATGGTAGGGCTTCTGCCCATGGCGCTCGGCGCAAACGATCAGGGCCGGATGATATACTCGCCGCTGGCCATTGCGGTACTCGGCGGGCTGTTCACATCAACACTGATGATTCCCATGCTCATACCCACCGTATACAGCCTCAGCGACGACGTTATGATACGGCTGAACAATTGGTGGCTTTCCCTCCGCGCCGCAACACGCGGGTAACCCGCCTATGCGGTAGTACAAAGAAGGTTTCGCAAATTTGAGGAACTCGTAAAAAGTCCCAATGAGAACCGGGTTAATTGGGTGCCATCACTGAATGGCACTATACACGACGCAATAAATTTATGCGCATTACTTTTCAACTTTGGGTGCCACGGATACGCGAAGCTTATCCGTGTTCGTCCTATGTATATACGGGGCGCAACAGCGTAGTGCGACGGGAGATAAAGAATAAGCCGGAA
>Ga0180431_10008931_pt1 | contig 11422 bp, 7 predicted proteins | sample SS_ome_11_FD_132459 | JGI IMG/M metagenome (GOLD analysis project Ga0180431, IMG submission 132459) | Hypersaline lake sediment archaeal communities from the Salton Sea, California, USA - SS_1_MS_1 metaG | ecosystem: Environmental > Aquatic > Non-marine Saline and Alkaline > Hypersaline >...
AACCCGTGTGGCACGGGCCTTTAGGCCGTGCTTACCACAAAACCTAACGCTTCACATGGCTTGAAACATGCTCCATTTAATACATTTTTTATGGTTTTCTGCTCCGCAGGGGCTGGAGCCCCTGCAGAGCAAGGAATTTCTAAATTGACCGAATCAGAAATTGGGGAGAGACATGGAGACAGAGAAACACAGAGACGACCAGCCTGAGAAGTCTTTGATCCGCCAATTGGGATTATTTGATTCATCCATGATGATGATGGGTATCGTCATCGGTTCGGGGATTTTTGTCACCACAGGGCTCATCGCCCAGGCCCTGCCATCGGCCAGTCTCATCCTTTTGTGCTGGCTAGTGGGCGGGGTACTCACTTTGGCAGGGGCATCCATTTACGCAGAACTGGGTGTGGCCATGCCCGAAGCCGGCGGCCAATACGTCTATCTGCGCGAGGCCTACGGCCCCTTACCGGCATTTCTCTTTGGCTGGCTCATGATTCTGGTTTACGTCAGCGGATCCATTGCCGCTCTTGCTGTGGCGTTTGCTGAGTACTGCACCTACTTCATTCCGTGCATCTCGGCCGATAACCTCCTTTTTTCAGCGACAATTGGAACAGGCAAGATCAGCATTCCACTATCCGTATCAACTATTCAAATCATGGCCCTGGCCATGATCCTGCTTCTTTCGGCCGTCAATTACCTGGGCGTCGTATTCGGTAAACTGGTGCAGAATATTTTCACGGTGATCAAGATCGGATGTATTCTACTTTTTATCGGATTGGGATTCACCATCGGAAAAACCATTCCCATCGACTTGTCACTGAATCCTGCCAACCTGAGTTTCAGCCAGCTGGTCATAGGGTTCGGCGTCGCTCTGGTGGCCGTATCATGGACCTTTGACGGCTGGACCAATGTGAACTTCATCTGCGGCGAAATTAAAAATCCCAAACGGAACCTCCCCCTGGCCCTTGTACTCGGTACCTTGATTGTGACAATTATTTATATGCTTGTTAATATCATTTATCTCAGTGCCATGCCATTAAGTGAGATGGCAGGAGATGTCACCATCGCCGAGTCTGCGGCCAAGGCCATGTTTGGGAATGCGGCCATCGCACTTTTTTCAGGAGCGGTTCTCATCTCGATCTTCGGCGCTTTAAACGGCAACATTTTTACAGGCGCTCGCGTGGTTTACAAGATGGGAGAGGATAAATATTTTTTCAAGCGGGCCGGCGATCTGCACCCGAAATATAAAACACCCGCTTTCGCCATTGTGATTCAAACCGTCTGGGCATGCGTTCTGACGCTCTCCGGCTCCTTTGAACAGCTGATGACCTATGTGATCGTGGGCGCCATGCTCTTTTGGATCGCGGCAGCCGCTTCGGTATTTACCCTGCGAAAAAAATATCCCGACCTGCCCAGACCCTATAAAACTTGGGGATATCCGGTGACACCCATTATTTTTATCGTAGCCAACGCAGGCATCCTGATCAATACCTTTGTTGCGAATCCTCTGGAACCTATTATGGGTATCCTTATCATTCTAAGCGGAATTCCCGTATTTTACTACTGGAACAAGAAACGAAAAAAAGAATGATTCACGATAAAATTCAAGGAGTCTAAAAATGAAAAGAACGTCTTTCAGAACATTCCAACGTCTCGGTGCGTTGGCGGCGCTGTTGCTCGTTACCTGGCGCGCACAGATAGGATACGCTGCTTCCGCCTCCCTCGACTGCAGGCTGAAATTCGAAATCCTCTTCCCGACCGAAACGAATAAAAACGCCATCACAGGCCGGGTATACGTGATGCTCTCCCGTAATGACAATCTTGAGCCACGTCTTCAAATCGGATTTTTGGGTGTTCCTTTCTGGGGGAAAAACGTGTTTGGGCTACAACCAGACGAATCCATTCTTATCGACGAGGACGATTTCGGATACCCACTGGAGAGTATAAAGGATATCCCTCCAGGAGAGTATTTTGTCCAGGGTTTCGTCAATAAATACACTGAATTCAATCGATCCGACGGACATACCTTATGGCTCCACAACGATCAATGGGAGGGTCAGCAATTCAACAAATCCCCGGGAAACCTTTACAGTGACGTTATTAAAGTCTATGTCGATCCATCCGTGCCAACAACGATACGCCTCTCATGTAGACATGTTATTCCTCCCATCAAGATCCCGCACGACACAAAATGGATCAAGCGTATCAAGTTCAAGAGTAAGCTTCTGTCGGAATTTTGGGGACAGCCGATATACCTGGGAGCTACTGTGCTTCTGCCCAAGGGGTATGATGAACACCCCGATGTGTCATACCCCGTCAACTATGTGCACGGCCATTTCTCCCTGAGTGCTCCGCATCAATTCAGGACAGATCCTCCGGAGAACGACGGTCCGGACGAGCTTGCCGGCTATGAATTCTATAAATACTGGATCTCCGACGAATGCCCGCGAATGATTGCCGTGACATTCCAGCATCCCTGCCCCTACTACGATGATTCCTACGCTGTAAACTCCCCGAATGTTGGTCCGTACGGCGATGCCTTCATGAAAGAACTCATCCCTTTGGTAGAAAAAAAATTCCGCATCATCAGAAAACCATACGCCCGGGCCCTGTCCGGCGGTTCCACAGGCGGATGGATCGCTTTCGCTCATCAGGTCTTCTACCCGGATTTTTACGGCGGAAGCTGGCCTCTGGCCCCTGATCCTGTGGATTTCCGTGCGTATGAGCTCGTGAACATTTATAAGGACAAGAACGCTTATTTCCGTGATTTCGGCTGGCTGAAAGTTGAACGCCCTGAATTCAGAGATATAACGGGACAGATCGGCTGGACGAACCGGAATTATTATTACTATGAATGGGCACGGGGCGATCGGCACCGTTCAGGAGAAAATGCAGCTGTCTGGGAAGCTGTTTATTCTCCCATCGGAGAGGACGGATACCCCAAACCACTATGGAATTGGTATACCGGAGAGATCGAGCATTCCATCACAGATTACTGGAAAGAGAAGTGGGACCTTCGCTTCTACATGGAGAAAAACTGGTCCTGGCTTGGACCGAAACTTGTGGGCAAGCTGCACATCTATGTGGGCACGATGGACAACTTCTACCTGAATAACGCCATTGTTTACATGGAATCGTTCCTCGAGTCGACCACGGATCCATACTATGCCGGTAAGGTGGTCTACGGTGATCGAAAACCCCATGTATGGGGTCCCACGGGTAAGGACCTTTACGAAGAGATCGCGGCGCACATCAGCCAAATTGCGCCCGGGGGAGAAGATACATCGAAATGGAAATACTGAAATGTAAAGTAAAAAGCGCTTTCGATAGAATATTTTATGTTTTTTTCGAAAAACGAGGATGGCAAGAATATCATAGGTTTCATGAAAGAGACGAAAAAACCGGAAGCTCAAAAAAAACATGGGAGTTTAAAAATGAAAAAAACTATTTTTAAAATCAGTTTCGTTTTAATATGTCTATCCCCGGGTCTCTGTTTTCCCCAAGAGAAAATTGATTATAAAATAATATCCCGCATCAAGGAAGCAGGTTTTCAGCACAGCCAGGTCATGAACACCCTCATTTATCTGGCAGACGTGCACGGCCCTCGGCTGTCGGGCACGCCCGACTACCGTAACGCGGCAGAGTGGTCCAAAACACAGATGGAAACCTGGGGATTGGACAATGTGCGGTTGGAAAGATACGAATCGGATTTTCCCGGATGGACCGTGGAATCTCTTTCAGTACAAATGATCGAGCCGAGATTTGCGTCCATCATCAGTCAACCCGCAGCCTGGACAGGCAGCACGCCTGGCGAAATTACCGGGGTGCCCGTTCTCTTCAACTTCCATAATCTGGATTCCCTGAAACTGCGCAAAGGGGAGCTTAAAGGTAAAATCTTAATGCTCCCTGAATCCAAGCCAAGACAAGAACCGATGCCCAGGGTTTATGATGAACAAATTTTAAAAGAGACGGGCCGGCAGATCAACCTCTATGGACCAAAAGGTCTTGGCGGCAGGCGTCACTTTGATTTAAGAGAAGCCCAGAGAGAGGATTTCGATACATTTGGCAAGACACGGCAGGATTCCATCATGACCCTTTTAATTCAGGCAGAAGTGGCCGCGGTCCTCGAACCGAGTTATCTGGATAACGGTGTGATCGGTGTCAGCGAGGCCAGTTTCCCTTATTTCAGAGAGGGCAAGGCCATTCCCTATATATTCATTTCAAAAGAGGATCACGGACGGCTCGTACGGATGATGAAGAGAGAGGTCGAGCCCGTGATCAAAATTCATCAGAAAACCCGTTTTTACCACGAACCCGACTATCATGTGAACGTAATCGGCGACATTTCAGGGCATGATAAAAAGCGAAAGAATGAAATTGTATTTATCGGTGGACATCTCGATTCATGGCACGGCGGAACCGGCGCGTCGGATAACGCGGCCGGAGTCGCTGTCATGATGGAGGTCATGCGTATCATCAAACAGCTGGATATCAAGCCCAGAAGAACCGTTCGTATCGGACTGTGGGGCGGTGAAGAACAGTTTTTTGACGGCTCCCTGGGTTACACCAGAACGCATATTGCCGATCTCCTGGGTACCGAAGAGGACAAAGGGGAGTTGTCCAGAATCTCAATCTATATCAATCACGATACAGGCGATGGCCAAATCAGAGGCATCTTTTTAATGGGGAACGAGGCCCTGAGGCCCTTTGCTTCTGCCTGTCTCGAACCGTTCCATTATCTGGGTGTGAAGACGGTCACCATCCAGAATTCCTATGGCACGGATCATATGTTATTCGACGCGTTAAATATTCCGACATTTGAGTTTATTCAGGATCCCTCATTGTATGAGAGTCATCAATGGCACACCAGTATGGATGTGACCGACCTGGTTACCGAAGACAACTTGAAAATAAACGCTGTGGTCATCGCGACGTTGGTTTATCACGCGGCCATGCGGGATGAGATATTACCCAGAAAATTGAATTAGATGCAGAATGGAGACACCAGCATGAAATATATCAGAATGCCCATTGAGAAAGAATCACCCGAACAATTGGGATACGATAAAATTAAATACAACCTGACCGAGAGTTCTGTCCGGGACCGCGCTTTAAGCCAACTGAAGATTGATGTCAATGATATCCTCCTCTGCTACGGCGACCATATCGGCAATCCCGAGCTGAGGGAGATTATTGCTTCTGATGCCGGCAACCTGAAACCGGAGCATGTGCTGGTAACAGCCGGCGCTTCATCCGCATTGTTTATAGTGGCCACATCCCTGCTGAAAAAAGGGGATCACATGATAGTGATCAGGCCCAATTACGCTACCAACATTGAGACGCCCAAAGCCATCGGCTGTGAGATCACCTATTTGGATTTGTCCTTTGAAAATCAATTTCGATTAGATGTAAAGGAGTTGGAACCTCTGATTCGTCCGGAAACAAAATACATCAGCCTCACCTATCCGCATAACCCAACAGGCGTTATGATTGACCCGCAAACCATGAATCAGGTTGTGGAATTGGTTGAATCAAAAGATTGTTACTTGCTGTTTGACGAAACCTACCGGGAGATGACTTTTGACAAGATACTCCCTGTCGCTGCCTCCCTCAGTCCTCGGGTGATCAGCGTCTCTTCTCTATCCAAAACCTACGGGATTCCGGGGATCCGTTTGGGTTGGCTGATCTGCCGTGACAAAGAACTCATGCACCTGTTTTTATGCGCAAAAGAACAGATCGGCATCTGCGGCAGTGTGATCGATGAAGAAATCGGGCGAGAAGCGTTGTCCCAAAAAGCGGAGTGGCTGATTGAAAACAACGAACACATTCGGGAGTCTTTTCAAATCGTTAAAAAATGGATCGAAAGCGAAGAATTGCTGGAGTGGATCGAACCCCGGGGAGGCTGTGTCTGCTTTCCGCGGATTAAGCCCGAAGTAGAGATCAATATTGATCGTTTTTATGATCGTCTCAATAACAAGTATGGCACCTATGTGGGTCCCGGACACTGGTTTGAACAATCCCGGCGCCACTTCCGAATTGGTTACGCGTGGCCCCTGATTGACGAGTTAAAAGGCGGCCTGGAGAGTCTATCAAAAGCATTACGAGACTAAAAAATAAAGGATGATTATGAATCGGAAAGAAATCACACTGGCTGATGTCAAAGCCGCGAAAAAACGGATCGCCGGAATCGCTTTTAAAACACCCTTGCGGCCGTCGTTGTCCCTGTCGGAAAAAAACGGCAAGAAAGTTTATCTCAAACTGGAGAACATGCAGCCGTCGGGTTCCTTCAAATTAAGAGGTGCGGCCAATGCCATGTTAAGCCTTTCTGAAGAAGCGCGTCAACGGGGCGTGATCACTATGTCTGCCGGAAATCATGGAAAAGGTGTCGCTTACGTAGCAAGTCAAACAGGAATACAGGCCATTGTCTGCGTCTCTGAAATGGTTCCCAAGCATAAAATTGAAGCCATGCAGAAGCTGGGCACCGAAGTCATCGTGGCAGGCAAGGATCAGGATGATGCCACAGAATTTGCACTTAAAATGGCCGAAGAAAAAAGTCTGACATTTATTTCTGCGTTCGATGATCCGGACGTCATTGCCGGTCAGGGCACCACAGCATTGGAGATACTGGAAGAGAATCCAGACATCGATACCCTGCTGGTTCAATTAAGCGGCGGCGGTCTTATGAGTGGTGTTGCTGTCACTGCCAAATCAATGATTCCAGATATCCAATTGATCGGTGTGACCATTGTCAAAGGCGCGGCCATGGTTGAGAGCATCAAAGCCGGCAAGATTGTGCCTGTTGAAGAAGTACCCAGTGTGGCCGACGCCCTGCAGGGCGGCCTGCCTTTTGACAATCAGTACACGTTTGATATCTGTCGGCAGAATGTCGATGATGTGATTCAGGTCCCTGACGAGCAGATTGAGAAAGCCATGGCTTTTGGATTCTGGAAAGAGCGTCTCGTGTTGGAAGGCGCCGGAGCCATTACCCTGGCTCCTTTGCTTTTTAATGATTTGGACAAATTGGGGAAGAATATAGCGGCAATCCTGAGCGGCGATAATGTGGACGTGAACCAGCTCATGGAGATCGCCTTAAAGCATCAGATGTAAGAGAACTTGAATTCGCTATCGCTTGTTATTCGTATAAATTGAATCCAAAAAGTTGCGCATCCTGTAGCTGGAACTCGATATGTACAGGTTTTTGACCCAGCTTTTTTAACTCGGCCGACCATTTTACTGCATGAGCTACAGAATTTCCGGATAAATCAAACCACTCAAATTCCGTTACCGGTTTTCTATTTACGTCCAACAACCGGACACGCAAGCTTCCAATGATTTTAGCATTTATCGTCATAGCTTCGGCATCGAAAATAACCGGTTTTGTTATCAAAGTGCCTGCATTAAGATCCGCTTCCCTTGAAACATACCGATCAAGCGGCATCCGTGCCAGACCTATCTGACGTTCATCATAACGGGCTACTTTATGTCCGCGCTTATATCCGACATAATAGACAAATATCTCATCACCCACAACAAGCTGCGAAGCCCCCCACGCATTCGCATGGTCCCATGCCTCTGGGTGTAATGCGTTTGGAAGGAAAACTTCATGATCCCGCTGCCATATTCTTCCATCCCTGCTCCATGCTAAAACCGTATATCCAATCCCTGCTGCTTTCCGGTCCATATCCCCCATCTCTTTTGCTGTCTTCCCAGGTGTCGCATTGAGGTCATCCCGTAATACTTTAACAAGCCCTATCAGGAGGTCTCCCCGGGCGATAATGCCAGACATCGCATAGAACTGTGTTTCACCTGCCTCGATAGGAGCACCGATTTTCGGCATAATGACAGGCCACATCGGCTCCCAGTTCAGAAGGTCTTTGCTCACCGATTGATGTGGAATGCGCCGTTTTTCCTCCCAATCCGGTTTTATCTTCAATTTCATCTGGCCGATAAATAAAAACTGTTTCCGTATGGGATCCCATTGTAATGAATTACAATCCTGATTGTGTTTGACAAGGGTCTTCTTTGTCAGCATCCGCCATTCTAATCCGTCAGGTGATACAGCGACTTTCAGTCCCCCATCATAATAATAACCAAACACAAACCGTTCGTCAGGTTTTTCATAATCCACTCCCCGGTCGATTATGGAAATATTGAACCGGATCGTATCAGGATCCGCCAGTACACGATATGGGCGTATCCAATGGACACCGTCTTCAGATTCGATATAACCGAGATGGGTTTGCTGTCTGCTCTCGGGTATGCTGTACCACATTCGGAACCGTCCGGTTGATTCATCCTGCAAAACACTTAACCAGGGTTGAAAATTCCGATCTCCATCCTTTCCGCCGGTCACAATGGGATCCGGCAGTTTAACCGGTTGGTTCACTGTTCGGCTCAGAAATTCCTGATGAGCTATCAGATAATCATCAATGAATAGATGCGGTCCTGGTCCAAGTTTAATTGGATCGCCGATTTGAGCACTGGTTTGTGTCATTATTGAAAGCGTAATAATATTTAAAAATGATTTAATCCTTTTCATCGGATTTCCCCTTTACATTATATTGCCTCATTATTACTTAAACTCGAGTCCATACAACTTCGCCTGATTCAGTTTAAAACAGAACCAGACCGGTGTGCCTTTTTCAACTGGGAGCTTGGTTTTACCATTCCAGGTCACTTCTGTCCAGAAGTGATCGCCGATAATCGGATTTGCTTCATCAAAACTAAAGCCTTCAATGGGATCCCCGTCAAACTCGACCAGTTCGACTTTTATATAACCGGTTCGCTGGGTCACCGCATTGATCTTCATTTTCCTCCCGGGAAGCAGAAATGCGACTGTAGCAAACTCACCTTTTTCAGAGGCTTCAATACCCGCCAGCCTGCCTTTGGGCCAGACCAGCAGACCGGGCTCGGGCCGAATTCTACCCCGGGGGTATTTATGGGGTATGTGAAAACCGCGATAGGGCAGTATCCAGTCTCCATTCGATCTCTCTACCAGGTTCGGATCGGCAAAAATGGTTCCTCCGTCCGGCTCTCCGAATGGCTGACTGGGCATAACAGGCGGGCCCGGCATACGATGCCAGGTCTTTCCATTGTAACTGGAATAGAGCAGAATATCGGTATTATCGTCACTCATATTATAGAGTGCGGGAAACATCAGATGATGGTCCGGTGCGCCTGGGATGGTCGTATAACAATTGGTATAAAAGTGGTCGGACGGCAGCATGTCATTTTCCGTCTCAATAATCACTTCGGACAGGGGAAATTGTCTGAAATTATCGCTTTCAGTTCGCCCTATGGCACGTCGGGAAATTTTGCGATGGAACGGAGCAGTGGGATAGGGAATTCCCGGAGCCCTTGAACCCACCATATGATTACGAGTAAACATCACATATTTCTGAAGGTTTTCATCATAATAGCCAATATTCTGTGAATCATTCATTTCAAAGGTTAGGGGATCCGGCAGTTCCCGCCATGTATATCCATCAGCCGATACAGCGGCCTTCAGTACATCCACTTCCGGGTAATGTTTTTCAATGGCGTAATAGGACCAGGACCTTTTCTTTTTATATTTCTTTTTCCACTCCCCCTGAGTTATCCGGCTCTTCCAAAGTGTCTTGTAGCGTTCCTCCGGCGGGCCGTGCGGATCCACAAAAATAGAGAATCGACTGGTCGAATAGGTATTGAGTCCTGCTACAGCCTCATCAGTAAACTTCCTGAAGTAGACATCCAGCAGATTATTCTCACGACTGCCATTATACTCGACCAGTCCTAGATTGGGTTTTTCCCATGTAATGCCATCACTGGACTCGAAATAGCAGTACCTGGATTCAAACGGTGCGGAATTGCATGATCCCCAGAGCCGGTACTTTCCATTCTCATGTATCAGCGTATGAATGGTAATACCTGCTTTATCCCAGGGTTTGTCCATGGGGATAAAGGGAATTTCCCTCTCTGCCTGCTCTGCGAACAGACGCACGCCATGGGCCACATTATGGGACACAAACTTGGCGGAATGCTCGTCAATCATGGATTCCCGATCCGTATTGACTTTATTGCCATCCTCGTCCAGCCAGTAGAAATGGCCGGCACGCACATAGAACCAGTTCGTGAATACGAGACGTTTGCTCATGAGCTTGTAGGGTTCCATGACGGGTTTCAGGTGGTCAGTGGCATAACCAGATTGAGATAAAAACAATAACGTAGTAAAAACCACAATCCATTTTCCAGATTTCACATTCATGATGTCTCCTTGAATCCAATACGACGGAGTGTCACATCCCCGATTGTATGGTTCTTTTTAAATGGTGTCCTGCCCTTCCCTTCTTCCTCAAACCAGATATCGAGGATGCCCGTCGCCTCCGGCAATTCAAAAACAGCACGATTGGTTCCGTGCTCCAGTCCATGGTGTTCTGAGTAGTTGCCGATCTTTACGTGCAGACTCCCCTTGCCGATATGACCGCTACGATTAATAGACACTTCAAATGATCCCGCATGAATAATTTTCACGGGCCAGCCCTGGGGGCTTCCATCAATATAATGTGAATCCTGATATCGGCAAAGGTGGACAGGATTCTCATGTTCTGATCCAATCAATATCAGACCCGGCTCATAGCCGCGTGTGTGACGCATATCATCGAGCCACGCTTTATAGGCTTTCTCCATCTGACGGGCAATATCCGGATGTTTCAGCGAAACATCCGACCTTTCCCCCGGGTCACTTTCCATATCATATAATTCAAAATCAGGTTTCAGGGAGGGTTCTCTGGCAAACCTTTCTTTTGTCGTACTATGTTTGGAAACCAGCTTGTACTTTTGTGACCGGACTGCGCAGTTCTGATAATGCCGGGGTGTCATCCCCCTGTGGAATTGGAAATAGAGCAGCCGGTCAGGCCAATTATCCGCTTCTTCCTGTATCAGCGGCCAAAGACTCAATCCATCAATCGTTGATTCGTTGGCTTCGGTGATCCCACAGGCATCCTTCAGGGTAGGTAATATATCGATGTGAGCGGCAATTCTATCGATTCTCAAACCCGCCTTGACTTTCTCAGGCCATTTGATAAAGAAAGGAACCTTGATTCCTCCCTCATAGGAACTAAGTTTCTGTCCCCGCAATCCTGAATTGTATCGTACACCCTGCGGGCCGTTATCACTCATAAAAATGACCATGGTCCGTTTTTCCAGATTCAAACGCCTCATCACATTCAGCAGGCGTCCTACATTGTCATCAATGTTGGTCACCATGCCGTAAATTTTCGCCACATCCGGATCCAGCCCCTTATCCCGATAGGGTTTACTGTATTCATCACCAACAATCAGGGGTGTATGAGGCGCATTCGTAGATAAATAGGCGAAAAAGGGCCGGTTTTTGTGGTGCTCGATAAACTTGATTGCTGCGTCCGTGAAAATGTCCGTACAGTACCCTTCA
>Ga0180431_10008932_pt1 | contig 11422 bp, 22 predicted proteins | sample SS_ome_11_FD_132459 | JGI IMG/M metagenome (GOLD analysis project Ga0180431, IMG submission 132459) | Hypersaline lake sediment archaeal communities from the Salton Sea, California, USA - SS_1_MS_1 metaG | ecosystem: Environmental > Aquatic > Non-marine Saline and Alkaline > Hypersaline >...
AAATGACATCCTCCCTAAGTGAATCCACCTGAAGGTGGGGGTATCCCTGTATGAAAATATGGAAAGTATGTAACAACAGAAAGAGCAAAACAATATTCTTAAACCATATCGGTTTTCAACCAGATAGATTTAAGAAAAGTTTTGCAAAACTATTTTCTTTATGTTACACGAATATCCACATTTTAACCCACAGAAATACGACTTGCAGGTCAAAGTTGCAAGTGTCAGAACCAGTGCACACAGTAAACACAACATCAACTATCACTTGGTATGGATACCAAAATACCGTAAGAAACTTCTTACTGGGAGGGTTCGACAGGTGTTAACTGATATTATAGAAGGTCAGTGTAAAGACCTCAAACTGGAGTTGTTGGCTTTGGAGGTTATGCCTGACCATATACATTGTTTTGTAGGTGCTAAACCAACACACAAGCCAAGTAACATCGTTCATCAACTCAAGGGTAACACCAGTATTCAGCTTCGTAGGTGTTTTCCTCATCTCAAGTTCTTGGGTTATAAGAAGCATTACAAACGTTTCTCAAGTCTCTGGGCAAGAGGTTATTATTGTGGCTCTGCTGGACATGTATCACAAGACAGTGTAAAGAGATACATTCTTGAGCAGGAAGGCAAAGATGTTTTTGAGTATAATATCTATGGTTGCCCTTCTGACAAAGACGTCAGAATTGGTAATTTTACACAAACAAAACTGGAGGTAAATTAAGTATGAATACAAACGAAAAAATTTCAGATATTATATTTCTAATTTCAGATATTATATTTCTTCGTGATAAAAAAAAGATTACACACGAAGAAATGCTTGAAGCTATTGACTATGCATTAATAGAATTTGAAAAAAACATATCTGGAAAAAAGTTTACAAAAGAAGAACTTGAGCAACTCACCAGGTCTCTATTGTATAGACATAGGATAGACCCTGGTGAAAGAAGCAAACAATACAGTAATGCTTTCCATGAGGGCATTACTATTATGGCTAAAGCATATCAAAAAGAAATTTTAGAACTACAGGAGTTAAAGTAGATTATGAAGAATATTAATCTTGAGTTAACTCCTTTTGAGGCTGAAACTTTACATTATATCTTGGAGAAAAGAAGCATGGGTTTTATGCTTCTTTCAGGTAGTAACAATTCTGCTATTAGTAGAATTAAATCTAAACTAATTTTTAGACTAAAACAGAAGGGATTATTTTGAAACGACCAGATAAAATAGTAAAATATTTTCATGTAGACAAGGAAAGGGATAAACTATGGGTTGATTTCAACGGTAAACCAAGTCATAGTTATGTTATCAAACTTCCTTATTGGCTTGGTCGTGCATATAGACTTGGTTATAAATGGGTGAAAGTAGAAATCGATACTACTCCAAAATCTATGAAGCAGAGAATCGAAGAAGAAACAAAAGAGTACGCTCAATATTTTAAAGAGAACTGGTCTGATAAGATGAACAAGATGCGTAAGTTGAACCATAACTATTTATTATTTGCATCTGAATATAAGAGTAAAGGCTGGTTTAAATCTATTGAGGATTATAACAACTATCATAAGGAGTTGAAGGCTTTGAACGACAAGTATCTAACTAAAAGACCAGAGGGTGATTAGTTTGAACTTGCGTCTCCATTTCCTCCCACCATTAAAATGGTTGGGTATCCTTGGAGGGATTTTATAATAATGAACAGGGATAGAAGGACATGATTTGTGAACAATGTGGAAATGAATATCATATGTATACAACTCATCATTATCTTTGTAAAAAATGTTTATTTAAGAACAGAAGGGATACATCTAAATGAAAGAAATGAGATTGTTTATCAAGATAGATAAAGGATTGAATAAGTATTGTGTAGACGATGGTGGAGAAGGACTTAATGAAAGGATGTTTGAATCCAAAGGCGAAGCAATCGGTCTTATAATTGATTGCTGGACAAATAGAGATAACATATAGAGGGATAAAAATGACACGAAAAAAATACTTTAGTAGTATTGATGAAGCATTAAAACAACTTGAAAAAGAAGTAAAACAGGGTAAACATCCTGAACTAAAGAGGTTGGATAAATGGAAAATGGTATAAATTATCTTATAGACAGGATGCGAAACATTTATATATTATCACTAAGGGAAGGGAAATTACAAATAGGTTTATATACTTTGGACTAACGGTATATAAACCTTTCCTTTTTAATGGTTTAAAAGGATTTTGTCAACCTTGGAGAGCCGAAGTTGACAGGTTGTTATAGGTGATAAAATGAGAAAAATTAATAATGATTATCTTAAAAAATATGTAGATCTTGATAAAGAGATTAAGGAAAAGTCAAAGAAGTTAAAGTTAATGAAAGAGGAGATAACTAATTTTTTAGATTCAAGGGATGGTAAGTCGTTAATAACAAAAGGGTATGTAGCCTCTTTTATTATTCAGAATAGAATTACGTATAAACTCCCTGATTTCATTAAATGCAGATATAGGGATATTAAGAAGTTAAAAATATTGAAGGTGGTTAAGAAAGATATAGATCAATAAATACTTTTTTAAATCTTTTATTTATATTATTGTCGTGGTCTTATGGGTTCAGAAGAGGATATTGAAATAGTGGAAAGTCAGTTATCACCTGATAAACTAGATATGGCCCAAGTTATTTTTTTAGAAATAAGAGACTGTGATAAATCTTTAGGTACTCCTGAATACCCGGAAAAGGTTAAAGCGTTATTGCGTAAGGCCCGGACTCATCCAAAGATTATTCAGCATTTAGAAGATTTTGATAACGAAATAGATTCAGCAAAAATTGAAGTTGAGGATATTGACGCCGAGGTTAATAACCGTTGGCAGTCGGATAATCCAGTAGAAAGTAAAATAGTTTATGAAAAGGACTGGGAGGTTATTGAAAGTATTATTTTAAAATGGTTGGCACGTTATCATGTAACATGGAAAAAACAAGAGAGAGACGATTTATGATTAAAGTTCTTTTGTTGGTTCTTTTATTTATTGAAACTATTATTATCCATGAGACTATACATTTCTGTGTAGCGTGTTACTTTGGTTTTAAACCGAAGTTCTCCATTAAGAAAATTAAATGGTTTTATAATCCATGTATTACTTTTGATATGAAAGATAATGTCATAGACTGGGGGAATTTAAAATATATTTGCATGGCCCCTTTCATCCCCACGATTTTATTAATGGTCTTATGGTATTATATTTATAATATAGAAATTTTTAATCCTATACTTTGGGGTGTTACTATGGCTTTGTATATGTGCATCCATGATATTAAATTAAGTATACGATCCATTAAACTATGGAATAAAACCCCCAGGAGTTGTTAAGGTGTCTTGGTTCGTTGATGCTTTGCATGAGAGGAATACTAAGGTTCGAGGTGCTAAAAATCTTAATGCTTGTTGTATTGGTGAAAGCGGAGACGGTAAGAGTTACGCTATCTTAAGGTTATGTGAGTTATATTATAACTTATATCTTAATGAGAAATTTCCTTATGAAAATATTGTTTTTACTAAGTCGGAGTTTTTGGACCGTATCGTCAACCTTGGTCAATGTAGTATAGTTATCTTTGATGATTCCGGTATGGAATACTCTTCTAAAAAATGGTTTGAGGAGTTAAATCAGATTCTTGGTTTTACGATGCAAACATATCGTTTTAAAATCATTAATGTGTTTTTTACTTTACCACATAAGAGATGGCTTGACTCTGTGGCCCGGGGTATGTTGCACGGTCAAATTATTATGAAAAGAGTCGGTGTTGGTGTGTATTATAAACTTCAGCATAACCCGTTTAATAATAAGGTATATCATTATCGAAGGCGGATTATGGATTTTAAACTTCCTTCTGATAGGTTGACCGAGAAGTACGAGAGTATGAAGTCGGACTTCTTGAATACTAAGTATAAGTATTATCTTGAAGAGGCGAAAAAATCAGATTCTCAATTAATTAGTATTGATGAACATGTCGAAAAAGTCATTAATAATATGGATAAGTTCAAGTTGAACAAGAGATTAAACCTTTCTCTTATAGAGTACCATTGCGGAGTGAGTAATTATCAAGCGAGAACTATTTATGCAGTTGTTAAGAAGAGATTAACTGGATCTTTATAGTATTTCTATTGTTTTTTTATCTATAATGTTGGTTCCCACCTCTCGGTATTGATAATTGTTAACATTTCACAGGCATAAGTGTTTGCGTATTAATTATATAGAACTCCCATCACACACTATAACCATATATAGTATATATATAGCAATAGCCCAATTATAGAGTATTACAGGATATCAAAAGACAAAACCTTCAACATATGTCATGTAATAACCAATAATCAAAAATAATATAAATAAATAAAAGATTAATTTTTACTATGGGATTTCCAACCTTTGATAAACTTATGGACTTTATCTCTTATATGAATAAACTCGGGTATTCTGGAAAGACCATTTCCAAAGGTTCTCTAAGATATAAACTTATAAAATACATGAGAGTAACCACGGATGCGGTTATAGAGAATTATATTAATAAACTCCAGGAAATGGGTTATATCAAAAAAATTAAAGATAGTTATAAGTTTGTTTCTGAAGGGGAAAATCTAAACGATTTTGAATAAGAGGTGCTATATATGGGGTTATCAGTAAAAACCGAAATAGATTCAAGTGTAGAGGAAATAGATCAAGAGGAAAGCGAGAGGAGAATAAGAAAGTTTAAAATGTTTTATTATGGATTTATTGCTTTCTTTGGTTTATTCTTGTTATCCACGTTTTATGATTCACCTGATTTGATGGTAACAGGTGCTTTTGTGTTTTTTGGGATTTATTCCCTGTACCTAAGAATAATTATCCTTGAGCATGAGATATTTAAAAGATTACCATAAGTTTATGGTTTCACTAAGAAATAAACTTGGTGAAAGGTGGAAAAATACAAGTTATGAATTTTTTTATAAAAAAACAGGTTTTGTCATGGTTTTAACTTCTATGATGTTACTTTTTCTTGATTATGAAAAACAAATAAATCAAGGTTATTATGTTGGCCCTTATTGGGTTGAATTACCTTATCTCTGGAGTTTTATTTTTTGGCTTACAACAGGGGCGGTTTTTATAATTGTATCCAGAGTTATACCTTATTTTAAGGGTTAATCTTATTTTTTTATTTATATATTTTAACTATAAATAATCATAAATTTATTTGATTTTTCGAGGAAAAAATATGTTTGATCGTTTTAGTATTAAAAAACATAAGGCTGTATATCAAAAAGTGTATCAACTGAAAAAAGACAACCCACATTTAAACAAAATGGAATTCAGAGATTTGGTCCATAATGAATGTGGGGCCATGACTTCAAGTAAAATCCTTGATACTATTATCACCGTTGTAGCGGGTCTTTTTGCCGTTGCTTATGTGTTACCTTCTGGAATGTCCGCCCTTGGCGGTGCAAACACTACAGGATGGCCAAGCGGTACAGAGAATTTTATAGTACCTATTGGTATTTTCGTTATGATTGGACTTCTTGTATTATTTGCCCGATCAGGCGGAAGTAAATAATTAGGCTAAAGAAATACATCCCATCCTTTAGACCTCTCCTGTAATAAGGACCGTAGTACCTCTTCGAGAAGGCTTAAATAGCCTTCTCTTTATTATTTCCCAGTTGGTAAGTAAATATGAAAAAAACCATAATAGTATTAATGGCAATAAGTTTTATGCTTGTTTTTTCTCCTTATGTTGTTGAGAATGTCCGTTGTGCAAATATTACCGTAGAGAATTGGGATTCTTATTCTATTATTGGTCAAGATAACGGTTCAACTTCTTTGTTTTCTTGGTCAAGGTATCAAGGCAATGATTTTGATATTATCAACGAATATTTAACCAGTAGCCCTTATTGTTTACAAGCATTTGAATTTAAACAAGGGGATGACCTCAGCGTAGATGCCGGTTATATGAATTTTACTGGAAATTATTCTTATATTGAAGAAATTAGTTTCGATTATGATATTATACATACCGCCCTTGGATCAGGTAATTCATATCTTGACTGGACGTTTACCGATGTTAACGGAACCGAGATACTGGTTATACGATGGGCAACCGTTTCTGCGAGTGAATATTTCCAAGTTAAAAACCATGAGGGAAATTTTGAAAATGTAGTTGTGAATCAAAACCAAACCGGGAGTTTTACTTTTGTTATTTCCCATCTTTCCGGGAATATGATGAATTATTCTTTGTATGATAGGTCAAGCGGCCATTTTGTATCAGGAATAGATACAACGTGTAGATTAACAAGTAATTACATGACTTTTTACTCCATTAAAGGAACGTGGGATAATACTTTCGATTGTCAAGAACTTAATATTAAACTTGATGATATTAAAATAAAGACTTCTATTTTACCGCCAGATGAAGATTCTGGGTTGTATGATTTTTCAATTAATTTTTATGACCAAGAAACACAAACGTCTTTAGTTTCTATTAGTCCGTCTTTTGTTGGCCCTATTCAATCAGGTATTGATTACCATAGAGGTTATATTAATAGTGATTTATGGGGCCATGATTATTTAAACGGTGGCTCAGATACCAACCCTGTAGAAATAACAACCGAATACGCAACTGGTTCTTGGCATTGGATTAACGTAACGTATCCTTATGGTGTCGTTGATGGTGAGGAGGTTTCTTGGAAAAATTACTCCTTATTTACTCAAATTTATCCGGGAAATACTTTTAATATCTTTTTGCAGAGGTATGAAGAGTCGGATGATGCCGGATGGAATAACTGCGGTAATATGGGGTTTTCACCTTGTGAGTTTTCGACATGGACTCAAGTATGCACGGATAAACAAATTTATAGTTTTGGTGAACAGATTTTAATAAGAAGTTTAATTCCCCCTTATCAGGAGTTACATGATTGTTGGGCGTTTGATGGGGATGCTTATCAGTTATGGATTTATAACAATGAGGATATTCCTTTATTTTGGTTTGACCATGGAGAGAGTGCGACAAAGATATTTCCTGAAACGGGTTTTTTCGATATGGGCCAGCATGGAAGTTATCAGTACTTTCAATGGAATGCACCCGAGCCGACCGGGGGAAATGATTTCTACACGATCTATATAGCCCATTCAGGCGGTGGGATATTTGGACAAGATTATACTCTTGCTCAGGTTGGTTTTACCGTTGCTAATGGTTCTTTTAGCCCTGAAGGGGAGATAACCGGAGTTAACCCTAATCCCGCTTTTCTTGGTCAAAATGTTAATATTTCTTTTACTGCTAATAATAACGGTAAGTTAACTAAGAGAAATATTCTTAAACCGGGTGATACAGAGCAAACATTAACGACATTTAACCGTTTTACTGGTACCGAGTACGTTAATACTGAGTTTTTCGAGTTTGGTGCTTATCAGTTAAAACTCTATGTACATGATGGTTATACTTATGAACAGGTTGATACCGAGATAGTTTATGTCAATACCACAAATGAGACTATAGGTGCTTTTGGTTATGGTGTGGAATATCTTCAGGTTACCCCTTACCGTGCTATTGGCGGTTTTGATAATATGGAGATTACCTATAATACTCTAAATGACACTACTCCATTTATTATCTATGATGCAAGAGGTCAGAGAACTGCTCATTCTTTACTTGTTAATAAGGGTTCGGGTTCTATTCGTTTTGATTTACCGCAAAGATCCGCTATTGGTGAATGGCAAATTTTCATGTATGGTAACGAGACGTTAAACACTTCGTTTTTTGTTGTAGCCGATGAGAATAACTGGGTTGAGTTTGCTAAGAATTCCTTTTTTAACGATGAGCCTTTTAGTATTAAACTTAAACATGACCGTAAGGTTGAAATAGAATTCCTTAAAAATGATATTGCAGTCGGTCAAAACTGGTTTTTACAGGCCAATGAGAACGGTTACGGTTATTTTGAGGTACCCTTCCAGATTATAACTCCTTCTCCGGGAGAGTGGACCGTTAACCTGTATGAAGTCAATAATTTAGTAAGAAGGGAATTATTAGCAACAGATACCTGTATAGTTACGGAACAACCAACCCCAACAGGCGGAGATAGTGGGAACGTATACGATTCCATACTTACGATGATTTCGTCAACCTCTGATTTTTTCGGGGGCGGTGCTTTTGGCCTTGGTGTTATCTCTGGAATTATTATTTTAGTGCTTACCTATATTTTAGCGGATTCTAAAGTCAAACAGGATGTTATATTTTTAATTGATATCATAGCGATTTTGTTACTTGTTTATATTGGTTGGTTACCCTTCTGGATTGCGATAGTTGGTATTATTATAGCCGGGTTCTCCTTCGGGGGTTTTGCTTCTAAAAAATTGGGTATTGGGAAGGGTTAATCTATGGCGGACCATTTCGCAAGTGAAATATTCCAATTTGCTGTTATTACTGCTTTAATTGGTTTCTTGTTACTAAATTTCACGGGTTCAACCATTGAAAGCGGTTATGAAATGGTAGAGATAAATGAAGAAGGGGATTTTGACCAATCTTGGAGTACAATAGGAAACGATTTTAATTCTTTGGAGAATTTAATTCCCGGTGAGTTATTCACTGTTATCATTGTACCTATTATCCTTGTGGGTATTTATATAGGAATTAAGACGGTTTCCGGTGTGTTACCTAATTGGATTTCAGGCGGATAAATTATATAAAAGAATAAATTATTTCTTTTTTATGCAAAAGAGAAGTTATTTTTTTCCTTTATCCGTTTGTGCTTTGATGGTCCTTGTATTTTTTTCTGGTGTTTCTGTTGGGGATTTCGAAAAAGATTTATTCTGGAGCAGAAATGACGATACTATCGTTTTAACTAATAGTTCACATAATTTAATGATTGGTAAGAATGTAACTACTGATTATCGTTTAGAAGTTAATGGTTCAACATACATTTATGGTTATTTTGAAGTTGGAAATAGTGAGAGTAAACCTGCTTTTTATGTTGATGGTTCGGAAGTTTACGCTCAAGATGATTTTTATGCTTTAACATCATTAAATGCTCCTTTGTTGCGTCTTACTGAATCTTCTAATCAAATAGAAGTGAGGGGTGCTCATTCTACTTCAAAGTTAAGTATTCCTGTTAGTATTACAAATGCTGTATATGAATTGCCGATAAGTACAGGTGATGATGAAATTATCACCGAGAAAACTTCTCAATCTATATCAGGTCAGAAGACATTTAGTAATGTTATTACGTATTTTAGTCAATATCTAGCACATATGAATGATGTGGATACTCGTATTTATTTTACTAATGATAATATTTATTTTCAATCTGGCGGAGTGTATTTGTTACAGGTTTATGAGGGTTCTACTGACCATGTAACGATTAATCCTTATGGTGTGTCCATGAGAACTATTATTGAATCTGATAATAATAATGAGGCATTTTTAGTTGACAATGAACCTGAGGAGATTTTTATGAATATTCCAGTTAATATTGATGAGAATTTAACTATTCCTTATGTCCCCAATGGTTATGATATGACAAGGTATAGCGGTAATATTTGTATTAATCAATCTACTGGTTTATTAGGTACTAAAGACAATGATAAAAATTGGTATTGGCGATAATATGACCGATGTAACCTTAACTTATGACTTTGCCCAGTTATTCTTTTTATTTGATTTCATTCTTATTATAGTATTTGTAAGCATTGGAGAGTTTACTAATAAGAAACAATATTTCAAAAGGGGAATTAATTTTTTAGTCGGTAGTTCTCTTTTAATTTTTACCTCTGTTAACGTATTCTTTACTCAATCCGGTTATTATTGGTTTAGTATTATTATTGGGTTTGCCGGTGGTATTTACTTTTTCAGAGGTTGTCTTAATTTAGCCGAGGCTAAAAGAAATAATCAACCGCAAGTTATTCAATAATATAAAGAGAGGTGTAAAGGATGAATGCTTTCGAAATAACTATTATAGTGTATCTTATTTTAGGGTACATATTAGGCCGGAAACTACCTTTAAACGTAATGACTTTTCAAAAACTGGTGTATGGGATTCGAGGTATTCCTTATTGGTATGTTAATATTATTAGCGGTGGGAAAGTAGAAGAGACTAAGATAGTTAAAAAATCTAAGGAGTTCTTTTCTTATGACGGTGGGAAATATTACATGTATGCTAATGATAACGACATTAAATATACTCCTTATCTTATTATTTGGGGGCAAGAGCATGTCTTTTTTAATAAGAATAACCTTAATCCTTTGAATGTTAAAGAGAGGGATATAGAGCCGGAGTATAACAACCCGTCTATTTTTGCATCCATGATTAATAATAGAGAGATTCAAAATAGCATAAGCGATAGTTCTCTTTTGATTAATGAACTTAAACGGTATATCCTTATTTCTATGATAGTTGTTTCCGCTATTATGACCGGTATTGTATATTTACTTCTTAATTATTCCCCGGGTGGTTAAATGAGGTTAACCAGTGAGGAGAGAGCAAAGATTGAAGAGGAGGCTAAAAAGGAGTATATGGACGAATTAAAGAAGATTAGGAAAGCAGAGGCAAGGCAAGAGGCTAAATACCACGGTCAACCTTTCTTTATCGTTTGGATTAAAAAACTCTTCGGATGGTAAGTATGGCCCGTAATGATTCTTATAAACTCATTGAGAAGTTAGAACATTTAAGAAATGTCCGTGAGTTTTTTGATAATTTTAAGCGTGTTAAACAAAAAGTAAGGGTTACGGATGAATACCCCTCAGTCAATCAATTAATACGTCTTGAAATGCATAAGAAACAATTTAAAACGGTTTACGGTGATATTGACGGGGCCAAGAAGTATATTAAAAACATTGAATCAATTGATAACCTTATCATAGATCAAAAACTTGAGTACAGTATTTCTATTGATGGTCAAGGCCGTAAAGAGTTTATGAAAGCATTCGGTAACCCAAGACAAAAAGAAGAGGATGAAAAAGAAAAAGATATTATTGATAAGTTAGCCGATACGATAGGCTAATCAAAATATAAGAGTTCAAATGCTTTTAGTAACGAGTCGTTTGTATTCATCCCTTTCTCTCTTAATTCTTTTACTAATATTACAAGTTCGTTATAATCATATTTCATCCTTTCGACCTCGTTTAATGCTTTGTCGGATTTACTATATAAATGGTTTGTGTCATAATGTCATATTGTAATTTGTTAGGCGATAGAAAAATAAAAATTAAGAGAATACATCCATCTCTCTTTATTCCCCTATTTTTCCGCAATATAACAAGTTCATAATAAACACAAACATGTTAACGTGCTATCAATTCACACGAACTTACCCCCCGGGGGGTAAGTAATAATATAATTTAATGTGTGTGTATAGACTATATGTAGAGTGTGTTGGTTTAAAAAAAGAAAAGAAAAAAAAAAACTTTACTAAAAAAAAAAAAAAAAAAAAAAAATTTTTTAA
>Ga0180431_10008934_pt1 | contig 11421 bp, 7 predicted proteins | sample SS_ome_11_FD_132459 | JGI IMG/M metagenome (GOLD analysis project Ga0180431, IMG submission 132459) | Hypersaline lake sediment archaeal communities from the Salton Sea, California, USA - SS_1_MS_1 metaG | ecosystem: Environmental > Aquatic > Non-marine Saline and Alkaline > Hypersaline >...
CCTTGGGGCTGGATGAGGCGGTCGAGGTGTTGGGAGACACGCGCCAGTACGAGATGGCCCCCGATTGGATGCACCACTTCCCGCATCCAGAACTGGGCGAGATTCAGATCTGGCCGGTATGCGAGAACTACCCGGTCGACCTGCGCCGTCAGGTTTACTACGAGGCGTTGATCCGGGTCGCCGCCGACGATCCACGATTGGCAGTGGTGGCTGACACCTTCTCGATGCCCGGCGCGCTGCCGTTGATGATGGGCATCCCATTTTTCCTTCTCCGCACGCCGTATACCCCCACCTGGTGTGCTCGGATCGTGGACGCCCACCCACTGGGTTACGTTCTCGGCGATTTGGCCGACCTGCCGGCGGCGCTGGATGTCTTGAGCGTGCTGTGACAGGATTTCCTCTGAACTCTATGCAAGGCGCGCTCAAGTGTGAAACGACTCAGCCGCTGGCACGGCCAGCGGCTGAGTCACTATCTGCATAGTATCACTGCAAACAATCAGGCTGGAACGGGCTCCTCGGCGGGTTCCTCGGCTTCCTCCTCCGTATGACAGAGAGCGATCTCGCCTTCATTGGCCTGCGCCAGCACGGTGTCCCCGGCCGAGAACTTGTCGGCCAGTATGGCGTCGGAAAGGACGTCCTCGATCCGGTTCTGGATGACCCGCCGCAGCGGCCGCGCGCCATATTCGTCGCTGTACCCTTCCTCGGCCAGCAGTGTCTTGGCCTCGTCTGTCACCTCCAGCCCGATGCCAGAGTCTTTCAGTCGCGCCTGTACCTTGCTTATTTCCAGATCCACGATCTGGGCGATCTCTTCCCGACTGAGGGCGTGGAAGACGATGACGCTGTCCACCCGGTTGAGAAACTCAGGGCGGAAAGTGCGTTTCAGTTCATCCAGCAGCTTGTCGCGCATCTCCTCGTAATCGCCCCTGCCGTCGGTTTCCTCGTTTTGGGGGATCGCGAAGCCCAGACCTGTCTGCCGCTTAATCATCTCCGCTCCGATGTTTGAGGTCATGACGATGATCGCGTTGCGGAAGTCCACCTTCCGCCCCCGGGCGTCGGAGAGGTTGCCTTCCTCCATGATCTGCAGTAGCATGTTGAAAGCTTCGGGATGCGCTTTCTCTATCTCGTCGAAGACGACGATCGAGAAGGGATGACGGCGGATGGCTTCGGTGAGTTGCCCCGCGTCCTCGTAGCCCACGTAGCCTGGCGGCGCGCCCACCAATCGGGCCACTGTGTGACGCTCCATGAACTCGGACATATCCAGTTGCACGAGCGCGTCCTCGTTGCCGAACATGAACTCAGCCAGTGCCTTGGCGAGCTCCGTCTTGCCCACCCCGGTGGGACCGAGGAAGATGAAAGAACCGATAGGCCGGCGGGGGTCCTTGAGCCCGGCCCGGGCCCTGCGTACCGCCTTGGCGATGGCCAGGATAGCCTCGTCTTGCCCTACGATGCGTTCGTGGAGTTTCTCCTCCATGTGCAGCAGGCGCGCCATCTCGTTGCTGTGCAACTGGGTCAACGGGATACCGGTCCACATAGAGACGACTTCCGCGATGTCCTCTGGACCGACGATGACGCCGTCGTCGGCGTCCCAGTCAGCACGTAAGCTCTCCAGTTGCTCCTGCAGCTCCATCTCTTCATCTCGCAACGTGGCGGCGTCCTCGTACCGATGTCCCTCGATGGCGCTTTCTTTGGCCCGCTGAAGGGTTTTTAGCCTGGCGAATAGCTCCCGCAGATTCTTGGACTGTGGTGCCTTGTACATGCGTACGCGGGAGGCACTCTCATCTACGACGTCGATTGCCTTGTCAGGGAGATAGCGGTTGGAGATGTAGCGGGCCGAAAGTCGGGCCGCGGCCTCCAGGGCCTCGTCGCTGATGCGCAGGTGGTGGTGTTGCTCGTACGCTGGTCGGATGCCGTGCAGGATCTCGATTGTCTCACTGATCGTCGGCTCTTCTACCGTGATGGGTTGGAATCGCCGCTCCAAGGCGGCGTCCGACTCGATGTGCTTGCGGTACTCATCCAGCGTGGTTGCGCCGATGCACTGCAATTCGCCCCGGGCCAGGGCTGGCTTGAGGATGTTGGCCGCGTCCACCGAGGAGCCGGCTGATCCGGCTCCGACGAGCATGTGTACCTCGTCGATGAACAGGATGTTGTCGCTGTTCTTGAGCTCCGCGATCACCTTCTTGAGCCGTTCCTCGAACTGTCCCCGGTACATTGTCCCGGCGACCAGCGATCCAACGTCGAGTTGCAACACACGCTTGTCCAGCAACGGGCCAGGCGTCTCGCCAGAGACGATGCGTTGTGCCAGTCCCTCGACGATGGCTGTCTTGCCCACGCCAGGCTCACCGATGAGCGCCGGGTTGTTCTTTGTCCGCCGGGCCAGGATTTGTATCACGCGCTCGATTTCCTGCTCCCGCCCGATGACCGGATCCAGTTTGCTCTCTTCTGCAAGGGTGGTCAGATCGGTGGCCAGTTGGTCTATCAAGGGAGTCTTGGCGGGTTTGCCGCTACTTTTGCCGGTCGCGACCGGTTGTCGCTGCAACATCCGGTCGGTGTGGTGGAGAATTTGCTCGCTCGTGATGCCCAGGTGACTGAGTACTTCTAGCGCTGTACCGTCCCCCTGGCGCACCAATCCCAGCAGGATGTGGTGTGTGTCTATGCGGGCGTCTCCCCGGCGCTTGGCCTCGTCCCCTGCCAGCTCCAGAACCCGCTTGGTGCGGGGCGTGAGATCAAGTTCTGCACCGAACAGAGGCGTTCGCTTTCGCACGGTGCTAAACCGTTCGACCCAGTGCTGCACGTCGCCAGATTGTAGTCCCAGTTCGTGCAACACGCGACTGGCCATGCCTTGCTTCTCACGAATAAGCCCCAGCAAGAGGTGCTCGGTGCCGATTTGGGCGTGGTGCATCCGCTCGGCTTCTTGGTGAGCTAGTTTTAGCGCTCGTCGGGATGCAGTGGTAAAGAACCTCATTAACTTGTCCATAGCTCCATCACTCGTTCTTCCTATAGCCGTCCACAGGGACAGATGAGCTGGGGTGTTTTCCTATTACTAACTAACCCCTGTGTTCGGAAGCCCTCCGTCCTCCAAAGGAACATGCTTATCGGCCGGAGAGGTCTCAGAAAGCGCGACTGAGAGCGAACTGTTGGGTTCAGGTTGTTCGGCTGCAAGGACCATCTTCCAGTCCTGGTCCATGTATTCGCCTTGGGCGGCCTGCTTGAGGCTTAGCGCCAGGCGATGGCGTGCCCCGTCCACACCGATCACGCGCAGTGTGACGACTTGCCCAGGTTTGACGACGTCGCGGGGATGAACGATGGAGTCATCGTCAAGCTCTGACACGTGGATCAGCCCTTCGATAGCCTCGTCGCCGACGATGCTAGCAAAGGCTCCCCACTTAGTCAGGCGCGTGATTGCGCCTTCGACCAACTGTCCCTCTTGGTATCGCTCTTCAGCGGAGGTCCAGGGATCGGGCTGCAGCCGCTTCAGGCTCAGCGCCACTCGCTGCCGTTCCCGATCCACTCCCAACACGTAGACCTCGACCTCCTGTCCGACCTCCAATATTTCATGTGGGTGCGCGACCCGTCTCCAAGAGAGCTCGGATAAGTGTACCAGTCCATCGATCCCGCCCAGGTCAACAAAAGCGCCAAAGTCGGCCAGATTGATCACCCGCCCGCGGTATATATCTCCTTCCGTTAATTCGTCTAGTAGTTTTCTGCGTTGACTCTTATACCAATCGCGTAGGGCGGCTCGCTCGGAGAGAATCAGCCGGTTGCGCCTTTGGTCAACCTCGATGACCTTGAGTTGGAGCGTCTGGCCGATCATCCCAGACCAACGGTAAGGACCGTGCGGGTCGTCTTCCGGTTGATCAGTCTTATGCGAGGCGGCCAACTGCGAACCTGGCACGAAGCCGCGCACTTTACCGACGTGTACGATGACGCCGCCCTTGTTACAATCAGTGACCTGTCTCTGGACGATCTCCTGACTTTCTAGGAGACGCTGCGCTTCGTGCCAGTCGCGTGCTATCTGAGCGCGGGAGAGGGAGAGGATGATGTTGTCGTTGTCATCCTCAGGATTCATCACGTAGACCAACACTTCATCGCCTGGCTGGATGGCGGTCAGTTCTTCCGGTGATATCCTCTCCAAATCGCGCTGTGGCACGATGCCCTCGCACTTAGCGCCGACGTCCACAATGATTTCACTGGGGGCGATGCGAACCACCGTCCCCGGGATGATTTGCCCGCGCTCCAGGCGCTGGCAGGAGAGATAGCGCTCAAGCATTTCGGCCATCGGATTCATCTTCTGGCCGACAGAGGAGTCCGTCGCTCTTTCCTTGGTGGGCATCATCCGTTCAGCAGGCATGTATCCGCTCCCCCATGTGATGCTGTTATTATAAGCTGTTTAGGATAAACCGCAAGTGCTACCCCAAAGCCGACCGGAACCTTGCGACGGTTTTCGAGAGCGCAGATGCCGTGATCCACTTGTCATCCGCGGGCGCATCGTGTAGAATGATGCAAATTCTGAAAGGGGGGGCTAGACCGCTGTGGAAGCACTCAAACGTCGTATCCTGGCCGAGGGTGAGAATATGGGCCGGGGCATCCTCAAGGTGGACAGTTTCATCAACCACCAGATCGATACGCACCTGATGTTCGAAGTCGGGCGGGAATTGGCCCGCCAATTTGCCGATGTGGGCGTGACCAAGGTCATCACGGCAGAGATATCCGGCATCGCTCCGGCGCTGGCGACGGCGCACGCGCTGAGTGTGCCGGTCATCTACGCTCGCAAGATCAGGCCGGTCACGATGACAGGGCCTGTCTTTGTGGAGGTCGCGCCTTCGCACACCAAAGGTAGCGACGTGTTTCTGATGGTCTCGGCGGAGTTCCTGGGACCGGGCGACCGGGTGCTGGTGGTGGATGATTTCCTGGCCTCGGGTGCGACGATTGAGGCGCTGGTACGGCTGATCGAGCACGCCGGTGCCACGTTGATCGGCATCGGGACGGCTATTGAGAAGCGGTTCGAGGGCGGTCGCGCGATGTTGTCCTATCTCAACGTCCCTATCGTCTCGCTGGTCGTCGTGACTGACATGGGTGAAGGTAGGATCGCGCTCAAGTGACGGTGGGCGGCGCTATCGCCATCCTCGATTTCGGCTCGCAGTACACGCAACTGATCGCCCGACGTGTGCGAGAGGCGCGCGTTTACTGTGAGCTCTTTCCCTGGGACATACCGCCTGGGGAGGTGTTGAGGCTGGAACCACGGGGCTTCATCCTTTCAGGCGGACCCGCGAGTGTCTACGCTGCGGGCGTGCCCAGGTTGCCCGACTACGTGTTAGCTCAGGGCGTGCCTGTGCTGGGCATCTGCTACGGAATGCAACTGCTGGCCCATTGCCTCGGCGGCCGGGTGACTCCTGCTTCTCAGAGAGAGTATGGGCCGGCGCGGGTGGTGTTGGCGGACACCGATAATCCACTGTTTACAGGTCTGGACGTGCATCGCTCGGCACTCAAGGTGTGGATGTCCCACGGTGATCGCATCGAAGCGCCTCCGCCGGGCTTTGCAATTCTGGCCCACAGCGACAATTCACCCGTAGCGGCGATGGGTGACTTGTCGCGGGGACTCTATGGCCTGCAGTTCCACCCCGAGGTCGTGCACACGGATCAGGGGCGGGAGATTGTGCGCCGCTTTGCCGTCGAAGTCTGTGGTTGTGCGCCCGATTGGACCCCAGTGGCCTTCATCGAGCGGGCGACGACGGCCATCCAAGCCCAGGTCGGGGTGGACCGGGTGGTGTGTGGGCTCAGCGGCGGGGTCGATTCCGCCGTGACGGCGACGCTCGTCCACCGCGCTGTGGGTGACCAACTGACTTGCATCTTCGTTAACCCCGGGCTCCTGCGGCGCGGCGAGTCAGAGCAGGTGGTGCGCACGTTTCGTGAGGCGCTGGGCATGCAGCTCGTGTCGGTGGACGCGACCGAGGAGTTCCTCAGTGTATTGGACGGCGTGACCAACCCGGAGCGGAAACGGCGCATCATCGGCGAGCGCTTCATCCGGGTGTTTGAGCGGGAGGCGCGGCGATTGGGAGACGTGCGTTTCCTGGCCCAGGGCACCCTATATCCCGACGTGATTGAGAGCCGGGGACCTGAGCGGCAGGCGGCAGCGCGCATCAAGACCCATCATAACGTGGGGGGATTGCCCGAGGATATGGCGTTTGAGTTGGTTGAACCACTGCGTTATCTCTTCAAGGACGAGGTGCGGGCAGTTGGAAATGCGCTGAACCTGCCGGATGAGATCGTGTGGCGACAGCCCTTTCCAGGACCGGGGTTGGCGGTGCGCATCGTCGGCGAGATCACCTGGGAACGACTCGAGACGTTGCGGGCGGCGGATGCCATTCTATTGGAGGAACTGGGCGCGGCGGGGCTGTTGCGCCAGGCCACGCAGCAGGCATTTGCAGTCCTGTTGCCGGTACGGAGCGTAGGTGTGATGGGGGACGGGCGCACGTATCAGCACGCCGTCGCTATTCGTGCCGTCACGACCGAGGATTTCATGACCGCCGACTGGGCGCGACTGGATCATGAACTGCTGGCCCGCATCAGCAATCGCATCGTCAACGAGGTGCCGGGCGTCAACCGGGTGGTGTACGATATCACCTCCAAGCCTCCGGCGACGATCGAGTGGGAGTAGCGCTGTGGACCTGGGTTACGTGCTGCGTCGCGCGTGGGAGATCACTGGGCGACATAAGGCGTTGTGGCTGTTTGGCTTCTTCGTCAGCCTGGGTGCGGTGGCCAGGCGCATCGGTATGGGCAGCGGCGGTCGCTGGCGGCAGCCGGGGTTTGAGCTGCCGCCACACGTACAGCGCGGGCTGGCTGATTTCCAGGATAGCCCCTATTTCGTCGTGGCGGTGGTATTATTGGTGCTGCTGATGCTTGCGATCGGTGTTGGGCTGGCACTGCTGGGCGCGCTGGGGCGGGCGGCGATGGTGGACCAGGTACGAGTAGCGGAGGACCGTGGCGCTGTGAGCCTGCGGGCTGGCTGGCAGGCTGGTGAGCGTCATCTCTGGGGTGTGTTCCTCATTCGCCTGCTGCTCGGGCTGCCGATGGCGATGGTGGCCTTGGCGGGTGCGTTCCCGATGGTCGGAACGTGGTTTCTGATTGCCGGGCAGGACCGGCTTGAGGTGGTGATGCCCGGTGTCTTCTCCACCCTGTTTGCACTCTTCGCCTGCCTGTTCCCCGCGCTCTGTCTGGTGGCGCTGGTCTCCGTCCCGCTGGGCCTGCTCCAGCGGTTGGCCGTTCGAGCCTGTGTGCTGGAGGGATACGACGTGTGGCAGAGCGTCGTGCGCGCCTGGGCAGTGCTGCGGGAGCACCTCAGGCCGCTGGCGTTGGTGTGGCTGATCTTCCTGGCCTTCCAGGTTGGGGTGTTGATTGTGATCGGCCTGCTGCTTGCGATGATAGGGTTGTCCCTCACGGCGGTCGCATTGTTAATGGCGTTCGTCTCACCGCAGCTTTTCGTCGCGCTGGCGCTGATCAGTGGGCTGCTGGCGTGGCTGGTGGGGGCCGCCGTCAACGGTGTGGTGGAGACCTTCGTCTCGGCTGCGTGGACGCTGGCCTACCGCGAGTTGATTGGGATGGGGCTGACGGGGGAGGATGGGACGAGCGGCGATTCACTGTTGCATCAGTGTTAAGGTGGCAGTATAATACCCTTATAGTCAGTAATGTCGTGAGTACGCGGCAATTTGGGGTGCGATGATGCCTACGGTACAAACTGCTTCACAAGCGGCGGTGACGCTCAGCGTGGCCGAGCTGGAGACACTCATTCGGCGTGTGGTACGGGAAGAGGTAGCTCATGCGTTTGAGGTGTGGGGACTCTACGAAGAGTCAACGTTTATCGAACCAGGGTCGCCAGTTCACGAGGATCTGGTAGAAACGTTGAGGATGGCGGAGGCAGGAGTGCTGAAGATCCTGTCGCGGGAGGAGGCACTGAATGCCGACCAGTAAGCCCACCCATCAGGAGGGCTGGGGTCCACGTTTTGCCAAAGCCTATCTATCGGCGATACAGAAATCTGCGGCATCTTGTTGATCGAAGGATGGCCCAGGTGCTCGCTGATCCCTACGCAGGCACTGAACGTCTGGGCAAAGTGCCAGGCCGGTTGGACCTGCGAGGCTGCCGCAGCATTCGCGTCACCCGCAGTTTCCGTATCATCTTTGTGATCTGTAATGGGTCTATCTGATCGCGCTGATCTCCCAGTTGAGACTGTTGTCGGCACCTTGCGCATCGCCGGCGGTGTGCGCCTGGAGGATGCTGCGCCCTGCGCTGCAACCCTGACCCCACCGCCACGGGCGGCCCGTGGTCGGGAGAGCGAGCGTCTGTTCATCCTGCTGGACCTGACCGGACCGGCGTCGTCACATCTCTACCGGGAGTTGCGCGAGGTAGTGGCACGAACGTATTGGTCGGCCACTGGTAGTATCACGGCTGCGCTGCGTCGGTCGGCCACTGCCGGGAACCGCTATCTGTTTGACGCCAACTTGCACGCGACGCCCACCGACCGCTGCGACGGCCACCTCTTCTGCGCCGTCTTGCACGGTAACGACCTGTTTGTGCTCCAGGCGGGCTCTGGCCGGGCCTGTTCTCTCAGTCGCGGACGCCTGGAGTGTTTCTCGCGTGGCGAGACCCCATCTCCTTTAGGAAGAGGGCGGTTAGTCGACGTGGGTCTCCACCACGCCTTCGTCGCTCCAGGCGACACGCTATTGCTCGCCTCGCCGGGGCTGATTCGGGAGGCTGGCGAGGAGGCCGTCGCCCGTGTCCTGCCCCGCGCCGAGGTGCAGGAGGTGGTGGCCGGGTTGGAGCAGGTCGGGGGCGGAGCTGACTTCGTTGCCCTGGTCGTGCGTTGGGCTCCGCTGGGCAGCGTACCGGCAGCGTCCGGGACACCGCAGGTCGTCTCTCGCCTCAGCGCTGCAATACCTTTCGTCAAGCCACGCGAGGATGTGCCGGTGGTTCGCGAGGCTCCTCGCCCTGTCTCTCGATCGGCGACTCCGGTGAGTGCCGACTTGGGCATGCCCGAACGAGCCGCCGAGCCGCGTGAGTTGTTGCGTCCCAGGCCCCGACCTCGCCCGCAGCGCGCCCGTGGGTCAGGACCTGGCCTGGGAGAGCGGATGAAGGCAGTTGTCCGGGCCGCGGGGCAGGGGATTGCCACCGCTGGCGTGGGACTGGTCAGTGGGGTTCGCACACTGGTTCGCCGCATGCTCCCTGGCCCCGATCGAGAGGCTCGTCGCCAGGCGCGCGCCCGTCGCCCTCGCGCGCCCCGTCCGGTTCCCGACGAGAATCGGGCTGTGATGATAGCGATCGCTATCGCTATCCCGGTGGTGCTTGCTATCGTCGTGGCACTGGCCTACCGTTCGTTCGGGGCGGATGTGCGCTTCCAGGATCTCATCGACCGGGCGGAGAAGGAAGTTGTGTTGGCTCAGTCAGCCGGAGGCACCACGGAGGAGGCCCGATTGCATTGGCAGGCCGCGCTCGATCAAGCTACCGCCGCCGCTGTGCTGCAGCCCGACGCCCCAGTCGCCGCAGCGCTGCGATCCCAGGCCCAGGCCGCGCTCGATTTCCTCGACGGCATCGTTCGCTTGCGCCCCATCCAATTGTGGGACTTTGGTCCGGGCAGCGCCCCCCGCCGGCTGGTCATCCATGGGCAGATGATCTTCGTCCTTGACCCGGCAGGGGGATGGGTAGCTCAACTGACCCTGAACTCGGCTGGGGATGGCGTGGTCGAGCAAGAGGACTTGCCGATCCTGGTGCAAACTGGACAACGGATCGGCGAAGGAGAGGTGGGGAAACTGGTGGATTTTGCCTGGGTCACTCCTGGTGGTGAGCGCCAGACGAGCGGCCTGTTGATCCTCGAAGAGGATGGGGTGGTCATCGGCTACGATCCTGCCTGGGTGGATGAAGGTGGTGTGCCTCGCTTGACGCGTTCTCTGTTAGGTACCCCGCCGTCCGGGAGAGCGAGCGTCGTCGCTTCCTTTGGCGGACGCTTCTATGTCCTGGACAGCGACGATAACCAAATCTGGCGCTACGAACCCAGGGGCTACGTCTATCCTGATCAGCCCGATCGTTACTTCGTCGTCTCGCCGCCCAGGTCGCTGGCGGACGCGGTGGATATGGCCATAGACGGCAACGTCTATATTCTCTTCCAGGATGGGATGGTCGTCAAGTGCTTGCGCGGAGAGCCCCAACTCTTCGATGTGCGTGGTCTACCTGGCGGTATCAGCCAGGCGACCGCGTTGGCGGTGGATCCAGACGCAGGCAGCGGTGTGATCTACGTGGCCGATCGGGGTAACCAGCGGGTGGTCGTACTAGGATCTGACGGGACCTTTCGGGAGCAATTCTGCACTGACGAAGCCTTTGATGAACTGGAAGCGCTGGCGGTGGACGAAGCGGCGGGACGGTTGTACGTGGTCAGTGGGGGGCGGCTCCACGTGGCATCGCTACCCTGATTGCGGGAATCGTGCTATAATTTGCTTGATAGCCTATAGTACTTGATAACTCAAGCACCGCTTCTCATAGCGGTGCTCTTGTCAGGAGGGTGTTCGTGGGTCGCAATGCAAGGCAGGTAGGGCGCTCGGGTAGTGTGATTCAGCAACTTCTCACCGCTGGCCTGGTCGTGTTCTTCCTATTGATCGCTGGTTCGGCGGGGTTGTTTGTTTTTGATCAGGTGCGGCAGCATATCGCCGCTTCCGATGTGTTGCCTGATTTCACTATAGAGCGCGGTGAGACTGAGGACGTAGTCTACGAACCAGGAGAGCCGTTGCCGCGCTGGGACGGTACTGAGCGTGTCAATGTGCTGATGATGGGTATTGACCAGCGCGAACAGGAACAGGGCCCCTGGCGCACCGATACGATGATGGTGTTGACGATTGATCCGGTCACGATGAGTGGTGGGATGCTCTCCGTCCCACGTGACCTGTGGGTGCCGATTCCCGGCTACGAAGAGGGGCGCATCAACACGGCTCACTACCTGGGCGACCTGTACGATTATCCTGGTGGCGGCTCGGCGCTGGCGGCCAAGACCGTGCAGTATAACTTCGGCATTCCAATCCATTATTACGCGCGTCTTAACTTCACCGCCTTCGAGCAACTGGTGGATCTCATCGGCGGGATTGACGTCTACGTGGAGGAGGAAATTGTAGACCCCATCTATCCCGACGAGGCGTACGGCTACGACCCTCTGTACATATCCGCCGGCTGGCAGCATTTCGACGGCGAGATGGCACTCAAGTACGCCCGTACCCGCCATAGCGCTGGTGGTGACTTCGACCGCGCCAAGCGCCAGCAGCAGGTGATCCTGGCGGTGTTTGAGCAGGTCACGCGATTGGACTTACTGCCCCAACTCGCGCCCCGAGCCCCTGAATTGTGGAAGACACTGCAAAGCTCGGTGGTGACCAATCTGTCGTTGGAGCAGA
>Ga0180431_10008937_pt1 | contig 11419 bp, 12 predicted proteins | sample SS_ome_11_FD_132459 | JGI IMG/M metagenome (GOLD analysis project Ga0180431, IMG submission 132459) | Hypersaline lake sediment archaeal communities from the Salton Sea, California, USA - SS_1_MS_1 metaG | ecosystem: Environmental > Aquatic > Non-marine Saline and Alkaline > Hypersaline >...
CCGCCGGCACAGGACGCCAGGAAGACCAGGCCGCCGGCAAAGATAAATCGCGCGACATAGCCGAGTTCGCCGAGCACGTAGCCGTATAAAGGAGCCTTAAATGGCCGGACTTACAAGTGAAGTCAGCACAAGCATTGCCGATCTGACGCGCGAATTCGAGACTATCACGCACAACCTGGCTAACGTCAGCACCGTCGGATTCAAGCGCAAGAGCAATGCGTTTTCTCTTTCTCTCGATCCGCAGCAGGAATACTCGCCCGGCAGCGTTGATCCGGACTCGCCCTGGGACTTCTCTCAGGGTGAGATGGTCGAGACCGGCCGGCCTCTCGATGTTGCCATATTCGGCAAAGGTTTCTTTGTGATAGAAACACCGGAGGGGCTGCTTTACACCCGAAACGGAATGTTCGGCATGGATAGTAACGGCCAGCTCGTGGATTCCATGGGCCGAGCGGTAGCAGGCCGGAGCGGTCCGATTACGATACCGAACAACATTAGCATCTCGCAACTTCATATCTCGGGTGAAGGGAGCATCAGCGCCGGAAAGACAACGATAGGTAAACTCAGCATTGTTGATTTCGGTGACGACGAAGGCAAGCTCGTGCCTGCCGGCCATAGCTGCTATCACATGCCGGATGCGGCTGTGGCGCCCCTTGAAGCTGAGCGGATGGTGGTCAAACAGAAGTTTCAGGAATCATCCAACGTCAAGATCATAGAGGAGCTGGTGGACATGATATTTGTTACCAGGCTTTACGAGGCAAACATAAAATCCGTCACTTCTCAGCAGGAAGCCTCAGCCAGCCTTATGAGTCTGGCTATGGGCTGATAAATCGCCAGGATAAAAAGGAGAATATTGTTATGTTAAGAGCATTTTCCACAGCGGCCACCGGAATGACCGGACAGCAAACGATGGTGGACGTGATAGCCAATAATCTCGCCAACGTGAATACATCGGGCTTTAAGAGAAGCCAGGTGAACTTCCAGGATTTGCTTTATGTCACCATGGAGGAACCGGGAACGGAGATATCCTCCGGCATAAACTCTCCGACCGGGACGGAAATAGGCAGCGGAGTCCACGCCGCATCGACGGTAAAGGTCTTTACCGCGGGTGAGCTTCAAAATACCGGTAATCCTCTGGATATGGCAATTGCCGGCGACGGCTTTCTTCAGGTGACGTTGCCCAACGGTGATTTGCGATATACCCGCGACGGCTCGCTGCTTATAAACGGCAACAGTCAGCTCGTCACGTCGACGGGCTATCTGTTGCAGCCGCCCATCACCATACCGACTGATTCCACGATAAGCATAGAAAAGGACGGCGGCGTCAACGTTATCGATTCTTCCGGAACCCAGTCGGTGGTGGGCACGATTCAATTGGCCCGCTTTCCCAATCCTTCGGGCCTTTCGAGCGAGGGCGACAACCTCTACGCCCAGACCGAGGCAAGCGGAACGCCTACGACCGGCACCGCAGGAGAAAACGGCTTCGGCACCGTTCAGGCCGGTTTCCTCGAGAAGTCCAACGTGCAAATGGTAACCGAGCTGGTCAATCTTATTACCGCCCAGCGGGCGTATGAAATCAACTCGCGAGCAATAAGAGCGGGCGACGAAATGCTGCGGACAGCGAACAGCATCGTCAGTTAAGGAATAATCATGATCGCGACAAAGAGTACAAAAGCGTATAGATACGGCAGAGCAGGCTGCCTGCTTGCGGTCTGCGCGGCCATGACATTCTCACTCTTTCACCGGGCTTCGGCACAGAGCAACGTCGAAAACGCGCCGAAGAATCTCGATCTCAGGATATATCTGCCGAGAGAGGTTACGGTAAAAGACGGTTCCCTGAGCCTGGGCCAAATCAGTATCGTCAGAGGAAGCGAATCCCTTGTACCCAAAGCCAACAAGATCGCGCTCGGCCGGTTTTCGGTGCCGGGCCAGAAAATAGTGCTCGACCGACACATGATTTTGAGCAGATTGGCCTGCAACGGCATACCCGCATCGAAAGTGACACTGACAGGCGCCAAGACAATAACGGTCAAACAGAAATTCCAGGTTATCAGAGGGGACCAGCTTGTAGCCGCGGCAAATTCGTTCTTAGAGGTTAAAGCGCCTCAGAATTCCGGGCGAGCATGGAATTTGACGCGTGCGCCCAGGGATTTCGTCGTGCCGGGCGCTGCCAAAGGCGTAACGTTCTCGACGCGACTGGTTCCGAGCAAAATAAAGAATCAGGCAAGAGTCGAGATCGCCGTGCTCTGCAATGATAAGAAGATCGGGATTCGCGAGGTTATCTTCGATTTGCAATATGCCTGTCGCCGGGCGGTTGCAAAAGTTGACATCGCTGCAGGCGCGGCGATAGATCCGAATAACGTCCGGATAGAAGTGAAGGCGTCAAGCCGGCCCGAAAGGACCGACTGGAAGTCTCCATACGGGCTGTTTGCCAAACGCGCGCTGAGAGCGGACACTGTGATCCATTCGCACATGGTTGGCCCCGCAAAATCTCCGGTTATCGTCAAACGCAATCAAAGCGTTGTCATCCGAATAGAGAGCCCTGCATTTCTGATAACCGCCGTGGGAGTAGCCCTGCTGGACGGCAAAGCGGGGGAAAACATAAAAGTCCGAAACGTCGATTCGCAGCGCATAATCGTTGCGAGAATTAATGACGACGGCACAGTCGAGCCGGTTTTATAGCAATCACGTTATTCTGAGGAATTGCGAAAGTCAATATCTGCAAAGGAGAAAAAATGAACGGTAAAACCACACTGACTTTTGTTCTTGCAACATTAGTACTCTTCTCGGCGACCTGCTCGCACGCGGGTTCTATCTGGGCCAAGAGGAGCAAGGACATGAAGGCAATATATGCCGACGACGTTGCCCGCCAGATAGGGGACGTTCTGACGATCAAAATTACTGAAGACAGCAAAGTCGACAACAAGGCCAAGAGAGACCTTCAAAAGGAAGCCGACCGTTCGACCACGTTCAACGGCGAACTCGGCAAGTTTGCCGACATCGGCGACATGGGCGTTTCCGCCGGCTCGGACAACAAACTCAAGAGCAAGGCCGACTTCAAGGACGAACGAAGCTTCGTCGACAGCGTCACGGTTGTCGTAATGGATATCCTTCCGAACCGCAACCTGGTCGTGATGGGAACTCGCACCCGTAACATCGCCGGCGACATCCAGACCATCGAGATCAGCGGGATTGTCAGGCCGAGCGACGTCGCATTCGACAACACCGTCAAGAGCGAGAAGGTTGCCGATTTTCGCATTGTCTCAAAGAATAGCGGAATTTCCGCTCCGTATAACCGGCCGGGCTGGCTCGGCAGGATATTCGATATTATCTGGCCGTTCTGATAATGCCGTATCTTACGAATTTGTCTATTTCGAGTGATGGCCTATGAAATCTAAAAGAACTAAACGAGCTAACGAGCGTCTTTATGTCATCTTGACTTGTGCGATTGTTGTCTGTGCGTTCCTGCCGTGCACGGGACATTGCGAGCGGATAAAAGACATTGTTGACATTCAGGGGCTTCGGAGTAATCCACTGACCGGCGTGGGTTTGGTCATAGGTCTTTCCGGGACCGGCGGTTCGACGCTGCTCTCGCGACAAATACTGACGAACTTACTGAGAGATTCAGGTCTTGTGCTCAATCCCACCGACTTAACCGGCGGCAACATCGCTGTGGTCTGGGTTACGGCGGAACTCGGCCCCTTCGACCGCGAGGGCTCACGAATCGACGTTGACGTCTCGGCTATAGGAGACGCCAAGAGTCTTCAGGGCGGCAAACTCCTGCCGACTCCCTTAAAAGGTCTCGATGCTCAGGTATACGCCATCGCGGAGGGGGGCGTCTCAATCGGCGGCTGGACGGCATCGGGCGACAAGGCTTCAATTACCAAGAACCACCAGACAGTCGGGAGAATCCCCGACGGCGCGACAGTCGAAAAGGAGGAAATCGCCACGTTCGTCGAGCAAATGGCCGGCAGCAGAGTAATTTCGCTCAATCTCAGAAACGTGGATTTTTCAACGGCAAGACAGATATGCCAGGCAATCAACCGGGATTTCCCCGACAGTGCGGTCGTAGTCGATGCCGGGACCATTCGAGTCACGATACCGAAGCAGATCAAACAGGCGGACATCGTCGGCTTTATCGACGACATAACAAAACCCGACGTGAAGGTAGACGCCCCGGCGGTAGTGGTCATCAACGAACGCACCGGCACAATCGTTGTCGGCGAGAAGGTGGGTATTTCCGCCGTGGCGATTTCCCAGGGCAGCCTCGTGGTCAAGATCAAAGAGACTGAATTCGTCTCACAGCCGACGGCGCCTTTCTCCGACGCCGGCACGACAGTGACAGTTCCGGATACTTCAATAGGAGTGGATGAGAAAGACGCCCATCTTATTCCGATATCCAGATCTGTTACCGTCTCGGAGCTGGCCAAGAACCTCAACGCAATCGGGGCGACACCGAGGGATCTGATAGCAATATTCAACGCCCTGAAGAAGGCCGGCGCTCTTCAGGCCAGGCTGATAATAATGTAGGAGTAGTCTCATGGATAGCGCCAAGCTGATACTAACCGAACCGGTCGCACCGCCGAGCAAACTCGAAAACCTGCGCCGGGCCGGACTTGACGATGCATCGGACGATAAGAAAAAGCAGATCGCTAAGGACTTCGAATCGGTCCTGCTAAACAAACTGCTGGACCAGATGAGCAAGTCCGTTGGAAACTGGGGCTTCGACAAGGACGGGACTTCTCAGCAGATACAGGGAATATTCTGGCTCTATCTTGCCCGTGACATAGCGAACAAGGGGGGAATGGGCCTGTGGAAGGACATTTACAATTCCCTCAGCGGACCGGATAAGACAAACTCAACGGCGAATTCACTGGACGGCAAAATATGAAAACCATTGAATCCGAGATAGAAGAGAAAATCGACGAGCTGCTCGCGTGCCTGGAAACCGACGTTCGGCACATGCAGGAGAGCCTGTCGTATCTTAACGAGCTGCGCGGCCTGGTTATCAAACGCGACGACGTGGCGCTTGGCAGGCTGCTTGAAAGCATCCGCACCAGGTCGGGCTCCTTCGCCGGTCACGAACGGAAAAGGCAATCAAAACGCAAAGAGCTGGCGAACATGCTCGGTTGCAAGCTCGAACAGATTACTTTGTCCGAGCTGGCAACGCGTGTGCCGCAGGGCGCGCGAGAGCGCGTGAGCGCGATGCAGGCAAAGCTCAGATCACTGGCCGAAGAACTCAAGAAAGAACACATGAGCACATCCATGCTCTTGTCCGAGTGCGCCCGGTTCAACGGCCTGCTGTTGAGAAGTGTGTTCGATCTCGGCCGGACAGGGGCCGTGTACTACAACTCCAACGGTGCGACGAAACGGCATGTTGATACGGCTTTGATGAATTTAGAGCTTTGAGCTCGCCAATCAGGGACATATAGAACGTCGGCCAATGCCGGCAAGCAAGAAATACAAGAATCTGGGAATCAGGCTTGAAGCCGGGATTAAAGAATGAGTGGTTTTGAAATAGCAATGAGTGGCTTCAGGGCCATTCAGCAAAACTTCGACATAATTGGCAACAATATCGCCAACGCGGCTACGGATGGCTATCATCGTCAGAAAGTGAATCTGACCCCGATTGAAATCGGGCACAACGGCGATGTTATCCTTGGAGGAGGCGTTAACGTTGCAGGAATTACCAGGACGATCGACGGTCTCTTACAACAGGAAATTCACAGACAACAGTCTTCATTAGAACAGATATCACAGGAACTTACCACTCTGCGTACGGTTGAGAGCGCATTCGGAGAGCTTACAGGCACAGAAGGATTGAGCAGTGTCATAGATGAATTCCTCAATGCGATGCAGGACCTCGGCGCTCATCCGTCGGAAGTCATTTGGCAGAATCAGGCAGTTGCCGCGGCTGAAAAAATGGCGAGCCGATTCAGGACCATGGGTGAATTCCTTACTACATTGGAGACGCAGATTCAGGCGCAGGCCCAAAGTATCACCGGCCAGATCAATACACTGACGACCCAGATCGCCGAACTCAATGACAAGATAAGCGCCAGAGAGGCGGCGGGCGGGCAGGCCAATAATCTTCGCGACCAGAGAGACCAACTTATCGTCGATCTTTCAAAACTGGTGGGAGTGGAAACCCAGGAGTATGAATTAGGCGTTGTATACGTCAATGCCGCCGGTATACCGGTGGTGACCGATACCACTTCAATGGACATCGAGGTTGGCCTCACGTCAGCGGGGGACGGCAACCTGGGGATTTCCGCCGTCGGAGCCTACAGTTATGACGCAACCATACAGGGTGGTCAGCTCGGTGGATTACTGGCTCTTAAGAACACGCTCGTCTCCGACGTACATACCAGTCTGGACACTCTGGCTGCGGAGATGATAAAGCAGGTCAATCAGCACCACGTTCAGGGAGTCGGTTCGGCGGGCTCGTTCACACAACTCGCCGGTTTGTCGATGTCCGACACCGATCTGGCCGATTTCAATCCGCCTGTGACGGACGGCAACATTTATATCAGGGTAACCAATACCAGCACCGGCACGGTGACGCGAAATGCCGTCGCCGTTGACGCGTCCGCCGATTCTTTGAGCACGCTGGCCACGGCAATTTCGGGCATTACGGGCCTGACGGCTTCGGTTACCTCATCGAGGTTGAACATCCTGGCCGATGCAAACTACAAATTCGACTTTCTGCCGGCCGTTCTCCCGTCCCCTACGGCCAGCGCTCTGACCGGCACATCTGGCCCTGCTATCTCGGTATCGGGCGTTTTTACCGGAACGCAGAACGACACATTCAGGTTCTCTATCTCGGGCGCAGGCGCTGTCGGCAACGGCACTCTTCAACTTGAGGTAAAGGACAACAGCGGCGCCGGTAACGTTATTGCCACTCTCTCTATCGGCAGCGGGTACGCCGCGGGCGACACGCTGGACGTGGGCAACGGCATCCAGGTCTCCATCGGCGCCGGAGACTTCGGCGCCGGTGACAGCTTTGACGTCGATGCGTTTGCCAGTTCGGACACAACCGGAGTTCTGTCGGCAATCGGAATGAACACGCTGTTTTCCGGCGCCAGCGCCGCAAGCATGATGGTTCGTTCGGACATAGTCAGCTCACACACCCGCATAGCCGCGGCACTCGGAGCCGACATGACCGACAACACCAATGCCTTAAGGATTGCAAGTATAAAGGACCTGGCAATAAGCAATCTTAATTCCATGACCGCACCGGAGTATTATCGTAGACTGGCCACGAACATCGGCACGCTCGTATCGGGTCGAAAAATGAACCAGGACAATGTTGAGGTCATTGTCCAGGACCTGGCCAAACAACGAGACGAGATAAGCGGCGTCGATATAAATGACGAGTCAGCTCGCCTGTTACTTATGGAACAGATGTACAAGGCAACGGCCGCTTTTATGAGAACGGTACAAACATCACTGGCAACAGTAATTGAAATAATATAGTAATAATGAGGCGCATCCGGGACCTGAATACCACGGGATGCGATAGAATACAGATGAGTGGAACGCTCGGCAGCATCCATAATAACGTTAACTATGCACTGCATTTGAACAGCGAGGCGATGACCGTTCTGCAGGAACAGGCATCCACCGGCTCGCGTGTTAATCGAACATCCGACGATCCTTCGACGGCTCATCAGATACTCGGACTCAATTCTCAGGTTAAGACACTGACGAACTATCAAGACCTTCTATCCGACGCGACCGGTCTTTTGGAGCTTTCCTCGACCGTCATAGAGGACATGGTGTCATCGTTCAGGGATGTAAAGGGCAATCTCACTCAGATCACCAACGGCATCTACGACGAAGCGTCAAGAAGAAGAGCCGCAGAGGGCGTCAAGCACACTCTGGAGCACATGGTCCTGCTGGCCAACTCCGAGCACACCGGCCGGTACCTGTTCGGGGGAGAAAATTCGACTTCCGCGCCATATGTTGCACAGCGAACCGATGGAGAAATCACCAGAGTAACGTACCAAGGCAGTTCTTCAAATCGAAACATAGAAGTTGCACCAAATGTAGAATCCTCGGCTTTCTACGTTGGCGACGACATATTCCGGTCGGACGACCGCGGAACGCCGGTTTTTCAGGGCGACACCGGCGCCGAAGCCGGAACCGGGACGTCGAGCGTTCGGGGCAGCACGTGGCTGACCGTGACCGGAACGGCCGGCAATTACAATCTTTCTATTGATGACGGCGCGACCACAGTTAATACCGACGGCACCGACACCAATCTGGCGGTTACAAATTCCACAACTGGTGAAGTATTGTACGTTGACACAACAAAGATAACCGGCGCCGGATTCGATCTCGTCCGCGTACCGGGAACTTACGACATATTCAGCTCACTCATCGGCATCCGAGACATATTGAACAACGAGAATAATCTGCCCGAGGTTCAGGTTCGGGAAATGCTGGAGAATTCTATTGGTTCGCTGGATGAGATCAACGACCTTTTAGTGAGGGCCGAGGTCTCGATCGGATCGAGAATAGGATTTCTTGACGACCTTAACGACAGCGTTAAGAACGTTCAGTTCAATGCCGAGGACGAAAGCACGCGTTTGGTGGAAGCCGACATTGCGCAGATTGCAATAGATTTATCCCGACGCGAGGTTCTTTATCAGATGTCTCTGTCGGTCGCGGCAAAAGTCTTATCCGTCTCGCTGCTGGATTTTATCAGGTGACCGGCATCTACGAATAATCAGTTATTTTGCGACACGGGAGTAAAACTTAAAAACCATGACAACGGACCCTAATCAGACCAGCGGACAAGACCAGAACGAAAGAACCTGCAATTCCAATCGCTACGAGAAGGCTCTGGAGTTAGCCGAAGCCGGCAAACATCAGGAAGCCCTCGGATACATGCAGCAGCAGCTTCGCGAGACGCCCGACGATGCGGAAGTTCTAAATGACGCCGGAGCTATCCTGCATTGCCTTGGCCGCTCGGATGAGGCAATCGACCATATTCTGAAGGCCCGGAGCATTCAGAGCGGCTCGGCCGAGATAGTATGGAATCTGGCCGAGGCATATCTGGCTACTGCAAAAGCAGGCAAAGCGATGAAGCTTTTCGATGACATGGATCGGATGGGCGTTTTGAATGCCGACGTGCTGAACCGTACGGCCGATGTTTTTCTCAATCAGCAAAACAAGGGCGACGCCATCGAGATGCTGCTGCGCTCGCTGCAAATCTGGCCCGACCAGGAGATGCTTCGTCCAATGATTGAAGTGATCCGCTCCAAGAGGCCGAAAGTCGCTATCTTCAGCGATGCCGCGAGCAGCTCGTACCTTGACGACATAAGCAGTTTCATCAAAGAGCGTTTCGAGACTTGCACTGCGGAAGATCCGACCGACGAAGAGTTGAGAGAAATGATGAACTGGAGCGATATTTCATGGTTTGAACTGTGCCCCGATCTTGCAGTCAGAGCCCCGGCCAATGCCGGAACCTGTAAGATCATCGTCAGAGCCGACTGCTGTGCAGGAAACGAGCAATGGATCGAACAAATGGACTGGGCCAACATAGCAGCGCTTGTCGTGGTTGAAGGTGAATACGACAGAAACACCTTGATTCGAAACGTCCCGGACATCGAAGACCGGACGTCGGTTGTTGTTTTGCCGCAGGGAATCGACGTCGAAAAATCCAAAACCGCCGAACGGGAACGCGGCAATAATACCGCCTTTTTGCCGAATCAAATCAATCGGATTCTGGTTCAACTCGAGAATGACATTGAGTCACAACAAAGTGGCAGCCCTTCGCGCGATAAATCGCAGGATTACGCATCGGATGAAGTCGGATTCTCGGCTGAAAAGGCCGCCCCGGCATTCGATGGATGATTCGACGGCGCCGGAACCGGCGAGCCGGGCGGCAGCTATCGGGAAAAGGAAACAGGATTTGTATGGAAGTAAAACACAACAATGCCGATCAAGAACATGATCCGACCGGAGAGTATGAACGTTTGCAGGAGCTGGCGGATAGTTACATCTCCACGGGCGATTATGCCAAGGCGCAGCTTTGCTACGAAAAAGCAGCCAATCTGGCCCCCGACGAGTCCGGCCCCTATCTCGGGCTTGGAGTGGTGGCACTCCAAAACGGTCTCCTTGAAGACGCCGAAATCGCCTTCAGGGTAGCGTGCAGATTGGATTCGGCCTGCGCCGGGGCCTATGCCGGACTGGGAATGGTTTGGCAGCAAAAAAACGACTACCAAAAAGCCTTCGACATGTATTTGAAATGCCTCGAGCACGACACCGACAATTTGATAGCGTTGCTGGGCCTGTTTCAGTCTTCCTGCCAGATGGGATCGTTTGCAAAGGTAATCCACTACCTTGAAGTGTACCTGAACATGCACCCCGGAGATACATCTGTGATGTTTCCTCTGGCGGCCCTATACATGAAAGAAGGCAGGCTCGAAAAATCCAGAAAAATGCTCTCCGAACTTCTGGCGATCAATCCAAGCCATGAAGACGCCGCCAACCTTCTCGAAGAGCTGGAACACGATCTCGCCGGAAAGGTACAGGAAATCGCTTCGACGGCACAACGCGCGGATCAGGTGACCACGGGAGTTCAGCAATGATGAGCCCCGACAGTATCAAGACCGCACCGGAACAATCCTTTCAGTTGCTCGACGAACTGCAGAGCTTATTGAACGAGCACATCAGACTTCTGCGCAAGGGCGATTTCAGCACATCTGAGACACTTACCGAAGGGACGGGCAGGCTGGTCGACGAACTTGGCCAAATAGACGTCTCGGAGCGCCCGGAGTTCACCGAGCGGCTTGAGCGTCTGGTTAGATCGTATCGAACAGTAATATTTTCGGTTGCAGCGGAGAAAGACCGCCTCGAAAAACAGCTACAGCAGATTAGCCAGGGCAGAAAGACGCTATGCGCATATCGTGGTTTCGACTGAGTATTATCTCGATCGGCATGTGGCAAAGCCCGCTAAGAGCCGGTGGACAAGCCGCTTACGGGCCGGGAAGATTCTCTTATGATTATAAGCGGTTTTGCCGACAATAATTATGGCTGGACTAAAAAGGCAATATTCGTGTCAAAAGCATTAATACAATAGGAACCAGGAACCGGTCATGGGCGAATTAAGACTTCCCGGTTTGGCAACGGGTATAGATACCGCCACTCTGATTGAGCAGCTAATGAAAGTCAACAGTCGACGGCTTGCCGAATATCAGATCAAGAAGATCGACTACCAAGAAGAAACAACCGCGCTCAACGAACTGCGAACAAAAGTCAACAGTCTTAACACATCCGTAACGGCAATTTCAAACGCCACCACAATGGAAGCATTTAAGGCCAGCTCCAGTGACGGAGACGTGTTAGGCGTTTCGGCATCGGAAGATGCATCCGAAGGCTCCCACTCGATACTGATAAATCAGTTGGCAACCAC
>Ga0180431_10008939_pt1 | contig 11418 bp, 6 predicted proteins | sample SS_ome_11_FD_132459 | JGI IMG/M metagenome (GOLD analysis project Ga0180431, IMG submission 132459) | Hypersaline lake sediment archaeal communities from the Salton Sea, California, USA - SS_1_MS_1 metaG | ecosystem: Environmental > Aquatic > Non-marine Saline and Alkaline > Hypersaline >...
ATGCTCGTGGAGGAAGCGACGCAGCAATCTGATCCCGGTGACGAGCATGGGTACGGCGGGTATGGCGAAGGCGGCCGGCGGCAGCACACGGAAGTCCCAGAGCACGTCGGGCCAGATCATCACCGGCCCGACGAGCCCGAACAAGACCCCGTACAGAGCGAACCGGGGCACGTCGAGGAGGTACGCCATCGCCCCGAGCACCACCGTCGCGTTGACGAACCACACAATCGGCAGCACGATCTCGACCGTGCCCGGCGCGGCACCTTCGGCCTCGGCGACGACCGCCAGGCCGAAGGCGGCAACGCCCAGCGCCGCCGAGCACAGCAGGATCACCCGAGTGACGGAGATCCTCCGCCGCCGCGCCGGACCCGGAGTGAACCGACCCAACCGGGGCAGCACCACCCGACGCCGTGCCGTCATGAACACGACCACCAGCACCAGGCCGGACCCCGCCATCACGATCAGGGAGACCGCCTCGCTCCCGAGGGCGTCCTGGATCACAGAGCCGAGCGACATCGCCGCGATCAGCAGCCCGAAGAAGATGTCGAAGATGCCGTCGTCGTAGAACTTCCTGAACGCCTGCTTCTCGAGCCGGTCGAGATCGACGAGTTGGGTCACGATGCCTCCCATTTGGTCGCCTTCGCAGAGTACTCTGTGTTGCAGAGTAGGTCAACCCGATCGACCCACGCTCGGTGATCACTCGAGGCCGGCGCGGCGCGCCGACACCCTCACCCGGACGGGATCACGAGCGGCTCGCCCGCGACGAGCGTGTACTCGGTGCCGCGGATCGCCACCTGCAGGGGCTCCCCCTCGCTCACCAGATAGCGCTCCTCGTCGTGGGTGAACTCGACGCGCAGCTGCCGGTCCCGGAAACGGATGGGGAATGCCAGCCGGCGCCACGTCGCAGGCAGGTGCGGGTCGAAGGTGAGCCGGCCGTCGAAATCGCGCACCCCTCCGAACCCGAACACCAACGACATCCAGGCCCCACCGGTCGATGCCACGTGCACTCCGTCCGACACGTTGCCGGCGATGTCGGCGAGGTCCATCATCAGCGCGTAGCGGAAGTACTCGAGCGCCTTGTCGTCTTTGCCGATCTCGGCGGCCACGATGCTCTGCACCGCGGCCGACAACGAGGAGTCGCCCGTGGTGAGCGGGTCGTAGTACTCGAAGTTGGCCCGCTTCTGCTCCACCGAGAACTCGTTTCCGAGCAGGAACATCGCCAGCACCACGTCGGCTTGCTTGATGACCTGGAACCGGTAGATGACCAGAGGGTGGTAGTGGAGCAGGAGCGGGAATCGGTCCCGGGGCGTGGCGTCGAGGTCCCACCGCTCCCGCGTCAGAAAGGCATCGTCCTGAGGGTTGATACCCCGGCCCTCGTCGAACGGGACGAACATGGCCTCGGCCGCCCGCTCCCAGGCCTCGAGCTCGCCGGGTTGCAGGCCGACGGCGTGGGCCAAGGCCCGATGATCATCGGGCCGCTCCCGCTCGAGGCGGCGCACCGCAGCCGCCGCGTAGTTGAGGTTCAGCCTGGCCATGAGGTTGGTGTAGGCGTTGTCGTTCACGACGGTGGTGTACTCGTCGGGCCCGGTGACGCTGTGGATGTGGAACCGCCCGTCCTCGCCGTAGAAGCCCAGGTCTTCCCAGAGCCGGGCAGTCTCCACGAGCATCTCCGCGCCCACCTCCACGAGGAACCCGACGTCGCCGCGCGCGTCCACGTACTTGCGAATCGCATAGGCGATGTCGGCATTGATGTGGTACTGGGCGGTCCCGGCCTGGTAGTACGCAGAGGCTTCCTCGCCGTTGATGGTGCGCCACGGGAAGGTGGCGCCCCGCTGGCTGAGCACTCGAGCGCGTCGGCGTGCCTTGTCCAGCATCGAGTACCGGAAGCGGAGCAGGTTGCGGGCGATCCGGGGCTGGGTGTACGCGAGGAACGGCAGCACGTACACCTCGGAGTCCCAGAAGTAGTGACCCTCGTATGCCTGACCGGTGAGGCCCTTCGCCGGGATACCCGATCCCTCCGCCCGCCACGAGGCCTGGGCGAGCTGGAAGAGGTTCCAGCGCACCGCCTGCTGGACGTCGATGGTGTCGTCGTCGCCGTCCACCTCGATGTCCACCCGGCCCCAGAACGCGTCGAGGTGGGCACGCTGGCGTTCCAGCAATCCGTCGAAGCCGATACCGACGACACGATCCAGGGTCCGGGCACAGCGCTCCACGAGCTCCTGAGGAGGCACGCTCCGGGAGCGCTGGTAGACCGCGTACTTGACGATCCGCACCGGCACTCCGGCCCGGGCGTCGACGGTGAGCACCAGCTTGCCCAGATCCTCCCCGAGCCTCCGTGAGACGTGATGGTCGGCCTCCGTCTCGACGACGTGGTCGATGCCGACGCCGAGCGTCATCCGACTGTGGGCGGTGCGGTAGCCCATCAGGAACCGGCCGTCCTCCCCCCCGAGCGTCTCGGCATGCAGGACTCTTCGGCCGAAGTCCTTGGCGAGCCGCGGGTCGTCCGGCGCCTCGGCGACCGCCTCGGCACCCAGGTCGGCGTCCTGGCGATTCACCACCTGTGAGGAGATCACCAGCGGAGCGGCCTGGTCGGTGACGGTGACCTCGTAGCTCTGGGCAAGCACATGCCGGTACTCGAGCGAGACGAGGCGGCAGGTGCGCAGCACCACGTGCTTTCCGGCGGGAGTCGACCAGAGGAGCTCCCGGGTGAGCGTTCCCTGCTGCATGTCGAGCACCCGGCGGTACTCCTGCATCCGGGCGACCGGGAGGTACAGCGGCTCGTCGTCCACGTACAGCTTCAGGATCGTCGCGTCCGGGACGTTGACGATCGTCTGGCCGGTGTCCGCCAGTCCGAAGGCACCCTCGGCGTGCACGATCGGCCAGGTTTCGTGGAAGCCGTTCACGAAGGTACCCGGCGACAGCGCAGGCCGGCCCTCCTCGAACGTCCCGCGCACCCCCAGGTACCCGTTGGACAGGGCGAAGATGGTCTCGGCCCTCCCCATGTGCTCCCGGGAGAACGAGGCCTCGACGAGCTTCCACGGATTCGGGGGGTAGATGTGGGAGGGAAGCGGGACGATCTCACGGGGCAGCATCACCGGTCTCCTTCTCGATTCCACGTCCGGTGGAGTGGCGCCGGTGTCCGGGTCACAGCAGCACGGTCAGGTCGTCGACCACGAGATCGGCTCCGCCCGAAGCGAGCGCCTCCGGGTCTCCCGTCCGGTCCACGCCGACGACCAGTCCGAAGCCTCCGGCTCGCCCCGCCTGCACCCCCGAGATGGCATCCTCGACGACGACGGTCCTCTCGGCGGGGACCCCCAGCCGCCGGGCTCCCTCCAGGAAGGTGTCCGGAGCCGGTTTGCCGGGGAGGCCGAGCTCGGCGGCCACCCATCCATCGACCCGCACGGCGAACAGGCCCTCCAGCCCGGCGGCCGCGAGCATCGGCCCGGCGTTCTTCGAGGCGGAGACCACCCCCATCTCAATGCCCCGGCGCCGCAGCCCGTCGATGAGCGCCACCGCGTCGTCGAACGTCTCGATGCCCCGCTCCTCGAGTAGGGCGACCACGAGCGAGTTCTTCCGATTGCCGAGGCCGCAGACGGTCTCGGCATCCGGCGGGTCCTGCGGGTCACCTTCGGGGAGCCGAATGCCCCGGTGCTCGAGGAAGGAGCGCACGCCGTCGTACCGCAGCTTGCCGTCGACGAACCGTCTGTAGTCCTCGTCGGTGAACGGTTCGAAGACACTCCCGGATTCGGCGGCCCGCCGGGCCAGGTACTCGTCGAACATCTCCTTCCAGCAGGCCCGGTGCAGCGTGGCCGACTCGGTGATCACCCCGTCGAGGTCGAAGAGCACGGCATCGAACGCGGCGAGTGGTCCTTCCGCCATCGAACCTCCTCAGGGCGCCGTCCCCATTCATCCTACGGGCAGGCCGGGACGGCGTCCGTGGCGCCCCCGATCGAGCCGAGCCGGACGGACGGGCTCGACGGCCTTCGCTGACCTTCGACCCTTGCAGGAGCGCAACCACCCCCACACACTGATCGGGTCAACGGGGGAGGCGAGGTGCTCCGACGATTGCTCCCCGGGTTCGTGACGGCGGCGATCGTGCCGGCGATGCTGATCGGCGGGATCCCCAGCGGTGAGCCTGCAGCGGCACAGACCACCGACGCGGCCTGGGTACGAACGGGAGGGCCGCTGGGCGGCCTCGGCTACGACGTCCGCATGCGCCCGGACGATCCGGACGTCATGTTCGTCACCGACGCCTGGGCGGGCGTCTTCCGCAGCGAGGATGGAGGGAGCACCTGGCACCCCGTCAACGAAGGCATCACGACGAGGGCAGGCCCCTCCGGGGACGCCATCCCCATCTTCTGCCTCACCATCGATCCCCACGACCCCGACATCGTCTGGGCCGGGACCCAGAACCTGCGCGGCATCTTCAAGTCGACCGATGGAGGCTTCACCTGGACCGAGAAGGTGAACGGCGTCGTCGAGTACGAAGGGATCACGTTTCGCGGCTTCACCGTCGATCCCCGGTCGTCCGACGTCGTCTACGCGGCCGCCGAGCTCGGCAGCTGGGTGTGGGCCGGCACCGAGATGCCGGGGCGTGAGTTCGACCGCACCGGTGGGGTCGTCTACAAGACGATCGACGGAGGCGAGACCTGGTTCGAGGTGTGGCGGGGCGACAACCTGGCCCGATACGTGTGGACCGACCCCACCAACCCGGACGTGGTGTACGTCTCGACCGGGATCTTCGACCGGGAGGCGGCCGACTCGATGCCGGAGTCGCGCACTCCCGGCGGGGTCGGTGTCGTGAAGAGCGTCGATGGGGGCGGAACCTGGACCGAGGTGAACGAGGGGTTGGGCAACCTCTACGTCGGCACCCTCTTCATGCACTCCGAGGATCCTGAGGTGCTGCTCGCCGGAACGGGCAACAACCAGTACTACGAGGCCAACGGCATCTACCTGACGACCGACGGCGGGCGGTCCTGGGCACACGTGCTCGGCGACGACAACGTCAGCGCGGTGGAGTTCACCTCCGACCCGGCGCTCTCCTACGCCGGCAGCGAGGCGGCCATCTACCGGAGCGAGGACCGCGGGGCGACGTGGGAGCGAGTGTCCGGCGGCGAGGGTTGGGGACCTCCTGGGGTGCGTGCCGGGTTCCCGATCGACATGCAGGCCGACCCGCGCGACCCGGATCGCCTCTTCGTCAACAACTACGGCGGCGGGAACTTCGTATCCCGAGACGGAGGCCGCACGTGGGAAGCGGCCAGCACCGGATACACCGGGGCATTGACCAGGGACATCGCCGCCGATCCGAACGACCCGGCGAGGGTCTATGCCGCGGTTCGCAGCGGGCTGTTCGTGAGCGACGACGGCGGCACCCTGTGGCGGGGGCTGGGCTTCGGGCCGGCTGCCGCTCTGGAGTTCCACGCCGTGGCCGTGGACCCATCCGACCCGAGCCACCTCCTGGCCGCATCCAACTGGACCCCTCTCATCCTGGAGAGTCGGGACGCCGGCCGCTCCTGGGACACGGCCGGGCCTCCGCTCGAGGGCCCGCTCGCATGGCGAGTCGTCGAGTTCGCCGCGGCGGAACCTTCCATCGTCTACGCAGGCTCGGGGGCGTACCGCTCGGCCGGGCAGTTCACCGACGAGCTCGAGGCTGCCGGCGTGTATGCGTCGTACGACGGAGGCGGCCACTGGGAGCCGATCAACACCGGCGTCACCGCCACCGCCCAGGTCGCCGACCTGGCCGTGCATCCCGTGCACGTCGGGTTCGTCTATGCCGCCAGCAGCACCCACGGCCTGCTCCGCACCTTCGACGGAGGACGCTCCTGGGAGCCGATCACGGCAGGGCTCCCAGAGGGAGCACGGGCGCTGTCGGTGGCGTTCGATCCCCACGGTCCCGGGGTCCAGCTCGCCGGGTTCATCGGGCACGGGCTGTACCGCAGCGACGATGAAGGGGACCGCTGGGTGCGGATCGCCGCGGGGTTCAATCCGGAGAGCACCATCTCCGACATCGCCTTCCACCCGTCGCAGCCCGGGCTCGTGTTCGCCGCAGACGTGCACAGCGGGGTCTACCGCTCCGACGATGCCGGCCTGACGTGGCGCCAGACCATCGACGGGCTGCGAACCCGGGCGGTGAACGCACTGGCGTTCAGCGCCGACGGGGCCCACCTCTACGCCGCCACCGAGGGAGAGGGGGTCTACCGGCTGGATCTCGACGGCGGGCCACCCGATCCCGCCGAACCGCTCTGGGTGCTCGAGCCTCCGGCACCCGCTTCGACCACGACCGCCGCCGTGACGACCACCACGACGACGCAGCCGGCCACCACCACGGTGGCGTCCACGACGACCTTCGTTGCGGCGACCGACGCCGCCGACACCGGAGGGACCCCGCCCTGGATCATGTACGGGATCGCCGCCGGCGGAATCGTCGTGCTGGGCCTGATGGTGGCGTTCGTCAGGCGGCGCCGTGCCTGACGTGCGGCGCTCGGTGCTCGCCGCCGTCGTGGTGATCGCCGCCGCACTCATCCCGGTGATCGTGCTGGTGGGGCCCGGCGAGCCCATCGACGTGAAGGGCGCCGTCGTCGACGCCGCCGGTGCCCCGGTCCGCGGGGCGACGGTGCGGGTCCAGACCACCGACACGGCCGCGACCACAGGCGCAGACGGCCGCTTCACGATCACCGCTCCGGAACCGGGTGCCCCGGTCCGGCTCACGGCCTGGGCGGAGGGCTACTTCATCGCAGGGGGCGACACCCATCGTCCCGGCGACGAGGTGACGCTCGTGCTCACACGATTCGACCCGGTGGATCATCCCTCCTACGAGTGGCTCTCGGTGTCTGCCGGAGGCGAGGGCGAGAACCAGGGCTGCGCGGCGTGCCACAGCCGGCATGGAACCGACCTCGACTACACACTGCCGGTGGACCAGTGGGAAGTGGATGCCCATGGGACCGCGGCGGTCAACCGGCGGTTCCTCACCATGTACGCCGGCACCGATCTCGAAGGCAACCAGAGCCCGCCGACGCGCCATGTGGACAGCCGGGACTACGGCGACATCCCGCTCCGTCCCGACCCCGACCTCCCCTACTACGGGCCGGGTTACCGGCTCGACTTCCCCGATTCGGACGGCAATTGCGCCGCCTGTCACACCCCGATGGCTTCCATCGACGATCCGTACGGTGTCGATCCCACCATGGTGGACGGTGTTGCGGCCGAGGGGATCGGTTGCGACTTCTGCCACAAGGTGTGGGACGTGCGCATCGACGAGGCCACCGGGCTCCCCGACCCGAACCGGCCGGGCGTGCTGTCGTTCGAGTTCCTCAGGCCTGCCGAAGGGCATCAGTTCTTCGCCGGGCCGTTCGACGACGTCGCCCCCGGCGAGGACACCTACTCGGCGCTGCAGACCGAGAGCCGGTTCTGTGCCCCGTGCCACTTCGGGGTGTTCTGGGACACCATCGTCTACAACTCCTTCGGGGAATGGCTGGCGAGCCCGTACTCGGATCCCGAGAGCGGTCGGACCTGCCAGGACTGCCACATGCCGCCGACCGGGGGCCCCCGATTCGCCCTCGCCGAAGCAGGCGGCCTGGAGCGCGACCCGAACACCATCCCCGGGCACCTGATGCCCGGCGCGGCCGACGAGGACCTGCTCCGGAACGCGCTCACCATGAAGGTGACTGCCGAGGCCGCCCCGGACGGCCTGATCGTCGAGGTGGAACTCGTCAACGACCTCACCGGCCACCACGTCCCCACGGATTCGCCGCTGCGCCACCTCATCCTGCTCGTGGAGGCGACCGGCCCGGAGGGACCCCTCGAGCTGATCGACGGACCCCGGGTCCCCGAGTGGGGCGGGGTGGGCGACCCGGCGGCCGGCCGCTACGCCGGGCTCCCCGGCACCGCGTACGCCAAAGTGCTCGAGGAGCTCTGGACCGAGGTCTCCCCGTCCGGGTCGTACTGGAACCAGACCCGCATCCTCTCCGACAATCGGATTCCGGCGATGGGGTCCGACCCGACCGGCTACGTGTTCGCCGCACCAGACGCGGGTGAGGTGGAGGTCGAGGTGATCCTGGTGTATCGCCGGGCGTTCATCGACCTCGCCGAGCAGAAGGGATGGGATCCCGGCGACGTCGTGATGGAGAACGAGACGCTGCGGGTCACCATCCGATGACGCGCCGGTTCAGGTGCCCGGGTCGAGGGCCCGGTAGAACGACCCGGTCCGCAGGCCACCCCGCGCGTCGAGCGGGCCGTCGGCGTTGCGGAAGTTGACAGGGACGTCCCAGCCTTCCCGAACCGGCTCGCCGCCGTAGACCCCGAAATGGAGGAGCCCGCCCTCGTGGGTGCGCCCGGTGGCGCCGCTGAGGGCGATCACCTGGCCGGCTTCGACGGTGTCCCACAGTTCGACGAGCACCCCGTCGGTGGTGAGATGGGCGTAGAAGGCGATCGTGCCGTCGGGATGGCGTACCGCCACGTAGTTGAAGAGCCGGCTGAAGGAGCCTTCGGCGACGTCTTCCTTCACGTCGATGACGGTGCCGCGGCGCGCCGCGATCACCTCGGTGCCGACCGGCATCGAGAAGTCGTACGCCAGCTGGTTCTCATGGCTCGAGTTCTCGATGCAGTACCCCTGGAACATGGTGTACCCGGTGCCGGGAGCGAACGGCAGCAGGTACGGGGATTCCTGCGGATCGCCGAACGTCGCCCGCTCCAGGCACCGTTCGTGAAGTGCCATCGCCGCCGGCGGCACGGTCGTGCCGTTCGTCGTCGAGGTCGTTGCCGGCTCGGCGACCGTCACCGAGGTGGTCGGCACGGCACCCGTGCTCGTCGCAGCCGAGTCGAACGGCACTATGAGGATCGGCGCGGAATCCCCGGACCTCGCGGCGCACCCCGGCGCCGCCGCTGCCACGAGCACGATGACGATCCACGACCCCACCCTCATCTCGGAGAGATCGTACGTCCCCGGGGATCATCAGCCGGGAAGGCCCGCGGACCGACCGGCTCCGGCCTCGGCGGTGCGGCCGACCGCGACTCCTGCGAGCACCAGGATGAGCCCTGCTACGACGCTGGCGGTGAGCGACTCGCCGAGGGCGATCACCGACGAGAGCAGGCCGATCACCGGCACCGCCATGAGCGCCAGGTTGGTACTGATCGCCGGGTGGCTGCGCAGCACGGTGAGCTGGCCCCACACGGCGAATCCGCTCACCACGATCCCCTGGAATGCGATGTTGGCGACGAGGCCGACGCTCCAGTCCACCCTCGGGACCCCTTCCCACGCGAGCGCGATCGCCAGTACCGGCAGCACCGCCACCAGCAGTTGCCACGGCAGCAGCGCGAGCGGGGTCGACCCCCACGAGTGATGGCGGACGTGCACGCTCACCGACGCCTGGGCGAGGGCGGCGCAGAGCAGGAGAGCGTGGCCGAGGAGCACCCTCCCGTCGGTCCAGTCGAAGCGGGTGGGCTCGAACACCAGGACGAGCCCGCCGAGGCCGATCGCCAGGCCGAGCCAGCGCATCCGGGTCATGTGCTCTCCCACGAACACCACCGCGATCGGGACCGTCCACAGGGCGGCGGTCCACACCAGGATCGACGACCTGCCGGGAGGCACGATCTCGAGCCCGAAGAAGACGAGTGTGAACACCAGCGCCAGCCTGACGATGGCGACGGAGAGCACGATCGGGTAATCGCGCCGCGGCGGCCTGACTAGACGGTTCGTCGCCGAGGTCACCACGAACAGCGTCGCCGCAGCCGCGACGAGGCGAAACACGGCCATCCAGATCGGCGTGAGAGAACGCAACGCAACCGACATGACCGGCCAGTTGACGCCGAGCGCCAGCACGACGAACGCAAGCACCGGGTACACAGCTTGGGGACGAAGCCGGTGCGGCCCACCGTCGGGGTCGGTGGGCAGCCAAACGGCGCGATGGATCCGCTCACGGAGAGAAGCGCCGCGCTGCGGCACGCGTGCCGGATCCATTCCCCCGCCCTGCTCTGGTGTGCCCCGGGAGCCTACGACCGGCGAGATCCCTTGGCATTGCCTGCCCCATCCGCTGGGTCCGCCGCTCGCCGACAGGAGGTTGCATGTCTCGACTGCGCACACTGCTGCTCGTTGTCGGACTCGTCCTCGTAGTCGCAGCCGTGGTGTCGATCAACGAGGTGAGCGCCGGTTGCATCGTTCCTCGACTTCACGGTGGAGGATCCCGGCGAGCACCCGGGCACGCTGACTGCCGCCTGCCCGTAGCCGCCGAGCAGGGGCGAATACCCGAGGCCCCGGGCGACTCCGCATCCGACGAACGCCCCTACCGTGACGCGTCGCTCGCGTGCATCCTGTTTGATGCATCCGGGAGCGGAGGAGGATCCAATGAGACCCGGCAGGATCGTCGCGGTGATCTTCGGGGCCCTCGTAGCCCTGATCGCCCTCGGGCTGATCGCCGGCGGTGGGGCCCTCACCTGGGCGCACACCACCCAGAGGGATGCCGACGGATTCCTCACCAGCCCCTCCTACCGCCTCGACACCAGCCAGTACGCCCTGTCCTCCGAGGAGGTGGACATCGCGGTGCATCCGGCGGACTGGTGGCCGTCGGACCTCGCCGAGGTGCGCTTCGTCGCGGAACGAAGGGACGGCGGCCCGGTGTTCGTCGGCATCGGGCCCTCGGACGACGTCGCCGCGTTCCTGGCCAACGTCGGGTACGACGAGGTGACCGACCTCGGCGGCGACCCGACCGACGTGGAGTACCGGCGCCGTGACGGGCGAGCCCCCGAGCGCCTGCCGGGAGATCAGAGCTTCTGGGTGGCAGCCGGAGAGGGGCCGGGGGCCCAGACGATCACCTGGGAGGTTGCCGCCGGGTCGTGGAGCGTCGTGGTGATGAACGCCGACGGCGCCCAGGGCGTCTCCGTGGATCTCGAGGCCGGAGCCCGGATCGGCCTCCTGCTCGCCATCGGCATCGGCCTGCTGATCTCAGGCATCGTCCTCGCCGCCCTCGCCGCCGCGTTGCTGGTCTGGGCGACCAGGGGCAAGGAACCCCGGGAAAGGGCCGAGGAGGAGCCGGCAACCGCGGCCGGGGCGTACCCGGTGGCCGTCTCCGGCCACCTCGACCCTCAGCTGAGCCGCGGCATGTGGCTCATCAAGTGGTTCCTGGCGATCCCCCACCTCGTCGTGCTGGCATTCCTGTGGGCCGCCTTCATGGTGCTGACCGTGTTCGCCTTCTTCGCGATCCTGTTCACGGGGCGCTATCCGAAGGGCATCTTCGACTTCAACGTCGGCGTGCTCCGCTGGAGCTGGCGGGTGGGCTACTACGCGTTCAACGTGCTCGGCACCGACCGGTATCCGCCGTTCACCCTCGCCGATGATGCCGACTACCCGGCCCGGCTCGGCATCGACTACCCGCAGCAGTTGTCGCGCGGCCTGGTGCTGGTGAAGTGGTGGCTCCTGGCGATCCC
>Ga0180431_10008940_pt1 | contig 11417 bp, 8 predicted proteins | sample SS_ome_11_FD_132459 | JGI IMG/M metagenome (GOLD analysis project Ga0180431, IMG submission 132459) | Hypersaline lake sediment archaeal communities from the Salton Sea, California, USA - SS_1_MS_1 metaG | ecosystem: Environmental > Aquatic > Non-marine Saline and Alkaline > Hypersaline >...
CCAGTGCTCTGCGGGGCCCAGCCAGAGGTCCCAATCCAACGTGTCGGGCACGGGCGGGAAGTCCGTGGGCAACTCCCGAGCGGCGAAGTCCGCATACCAGGGTCCCTTGTCCGGCCGGTCGGTCCAGGCGTGGACTTCCTTCACGTCGCCGATCGCGCCAGCCTGAATCCATTCGCGCACCTGCCGAATGGCCTCAGAAGAATGGCCCTGGTTGCCCATTTGGGTCATGATCTTGGGGTTCGCCCGCGCATACTCGGCGATCTTCCGCGCCTCGAAGACGGTATGCGTGAGCGGCTTCTGGCAGAAGACGTGCTTCCCCGCCTGCATGGCGGCCATGGTGATGACGGCGTGCGTGTGGTCGGGCGTGGCTATGACCACACCGTCGATATCCTTCTGCTTGTCCAGCATGACGCGATAATCGGTGTAGCGGGCGGCGTCGGGGAAAGCTTGGAAGGTCCCGGCGGCGTAGCGCTCGTCGACGTCGCACAACACCACGATGTTCTCGCCACGGCAGGCGTTGATATTGCCGCGGCCCATGCCGCCGACGCCGACGCCGGCGATGTTCAGCTTCTCGCTGGGCGGCTTCTCCCCCGCGCCCAGAACATGCCGAGGGACAATCGAGACGGTAGCCGCCGCGGCAAGGGTCCCGGTGAACCGCCGCCGCGTCATCTTGCACTTCAGGTGCGTTTCTGTACGTTTCATGGAGGTGTCCTTTCAAGTTAGGAGGGGTTTTGGGGGAGAAGCTCTCTCGTATACTCGTTCTCGACATGCTCGAAGAATAGCCCTTGGAACTGGCCGGGACGCAGGCCGTCGGGCAGGGTCACCTTCACGCGGTGCGGCACGTCGGGTTCCAGGTGCGAGACGTCGGCGTACATGCCCATGCACGTGCGGGTGACGTACGGGTAGACGCCGTTGTATCCTTCCTGTACGTCGACCGGCTGCCCGTCGATCTCGATTTTCACCTGGTCCTTGCGGTAGGGTTTCGCGCGCCGGCCTTGCCCTTCCGCGTAAGGCTCGGCAATCTGAACGAACAAGAGGAGCCTCGATGAGTCGATCCACGGGGCCACCTTGTCGTCGTCCGTATATTCGACGGGCCAGGATTCCCGGCGCCGCTTGAGCTGCTCGAATATCCTCTTCGGGATGGTGAAGGTTTCCTCCACCGCGCGGCCGTTGAAATGGGCGTCGTAGCCACCGATCTGCTGGGCCTGGAAAAAAGGCTTTCCCGCGAAAGTGACGTGGCACGTGATGGCACAGCCTTGCTTGCGGAAGGCTACCTGCTTCCCGTTGACCGTGACGCTCTTGACCATCGCCGCCTCGTTGGGACACCACACGGACAATTCGATTTCCTCTCCGACCGGTCCCGAGACATCGGAGATGACGAGAACGCCGTCCGAGACCCGAACCTCGCCGGAGGCGCCCAGCAACGTGGGTTCGGCGGCAGCGGCCTCGAAAGGACGAATGCGCAGGACGCGGGCGCTGGTGCCGTCCATCGCGACGGACACCTGAGCGCCGTGGTCCCAGGGCCCGCCGTCCGGGCCCGCGAGGTACCTGCCTTCGACCGGATAGAGTTCTTCGAGCAAGAAGCTCCCCTCCGCTTCGAGGCCGATAGAACTGTCAAGCTGAAAATCGGCCTTGAGTTTGCGGTAGTTCGGATTGAACAAGAACACAAACCCGCTGTCACCCTGGATGGCACTCGTTCCGTCGCAGCGGCCGATCATGGGCTGCCCGATGATCGGGCGGACGTTTCTCAGGTAGTCCGTGTGCTGGTCGGTGAAGTCCAGTCAGCGGCGGAAGAAGGCCTTGTCCTCGTCCGAGAAGGCATTGAACTCGTCGATGTCCCGCGCGGGGATGTAGTTGATCACGTGATTGAAAGGGGCCGTGGCAATCGAGGAAAGCAGGTTGTACTTCCACCCCAGGCGGTCCCAGTCGCGCGGCCGGTAGCGGTCGCGGCGCATCTTGCGCTGAGCGTCGCTCCGCTGCGTCTGATGCGTGATGAAGCCGGGCAGGATTTCGACGGGGCAGAAGTCGCGGGTCATCAGGCGCCAGGCGATGTAACGTTGCCGGGCCCCGTTGACCCGATCGGTGCTCAGGTCGGGGATGGCGTTGAAGCTGCCCGGCTGTTCGTCGGACATCATCGGGTGGGGATAGGTGCCCGCGAGCCACGTCCAGGTGCCGAAATGATGGGTTTGCTGGCGTCCATCCATGACGATGCCCGGCATCCGCCGGCGGAGCGTCTCCAGCACCCGCCGGCAGCCGTACCACTGCTGGTACTTGCTGGACACGTTTCCCAGATCGCTCGCGTACGCGATCCACCAGTGATCGAACGAGAAGCCGGCGCAGCCGGTCGCCTCGCAGAAATCGAACAGCTTGCCGACCCACCAGTCCTGGAAACTTCGCAAGCCGGTGTCTACGGTGACATAGCCGCCGGGCTCCTTCCCCTGCTCGGTCCGGAAACGGGTCCACTCGGGATTCTGCATGAACGGCAGCGAGGGATAGGCGTAGGCCATGAGCTTCACGTCCCTGGTCTTGGCGTAGGCGAGGATATCTTTGATGTCCTGCGGGATTTCATCCTTTCCCGGTATCCATTCATCCTTGCGGATCTTCTGGCCCAGGTTCATCAGTAGGTTGCTTTCCCATCCCCAGGCGTCGCGACATTCTTTCAGCGGCGCCAGGCGGCTGTGCGACGGCGTGTAGAGCACGTACTGGCAGCCCATCGCGGCGGCCCGGTCGATGATCCGTCGGTATTCGACCTTGCCCTCTTCGGTCGCGCGGTCGATTTGGTAGTCGTTCTCGCACCAGCCGATATGGACGCGGACGCTCTGGGTGCGGTCTTCCAGGAGGAAGGCCCTCGCACAATCGGTGACGGCCTCAATTTCCGCCCAGTCGATCCGGTCTCCTTCCTGAAGAAACACATCGGGGTCCTGGACGTAATGCCACTCGTAGGCCATGTCGGCCCGGAACGTGTTTCCCGTCATGGCATACGTGCCGATGCACAGGCGGTCGGAGGGGAAGGGGCCGTACTGGCTCTTCCATTTCATTCGGGGCTCGTAGGTGAGCGCGACTTGTGACCCCTCCGCCTGCACGTCCGTGTACGGGTTCTGCACGAGCAGGAAGCAGCCCCAGGTGGCATTTTCCGCTTCGGAAGCGTCTTTCATGCGGAGCGAAACCCCGTAGCGGCCACCGGAGAGCCGATAGGGATCGGCCACGGGGTTGTTCACCCGGCCGTCGAAGGCGCAGACCTTTTCGACGAGCATCTTTTTCTCATCCGGACCCGTCAAGAACAACTGCCGGCTGACAAACCGCCAGCCCTCTTTCAGTTCGTAGACGGCGCGGACAGTATAGTCGCCCGACCGGTAGCTGCAAGCGGCAACGTGGTCGCTTTCCTTCTCGATTACCGGATTGAGTCCGCGGCTGTCGATTTCCCGTCCGTCGACCCGCAGGCAGAAGCGGTCGCCGGCGAACTGAACCGTTCTGCCGGTCCGCGTGTCATGGATCTGCTTAAGGCCGCCGGGGCCGAGCTTAACTTTCATGACGCCGTTGTCGAGCGTCACGGTTTCGTCCGCTTTCGCGAGCGTTGCCAGCGACGTGACGGCAGTGAGAAGGGCCATGAGGATCAGGGGTGCTGTCTTCATTCTGGAAACACCTCTATAAATCGTGTCCGAGGGTATCATTCTGCAGGGGCTGCTTCAGCATTGACCTTCGGCAGCCATTTCGCCAGGCTCTTGATCACAGCGTCCGAGCCCTCGGGGTCACTGCGGACGAGGTTGACGAACTCGTCCGGGTCGGAGTGGTGATCGTAAAGCTCTTCTTCCCCGTTGCTGTAGCGGATATAGCGCCAACGCTCGGTCCGAATCGCGTGATTATCTCGGCCCCAGGTGGTGATCGCCGGCTCTTCGCGGTGGGTAGACGGATTGCGGAGCAACTCGACCAGACTAGTCCCTTCGATATCGTCGCGCTCGGGCAGGCCGCACAGTTCGATGAGCGTCTGGTAGATATCTACCAGAGAGACCGGCTGGGCGCAGCGGGCGTCCCCTCTCGTGACACCGGGCGCGACGATCATCAGCGGGACGCGAGTCGATTCCTCCCATAAAGTGAACTTCTCCCAGTGCTGCTTTTCGCCGATGTGCATGCCGTGGTCCGACCACAGAACAATGATCGTATTCCCGGCATAGCGGCTGTTGTCCAGGGCTGCCATTAAACGCCCCACTTGCGCATCGGCGAAGCTGATACTGGCCAGATAGCCCTGCACCGCCCGGCGCCATTGGTCGTTTTCGACGAGCCACTTGTGCCAGCTACGCCGCACGTTGCGGAGTGCGGCCTTCGGGCAATCGTCCAGATCGTTCTCGTGGATCTTCGGCAGGAAGACGTCGTCCAGCGGGTAGAGATCGAAATACTTCTTCGGGGCGAACCAGGGAATATGAGGGCGATAGAGACCGACGGCCAGAAAGAACGGCTTCGCGTGGTCCTTGGCGAGTTCGCCGATCGCCCAGTCGACCACCCTGTAATCGGCCATCTTCCGCTCGGGCTCGGCAAGCGGGGCGAAGTCGAAGAAGTGCGGGGGCCTTCCCCGGCTCGCGCCTGGGGGAGACGCCAGCGGATTCCACTGGACATACCCGTTGTCGCTGATTGTCACGTCGGCCGCTGCTGGCCAGAGCGAGTCGGGCATCGGCTGGTCCTTGGACGGGAAATAGGCGTCCCAGATGTCGGGGTCGTTGCGCTGTTTGCCGTATCCTTCCCGAATCCACGAGAGCGCGTGAAAGATCTTGCCGCCACCCACGGCCGTATACCCGCCAGCGCGGAAATGTTCCGGGATGGTTATGGCGTGGGCCAGACGGGGAGCGTTTCGCCAACTCTGGGCATTTCGGTAGACACCCGACGTCGAGGGGCGCACTCCTGTCATGATCGCCACGCGCGAAGGGTTGCAGGCCGGGGCGGCGCAGTGCGCGTTGGTGAACAGAACTCCGCGAGCGGCCAGCCGGTCGAGATTCGGCGTGTGAACGCCGTCCCGCCCGCCCAGGCAGCCCGTCCAGTCGTTGAGATCATCGACTGCAATGAACACCACGTTGGGTGGCTGACGTGCCTCGGATTGGGCTCGGGCGAAATTGCAGCACGTGAGCCCGGCTACCAGGAGAACGAACAGGTGTTGCATCAATGATCTCCCTCGATGTTCCAAGGCCAGGGCTTAACGTTGGCCCGCTCGGCCCAGGCCTCCCATTTGGCCGATAGTTCAGCGGCCTTCTCGGGGTGTTTCTTTGAGAGGTCGTGCAGCTCGCTGCGATCCTTGCTCATGTCGTACAGTTCCCACGGCAATAGCTTGCACTGCCCGCGTCGGACAGCAGCGGGCCGTGTTGTAGAACTGGGTGAAGCGAAGTCCGCGATTAGCCAGGCGATCCAGGTTCGGCGTGTTGATTTCCCCGCCGTAACAGCCGATGTCGGAGAACCCCATGTCGTCCGACATGATCAAGACGACGTTGGGCGACTCGGAGCCGTTTTGAGCGGCGGCGCCGGCTGAGAGAACCAGCACGATCGTGGACGTGGTTGTCAAAGCTGCAAACATCAGTTTCGTTCCTGTTCACTGGGGGAACACGGCCAGGTAAAGGGTTGACGGTTGTCGCTCGGGGCACGGTTGTGAGATTGCGTGCCGGCAATTCGTGACTCACTGCTTCCGTTTCGCCGCCCGGTCGGCTTCGATCCGGTTGTAGTTCTCGATCACTTCGGGCGGCCAACGGAAGCTCGGTGCTGTGGCCGGATCGTAGCCTCGCAGGTGCGGCTGGTCCAACCGTTTTCGTATCGGCACGTGGACCCACGGGTTCCGGCAAAAGGCGTCGTCGAGCAACTCGGCAAGCCCGGGCAGGTGCTTCTTGATTTGCGCCCGAGTGTTCAATTCGCTTAGGACCTGCCCCTCAGCCCCGAGGAGCTGTAACCCGCCGGCCCGATTGCATTCGAACCACGATTGCACGCCTTCCGCCCAGAACTCGCCGAAGTTGTTCATGCCGTATCCGCCGATGCGTCCCGACTGCTTCGCCTTGTCATATATGGCCCGCAGCCGCGTGTTGAACTCCTCATCGAGCCCGGCAAGCGCCCTGTGAAGCGAGTGGCCGAATTCATGAATGAAGATGCTCTCTCCGTGGTACGGATCGCCCTGGAAATCGAGCAAGTTCTCTTCGCCGCAGCTCACCGGCCGGCCGCCGAGGCCGCGGGCGCGCCTGTCATACCAATGCGATAGGTTTCGGCACTCGGGCAAGTCCGTTTGCATTTCGTCGTAGGCCATCACGGTAACGTACATCATCTTCTCGGCGATCTTCTTCTGTACGTCGGGCCGATGGACGAGCATCTTTCCTGCCAGATACGCCACTTCGTGCAGCGCGTATTCCGAGACCTTCCCGGAACCGACGATCAGCAGGCCGTCGGCCACAACGTGTTGCTTGTAGAACGGGTCGAGCGTTTCTCGCAGTGCCTTCGCGCCGGCCGGCAGGGTATCCGCTTGTCCGGCCGCGCAACAATCGGTCAACCCGTCGCTCAGGAAACCGCATGCCAAGAAAACCAGCAACTTGTTCATTTCTCATGGTCCTCCGGATGGCTTGGTAATCGGTGTCCGGTGAACGCAACCGTTGCGTCACCCAATCCCATTCCATCTCAACTTATCACCCAGATCGACAGCCGGCACAAGCCAAAAAGGCGCAAAACAATACCAAATATGCGCAACGGGGGGAGAGAGTTCAAATTGCCCCGATTCGACCTGTCAAAATTGCGAAACTTTAAAAAGGGAGCCCTTCGCGCCCGCGCCGATGACAATCGCTCGTTTGCGGCTCATAGGCGAATTCCCGTTTCGAAGGGATCGTCGCCGTTGAGAATCAATGTCGCTTCGGCGATCACGTAAGCCGTTCCCTGAATGCGGGGAATGATCCGGTCGCCCTCGATACGATACGAGCCCTCGAAGACGCTCCCAACGATGCTCTCCTGGCGCCAACGTTGGCGTGGCTTGAGCCGGCCATCGGCGGCAAGACACGCGAGTTTCGCGCTGGTTCCGGTCCCGCACGGTGACCGGTCGTACGCACTGCCTGGGCAGAGCACGAAGCTGCAACTGTCTGCGGCCGGGTCGGACGGCGGGCCAAACAACTCGATGTGGTCGATCTCTTGGCCGCCAGCCCCGGTTACCCTCTCGCGACGGAGTGCCTGACGAATATGCCATGCAACTTGTGTCAGCCGTGGGGTGTTCGCAAGGTTGAGGTCTTGGCCGTGCTCGCTGACGAGAAAGAACCAGTTGCCGCCCCACGCCACATCTCCGGTGACCGGCCCGATTTCGTCGACATCAACCGTTACCGCCGCTGTATGGCGGTAGCTCGGCACATTCTCCATGGCCACAACGTTGCCGCCGTCGAACTCGACCGTCACAATGCCCACCGGCGTTTCGATGCGATGCTGCCCGGCATCGATTCGCCCAAGGCTTCTGAGCACGACGGTCAGCCCGATGACACCGTGTCCGCACATGCCCAAGTAACCGACATTGTTGAAGAAGATCACTCCCGCAGCGCAAGTTGGGTCGACCGGTTCGCATAGAAGTGCGCCGACCCACGCGTCCGATCCTCTTGGCTCGTTGACGACCGCCGACCGAAACTTGTCGAACTTCTTGCGAAAGATGTCGCGGCGCGCCGTAAGCGGTCCGCCGCCCAGATCCGGGCCGCCGTCGATCACCACCCGCGTGGGCTCGCCGCCGGTGTGAGAACCACCACATGAATCGTGTGCGTGCGGGAAGGCATTGGACTACTCCAAGGTCACGTCAAGATACACCGAGTGGCGGTCGTACGTCTCGAAAAACGGTTTCAGCCGCACATCGCCGATGTTGAATCGTAGCGTGCTGGGATCGCCGGAGATCGATTTTCCCGGGTCCGCGGCATCGAGTGTTACGCGGCGCCAATCTTCTCGCGGGCCAGGCTCCTCGGCGGCCAATAGCACCGGGCCGTAAAAGATGCTGGCGATGTTGGGCTGATCCATGATCGGACATAGATGGAAACCCATCGGCATCCGCAGTTCGATCGTGTCGCCGTCCTTCCAGGCTCGGCGGAGGCTCAGATAGGTGCCCGGCACCGCGTCGACCTTCTGCTGCTCGTCGTTGATCTTTACGAGGAATCCGCGAGTGGCCCACCGCGGTACTCGCACGTTGATGTCGAAGGTGCCGCGGCCGGTCAGCATGAGTCGGGTCGTGTCGGAATAGGGGAAGTTGGTCTGTTGCTTCACGACGACGTTGCGCTCTGGCCAGGTCACAGTCGACGGCACATACAAATTGACGTACAATGTCTTGTCGTCGGTGCTCTTGAAGTAGATCGAGTCTTGCAGTTTCGTGCTGCTTTCCAACGCGGTGCCATTGCAGCAGGTGAACCCGTTCATCTTGGCGTTGCCAAATCCTTTCCGAGCACCGGGATTCAGCGGCACATGGTAGGTGTTGCCCGGATTATCCTCGGCCACCGACGCCAGGATATGGTTGTAGAGAGCCTGCTCGTAGTAGTCCATGTACTTGCCGTCCGGGTCGAACATGAAGAGTTGGCGGCTCAGCTTCAGTAGATTGTAGGTGGCGCACGTCTCGTTCTGTCCGCCGGGGGCGAAGCCGTTGGCGAACAGCGTGTTCGGCTCGGCCGTGAAGCACTCGGGGTTGTTGGGTTTTCGGGCACCCGCCACGCCTCCGATGCTGTACATGTAGCCGTGGGTGCAAATGTCCCAGAAATTCTCCGACACCCGGTAGTATCGGGGATCGCGAGTGCCCTTGTACATTTCCAGAGCGCCGGTGATTTGCGGGATGTGCTGGTTGGCGTGCTTGCCTCGCAATGTGTCGACGTTGCACGCCAGACCGTGGTCGTGTTCGACGTTGCCGAAGAAGAAGTCGATGTTGTCGAACAGCCGGGCACACTCGAGAAACCGCTGATCTTTGGTGATTCTGAACAGCCGAGCCATGACTTCATTCATGCCCCCATACTCACCGGCAATGTAACGATTCCACATGCTGATGCGTGTCTCCGTCGGAACGGCCTTCAGCCGCGCATGAACCCAAAGGCCCATACCCTGGGCAATCTTGAGGGCCTTTTCGTTGCCGCCGACTTCGTAGCAATCGAGCAAGCCGGCAAGGATTTTGTGCAGCGTGTAGTAAGGAGCCCAGACTTGGCTTTCCTTACCGCCGTACGTGGCGCCCTGTTCGAGCATGATAAATTGGTCGGGCGGGTAAGCACTGATGAACCCCTTGCCCCAGTTCCAATAGTCGCCGCGAATCCCGTCTGCGGTCAGGTTGGAATCGTACCCCGTCCTGCCCGGCCCCGGCGGAACGGTCGTCGGATCCTCGTTGAACTTGCCGCCTTCTTTCACAGGCTTGCCCGACTTCTGCGACAGGTCGTACAAGGTTTCGATCAGGTAGTCCATCTTCTTGAGGAAGTTGGCCCGCAGCGGTTCATCGTAGGTGGTGCCGGCATACGCTTGCGCGATGGCCGACAAGTAATGTCCACTGGCGTGGCCGCGCAGCTTAGTGGTTTGGCTATCCCATACCCCGAGCGGTTTGACACCTTCCGGCTGTTCCTGGCCAAACGCGTCCCGGAACATATAGAGAAAACGGTCGGGATCGGTTCCGGCCAATGCAAGGATGAACTTGTCACGGTTCTTGATCAGCGGGGTGTCCCGCTGCTTTTCGTCCGGGTTCAAAACGACCTGGCCCAACGGAAACGCCTCCAACTTGCGGCGCGGAGCCGATCCTGTGGCCGGCGCCGGCTTCACCGTCACCTTGGCTGTGGGTGTGAACTTCGTGCCGGGGACCTTGCCGGTCACCGTGTACGTGCCCGGCTTGAGGACTTGACGGTTATCGATGGGCGAAGGCCAGATCACGCGAACCTTCGGACCTTTTGCGTTATCACGGTACACGCCCTCAATGGTGTACGGCAATCGTGGCAGACGCCCCACAACGGTCTCCGCGGAGACGTCGGGGACTTTCACGAGCCCAAGAGCCTTGGGCACGGTGGCGGCTTCTGTCGCCTCCGCCGCCGGGTCGTCTTGGGCCCGGGCCGACAACGCCCAAACCATGCACCCGAAAAAGACCGTCATAGTGGACAGCAGAGATCTTGGCAGAGGTCTCATTTTCAACTCACATGCGATTGTTGGGGTAATGAAACAGGCAGGGTCATCTTTCTTAAGATCGCAGATTCTACTTCTTCTTCTTCGGCTGGTGCTTCTCTAAGAAGACCTTGGCTGCCTTGTCGTTTCTGGCCAGCCATACATCCATCTCGCCCGTGCCGCGATGCGCCCAGGCATAATAGGGGATCAGCAACAGTTCGTGTTGGGCTATTTTCAGCGGCTTGTCTTCTTCGCCCAACTCCGCCGCCATGGCCTTTGCCTTGATCACTTCGATGCCGCCGAGCATGTTCTTTCGGAACTCCGCTGTCAGCTTAGCATCATCCGGCAAGATCAGACCATGCGTCTTGCCACCGTTGTCGGGCCATTCCGCACAGAAGACCATTGGCCCGCGCTCGACGGCGACCCGGCCCCGATCCGCCTCGACCTTTTCATTGGCCGTTACTCTCCGGATGGGCATCGGTAGGTTCAGTTCGATCGTGTCGCCCTTTTCCCATGTGCGGTCGAGAGTCACATACCCCTTGTTGACATCCAGTGCAACCGGTTTGCCATTTAGTTTGAGCGTTGCCTTCTCGCCACTTTCATTCATGTATTTATAGAGGTCGGACGGCACGGGCGCATTTTGCGCCCAGCCCGGAATGCGAACCTTCAGCGCAAAACGGCACTCGCTCTTCGGGTCGACGGTCAACTTGACGTCGCCCGCCCACGGGTATCGCGTCTTCTGGATAATCGCGACCGTGTTGTCGCCGACCTTCAACTCGCCTTTGCCGCCCGCGTAGAGGTTGACATACACGTCGTTGCCTTTGACGGCGTAGACATAGCCGGGAACCGACGCGATGAATCGGGCGATATTGCCCGGGCAGCAGGCACACCCGAACCACTCTGATCGTGCCGGCCTTCGACCGGTGCCGCTTGAGGAAAGCGTGTTGGGATAGAAAAACCGCTTGCCGTCAAGCGACACGCCGTCAATTACGTTGTTGTAGAGTGTACGCTCAAGCACATCGATATACTTGGCGTCGCCATGAAGCATGAACAGCCGATGGTTCCAGTAGACGTTTCCAATCCCCGCACACGTCTCGCAATAACAATGGTTGCCCAGCGCGTAGTCTTCCGTAAATCCTTCCGGCCCGCCCGGCTGGCCAAGACCGCCAGTGAGATACATCTTTGTGCCGACGATATTCTCCCAGATCCTGTCGATCGCGGTGATGTACCGCTTGTCTCCGGTCAGCGTGGCGACGTCGGCCATTCCCGAATACATATACGTCGCCCGCACCGCGTGGCCGACGCCCTTCTCCTGGTCGACAACTCTC
>Ga0180431_10008941_pt1 | contig 11415 bp, 10 predicted proteins | sample SS_ome_11_FD_132459 | JGI IMG/M metagenome (GOLD analysis project Ga0180431, IMG submission 132459) | Hypersaline lake sediment archaeal communities from the Salton Sea, California, USA - SS_1_MS_1 metaG | ecosystem: Environmental > Aquatic > Non-marine Saline and Alkaline > Hypersaline >...
AAGCAGGTGAAGTGGATCGAGGCGATCGAGTTCGTCGACTCCTTCGAGCATCTCGGTGCCGGCCAGGGGGGCTACAACGAGGACCAGGAGTTCTACGGCTACCGGATGCCGATCTGACTCAGACGATGTTCGTTTCGTTCGAGACCGGTTCGGAAGCCACCGCCGTCAGCGGGATGTAGACGGTTCCCTCGCAGGCCCCTTCGCCGATGTTCGTGGCGAAGGTCCCGGTCAGTGATCCGTCCGGCTGCGGGGAGTACGTGGTCACCGAACTGGCCGGGTCGAAGGTGATGGTGCGGTCGGGAAGCAGGCAGTCCCAACGCCAATTGTTCGTGCGGGACCACTGCGACCCCGACCAGTCGAACTTCGTCGACTCCGACACGTTGTCCTTCGATGCCGGACCGTCCACGACCGATGCCACGCAGGTGCCCGACGAACAGTCCGTGGCGAACTTGAACGCGGCGGTGTACGGCTCCTCCGACTGCTCGGCCGCCACGCTGGTTCCGGTTTTCTGGTCGGTGTGGAAAGTGATGCGGTACCACCCGTTCCAGTTCGGTTCAGGTTCGGCCGCAACGGGAGGTGCGGACAACGTGGCACCGAGGGTCAGGATGCCCGCGATAGCGGCACGGGACGCCGGGCGTACCACGGTCACCGGACGCAGACGCCGTTGATGACTTCCTCGCATACCGCGCTCGGCGGAGTCGGATCGACCGACGGGGTGAAGGACTCGTCGTAATCCGGGTCAACCGCCTTCTCCGTGGGCGACACCGCCGGCGCGTTCGAGGCCGGGTTGGTGGCAGGCGATGCTTCATCCGGGCCGGAACCGCAGGCCGTCAGTGCTCCCGTCGCGACGATCGCGGCACCGCCGACGGCAACCGCGATCCGGCTCGGCAAACCACCTGATTTCATGATGTCCCCTCTGTACGGCGTCACCGTTAGTTTAGGGGCGATCGCCGGGCTTGCCGATCTCAATTGGGTGTCACCGACGGCAGTGTGAATCAGGGCGGTGAATCAGGGCGGTGAATCAGGGCGCGGTGAAGCCCTCTCGCTTGTGCGCGCCGTCACAGAACGGCTTGTTCGCCGAGTGGCCACAACGGCACAGATAGCACTTGCTGGTCTGCTTGACCACTGTGCCGTCGGAGGCGACGACCTCGACTTCGCCGGCCACCTCGAGGGGGCCGTCTGCCATACAGGTGACGGTGACATCGCTCATACCGGGCATTCTGCCCTACCGGGTTGGGCGGCGCGGCGACGGCTCATCCGAGCGGGGCGATCGCGTCGCGGGCGAAATAGAGCAGGAATCCGGCGGCGACGATCCACAGCAGCGGGCTGACCTCGCGAGCCTTTCCGGTAGCCGACCGCAGCACCACCCAGCTGACGAAACCCACGCCGATGCCGTTGGCGATCGAATAGCTCAACGGCATCACCGCCACGGTCAGAACCACGGGCAGCGCCACCGAGAATTCCGAGATGTCGATATGGCGCAGGTGCGAGAACATCATCGCGCCGACGATGACCAGCGCCGCGGCGGCGACTTCGGTGGGCACCACCGAGGCGAGCGGTGAGACGAACATCGCCGCCAGGAACAGTGCACCGGTGACCAGGTTCGCCAGCCCGGTTCGGGCGCCCTCTTCGATACCGGCCCCGGATTCGATGAAGACCGTATTCGACGACGATGACGACGCGCCGCCGGCCACGGCCCCGGCGCCCTCGACGATCAGCGCAGCGCGGAGCCGGGGAAAGGTCCCGTCGGGCTCGGCCAGCCCTGCTTGCCGCGACAGGCCGGTCAGTGTCCCGAGCGCATCGAAGAAATTAGCGAATACCAAGGTGAACACCAGCACGGTCGCGGCCAGCACCCCGATCCGACTGAAACTGTCCAGGGTGAACGCGCCGACCAACGACAGGTCGGGCAGCGCGAACGGAGAACCGGACAGCGTCGGAACCGACAGCCGCCAGCCGCCCGGGTGATCGACCGCCGAGCCCAGATGCCAGATGGCCTCGATTGTCGCGGCGAGCACAGTCCCGGCGATCAGACCGATCAGGATGCCCCCGCGGACCCGGCGGGCGACCAGAATCCCGGTCAGTAGCAGGGTCAGCACGAAGACCAGCGTTGGAATGCTGGTGATGGAGCCTCGTCCGTCGCTGCCGAGTCCGACCGGCGGCGACGGCAATCCGGTCGAGCCGATGAAACCGGCGTCGACCAGACCGATGAACAGGATGAACAACCCGATACCGGCGGTGATCGCGATCTTGAGTTGTATCGGCACCGCGTTGAACACCAGCCGTCGCAGCCCGGAGGCGGCCAGCGCCACGATGATCAGACCGTTGACCACCACCAGGCCCATCGCCTCCGGCCAGGTCAGCGTGCCCACCACCGAGGTCGCCAGGAAGGAGTTAATACCCAGACCCGCGGCGAATGCGAAGGGCAGCCGGGCGATGACACCGAACAGAATCGTCATGACCCCGGCCGTCAGCGCCGTCACGGCCGATACCGCGGCGAATTGCAGCTGATTACCGGCGACGTCCTTGGGGCCGGCCAGAATGATCGGGTTCAGCACGATGATGTAAGCCATCGCGATGAAGGTGACCAGTCCGCCGCGGATCTCCGCGCCGAAGGTCGACCCGCGGGCGGTGACCTCGAAGAAGCTGTCGAGACGGCGCACGCGTGGAACCTTAGCCCCAGGCAAGGGAATCCAGCGGGGAACTAGCGCAGCGGTGTCGGCTCGACGACGCCGATCTCGGCGGGGCTGGTGATTGCCTCGGGTAGGAACTTTTCGATGCAGAAGACGAACAACGCCCCGCCGATCAACCCGCCGATCAGTGGCGCGACCAGTGGCACCCAGAAATACACCTCCGGGCCGTTGGCCGAGATCCACGCGGTTTCATAGCCGGTGATCCAGGAGGCCAGTCGCGGCGCGAAGTCCCGGGCCGGATTGATGGCATATCCGGCGTTGGCTCCCCAGCCCAATCCGATGCCGACGACCAGCAGGCCGATGATCAACGGTGCGGTGTTGGCCAGCGGCGGGTTGTTCACTGCGCTGGTCAGCGCGAAGATGACCGCCACCAGAATCGCCGTCCCGATCACCTGGTCGACGAATGCAGTGGTAATCGAGACCCCGACGTCCGGGGAAGTCGAGAAGATGCCCTGGGTGGCCTTGGTGTGGGTGGGGTCGACCCGGTTGATGGCGTCGCTATAGGTGAAGCGCACCAGCAGAGCGCCGACGAAAGCGCCGGCCATCTGCGCGCCGATGTACGGCACGACCTTCCGGGCTGGAAACCCCTTGAATGTTGCCAGGGCCACGGTCACCGCCGGATTCAGGTGTGCGCCGCTGAGTCGGCCGGCGACATACACCGCCATCGCCACACCGAGGCCCCACCCCCACGCGATCGAGTTGTAGTCACCGGTGGCGCCGGTTGTGGTGGGAAAGCCGCCGGTAACCACCTGGGCGACGACACCGCACCCGAAGAGGATGAGAATCATGGTGCCGAGGAATTCAGCGGAACACTCGCCGAGCAACGGGGTTCGTTTCACTGGAGGGCAGGTCCTTTCCGCGAAGTGATGCACGGCAAAGTAGCAATGTCGGCAGTCCGCCGGGAGCGTTTCTGTCGGTGTGGGCGGATCGGCTGCGCTTCGGTTCCTTGAGTGCGGCAGCGCGCGGGGCCTGCGCCGCAGCGTTGAGGTGCTACAACTTCGGGATGGTTTCGGGTGCGTCGGGGACGACGGGCCGCCATCGGCGGCCCTTGCTCGCCGCGGTGCTGGCGGTTCTGGTGGTGGGCGCCGTCGCCGGGGTTCTGTTCTGGCAGCGCAGCGATGCCGAGGAGCATGGGTTCGGGGCGTCGCCGACTTGGCGCGCTGTCCCCGGCAAGTCCGCGCCGCCACGTGCCACTCCTTCGCTGGCCGCCGAGCCCGCGCCGCGGTTCGATATCGCTCGCCGGCAACTCGCGGCACTGGAAGTCCGAGGCTGGGATCGCACCTCGGGCTATCAGCGCCGCCGGTTCGGTCAGACCTGGAGCGATGACGTAAACGTCGAGTTCGGTCATAACGGGTGCAACACCCGCGATGACATCCTGCGTCGGGATCTCAATGACCTCATCGTCCGGCCCTCCACGTGTTTCGCTCAGAGCGGGACACTGTTCGATCCGTACACCGGCGCCACCATCGAGTTCCTTCGCGGGCCGCGCACCTCCAGGAGTGTGGAGATCGACCATGTCGTCGCGTTGGCCGATGCCTGGTACAAGGGCGCACGATCCTGGGACACCCAGCGCCGACTGGACTTCGCCAACGACCCGCGCAACCTCCTGGCGGTGAGTCAACAGGCTAACTTCGACAAGGCGTTCCGTGACGCGGCCTCCTGGCTACCGCCCAACCTGGGCTTCCGGTGCGACTTCGCCGCCCGGCAGGTCCGGGTCAAGACCATCTACGGTCTTTGGTTGTCGGTCAAGGAGAAGCGGGCGCTGACCGCCGTGCTGGCACGGTGCTAACCGATGATCTGCTGCAGACGCCCGGAAACCCGGCTGATCAGATCACCATCATCCCGGACCGAGAACATGACTGGATCCAGTTGAACGTCTCCGGTCGCGTAGCGGGCCATATCGGCCGCCTCGGCGACCCGGGCGGTGAAGTCGGTGATGAAGGTGTCGAACGCTTCGATCGGGAGCACGGTCAGCTGTGACATATCGCGCTGCAGATCCGCGCAGGGCCAGGGGATCGTAACGCCGCGGCACCGCTCGGCCAGGGCCAGTAGCTGGTCGTGGTAGTCCATCAGCCGATGCGCGGCGTGCACGATACCGTCAGCGTCGGCATTCTCCTGGCAGTCTCCGAACACGCCTTGAAAAGCCGGGGCGAGCATGAAGGAGTCGAGATGGCCGATAAGTTGTCCCAGGTCTGAGAACTGCGCGGAGAAGAACAGACCCGCGTCGAGATCGGTCCGGACGGTTTCGCCGGTCGAACGGGCGAATCCCATTCGGGCATCGCGAATCCGATCCAGTAGGACGGTGCGGCGCTGGACGAGAATCGAGACGAACGCCGCATACCGCCACGCCGGCGGCTTCTCGGTCAGCATCGCGCCCAATTCGGCCTGGTTGTGGACCACGTCGGCCACCACTAGATCCTCGCCCGGCGCCACGATCTGCGGCGGTACGATCGGCGGCGGGGCTGAGGGTGGGGGTGAGACGGCGCGTATCAGCGCGGCGCCCTCGGTGCCGTACACCCCGCGGATATCGCCCCGCGCCGCCCAGCGGTGCTGCTCGTCGGCCCTGGCCCGCACCTCCTCGGTGCGCTGGCGCCGGCTGTCGAACTGCCCGCGGACCCGCGGGTACGGCGCCCGCCCGCCGAGGAACAGCTCCCCGTCAGAACCAGGGCCGCAACCGGACCCAACAGATACGCGCACGGCATCAGCGCCACCCCGACCGCCGAACCGAGTGCGGCCGCCAGCAACCAACGTTGCCCTCCGTCATCATGAGCCGGATGCTACGGGCGGGGTCCGACGTGCGATCCGCGCGCATCGGCGCCGCGACGGGGTGCAGCCTGGGCCGGTGGCCACGGAGCCGGTTCCCGTATTCTGACCGCCATGCAACTGCCGAACGGCGATTCGCAGTCGGATCGAACTTCGTCGGTATCCGAGGAACCGAGGCTGGCGCGGTGGGAGGAACGTACCGAGTGGCCGCTGGCGGGGGCCGCCCTCGTATTTCTGGCCGTGTACTCGATCCAGGTCATTGCCCAGCCGGACCGACGGGTCAATGACCTTCTCGAGATCGGCGCCAGTGCCGTCTGGGCAGTGTTCATCATCGACTATCTGATCCGGTTCAACCTCGCCACCGACCGGAGGCGATGGTTCGTCCGGCATCTCATCGACCTGGCCGTCGTCGCCCTTCCCTTTCTGCGGCCACTGCGACTGCTGCGATTACTCGTTCTGTTCGGCGCCCTGCAGAAGGCGGTCGGCTGGGCGGTCCGGGGCCGGGTCATGATCTACACCGCGTTCAGTGTGGTGCTGCTGATCTACGTGGCTTCGCTGGCGATCCTGGAAGCCGAGCGTTCGGAGCCGGGCTCGAAGATCAGCACGTTCGGCGATGCGGTGTGGTGGTCGGTCACCACGGTCACCACAGTCGGCTACGGCGACTTGTCTCCGGTGACGGGCGCCGGCCGGGTCATCGCCGTCCTGCTGATGATCGGCGGGATCAGCCTGGTGGGTGTGGTGACCGCGAGTCTGGCTTCGTGGATCATTCAGCGGGTGGCTGAGGAGGACAACGCGAACCGGGCCGCGACGACCGCGGAGATCAGTGCGCTCCGGGCGGATATGGACCAGCGGATCGACTCGCTCACCGTTGAGTTGCGACAACTCAACGGCCAGAACAATCTCGGTCAGCACACAGCAAGCCAACCGCACTCCAGGTGAGTCAGGCGGAGAAGTTGAGTCAGGCGGAGAAGTATTGCGCCCGACAAACGATCGGGCGTGCATCGCCGCGCAGCCTCAGTCCTCCTTGCGGATCAGCTGCTGTAGGGCTGTGTGATCCGCTGCCAGCAGATCGGCGATGCGCTCCGGGTTCACGTCAGCGACGATGATCTCTCCGACGTCCTGTTTGACTCCGGTGAAAAGGCCCTGAGCCTTCATCTTCTCGGTCTGATAGACGTTGTCCTCAGTCGGCGTCACGTAGTACACGGCGTCGGCCTTGAACCGATGCACCAGCCACAGGTGGATCAGTGTCATCAGGCGCTTCTGCCGCAACTTAGCCGAGTAGGTGTTCTGGTCGCGGATGGTCAGAATGCTGCGGCCGTGCCGGTCTTTGATCGGATCGAACATCACGTCGGCGAGCTTCTCGCCCCCGGAGTCACCGTAGATGGCCAGTTCCAACACATCCGAGCCGGCGCGACTCGGCCGTAGTTGCGCGCGCAAACGCTCACCGAGCTTGTAGTGCTCGCTCCACAAAGCCAGCCAGTCCTCCAACAGCTTCTTCGGGACTTCGGTCTGGACCAGATGCTGAACCTGGGTCGAACCCTTGCCCATCGACTTGGTTGTCGCGGTGCGCCCCGACGAGGCGGCCAGCGCGGCATCGCTACGCGGCCCGCCGACCAGCGTTTGCGGTGTGCGGTAGGGCGATTCGATCAGACGCATCTTGCGCTGCAGGCGCGCCAGGGCCAGCATGCCGTCCTGTCGCAGGGCGGTGGCGAACTCCTCGGCTGCCACCCCGTCGATCTGGTGGCCACCGTAGGTCATGAAGTTGAAGACGAAGCCCATCTTGCCCAGTTCCTCGGGGAACGCCCGCATCTGCTCGTCATTCATCCCGGTGGTGTCCCAGTTGAATGACGGAGACAGGTTGTAGGCCAGCATCTTGTCCGGGTAGACAGCGTGGATGGCCTCGGCGAACTCCCTGGCGTCGGCAAGATCGGCGGTCTTGGTCTCCATCCACAGCAGATCCGCGAAGGGCGCTGCGGCAAGGGATTTGGCGATGGCATATGGAATCCCACCGCGCACCTGGAAGTACCCCTCCGGTGTCTTCGCCCGGTCGCAGTCCCACGGGGCCGAAACGCCTAGTTCGCGGGCTTTCTCGGTGGCCGCATACAGCGACGCCGTCGCCGCGAAGTCGAGCCACTCGGCGGGCTTCATCGCCAGTGCCTCGCCCTCTGCCTCCTTGAACCGCAGCACTTCGGCGATGGCATTGCCGTAGGTGTCCAGGCCGGCGTCTTCCTGCCAGGCATCGACGAAGGCCGATTCGACGCGGTCGAACAGAACGTCCAGCGAACCGGTGCGATCCGCCGTCCACACCGCGGCGGCCTCGTCGACGAGTGCGGTGATGCCGTGGCTTTGCAGCCAGGCGTCGGCGGCCGCGTACTCATCCTCGGGCAGTGCGTAGAGCAGATGGCCGTTCAGTTCGGTGACGCCCTGGCCGTGGAAGCGGCGCACCATTGCCAGGAAACACGCCTTGTAGGGCGGCACGGCGGGGTTGGTGGCCCCGAGTAGGAACGGCTGGTCACGCTCGTCGGAGCGGCCGTCGATCAGATTGGCGGCTTCCGCATCGGTGCGCGCCACGATCATGCCGGGCACCGCCATGATGTCCAACTGGAAGCGGGCGGTGTTGAGCCGCTTGATCTGCTCGTCGGACGGCACCAGCACCTTGCCGCCCTGATGACCGCACTTCTTGGTTCCCGGCCGCTGATCCTCGATGTGGTAGCCGGTTACGCCGGCCTCGACGAAACGTCGAATCAGGTTGCGTACATGCGGGTCTCCGCCGTGTCCGGTGTCGGCGTCGGCGATGATGAAGGGTCGGTAGTCCACCGCCGGGGTGGCGGCGCGCTGTTCGTCGGTCATCTGCAGGCGCAGGTACTGCTGGTTGCGGTCGGCGGTCAGGAGCGCGCGTACCAGTCCGGCGGCCTCGTCGGGCACCTGACTGAGCGGATAGCTGGCCAGGTCGGGGCCGGGATCCTCGGTGGTGGAACCCTTCGCCGAGGTGGCCCAGCCGCCGAGGTAGATGCCTTCGATACCGCAACGTTTCATGGTCACCGCCTGCCCCGGCGAGTATGGGCCGAAGGTGGTGATCGACTTGCGTTCGCTGAACAGTTCGCGCAACCGCGCGTGGAAGGCGGTCGAGGCCTCGCGGGCGACCGTGTAGTCGACCGGGATCGTGCCTCGCTGTTCAACGACCTGACGGGCGGTGTAGAGCCGGGTGATGCCCTCGAATCGGGCGCTGTCGAAGTACCGCTGGGTGGCGGTGACATCGTGCTCGAAGGTCGCGGGTGCGTTTTCTTCGATTCTGGACATGGCTGCTCCTTATCGAGCCTGGTCGAGCTGATTTCGCGCTGAGGGGTTCATCTAACCCTCTCCGGTTCCGGGTATTCCGGGCGGGGTGGGGAGTAGCGCTGCCGGGAGCGAATCCGGGTGCCGGGAACGGTCCCCCGCAGGGCCGCCCCCGGAACCTGTGGCCGGGCCGACTACGCCGAAACGGGCACGGAAACCGGCTCCTGGTCCGGCGCAACAACAGCCTCGGTGACAGGCTCGGTGACCGGCGCAATTACCTCGGCATCCGGTGACGGCTCCCCGGGTGCCGGCAAGTCGGTGTCGGAGGCCTGGTCAGAGGCCTGGTCGGCGGCCGGCACATGCTCCGGAGCGGCGTCGGGACCCTGCGGCGCGTCGGGACCCTGCGGCGCGTCGGGACCCTGCGGCGCGTCGGTCTGCGGCGCGTCGGCCGGTCGTGCGTCGGCTGGCGGTGCGTCGGCTGGCGGTGCGTCGGCCGCCCCATCGGTCGGATTCTCCGGCGCGGGAGCGGTGGCCGGATCAGCCGACTGCGGCGGCCGGTCAGCAGCGGCGGGGTCCGGGTTCGGTTCGGTGTTCATCTCTTGGGCCTGCACCGGCAGGAACATGTGCTGGCTGAACTGAGGCTGGTAGGCGCCGCCGCCGCCGACGCGCACGCCGGTCCCGCTCTCACCGGAGGAGACCGGGGTGCCGTCCGGCAGGGTCACCGCCGCGTGGCCGCTGTTCCAGCCGATCACGACCGAGTTGGGCGCGCTGCCGTAGTGAAAACCACGGGCCAGCAGAGCCGACTCCATATTGCCGGTATTGAATCTGCTGCCGAACGCCGGCCGTCCGGATGCCACGTTGGCAACCCACGACGCCAATCCCGAACAATCCGTACCCGCTGGCGTATCCCCACCGGGAATATACGGCGTACCCGAAACTTGCGTGATAAGCGACATCAAAGCCGCGAGAGCAAACATGAGAAAAACGCTAACAATCAATCAGGCATTCGCTCAAAGTCTGTGTTGGGTATCACTTTTCGCCTTGTTAGCCCAGTTGGGCGGATAAGAAAACGTTACTTGCCAACGTGATACAGCGTCCGAGATGGATTTGACACAGCAAATCCTGTTGTTTAGCAGGTATTTTGGGATTTGCGTTGCGGCAACGTTACGCAGTCGAGCAAGTACTTGCCTTTGACATCCACGCTCGTGTGGTTTTTGCCGACGTGTCCCCGCTCACAACGGGGATTGCCGAAATTGCGGTACAACGAATGCCGACTCCGGCAGGATGATGCGATGCGGGAATGTCTGAAGTTTTACGTCGGCGGACGTTGGGTTGACCCTGTCGACCTGCGGATACTCAATGTCGAGAACCCTGCCACCGAACGGGTGTGTGGCACGATCGCCATGGGTTCGTCGGCCGACGTGGATCAGGCCGTGGCCGCCGCGAGGGTTGCGTTCTCGGCTTGGTCGCAGAGCCCCCGCGAGGACCGGCTGGATCTGTTGCGAGCGATGGTCGCCGAATACCGGCGGCGCACGACCGACCTTGCCGCGGCGGTAACCGAGGAGATGGGAGCGCCACCCGCTCTCGCCGCCGGCCCGCAGGTGCAAATGGGCCTCGGGCACTTGATGGCCACGATCGACGTTTTGAAGAACTTCAGTTTCGAACAGTCCCGCGGTCCGACCCTGGTGGTGCGGGAACCCATCGGAGTGTGCGGTCTGATAACACCATGGAACTGGCCGCTGAACCAGATCGCCTGCAAGGTGTTTCCGGCCCTCGCCGCCGGCTGCACGACGATCCTCAAACCCTCCGAGGTCGCACCGTTCTCCGGGCAGGTGTTCAGCGAGATCATCGATGCCGCCGGGGTGCCCGCCGGTGTCTACAACATGGTGCAGGGCGACGGTCTCGGAGTCGGCGCCGCGCTGGCCAGCCATCCCGGGATCGACATGGTGTCGTTCACCGGCTCGACACGGGCCGGTGTCGAAGTCGCCCGCAATGCCGCGCCCACGGTGAAACGGGTAACCCAGGAACTCGGCGGGAAGAGCCCGAATATCGTCCTCGACGACGATTCATTCGCCCGCAGCGTGGCCGGTGGAGTGGTCGCGATGATGCTCAACAGCGGCCAGAGTTGTAATGCCCCATCGCGAATGCTGGTCCCGGTCAGCCGGATGGGGGAGGCGATAGCCGTGGCGCGGACCGCGATGGAGGAGGTAAAGGTCGGTGACCCGGCCAATGGTGCCGCGCTGGGGCCAGTCGTTTCGCGGGCGCAGTTCGACAAGGTCCAGCGGCTTATCCGGTCCGGGATCGATGAAGGTGCCGAGTTGGTGGCCGGTGGGCCCGGTCGGCCCGAGGGTCTCGACATCGGCTACTACGTCCGGCCGACGGTCTTCGCCAACGTGAGCAACGATATGGCGATCGCCCGCGAGGAGATCTTCGGCCCGGTGCTGTGCATGCTCGGCTACACCGATCTCGACGATGCCGTGACGATGGGCAATGACACCGACTACGGGCTTTATGGCTATGTCTCGGGCGCCGACCTGGAGATGGCTCGCGCTGTGGCACGCCGGATCCGGGCCGGTACGGTCGCGATCAACCATGCGCTGGATATCAACGCGCCGTTCGGTGGCTACAAACAGAGTGGCAACGGCCGCGAGTGGGGCGACTTCGGACTCCATGAGTATCTCGAGAC
>Ga0180431_10008943_pt1 | contig 11413 bp, 8 predicted proteins | sample SS_ome_11_FD_132459 | JGI IMG/M metagenome (GOLD analysis project Ga0180431, IMG submission 132459) | Hypersaline lake sediment archaeal communities from the Salton Sea, California, USA - SS_1_MS_1 metaG | ecosystem: Environmental > Aquatic > Non-marine Saline and Alkaline > Hypersaline >...
AAATTCGAGAATCTGGGCAAATCCAAGTTCCTTCATCTCTTTCGGATCGTATCCAAGGAACCGGGCTGATGGACTCACATAGTCGAACCGGTCTGTCTTCAAATTCAACCGATATATGAGATCAACAGAATTCTCAAGGACCCCTCGGAATATCTCTTCGTTATAGGATGTGTCTTTTTCCATAGCTGTGTTGTTTTGAGTTCTTATCGCTCGATATTCAGTATCACCGATCGTCTGGCGGGGATGGTTATTTCAATAGATAAATGGCCTGACTTATCCGGCATTGCTTCAGCAATTAATCCCCCGGTCTGTGGGTCGAGTAGCTGTATTTGTTGAACCGGAATCAATACATCCAATATTTGTGTTTGTTGCTTGTCCGATTCATTAAACAGCATCAGAATATTCGCATTGGCCACTTCCCGATGTTCCAGGGCAAAAGCCAGTTCCGAACCATCGCTTGGTAGAAGTGCCGGTTGAACGCCCGATTCCCGAATTTGAATTCCTACACTGCTTTCATTTTCTGCAAATACAACTTTCGATTGCAAGCTGGATGCGATTTGTTGAGTGGCTGTATCCCGTTGTTCGTGTTCAGCAAAACCGGGAGCCCTGTTGGGTAATTCTCCTAATACGATTATCCGAATGCCCGCGTCTGCCAGTTTTTCAATTGAGGCCATCATTTCCGGTGTGGCTACATCGAGTTCACTGATTAATAATGCCCGGTATTGAGCTGCGCCAACTGTAAATTGATTGCCTTCAACAACTGAATCGGTCAGGTTTTGGCGGCTGATTCGGTCATATACAAATCCGGCCCGTTTGAGGGACAGGCTGATTTCAGATTCATCGCCGCTGTCCATGGGGTTATCCGGGAATTCCCAATCAGGATACAACCACGCGATATCGGCTTTGTGATTTCCGCAGGATATGGCATAAGACAAGCGGGCCAGATACTGGTTGAATTCAGGGAGTTCTGGCCAGGCAGGGTGATTTTCTGAGATCCAACTAGTGAATGGTATGGGGCCTGCCCGTAGCGTTCCAGTCTCTCCGGAAAGTGGAAACCAGCCTTCGCCGTTTTCCCGAACGTAACTGTAAGGAAAACCATGATACACGATCCGATTGATCCCTGCGCTCAGTGCCTTTCCACCAAGCAGGTAAAAATCTTCAAGCATGATTGAATAGGGATCACTGGCCAGTCTTATGAAGCTCTCCGATCCGACAAATTTACCGCCACTGATATGCGCTCCTGAAGCTGCCAGTTTAAGGAAATCGAAAGTTCCCATAGCGAACAAAGCTTCGGATTCGGGAATGTCCGCCATCTGGTAGGCATCAAGGTAATCTGCCCAGCCGCCTTGAGCCTGTATCCGCAATCTCACGCCATTGGCATGCCCCCAATCGATAATTGGCTTGCAAAACTCTTCGAGGAAAAGTTTGCCCCTGACTTCTTCGTAATCCTCCCGAACCCGAATTGCCACGTCATCGGTTGATGTGTAGGTTGGTTTCAGGTTGTGCCCACCCATCAGGTCGGTCATTTGAGTGTATTTGGATTCGCCGTTTTGCCGAAACATGAGTGGCAGAAATGGAGTGATATCGTAGCCTTTCTCCTGTTCGAATTGATCTAGAAATGAAGAGGTCCACGGCAGTTCCCCCACCATCTCAAAACTATCAACAAAGATGGCGTCCGGCGGGTATTCTCCGAGAGCGTTTAGTAGGGGATCGCCGTAGTTATCGATCAGTTTTTGGGCACCTGAGGAATCGAAGTGATCGATAATAAGCGCATCGTACCAGATGCCCGGATACGCTGCTGCCACGGGGGCGTGACTCGTATTATTCTGGTAGAAAGCAAATATCTGCCAGGTTCCATCCGGGATATCCCAAACCAGAATCCCATTCTCAACGAATTGGGTTATATCAGTGAATGAATCAAGAGCCGGTATTTCAGAGTTGCCATCGATAACTTTAGCGGCAGTCACGGCAACGAGCCTTATATCTTCATCATGTGGTCCCACGATATCCATGATGGCATTTACCCTTTTTCGATAGGCAGGCGGGGCAGGAATCGGCAGGGGTCCTTCATATTGGATTGGCCCGATGATTTCGAGGCTGCTCATAAGCAGTTGCTTTTCTGCGGTGTCCGAAGCATCAGGGACTCCGGTTGACCATCCGCTGCCGAGAGTGACGTCAAATCCCAGACCAAGTTTGTGAGCTTCCTGGCTGGCAATACGTACTTTCTCGAAAAACTCCGGGGTGCCGACCGTGCGGATATTCGGGTTGTTTTCGATTTCTTCCGGGGTGAATCCGAGCAGTAACGGTTGTATTTCAACGCCGCCAAATCCTGATTGTGCCAGAAGCGCTAAATCCGATTTCAACTGCTCTGCTTCTACGTCTCCACCGGGCCACCACCAGCGAACATACGGGCGATTTTCCATCGTTGGATTTTGCCAGAGCGCTTCATCGAAACTGGCTTCAGGGGTTTGGTTTTCTTCATTTTTGCAGCCGGGAATGATGAATATTGCCATGCACAACACTAGCAGCAATATTTTGAAAGAATATGGCTTTCCAGTCATTTACCCTCCCTTTGCCAATTGTGCCAGCATTGTTGTGATAAATATAGCAGAATCTCAAGATTTGGGAAATGCTCGGGTAGGCCATGCACAATGAAGAAACAGGAAGCTATCCTGTTCCTCGGGCCGACTGGTTCCGGGAAAACCCCTTACGGCGAACTTATCGAGTGGCAAGGTCTAGGGGGACGCAAGTGCGCTCATTTTTATTTCGGCTAAAACGGCGCATCGAAAATACTATCGTTGACGCTTTTATCGATCTCCACCACCGAGAAGGTCTGAGTGACCGTGTTGACGGAGGACGGTCTGGTTCCGTATGAATCCTTCCCGTAAACCACCTGATACAGAACGGCATCGACACCGACACCGTACTCGATCTTGGTCACGTAATATCCCTTCTGCGCCGCATCGTTCTTGTAGAACGCATCGATTTCAAACGAGAAAAGGGCTGATTGCCCGTCACCGGATATCCGGCTGGTCGCTTGAGAAAAATCCTGCCCAAGCAATCCGGTGTAATAGCCGACGGGCATAATCGACGGGATAACGTTTTTTGTATTGTACATGTAGTAGAGGGCTTTGCCATTCGAAACGATCAGTGACCGAGGGCCATCGCTTCTGGCATCATCGATCCGTATTTTTTCACCCTTCTTCCAGATTTCAAGCTGTGTGGGGCCATCCTTCATGCCATTCGTGTAGACCCCTGAGTACTCTCCTTTCAAGTGAATATCGGTGGCAGAGAGGAAATCAGCCAAGACGGTCCCGGCTCGGTCGATATTGATTGCCGCCGGTGCTTCACCCGGTTCTTCATCGGCAGGAGGCGGAATTTCTTGAGTCGGTTCGATGGTAACGCTCGGAGTTGGACCGCCGGTTTCTTCAGCTTTAGTGTCGGCTTCATCGGAAGAGCCGCAGCCGACCGCCAGGCCGGCCAGTATCAGTATCGGGATAAAGAGCAGGAAAGCTATTTTCTTCGAACCAAATGTTGATCGCACAGTATACCTCCATAAATTGACGACGGGAGCCAGAAAACCAGGCCTTCCTCTATTGTAACACTATGGAAACAGCACTTGAAGTTATTCAAGGTTTAAATTAGACTCAATCTTGGTAATTGCCTGATTTTGAGGAAGTTGATTATGAAAAAGATCATATTCGGGATATCGATTCTGGCGGCAATCCTAGTGATAGTAACTGCCTGCGGGGGCAGTGAGCAAACAGAACCATCCGAAACTTCCCAGACTTCACCCGCATCCACCGCTACACCTTTGCCCGCATCTGAAACGGAACCGCCGCCTCCGGCAACGCCACCACCAATTTCCACGACCGATAACTGGGGCGCCCTGGGGGATGTGAACTGCGACGGGCTGGTGGACAGCATTGATTTGGACCTGATCTCCGCGGCGATAGGCACCGACAATCGCGATGACGACTGGAACGCTGAGCTCGACCTGGACCGCAACCGCAAGATTGATGTCGCCGATCTGGCCATCGCCGGGCGCGGCTACGGCTCCGAGCACAGCTTCCATCAGGCGCGCCGGATTGCATCCGGCGACGAGACGGTTAGCCGTCTGGACGCCTGCATCGATGCTCAGGATCAGGTGCATGTGGTCTGGTCGGATTCGAACTATCGGGACGTGTATTACACGCGGCTGGATCGCTACGGCAACACACTGATCGATGATGTGCTCATCGACAGTGGTCCCAGCACAGGTGTGAGCTTTGTAGCCATCGGGTGCGACGATGCGGGTAACGCTCACATAGTCTGGGATGGTATCAGCGATGTTTGTCAGGCACGTTTCGACCAGTGGGGATACCCCGTGCTGGAGAAATCCCTTGTCGATGACCGCTGGAGCGGGACAGGCAAAGAAGCGGCGGTCGATCTGGATAGCGAGGGGAATGCCCACATATTCTATCGAATGGGCAATACCCGGATAATCTATGCAGTACTCACTGAAGAAGGAGAGAAGCCGATCTCTGTTGAAGATCCGTTACTCTACGATTCGCAAGTATCCCGCTACCGGCAACTGGCTATCGATGATGCGGACAATGCCCATCTGGTGTGGTCTGAAGAGGATGGCGAGGATCGATTGTATTACGCCAAAATCGGCGCCGACGCATCCGTTTCCCTTGCGCCGATGGTGATCGGCTACACCCATTGGGATGGGCACATTAACGATTCCCACCAGCCCTCGCTGGCGCTCGATTCCGAGGGCAACGCGCTGGTGCTGTGGAATCGGTCCGATCCCGCCGAACTCTTTCTGGACAAGATCGCTCCTGACGGCACGGTACTGCTCGACGATTATCCCATCTTTCCTCAGTACCGGACCTCCTATTATCAGGATTTGGCGATAGACCAGTCTGACCAACTGCATCTCTGGGCACCGACCGGATGGGGTGGGGGCTTATACCGCAACGCCTACGGCATCTTCGATGAATCATTGCAGCCTGTCGAGCCGATGCACTGGGCCATGTACGGCTGGAGATCCTACGATCCCCAGCTACTCGTCGATTCACAGGGAGACGCCCATGTGTTCTACAAACTCAGCGGCCTGACAGCCGAAGACCCGCCCTGTTCTTCGAGCGGATTGTGCTACCAGAGCACGGCTTTCGATCCGGTTGCCTATGATCGCACCCGCCCTGACCTCGGAGTAGATGTGGCACATCTGGATTGGTCGCCCATTCTGGCGCGATGGGGGGAAACGCTGACCATCGAGGCAACTATCTTCAACACCGGCTGGACGGACTCGCCGGCAACGACTACCGGATTCGAGATCGCTTTAGAAGATGCGGCGCTTGCTTCACCGCTTTCAGCCGATGTGACCATACCGTCGCTGGCACCGGGGGAGACGCAGACGGTACAGATTGAACTGGAATTACCGATGACTCCCCCTGAGGGTTACGAAGCCGTCGAATATGTGAACCTGAAACTGGAGGTGGACCCGGGGAATGTCATCGCCGAGACGGCTGAAGCCAATAATGCAATCAGCGTACCGATGATGATTGAGCCGCTGCCCACCTCCGCGGGCCTGTTCATGATCGTCAGAGATATCACCTCCACGGTCAGCGGAGGCAGTGAGACCCCGCTTGAGATCGGATCGGCACATCTGAACGGATCGGGGATCGACAGGACGATCGATGTATCCGGCTACATAACAATACTGGCAGATGATCTTCCCATTGCATCGGAGCCGACTACCTATAGCGTCACCTGGCAGGCGGAAGGCTATCGCACTCCGACGCCGTTTGAGGTCACCATTGGGCGCAACGCCGACGATCCCTACGTGATTGACTATGAACCCGGCAACACCGTTCAACTGGAGACGGATACCTGGGGGAGCCTGGGTGGGACTATTATCAGTAATGAGGGTGGGCCCATCACCGGGGCCACGGTCCGTATCAAGGGGCATGGGTTGAGCATCAATACAATTACGGATGCCGAAGGCCAGTTCTCTGCGGTGAATGAACCAAGGCTGGGGCAGATGATTCCCGGTGAGTATGACATTTTCTTAAGCGCTCCTGACTACGCGCGGATTTCCGGTAGTGCCAGCATTGTCTCACTCGGCGAGGCCACCTGGAATCGCACCATGGAGCCCACTACCAAAGCCTACGTGTGCGGAGTGGTGTACAACCAGTATGGCCGCCCGGTAGCTGATGCCAATGTAAGTTCCTGCGGTATTAGCCAGCAAACGGCTTCGGATGGCAGCTTCGATCTTGGCGAAATAGAGGCCACCTGTACGCAGTTGCAGGTTTCAAAATCGGGCTACGCTGATTGGACACAAAGCACGAGCCTCAGTGCAGGCCTGGAAGCATACTTCGACGCGATCACCCTGGATTTCGATCCGCCGGTGAGCGTGGTACAGGATGAGGGCAGTCTGGCAAGTTGGGAGCAGGACGAAAGCTCGGCCGATCTGCTGCCCGACCCGCCCGACGACGCCAACTGGTTCCAGAAAAAGGCATTTGATCTTTTTGGTGATAAGTTCTGGCCTTCATTTCGGGTGCAGGTCTGGTGGGCCACCTATGAATACTATCTGGATGGAGCCTACACTGGACCAGAATCAGACCGTCACCTTTACGAAGTCCAGTTGAGGCTGATTCCCAAGACCTTCGAGGCCCATCGGGTATCTGGCAAGGGCTCGGTGAAGGTTTTCGGTAAAACGGTCAAGCTTGAGATAAGCAAGTTCGAAGATTCCGGGCAAACGACCGCCCTGCGCGTCATTGAGGCGCAACTGGTGGATGCGGATAGCGGGGATGTGATCAAAACGGTGAGCAATCCTGTTGAGGGGGGCGGTTTCTGGGATGCCCTGGAGGATACCACTCGGACTTACGATTTCGAGGGAGTGGCAGTAGATGACTGGGACCATGCCGAGGTGTGGCTGTATCTGAAAGTCGGAAAAAACGAGGCCAGCGAATGGACCGGCAGCCCCATCCTTCGGGGGTGGCATTACGATCAGCAGGTATTGCGCTTCGACCTTGATCACCCTGAGGATTCACACAGCGATTACGTGCTGCTGGATTTCCCGATTCCCTGATAAGGAAGTTTGAAATGAGTAAAAGAATTTCGTTACTGATACTAACCTTGCTGATAGCCGCGGCCGGTATAGGGCTGAATGCCGAAGGCTCCGGCGCTACTGGCACAGGCGCCGGTTTTTCGGAGGATAAGCTCACGGTCCAGACCGGGCAAACCTTCTATATCACTGTAGCGGTCAACGATGTCAGCGACTTGTACGCCTGCCAGTGCGAACTGGAGTACGACACCGAGTACTTGGAACCGGTAGACGCGGCGGAAGGTGCCTTCCTCAGTTCGGATGGCGCGGATACGTATTTTGCCATCCCGAATATCGAGCCGGGAGAGATTCAACGCGGGGCGTTGACCCGGCTGAGCCGAGACGAAGGTGTGGACGGAAGCGGCAGCATCGTGCATCTCTTCTTCCGGGCGCTCCAAGAGACCGACCGCACTACGGTCCGGCTGAAGAACATCCAACTGGTTGATCGGAATGCGAGGGATATCGACAAAGACTATCTGAACAGCGGGCGCTGCCGAATTACTATCGGTGATGAGGCTGCAATGTACATCCAGCCAGATATTGCCTTTTGATCATCCGCCTGACGACGATGGACAGAACTCCCATCGCTGACTAGATGATCGGTTTATTACACCGTTCACGAAAATTCGGGGAAGATTCCAGATGTGTAGCCATCCCTGAACATCACTGGTTTTTTACCTTCCCGGTACGGGCATCTATATCAACCTGAAAACTGGAACCGGGCCCACCTTCCGAATCGGTTGAAATGACCCAACTCATATCGTTTACGAGATCTTTGATCCAGTCTTGACTATTGACTGTATCGCCTGACTCTTTACTATTGAAGAGCACGTACGTTATCATGCCCTCATAAGATTTGCCGCGATCTTCATGGAACAGATCGGCGGTGATTTGGGCGGCCTCGTCGCTGTCTATCTGCCACTCGCTGGCAGGGTAGAGATCTATCTTCCACGCTAAATCTTCGTCCGTATAGGGCGTTCTGCCGTGCTTGAGTTCGTTATCTCGCTGGCGATCTATCTTGCCATTGAGTACCGTGATATCCAATGACATGCGGGAGTCGACCGAGACGAAGTAGTAGTTCCAGCGGTTGGTCATGCCGTCACACGGGTACTCGCCTGAGAGCGACAGGTTATTGCCGGTGACGGAGGTGAGTACGGCATCTTCCTGCCAGTCCAAGGCAACTTCTTCAGCTATCGGATACCAGGTTTTGGCCGTGACTCGCCCGTCGTCCGAGTCAGGTTGTGACGTATCTTGGCCATTGGTCTCTTCCTGACCGGCGCTTTCCTCGGCAGTTGGCTCCTCGGCAGTAGCTGTATCCGCTGGAGTTTCCGATGATGATCCGCAGCCGATCATTAGAGCAATAGTGCCGATCAAAAGAACGATAAGTAACGTATGTTTCATTGTGTTCCTCCTGAGCACTTTTTACATGCTGTTTTATGGTAACCTTCCGATTTGTTGAAGTCAACGCCGGTATGGCGGCAGGCAAATGTTCTCCTGCCAAATATCAAATGGGTTCAAATTGCATTTGCAGGACAATCATTATTTTTGTATAGTGGGCACGAACCGTTTAAATTAGGCCAACTGTAAAACTCATCAAAAATGCCGGCAATTACATGCATCAATACAAATCAATTATCCTGATCGGGCCGACCGGTTCCGGGAAAACCCCTCTCGGTGAACTTATCGAGCGGCGAGGGATGTGGGGACTCAAATGCGCTCATTTCGATTTCGGGGAAAATCTTCGCCAGATCGCTGCAACGAATCCTCGGCCCTCATTCCTGACTGAACAGGATATGGCAGTCATTCGCGATTCACTCAAAACCGGGGCACTGCTGGAAAACGAAACCTTCCATATTGCCAGTGATATTCTCAAGTCTTTCGTCCAAGAGAAGAGAATCAATACAGGGGGCATCCTGATTCTGAACGGCCTGCCCCGGCATGTCGATCAGGCATGGGATGTTAGTGCGCTTCTCGATATCGTGATGATCGTATATTTGAAATGTACAGTAAAAACTGTGCAGCAGAGGATTCAGCTAAATTCCGGTGGCGATAGGGCCGGGAGGATAGATGATTCGCTTGCGGAAATTGAAGGGAAACTGGAAATCTTCTATGAACGAACCGTGCCTCTCCTTGACCATTACCGTGCCAAAGGTGTAAAAGTAGAACAGATTCCAATTACAGCAGACACAACAGCGGATGAAATCCATCGATTTCTGGAGAAAGACCATCACTTTTGATTTTGATACCCCGATTGACAGGCACAATACTGCCAGCCTGAAATGGGATAAATACAAAGGCCGCGATATCATCCCCATGTGGGTGGCCGATATGGATTTCCGTTCCCCGCCTGCGGTGATCGAGGCATTACATCAGCGCGTAGATCACGGAGTATTCGGTTACACTATCGCTCCTGAGGAACTTGCCGAGTCAGTTATTGACACGCTTCAGGATGACTACGGGTGGAAAATTGAATCGGAGTGGATTACATGGCTGCCCGGGCTGGTGACTGGGCTCAATGTAACCTGCCGGGCGGTCGGCGAAGATGGCGATGATGTGCTGACCAGCGTGCCGGTCTACCCGCCGTTTCTCTCCGCGCCAAAATACTCCCGCCGAAATCTGCTCACGGTCCCACTGGCGGAAGCGGACGGTCGGTGGGCCTTCGATTTCGACCGACTGGAAAGCGCTATCACTCCTCGGACCCGGCTGTTCATTCTCTGCAATCCGCACAATCCGGCCGGAAGAGTTTTCACCGCTGAAGAACTTGTCACGCTTACCGAAATATATCTCAAACACGATATCATCATCTGCTCGGATGAAATCCACTGCGGATTGGTGCTGGATGAAGATAAATCACATATTCCCACAGCAACGCTTTCCCCCCAAATAGCCGACCGCACCATTACCCTGATGGCTCCGAGTAAAACCTTCAACGTGCCGGGGCTGGGGTGTTCGTTTGCTATTATTTCAAACCCCGAATTGAGAAAGAGTTTCCGACGGGCTGCGGCCGGAATCGTGCCGTTTGTGAACACGCTGGGCTATACGGCTGCCCTGGCCGCTTATCGTGACAGTGCTCAGTGGCACAGAGAGCTCTTGAATTACCTGCGAGATAATCGTAATATGGTGGAACACTCCATCGCAGAAATGCCGGGGCTTTCGATGAATCACGTAGAGGCTACCTATCTGGCCTGGATCGATGCGCGTCCGCTCGAACTGGAAGATGCGGTGAAGTTCTTCGAAGATGCCGGGGTAGGTCTCTCCGATGGGGCGCAATTTGATGGGCAGGGTTTTTTACGGCTAAATTTTGGCTGCCCCAGGATCACACTTGAGAAAGCTCTGGAGAGGATGCAAAAGGCAATGTCGAGACTATAAAAAGGGAAAATATAACAATGCGAGCTTTGTTCATAGTATTGCTGGGAGTTTTCCTGCTGACAGTGAGTTCCTTTGCTTGTGAAAATGAGATTGCTTCACCAGCCCATAAAACAACCCCGTCTCCCGGGGAAACTTTCACCACATCGCCCCAATACCCCAAAATCGCCAGCTGGCTTTCCAAGAAAAATGAGATCATCGACAGCGGAAAACCGTTTGATCTGGTAACGGCGGCGTTTTTTATGCCCGATGAGGCAAAGAAGATCAGGAAAAACAATCCCGATGTTCTCCTTCTAGCCGGTCTCACCACCAACTGGATCTGGGCGAATGAAGGATGGATGGCAACTCTGACCGCCTTTGCCAGTCATGGAAGCGGTAAAACATTTGAGATAACCGACGATATGTATCTGAGGAAACCTAATGGCGAATTGTGCCCGTTTGGATGGGCATCCGAAAGCTGGGGACACGAAGAGATATATGCCATGGACCCAAGGAATCCTGAATGGGTTGATCTTGTTGTGGCATTCTACAAGACGGTTCTCGACCAGCCGCAGCATGATGGAATCATCGTTGACATGGTAATTGAAACCTCGCTATGCGAGGGAGCGATTACAGATTCGGAATGGATTGCAGCTACCCGCGAGATATTCAAACGGATTGACGAAATAAATGAAGATGACAAGCTGGTTTTATTCAATTCCGGTAAGAATCTCGGAGATATAGATGCATATGCCGAATTCATGGACGGGTACTTCATGGAAAATTTCATGGGAGATTATCTTAAAGCTACTTATGATGAAGGCCTTCAAGCGGCGAAGGATGATTTCATAGTCATCTATGCTGTGGATACGGATGATACCGGTATCAAAGATATGAATAAATTGAGGCTGGGTTTAACACTGAGTTTGCTAAATGATAATACCTATTTCGCTTATGATTTCGGCCCGCGCGATC
>Ga0180431_10008944_pt1 | contig 11410 bp, 7 predicted proteins | sample SS_ome_11_FD_132459 | JGI IMG/M metagenome (GOLD analysis project Ga0180431, IMG submission 132459) | Hypersaline lake sediment archaeal communities from the Salton Sea, California, USA - SS_1_MS_1 metaG | ecosystem: Environmental > Aquatic > Non-marine Saline and Alkaline > Hypersaline >...
CGCTGCGAAGAGAAGGCCGCCGAGCACAGAGTCTCCATCCGCTGCATTCCCGCCGAAGCGCCGGCCGAGCAGGGCGAGTGCGTCGTGTGCGGGGCGGCAAGCGAGCGGCGAGTCCTGTTCGCCAAGAGCTACTGACGCGCACGGAGGGTCTTGGACATGCGTACGCGGCTCGTTCTTGTAGGACTGTGCTGCCTGGCGTGGGGCCTGGCCGGTCCGGTCCGCGCGGGCGAGGCCCAGCCTCCGCCGCCCGGACAGGCCGCGGCCGTGCCCCGGCTGTGCAAGGTGCACCTGACCAACGGCGAGGAACTCACGGGCATCATATTGTTCAGCGGACCCCGAGGCATTATCCTGGTGCACGAGGCCTTCGACCCCATGGAGCGCTTCGTGCCCGCGGCCGCGGTCGCGCGGATCGAAGCCATTCCCGGGGACCCGGAACAGGAGACGCCGAAGACGGTCACGTGGCTGGTGACTCGGGCCCTGACCGGGCGGTGGGCCGTGGTCACCGAGGCCCAGCCCCCGCCCCCGGCCGCCGAGAGCGGCGAGGAGGCCGGCGGCGAAGAGGAAGGTGCAGAGGAAGGGGCGCAAGAGGGCGAGGACCAGGGCCCCGCGCGCGGGCCCCGAAAGGTGCACACGATCCTGCCCGACGAGCGCAATGTGCTCGAATCGGACGGACGCGCGGTGCTGGTCGTGCCCGGCGGGGAGGAGGGCGAGAGGCCCGAGGATTTGTTCAAGGAAGACTGACGGCGGCCCGGCGCGCTTGCGGCCAGCGCGCGGGCCCGGGGACGTTCCCGGCCGCGGCAGCGCGAAGGAGACCACTCATGCGGTTCGGGTCCCGTGCTATTCTGGGTGCATTGTTGCTCTGGGCCACCGCGCACGCGGCCGACGAGGCCCACCGGGGCGACATCGTGGAGATTCTCGACCTTCTGCGCAGCCCGTACCGGGTCGAGCGGATCGAGGGCGTTCAAAAGGCCGCCGGCCTCACGAACAAGGCCCTGGTCGACGAGTTCCGCCTTGACGATCGGATCGTGTCCATCGCCCGCAGCCGACAGGCCCAATGGGACGAACGCTGCGCGGCGCTCCAGGCGCTGGTGGATCTCGCCGAAAAGCGCATCGTCGAGCCCGTGCGCATCGTGCGCGACCTGGAGGACGTGCTCGAGAACGAGAACGAAGACCTGGACGTGCGCGTGGAGGCTCTGGACCTGCTGGCCCGGCTCGGGCGGGTGGACGCCGTGTCCGTGGCCGACCAACGCATGGTCCAGCGGGTCGAGGGCCTCATCATGCAGATCGCGCGCAACGAAGGGAACCCGGCGCTGCGGGCCAAGGCCTGCACCGTGCTCGGGCGGCTGGCGCCGGACGGGGCGAGCGAGGTGCTGTTCGAGGCGGCGGCCGTCGCGCCGCAGCTGGCGGTGCGCCGGTCTGCCATGGAGGGGCTGAGCAACTACATCCGGGCGCGCAACTCGCGCGACGACCGGCTGGTGTATCGCCTGCGCACCATGGCCCAGGAGATGACCGGCGCCGCGCAGACGGGGCTGCGCCTGGCCTCCATCCAGGCCATCGAGCAGCTGTTGGCCAACGGCAGCCAGCCCGACCGCGGCAGCGGCGGGGGCACGGTCGGGTTTCTCATCGACCGGCTCCAGAACGGCGCCGACGACGAGATCATCGCCGCCAGCCGGGCGCTTTTGCGCACGCAGGACACCCGGGTGGCCGACGCGATCATGAGCAAGCTCGCCCAGGCCCCGGAGAACCCGGCGGTGCGCGAGGCCTTGCTCAAGGGCGTGATCGAGCTGTTCGGCCGGCTGCGGGTCCAGGCGGCCCGAGGCAACGGATCCCAGCGCCAGCAGGCCCACCAGAATGCGCAGCGGATCGTGAACAACTTCCTTGCGCCGGTCGCGACCATGGCCGAGGCGCCCGAGGACGTCCGCCGCATCGCGATCATGGGGCTGGGTGGAGTGCCGTACGTGTTCGACCGCCAAGCGGCGGTGAACGCGCTCATCTCCACCATGGCCCAGGCCCGGGAGGGCGCGCCCGAACTCGCGGAGTTCGCCGAGAAGCAGCTCATGCGCATCGCGCGCATCAGCCGTCCGTACCGGACCCTGGAGGGCGAGATCGACGTGGCCGCGTGGCAGCGGTGGTTCGCCGCGCATCGAGACCCGGGCCTGACCGCCGGACGCCGCCCCTGGGAGGCCGGCCTATGAGCGCTGCCTCGCGCGTCCTGGCCCTGGCCCTGTGCATGGCCGTGCTCGGGGCCGGGTGCCGGTGGCCGTTCGGCCGGGAGCCGGTGGCCACGCCCACGGGCGTGCCGCAGCCGGCCCGGGCCGCGCAGCCGGGGGACTTCCAGCGCGGGCAGGAGGCCTACGCGGACGGGGACTACGCGGCCGCCGCGCGGCTCATGGGCGCGTACGCGAGCGCGTACCCGCAGTCCGAGCAGGGCGACATGGCCCGGTACTGGCAGGCCCAGAGCCTGCTGGCCCTGGGCCAGCCCCTGCGCGCGCGGGACCTGTTCGACAACCTCGCCGGCGACCCGCAGACGAGCCGCGCGGTGCAGGCCCTGGCCGTGCGCGGGACCGCGCGCAGCTACGCGGTGGAGGGCGACTGGGCGCGTGCGGAGGAGACCTATCAGCGGCTCCTGCGCCGGTACGCGGACGCGGTCGACACCACGGAGGTGCTCACCGCGCTCGAGGAATGCGCCCGGCGGCAGAACGACGAGGCCGCGGCCCGCGAGTACGCGCAGCGTCGCGCCGGCACCGCCGGCGCCGCGCCCGCGGCCCCGCCCCTCGCCGAGCCCGTGGCGCCCGAGGGCCGCCACATCGTGCAGGCGGGGCGGTTCAGCGAACGTGTTCGGGCAGAAGCGCTTGTGGACCGGCTGCGCCGCAGCGGGTTCGAGGCGTTCGTGGACGAGCAGGACCATCCCTCCGCGCCCTACGCGGTCCAGGCCGGGAGCTTCGTGAGCCGCGCGCGCGCCGAGGCCCGGGCGCGCGCCCTGCGCCAGCACGGATTCCAGGCGATCGTCAAGCCCTAGCCCGCTCGGGGCGGCCCGCCCCCGTTCGTGCGCGCTTCGCGCGTTCCCCTGCGCCGCCCCGCCGGAGAGCTCCATGCCCGAACCCAAGACGCCCATGATGAAGCAGTATCACGCGGCGAAGGCCGCGCATCCGGAGGCGCTCCTCTTCTTCCGCATGGGCGACTTCTACGAGCTCTTCTACGAGGACGCGGTCACCGCCAGCCGCGCGCTGGGGCTCACCTTGACGAGCCGCAGCAAGGGCGAGGACGCCGTGCCCATGGCCGGGGTGCCCTACCACGCCGCGGACCGGTACATCCGCGAGCTCATCCGCGCGGGCCACCGGGTCGCCGTGTGCGACCAGACCGTGGACCCGTCCACGGTCAAGGGCCTGGTGCCCCGCGAGGTGACGCGCGTGGTGACCCCGGGCACCCTGGTCGAAGAGGGCGCGCTCGAGGCCACCGCGAACAACTACCTGGCCGCGGCGTGCGTGTGGCGCGACGCGGGCGGGCTGGCGTACGCGGACCTGTCCACGGGCGAGGTGCACGTGGAGACCGTGCCCGCGCAGGGGCTCGCCGAGGCCGTGGAGCGCGTGGGCCCGGCCGAGTGCCTGGTGCCCGAGGACACGGCCGGCGACGAGGACGGCCCCCTGGCCGCGCTCGGACGCGGGGTGGGGGGCGTGCTCACGCCCCGGCCGGAGAGCGACTTCTCGCGCGCCAACGCGCCAGGCGTGGTGCGCGAGCACTACGGCGTGGCTGCGCTGGACGGGTTCGGGCTCGCGGACACGGACCCCGCCGTCGGCGCGACGGCCGCGGTGCTGCGGTACTTGTCCGCCACGCAGCGCGGGCGGGTGGCGCACTTGCGTCCGCCGCGCAAGGTGGACGCGCAGGGCACGCTCGTGCTCGACCGGGCCACCGTGCGCAACCTGGAGCTCGTGGAGACGATCCTGGGCCGCGACCGGCGCGCGACCCTGTACGGGATCATCAACCGCACCTGCACCGGACCGGGCGCGCGACTGCTGCGCCGCTGGATGCTTCGGCCCCTGGCGGACCTGGACGCGCTTCGCGCCCGGCAGGCGGCCGTGGCCGAGCTCATGGCCGACCGAGCCCGCCGGGGCCGGGTGCGCGAGCTCCTGGCAGACGCCGCGGACGTGGACCGGATCATGGGGCGGGTGGGGTGCGGCCGCGCGAACGCGCGCGACCTCGCCGCGCTCGGGCGCACGCTCGGGCGCCTGCCCGCGGTGGTGGACGCACTACAGGGAACGGAAAGCGACGAGCTCACCGCGCTCCAGGCGCCGCTGTGCGGGCTCGAGGACCTGGCCGAGCGCCTGTCGGCCACGCTCGTCGAGGACCCGCCCGCCGGGGTGACCGAGGGCGGGCTCGTGCGCAAGGGGGTTCACGCCGAGCTGGACGAGCTGCGCGACCTGCGCGCCAACGGGCGCCAATGGATCGCCGAGTTCCAGGCCGCGGAGATCGAGCGCACGGGCATCCCGTCCCTGAAGGTCGGGTTCAACAAGGTGTTCGGCTACTACATCGAGGTCACCAAGACCCACCTGGCCCGGGTGCCCGAGGCCTACGAGCGCAAGCAGACCCTGGTCAACGCCGAGCGGTTCATCACCCCGCAACTCAAGGAGCACGAGGAGAAGATCCTCGGCGCCCAGGAGCGCATCGCCCGGATCGAGTACGACGTCTTTGTGGAGTTGCGCGAGGCCGCGGCCGCGCGCTTCGGGCCCGTGCAGGCCGCGGCCGACGCCCTGGCGCGCCTGGACGCCTGCCAGGGCTTGGCCGAGACAGGCGACGCGCTCGGATACGTCATGCCCCGGGTCGATGAGGGCCGGGCCGTGCGCATCGCCGAGGGCCGCCACCCGGTGTTGGAGACCATGCTGCCGGCCGGCAAGTTCGTGCCCAACGACCTGGAGATGGACCCGAACGCCTCGCGCATCCTCATCGTCACGGGACCGAACATGTCCGGCAAGAGCACCTACATCCGCCAGTGCGCGCTGCTCGTGGTGCTGGCGCAGATGGGCGCGCCCGTGCCCGCGCGCGAGGCGCACATCGGCCTCGCGGACCGGATCTTCACCCGGGTGGGCGCGGCCGACGAGCTCGCCCGGGGGCAGAGCACCTTCATGGTGGAGATGAGCGAGGCGGCCAACATCCTCAACAACGCCACGGAGCGCAGCTTCATCGTGCTCGACGAGGTGGGCCGAGGCACCTCCACCTACGACGGAGTCAGCCTCGCCTGGGCCCTGACCGAGTACATCCACGGCCGGGTGGGCGCGCGGTGCGTGTTCGCCACGCACTATCACGAGCTCGCCGAGCTCGGGGTGCTCCTTCCCGCGGCGGCCAACTGCAACGTGGCCGTGCGCGACTGGGGCGGAGAGGTCATCTTCCTGCACCGCATCCAGCCGGGGAGCGCCGACCGCTCGTACGGCATCCACGTGGCCAAGATCGCCGGGGTGCCGCGGCCGGTGATCGAACGCGCGCGCACGATCCTCGAGGGCCTGGAGCTCCAGGCCCGCGAGCGCCAGGGGTCGCTGGTGGAGGAAGGCGCGGCTCTGCGCGCGGCCGCGCGCGAGGTGCAGACCGGGCTCTTCGACGATCCGGACCGCGACCGGCTGTGCGCGGACCTGGCGCGCCTGGACCCCGAGGCCCTGGGCGGGGACGAGGCGTTGGCGCTCTTGCGGGCCCTGCACGAGCGGGCCCGCCGGTGCCGCGGCGCAAGCTGAGGGCGAAAGAGTCTTGCCCGACCCGCGGGTTCATGGTACGGGGTAGGGTCCGCGACGCGGCGGCGCCCGGCCGACGGCCCGCCGCGCGCGTTGTGCAGGAGGGCGCATCCGTGAGCGCGCGCACACACGCCCCGCATTCCGACGGGCCCGCCTGCCCGCCCCTGCGCCCGCTGGCGTACCGGCCGGACCCCACGGTGCGCGCGTTCCTGCGCCAACACCGTGCGGCGTGCGCGGTCTCGGTCCTGCGCCCCTGGCAGACGGTCAAGCTCCTCGCGCTCCTGGCGGGCGCGGGAGTGCTCTTCGCCTGGGACTACAAGGTGTTCTGGGCCGGGCTCTTGTTCGCGGTGAGCGCCTTTTACCTGTCGACCATCCTGTACAAGCTCCTCATCGTGCTCCTGTCCGTGGTGCGCCGGCCGGAGCTGCGGGTGGACGCGCGGGAGCTGGCCGCGCTGCGCCACGAGGACCTGCCCGTGTACACGGTGCTCGTGCCCCTGTACCGCGAGAGCGCGGTGGCGGACAAGATCGTGCGCGCCGTGGAGGGGCTCGACTACCCGCGCGACAAGCTGGACGTCAAGTTCCTGCTCGAACAGGACGACGTGGAGACCGCGCGCGCGTGCACGGACCTGGAGCTGCCGCCCGGGTGCGAGATCGTGGTGGTGCCCCACGCGTACCCGAAGACCAAGCCCAAGGCCTGCAACCACGGCCTGGCCCGGGCGCGGGGCAAGTACCTGGTGATCTACGACGCGGAGGACCGGCCCGAGCCCGACCAGCTGCGCAAGGCCGTGGCCGCGTTCAAGCGCGTGGAGGACCGGGTGGTGTGCCTGCAGGTCAAGCTCAACTACTACAACCCGGACCAGAACTGGCTGACCAAGTGGTTCACGCTGGAGTACACCACCTGGTTCGACCTGTTCTTGCCGGGCCTGCATGCCCTGGACGCGCCCATCCCCCTGGGCGGCACGAGCAATCACTTCCGCACCGAGGCGTTGCGCCAGCTCGGCGGCTGGGACCCGTTCAACGTGACCGAGGACTGCGACCTCGGGATCCGGCTGCACCGCCATGGGTACCGCACCCGGATCCTGGACGCCACCACCTGGGAAGAGGCCAACGAGCGGCTGGGCAACTGGCTGCGCCAGCGCAGCCGGTGGAACAAGGGGTACCTGCAAACCCACCTCGCGCACACCCGCCGCACCCTGGGTACCCTGCGCGAGCTGGGGCCGTTCGGGTTCTTGAGTTTCCTCTTCACCGTGGGCGGGCTGACCCTGACCCTGCTTTTGAACCCCGTGTTCTGGGCGGTGCTCCTGGTGTACGCGGGACTGTGGATCGGCAAGCTGGCCGGCCTGGGCGCCACGCCGTGGCGCATGCTCTACTTCGACCGGGTCAGCGACGTCGACCCCACCTACACGACCTGGAGCCAGCTCTCCTGGGTCTTCTTCGGCATCGCGGTGGTGCTGTTTCTGGCCAACGGCGCGTTCGTGGCGATCAACGTGCTGGCCTGTTGCCGGCGGGGGCTCAAGCGCCTGTTGCCGCAGGCGATCCTATCGCCTCTGTACTGGGTGCTTATCAGCGCCGGGGCGTGGAAGGGGATGCTCCAGCTTCTCTTTCGCCCCTTCTACTGGGAGAAGACCCAGCACGGCCTGACCGCGGTCCAACCGCCGGGCGCCGCACCCGGTCCGGCGCAGGCATAGGAGACGCGCATGCGGGCGCCGGTCATGGTTGTGCTCTGCTGTGCCCTGGCCGCGTCAGGGGCCGCGCTCGCCGCCGAGGGACCGCGGCCCGTGGTGCACGTGGCCGGCGCGCCGGACATCGTGTTCGCGGACCGGCCCGTGCAGGTGCGCCTGCGCGCGACGCTGGAGCCCGAGAACGCGCGCGCGCCCGCGAACCGGATTGTAACCGCGACCCTGTCCCCGGCGCTCGTGCCCGCCACGGACCCGGAGGCCATGGTCGAGCTCGCGCCGGTCGAGTTCACGCTGCGGCCCTCGGCGGACCGGGCCGCGAGCGTACGCTTCGCCCTGGACCCGGCCCCGCTGCGCGACGGGGGCACGGTGCTCCTTACTCTGCGCTGGGACGGGCACAGCGCGGGGCAGACCCTGCGCGTGCGGCCCGCGCGCGCGCCGGGCGACGACCTGCGCGCGCGCGGCATGCATCTGTACACGCAGCGCGGCGACCGGGTGGTGCTGCTCATCCCGCGCTGGGGCGCGTCCGCGCATCGGCGCTGGGCCGTGCCCCGGACCGTGCAGCGGTGGCTCACGCTCGACCCCGAAGCCCCGGTGCTCGTGCTCACCACGAGCCCGGGGCCGGACGACGCCTTCGACCGGCTGGCCCAGCGCCTCCGGGCCCAGGGCCGCGCGGCCTGGGTGGTGCGCCCCGGCTCGAGGGAGGCGCCAGGCGCGCCGGTGCTGGGCCTGGTGGCCGCGGCGGGGAGGGTCGCGCCTCAGTCGCAGGCCATGGTCCTCATTGCGGCGGGAAGCGAGGACATCCTGTTCGGCACGCCCCCGCGGCTGTGGGGCCGGGCGCTGCATGCGCTCGTCTCTCGCGCGCAGGCCCTGGCCCCGCGCGAGCGGCGAGAGATCGTGCTCGCCCTGCCCGCGGTGCCGCCGGGGCTTCATGACCGGGCGGGCGCGTACCTGGCGCAGGCGCGCGCGGTGATCCGCGAGCGCCATGTGCGCAGCGTGGATCTGGAGGCGGCCGTGGCCGCGGCCGGCGGGTGGGACGGGGCGCGCGAGCGCCTGTCGCCCAACCCCGCGGGCCGCGCGCGCGCGACCGAGCGCCTGGCCGGCGCGGTGGACGTGGCCGGCCGCCGGCGCGCGGTGTATGTGACCGCGGGGCTTGCGCTCGTCGCGATTCTCTTGCTCGCCGCGCGCGTCTTGCGCAGCCGGGCGCACCGCCGCAGGCTCGTGGCCATCTCCTGCGGCGAGGACGTGCCCGCCTGACCTCTCTCAGCGCTCCGCGATCCGCAGCATCCGCGCGCGGTACGGGCCCACGGCCGCGTCCTCGGGCAGGCGGATGTGCAACGCGCCCTTGTGCTTGGACAGGTACCGGGGCGTGATGCGCTTCGCGGTTCCCGTGTCCGTCAGGTACTCGACCCGGTACCGGTTCGCGGCGCGCCGCGCGGCCACCGCGAGCGTGCAGCCCGCGTAGCGCGCGGACGAGTTGTTGAGGAGCGTGACGATCTGCGTGCGCTCGCCCGGGGCCTGAAGCAGAATGGGCGCAAGGTCGGGCGCGTCGACGACGCGCGCGGCCAGCGGCCCGCCGCGCAGCCATTCGAGCAGGCTGTGCATGAGCGCTTGGCCGGTCTCCGTGGCCCAGATCCGGCTCAGGTCCAGCGGGATCGAGGTCGCCACGATCCGCCGGCCCCCCTTCTCGGCGGCCACCACCGCGGGCGCGGTCGCCCGGCCGCGGGTGTCCAGGAACTGGGCCAGCACCCGCCACCGGCCCGTGGGCCGGATGCGCAGCGCCTTGCGCAGGCGGCCGGCGCGCAGGCTGCCGCCCGCGGCCTCGCCGATGACCGCGCTCTGGCCCAGGCTCACGGCAACCCGCTCGGACTCGCTCAGCGGCGCGCCCAGCCGCAGGCCCAGCTTGCGAGCCATGCCCACGCGGTTGAGCTCCTCGAGCGCGCTCACGCCCAGGAACAGGTTGCGGGTCTCGAACAGGTCGTCGATCTCGGCGCGCGAGAGCGGGAACGCGTCCCGGTTGAGCAGAGTCACCGGGGCCGGGTCGAACGTGTACGAGACGCCCAGCCGCCACAGGAGCACCGGCGTCATGGGCCCGTGCACCGGGGCCAGGCCCCCTCCGATGCCCAGCGGCCGTCCCTGGCTGCGCAGGAGCCCGGTCCACTGGTTGTACGGGGTCTCGACGCCTTGCAGGCGCGCCTCGTCCGGGATCCACCGCGCACCCGCGCGCAACAGGCGCACGCTGCGCCGCAACACGTCGGCGTAGGGGTGGTTCTCGTCGATGGGGCTTCGCTCGTCGAAGGCCCACACGGTCTGCTTCTTCAGGTTGCAGGCGAGGTTCGCCGCGAGCTGGCTGCCCAGGATCACGTCCGGGGTCTTGGCAAAGGCCGTGTGCGGGACGCTGTCCACCTCGGCCATGATCTCGGTGTCCGGGCCCTGGAGATGGGTCTGGTATGCGGTTTCCACGAGCCCGATGGACAGGCCCAGCCGGTCGCGGTCGGTGTACCAGCCCTGGCCGGGGCGGACCACCGGCCGCAGATCGCCGGCGAACGTGTCCACGAGCTCGCGGCTGTCGCGCGCGTCCGGGAGGGCGATCTCCGTGGAAGTGAGCATCAGGCCCACGCGCACCGTGGGGTCGACCTCGTGCACCGCGTCGCGCAGGCTGGCGGCGAGCTCCACGAGCAGCGTGCGCTTGAAGTCCATCCACGCGCGCTTCAGCTTCGTGGGCTCGGACTTGGCGAGCTCCTTGGCGAGCGCCTCGCGCTTGATGCGGTGGCCGGTGCGCCGGCGGAACTCGGCCAGGTGCAGCGGGCAGAAGCAGGTCATGCCCATGCCCAGGGACTCGTAGCGGTAGTCGTCGTCCACCAGCAGCTTGGTCGCGCCCGTGCGGGCCATCTCCTGGTAGAAGAAATGCATGTACTCGAGATACGTCTTGTCCAGCGGACACGGGGTCAGATCCTTGGTCAAGCCGTTCTGGTCCATGCGCGGCTGCTTGAACCCGATCGGCTCCTGTTCGGGCCAGGGGATGGGCATGAAGGTGCGCAGGATGTTGATCGTGCCCTCGATGCCCTCCTCGCCCAGACCGCGGATGGCGCGCGCGATCTCCCTGCGCCGCTTGGCGAGCGCCGGGCGCGGCAGCCACGCGGGCTCGTAGGGCGTGCGCACCGGCACGAGCTGCACCTCGCGGATGCCCACGCGCTTGCAGAAGCGGATCACCCCCGCGAGCTTGCGCGGCGTGTCGTACGAATTGTGGATGATGCGCGGGACGAGCTCGATCGTGCGGGCCATGGAACGCCTCCTCGAAACCGGGGAACCGAACGGGTCCTGCCGGGCCGCCCCTGCGGCCCGGATCACGTGCCTGAGTCGATCTCCTGGGCGAGCTCGCGCACGAGGTCCGGGTGTTCGTCGGCCACGTTGTCCTGCTCGTGCGGGTCCTCGCGCAGGTTGTAGAGCTCCGCGAACCGCGGGTACTGGATCAGCTTCCAATCCTTGCGCACCACAGCATCGATCCCCCAGCTGTGCATGCGCAGCGACTGGCGCTCGGGTGCGGGCCGCAGCAGGGAGGTCCCTTCCATGACCTCCGGCTTGCCGATGCCGGCCGCGTCCAGGAACGTGGGCGCCAGGTCGATGAGCGAGACCAGGTCCTCGGCCCGGCCGGAAAGGTCGGCCTCGGGGTGGCGCACGAGCATCGGCACGCGCAGGATCGCCTCGTACAGGGGCGGACCCTTGTAGAAGAGCCAGTTGTTGCCCAGGTGCTCGCCGTGGTCGGAGGTGTACACGATCAGGGTGTTCTCCAGCAGGCCCCGGGCCTGGAGGAAGTCCAAGAGCCGCCCGATCTCCTTGTCCAGGAACGAGACCTGCCCGTAGTACGCGGCGAGCATCGGGCGCAACACCTCTTCGGGCACCCGGGCGTAGGCATTGGCCAGGGTCGGCTCCACGGACTCGTCCCGCTCCTGGAAGATGCCGCCGGGGCGCTGCGGATTATTCTCCCCCATGCGCCAGGTGAACTGCGCGATGCGC
>Ga0180431_10008946_pt1 | contig 11410 bp, 20 predicted proteins | sample SS_ome_11_FD_132459 | JGI IMG/M metagenome (GOLD analysis project Ga0180431, IMG submission 132459) | Hypersaline lake sediment archaeal communities from the Salton Sea, California, USA - SS_1_MS_1 metaG | ecosystem: Environmental > Aquatic > Non-marine Saline and Alkaline > Hypersaline >...
ATGGGAGATACTGGCTTTTTTCAAGCAGTACAAAAGCCATTCGGAATTCACATAGAATTTCATTCGGCAACAACCGGAACAGTGAGTATTATGTCGATTCCATTGGAGTCAAGTTATATCGACATAATAGAAACTTTACACGAATGGGGGGTAATAAATGAAAGATATAGACAAATGCATAAAGTGTCGAATGTGGTCCATCTGTCACAAAAATCGTGAAGAAAGTCTGTCATGTATGGAATATGTGGAGGACATCAACCCAATCATCATGGATGATTGGGATTTAATTGAGGATCATCAATACGGAAAAGGGGGAACCTCGAACCCCCAATTCCAAAGGAGGGTCTATGACAAGAAAAGAGATAATTCGTAAAGGCAATACCTTCGTCAATCGGACTTGTGTGAAATGTGACAAGTCTATATGGGGAGAGGTTGACGAAGATGGGGATGTGGTCGAGATAGATGAAGACGACGAGTACTACTGCGCTCAGATCTGTGAGGAGGTAAGTATTTGCAGTAAGTGCAAAACGGAGGACAAAATAAAAAATCTCTATCCTCTATCATTTCGTCAAGTGATATCTGGTGAGGAAATCATTGCACAATGTTTGGTTTGTTGGGGGTGTTTAAATTCACACAAACTTCCAAACGATGTTGCTGATGAGTCCCTTGAAATATATACGGATGATCCAGTCTATGGGGAAATTCCGGATGAGGTCACATTCGACCAACTCTGGAATAACGAATGTTTTCCCCTCGATCCACACCCCTGCAGCCCAGACTATGAGGATTACGACGATTAGGGTAGAGGGGGCCGGAATATTGGCCCCCGCTCCACCCTACTCTATTTTTTGTACGATATTTTTCACAACGGTCCCATCAGCCCTTGATCCAAATTCTTTCATCACAAGACCGACAGCCTGCGTCTTATTTTTGAGTTTGGAAAAATCCACATTCTGATTAATCCATTCTGTGATCTCTTTTTCATCCACTATTTTCGGAATATATATTCGAACAGCTTTGAGAAATTCTGTTTCTTCTGCTTCCGTCTGTCTCATGAGCTCAATTTCGTTTCTCTCAAATTTTCTGAGAATTCGAATGACCTCATCATCAGACAGAGTCTTTTTGGTCATTCTCTGGAACTCACCAACGATAACTTTCAGAATTTCTTTTTTGTCCTTATCCTTTACAGCATTTTTCAAATCCGTCTGAATTCTATCTTGTAGAGTCATCTAATACCCCTCTTTCTTTTCAATTTTATAAAAATACACAGATCCTCTTCGGGTGGGGGTGGTCTTGTCATGAAAAGCTCAACCACTTCCCACCCAGCTTCCTCATATCTCTTTCGTAGCTCAGACATTTGTCTATGACTCAATCTTCCAGGTGAGCTTGCCTCATGTAGAGGATTTTCTGGATCAAATCGTCTACGAAGATCTTCGTCTAAATTACATTCAACCTCATCAATTTCGCAAATTTCTGACTCACTCATGTTTTTTAATTCTTCGTATTTCAGGGCCATTACTCTCCTCCATATCTTTCCAAGGATTAACTATTTCACCATCTTCCATCCATTTAATAAGCTCCTCAAATGTCCTATGATAAGTCTTTCCAGCTGGGGCATCATTATATAAAATGTCATATCTTCTTCCTCTAATTTGCCCAGCCTTCAGATCAAGAGAACCATCTTCTTTTATTTCATATTCGGGAGGAACTCTATTGTGTTCTCTAATTGCCTCGGCCATTTCTTCATCACTTAATTCGATATTTTTTGAAATTGACCAACTTATTTCCATAGCGGGTTTCATTTTTCTCCTTTCTAAATGTGAGGTAAGGTATTAACAATATGATAAAATTCAGATACACATTTCTCATGTACCATCAAATCTCCATAGGCTGCTGATACCCACATCTTATCAACATACCAACAAACCATCATTCCCTCTGCACACCCTTCTTTTATCGAGTTATAATGTTTAACCAAACCATCATTTAAAAATCCGCAGAAATTTCGAATATCTTGAATATTTCCATTGGCAAATCCTAGATTTTCTGCTTCTCTCGCTAACCCATAAACTTTTTTGTCAAGGTCATTCAAATTTGCATCACATATAATTCCAACAAATAATGGCCATCCCTGCATCTGATATTTCCTGACAATCATCGGGCTCCAGTGTTTATCTAAAAGTCGTGTAGATGTTTGACTATCATCCCTGGCCATTCCAGCATTTGCTTCGATAGAATTATTAATTAAACTTGTTGCCCCTTCTGATGATTGACAAGTACTACAACTTCCATCACACACCGGTTGTGGTTCCATTCCTATCTCTCTTTTCGATAATGACATTTTAACAAATCCTCCTTCTTTTCCTGATGTCCAGTTGATTCCATCATTCGTAAAATCTATTATGATCCCAAATTGATCGTGTATAAATCTCCGCTCTCGAATTGCATCCTCAGTTCTATTATCATCATATAATGTCCTAATTTCCTTACACATTTTTTCAATTTCTTTAATTGAAGGATACATTTCCTCTTTTGTTTTTGTTCCAGATATGGATTTATCCGACCTTTTTTCACCTAACTTTATACAATATCCCATACAAGATTCGATACTATCGAAATATCTTTCCGTATGGTATTTAATCCATTTGTCATTTCGAAAGGTTTTTAGAATATCAATCACAAAGACTGGAATTCCATGCATATATGCGTAAATAATTTCCATCATTGTTCCAGCGGAATATATATTCACATATGCGACTAGAACATCTGAATGTCGAATCATTTCCTTATCAACCTCGACAATTTCCTCATCAGACATATTCACATCATTTTCCATCGGGTCGAAGAAGCTAAGACTTTTCTCATACGACATTTTACATAATGCACGATACCCCTTTTCCTTAACTGCACCAGCCAAATAGACTTTTAACATTTAAGATCTCCTTCTCTAATCCATCGTTTGGCTTTAAGGGATATATATCTATTCAAAAATTCAGTCTTTGCCTCTTCTGGGCTCCAGAATTTTTCAATCTTTATGTCCAATTTCAAATCATCATAGACCAGACCCCAGTCCAATTCAGTTTTCATCAGGAGATCTCTTTCAACCGTCAGAAGATATGTGTCCAGATTTTTAACTTCTTTGGGCATTGGCATTGGGAGATTGAATGCCTTTGCCATATTCTCCATGACCAATTGTTCACATTCGATATAATCAGGGAGACATCTCTTCACGGGTCTCGGAATATCTACCAGATATGCTTCCATTCCATCATGGAGAAGCCCCCAAAGAGCATTTTGAGGAGAACATAAATCCGAAATTATCACTGAATGTTGAGCAACTGTATAAAATTCTGAAGAATGCCCTCCAAATCTGCACAGATTTGATAGTGCGTGCGCGATGTCTTCGATGTAGAAATCTTCAGGTCTCGGGTCGAGAGGATAGAATTTTTTTCCGAGATATGTCTGACACCAATCACCTTTTCTTTCCATTTCGCACTCCTTTCATTTAACGATTTTGACATTAAGTTCTATATATTTGATGGTTTTATTGGGTCGAATATAAACATCTGCGGTTAAACCACCTGGTCTCGGAACAACAGAATAATCGTATATATTTCTTTCCGCTTTCATACGTTCCAAACTATTTTCCATAGTTTTCGTTGCCATAAATATGTCCTTTATACCTGTAATATTGGTTACCCAATCCCATCCTCCTTCTCCAAGACATTTCTCACAGAAGAATTTTTCTTTGGATAACCCCGTCCCTTTACAATCTGGACAGGTATAAAATGCCTCATCTCCTCCTAGTTCGGTCTTTCTTTGTTCCGCTCGGGTCATTGTATCGTCTGATAGTGCGCTTCCTATGCACGACCCAATTTTTTTCAATAACTCTGTCATCTTCACCTATCCTATTCACACTGAAATTGTAGAGAGTTGCACATTGCCACATTGCATGAGCCATATGATGCATCCCACTTTCGGGATCAATATCTTCTCCCCTCCAAAATGCCCACGAGTGTCTCATGAGGGCACCGAAGACTCTCCCCCATTTGAATCCTTTTCTCCAATTGTTGTCGTCATATTTAATGCACCCGTATGTATATATTTGGGCAAGAGCCTCAAGAGCATCACCAGGAATCAAATCATATCTGGCTTTTCCATCGTCGAATTTGACTGCGACTTTACTTTTCTTGACGTGTTCTTTTGCTTCGGTTGTAAAAGCGACTGGACCCGATTTCTTTTTTCTCATGCTACTTCTGCCTCATATACTACTTTTGCCTTATATAATGCATCAAATGCCTGTGGTGCAGAATTTAATTCATTCATCAATTTTTCAAGCGAGTTGAAATTTCTTCCCCTAAAAGTTGATTTTTCTATCGCTCGAATGGTGTCTCTGGAGAGATCCCCTATCACGTCGTTCCTGTCTTTCTGCTGTTTTAACCATTTTACAAATGTCATGTTTTTATCCTTTCTGTTATTGTTTAATCCACCCATTTAAATTCTTGAGGTTCAAGAAAATCAAACATCCTAACTTGTAAGTTACTGTTTTCAATAAGATGTTTTACCATCGGGTCATACGCAGTTAAATTTTCACAGACAATTTCCACAATTCCTGCGTTCGAGATTTCTATCATACACGGGGTACAAGGAAGTCCGCAACTCATATACATAATTGCACCCTTTGTTTTTACACCTTCTCGAGCAGCATTTATCAATGTGTTTCTTTCTGCATGACCCGCAATACATAATTCAAGCCCTTGGCCCGATTTATAACCAAGAGCTTGTCTAGGACAAACTCTATATTTACGTTCATCTATATCTTTTTTATTCTTTTCAGGTAGAACATCAAAACGAGACATAAAATATGAGTCACCGAAATATCTTGTTTCGCAGTGAGGAATTCCTCTTGGAGGGCCATTATATCCACATCCGATTATTGTTTTATCTCTAACAAGAACTGCTCCAATTTGTCTAGATAAACATTTGGAATTTTTTGAAACTGCAACACATACATCATAAAACATCCGATCCCATTTACTCGGCATTGTTTTCCTCCCTTATTCGAAGTTTTCCAAGATAGGTATTGTTTATGGCTACACCTTCTCCATCATATTTTGCATATTCTTCCTCGGTTAATTCCCGAGTCGTGTCTTTCGGAAATTTCACATCGATGAGGCCGAGCCCAAATACCCAATTTCCAACATAATCGGTTTCGGTTTCCTTATCCTCATTGACGATACATAGATCTGGTTCATCTCGGCTTATATCACCCAACATGTGCATCGCTTTGGTTGCCATCATATACCGTGACGTTGTTTGACCCTTTCTGTTTGGTTAGAATATTCTTTGTTTTCCGAATTTCCGTTTAGTTTTTTTTATAAGGTTATATTCGTATTTATTTGCAAGTTTTGCAAGGAGTTTCATCTCTTCATCTCGTTTTTCCCATTCTTTACTAGACTCCATTCTCACAAGATACATTTGTTCCTTTTTAATTCTTTGAGTAAGTTCTTCATCAGTTTCTTCCCTGGTTCCCATCAATTTGAGGGAAAAAGATTTTCCTCCGAGTTCTGTTATTCTTAATTCAGTGTATCCTTTAGCTTGAGCTTCATCAAATATTTTATTCAAGTTTTCCATGACCTGTTTTATAGGTCCTATCAACATCGTAGATGAAAGATTTTTAACACCCTCTGTGATCGTTTTGCGGTTAACTTCTTTGAGATTATCTTTTGAGATCATTGAGAGCCCTCCTAAACAATAATGAGATTTTCCGCAGATTTATTTTTAAGAAACTTTTTGATCGTATCTTCTGTACCTCCTTTTCTGTCCTCTGAAACACATGCAATCAGATAATCCGCATCTTTTGCAATTTCAGTGTTTCGGATGAATCCAGCAATTTTACCATGTTCTTTCCATTGAGCATAATGAATCTTAATTGTGACGTTATATTCAACAGCTAATCTCTCGGCAAATTTATCACCACCTTTGGGGCACCCACCAGAGACAATCTTATCACCTTTTTCGTAGAGATTGAGAAATGCGACTTTGATTGCCCGATAATCTATCTCCGAGTCTCTTCGTCTTGTCCCAATTATCCCGATCCACCTCATTCTCTTTTTCCTCCAAATATTCTATAAGAAAATCATCGTTTATTTCTAGAACTCCAACTCTATATTCAAGTTTTCTTATTCTATCGTTAAACTCTCTTTCAATTGCTTTTATATTATCATTATTCATTAAACTTTCAGTTGTAAAATCCCATATTTGATATGCACTCCATATAATTATTAAAGAAAAAACCCAAAACAATGTAGAATTCATAAATGTTACGGTTTTAACTCTTTTTTTCATGATAATATTTCCTTTTATATTTAATTATTTCGATTTTAATTTCAAAACATAAAACGGTGGTGAGACTGCCGCTGAAAAATATGAAGATGTTTCTAGGGATTTTAGAATTTTATTTTTAGCTGATAACTTTTTATTATTTTCGAGAACATAAAAAGCACCTTTTGCAAAATTTGCCCCAGCTCCACACGCACAAAATGGAATTTGAAGTTGTGAAATTTGGAAATCTTCTTGAATTTCATAAAGAAATCCTTTGTAACCAATCAATATACTCAAATCAGATATTTCACCGTTTTTAATAGTCTTCCCTTTTTCTTTGAGGGTGCCAATCATCTTTGGGATCAAAACTGAATGTAGATATTCATCATTTGTTAAATTATGATTATGGTCGGGTATTTTGAAATCGTATTTTAATATTTGTCCTACGCGATATGATGCAGAAAACCCAAAAATCATATCTCTTTTTATAAAAACTTTTCTGTCTTGTCTAATATCTATTTCGTGATAAGAATTTACAGCAGCAGAATCACCACCCATATAAATCGTATCGTTTTTAGAATAACCAATGATGCAAGTCATACCCACTCTCTCCTATGAAATACTACCATACCCACTAAATAGGTCTTCTTCTGAAATCCCCTTCTGCGACAGAATTTTGAGAATCAACTCTTTAGACATCCCGAGAAGAGGGGCCTCAAATATAACTCTTCTTGTTCTGATGGTTGCCTGTTCATACATTTCATCGACCTTGACAACATAATCCTGAAAACAATCAGGAAATTGATTTAATCGATCAGAGAAATCTGCCCCAAGCCATACACAGTCTGCTCCCACATTTTCGGCCACACTCAGAGCAATTCCTGCAAACATCGTATTTCGTCCCGGGACATGAAATCTTGAAACCTCATTCTCTGGTCCGAATCTTCCCATATCTCCTCCGGTCAATCCACTGTTCAGATCGAGTCCGGATATTTTCACGACCTGAAAATCAACTCCCCTTTTGGTTAACTGTTTCATTGCAACCTCTAATTCTTTGATATGAGACTGCCCATAATTGATCAAAAGGCAATATGGATTCATATTGGCTTCAATTACGAGTTCGACCATAAGTCGTGAATCTGCACCACCAGAATACAAAATTAGAACTTTTTTCATATAATATCCTTTCTTTTTCTATTTTGTTCCAGATACAAAAATGAATGACCTATTCATTATAAGACCGGAATTCTTATATATATTAATATATGATAAACATTATTACTTTTCGACTTAGCAGGGAGGGAGGTGATGAATGAATTATTATGGGGCTGGGTGTGTTGCGATGTGTCTGATGATCGCAATTGGCATTAAACATTCGATGAGGACTAGGAGAAAGGAGGTAAGTAAAATCCTAGCGATGCAAATTATAACCTCACAGAAAAAGTACCGGAGGGGAAATGTTAGGGTTAATCGAATTCATAGCCGGGGTAAGTCTAGTCTTTATTCCTTGGATTGTAATTAGAAATCCGAAGGCCATTTCAAAACTTGTTGGAGATGCCGTTCTTTCAAGAGCGGAGAAGTCGCAGATTCATAGGGAGAACAGGTCATGACCCTATGTTTCTGGAGACCGATGTATTTCTATGTAGGAACTCCGGAGGAGGATCTAAAGGAGGACCTGAAATTATTCGGAGTGGCCCTTGCAAAGGCCATCTTTCTGATTGCAAAAGTGAGTTTAATGGCACTTATTATGTTGATCTCCCTCATAACCGGAGGAGGACTCCAAGGTCTGGATGAAATCTTTGGGGGAGATAGTGGTAGCGATGAGAATATTGACGAGCTTTGACGCTTACGAGAACTGTTTTTGAAAAAGAAAGAGCCCCCAAGTACCACTCGGAGGCTCTTTTTTCGATTATAAATTCCAAATTTCTAGATTCTTTTTGCAAATTGACTCGTATGTCAATTTTTCTTGTACGTTTTTTAGAGCACCCAGACAGAGATGTCCATAGTTTGAATTTGCAATTTCAAATCCCATCTCTACTGAGTTCTCATTAAATTGAAAGACCCCAAACTCCTTATAATATGGGAATAATCTTGTTTCTTCTCTGATAAGAAGTGGAGTTCCTGAGCACATAATTTCTGTTGAAATTCTAGGACACCCGTCTATTTTGTTGGATGTCACAAGTCCGAATTTACTTCTATTAAGATATGTATTTAATGTCGTGCGATCAACTAAGCCTTTGAATTTGATATTATTTACCTTATATTTTTTTGCCAAATTTTCTCCGACATTTGGTTTATTCCCGAAATGTATGATGGAGAGTTTTCTCAGGACCTTTGATTTTGATACCTGAGATATGAAATATTCCTGACCTTTGTGTCTGATTTGTGTGAAATTACAAGGCCAACAAATATCGTAAATCTTTTCTAAATCTCTAGGGTAAAACGTGTTTGGATTTGCGGTCTTATAAAATGGAAAACAATTTGGGTGAGTCAGGTCAATTTCTGACTCGACTAAAATTTTGTCATATTTCCCACCATAGGCAGGGTAGATTCTCTTAGAGGCTCCAAGGTATAATTTTAATCCAAAGAATTTAGGGTGGGCTTTTACGAGTTGGCAATATTCCTCGAACCCACCCCTGAAAAATGTGATATCCGGTTTCGGATGATTTAGGCACTTATTAAAATTGGATATGAAAATTTGTCTGAATTTCTTTCCACTTACATCGAATTCAATTTCAAAATCTTTCTGTCCTTTCGGGGTGAGCCTCAACACACTCACTTCATCAAATTTATCATTTTCAAGAAACCAGATTCCCTGTTTCAGATAGAAATCATGACATCCTGAAATAAATGAATCAAGATCTTTGTATTGGTGATAATATTCCAAAGGTCTGAGATTACTTCGGAACAACCAGAACCTTCTCATTTCATCTTCCTTATTTTGTATTTTGTTCCAAATGCGAAATTAAACGACTAGAATAATTCATATACAAATCTCAAGATCTCCTTGTTGTATATGACAGCGAGAGCGTTATATACAGAATGGAATACAACGGCCATCAGATATCCAGCCTGGGATGAGGAACTCTTGGGATCACCTTCACCTCTCTCATGCATCTTCTTTTGAATGAATGTCGTTACGAAGTGCATGATTACAGGTGGAATTCGGAAAGCGAAAATAACGGGCATAGTCATACCCATGGCCAAAAATCTGGATATGTACAGAATAAATTCAAATCCCGCAAAAATACCTGTATATTTATACGGGATCTTCATCTGGACAGCGATTCGTTTCATAAATTCTTCGACTAATGGAGCTACAACAATAGTTCCAACCATTGATCCGATCATGGGACCAAACAACGATATTGCTGCAATAACCAGGAAAGAATTTATATATAACAATATGATACAACCAACGATAGAGACTAAAACAGCTTTCCAAGTTTCCATATTTTCTTCTTTGATATCACCACCTTGCTTTTCTTTTTCCTTTCGAATTTCATCCGCAACTTTCGATCTTCCCAACAACAGCTGTATCAATTCGTTTATCTTCGAGATGATTTCCTTCGCAATAACCTTTGGGTCTTTCTCCTGTTTTGCCGCAGTCACAAGTTTCTTTGATGCCGCTTTTCCCATCTTATCGATTTTGCTCACATCGATTCCGTGAGATTTCAGATATTTTCTCATACTCTTGATGTTATAGTCGTGCGTCTTCTTTATCTTCTTCTCTTGGAGTGCGGTTTTCTCTGCCAAAGTCTCCATTTCGAGGAGAAGTTTCGGTTCTATCAATTTGAATTCTTGTTCGGTGAGGGTGGTGAATTGAACCTCGGATAGATAATTTTCAACCAATTGCATAACTTTATACTCTCATTAAATTTTTGCATTTTGAGGAAAGAACGTCCCCACTCTATTCAGGGGAAGTTCCATACATCTTAATCCTTCAATTGAAAGTGCGTGAAGAGTGATAAATCCTCCTCTGAATTTATTTGGTGCCAAATCAAGATTTGGAATCCCTCTTCTCTTTTTTGGTAGATCAACGGTATAACTCTTCGCTAGATCACTCTCCGAGAGAAGTTTCTTGAATAGAAATCTAGTCGCATCAATATTGGATTGTCTCAAGATGACAATAAATATGAAATCCTGTTTTACCAGTGAACCTGATATCTGCCTTTTTCACAAACATCATCTTCGTATTTATCATCTCAAATGTGTCAATTGTTGCCGCTCTTGCCCATTTAAAGTCGTCACAGTCAACGTCAATTATCCCTATATCCTCGGACCTTCTCATCGTAGAATGGATCGAGATGGTGCGTCCTGTGATGATCTCGTCGTAATTTGAAGGGTTCAATCTTATAAATCTTGTTGACTTCCCCTTCCTCTGAATAACCGGACCTTTATCTGTCATTATATAGATCATGAGATCTCTAAATCGGACTTCTTTGAGAAGCTTATTCTTCACCTTCTGATAATAATTCCAGACATCTATCTCTTTGAGTCCTTGAGGGTAATATTTATTTTTCAGAATGACGGTATTCGGGTTTGCTGGGTATCCCATCTTGATCCTCACTCTCAACAATTTTATCGAGTTGTTGGAAGACCCATTCTCGATCTTCCTCTTTTAATCTCTTCCACGGAGCCTTACAGGTTCCAACATCAACTCCCTTTCGATGAAGGATATCATACGCTGTGATGGCTCTTCCACCTTTGGCTCCGATAATATCCCGGACCTGCATGATTTTCATGAAATAATATGCAGATGTGGGATAATTTCCATGTCTTATATGTTCATAGAATCTCTGAATTAAATGAGGAACTGATAATGCAATTCCAGAAATACAGGCATCTGCCCCCAATAAAAATCCATCAAGAAGAAATTTTGTGGATGATGGATAATATTCAAATTCATATGTGTAAGGACTTTTTCTTACAGCGTCAAGCATCCCGAGAAGATATGGACCACCATCCTTGATTCCACGAACACCAACATCAATCAATTTCCCCAAAAATTCAGGGGTTACACTGAATCCAGTCGTTTTAAGATTGTTATAACAGTGAACATCGATTGAAACGCTATCGATAATTG
>Ga0180431_10008948_pt1 | contig 11408 bp, 9 predicted proteins | sample SS_ome_11_FD_132459 | JGI IMG/M metagenome (GOLD analysis project Ga0180431, IMG submission 132459) | Hypersaline lake sediment archaeal communities from the Salton Sea, California, USA - SS_1_MS_1 metaG | ecosystem: Environmental > Aquatic > Non-marine Saline and Alkaline > Hypersaline >...
AGTGATCGGGCTGGAGGCCCCGAAGCCGGGGAGCGGCGTCTTCCAGACAACGTTCTCCTCGGCCGTCCACGTGGCCGGCACCCCGGTCGCGTCGCTCACGCCCCGGGCGTCCGGGCCGCGGAACCGCGTCCAGTCGGCGCCCATGAACACAAGGGCAAACGCGGCGATCGACAGGGAGACTTGCTGGAGGATGGTTCTTCTCACGGGGTCAGCCTTTCTCGCTTGGGGGTGGTCGAGGCAGCAGGGCGAAGCCTCGGGCAGGTGGGACGGCCCGGTTCGTCCTTCGGCAGACGGCCGCCGACAGAATCGCGTCGGTGCAATCATATCCGACTGGCATCGGCCGTCCAGACATCGGGCCCAATCCCCGTTGAAGATACTGGGCCCCCGGGCCAGACACGGCAAACCCTGCCTTCACGACGGGCGCGGCCAGGCGGGGAAGTTCAGCGGAACGCCGCTTGATTGGTCACTGTGGCCAGGTTGATACCTCCCCGTTAGCAGGACCTGGGGTACCAGCCGCTGATTGATCTTGTCCCCCAAAGGCGACCCTGCTAAGGATGTACGGCCGCGAACCCCGAACCTCGCCGTCCGCCCATGATCCACGCCTCCCAACTCAATTCGATGGAACGTGGCCAGGGAGACTTGGCCTGGCAGGCCCTCCCCGACTGGGAGCCGGTGCTGTTCGGCCCGAAGGGGCTGCTTCTCGACGACTGGCAGCTCGAGGGGCGGCTCCGCGTGGTGAAGCACGGGTCGCATCGCACGGTCTACGAGGTCGAGCTGCCCGAGCGGCGGTTCTACCTGAAGCAGTACCGGCGCGACCGGTTCCTCGACGCCGTGGGACACTTGGTCCGCCCCAGCGCCGCCCGACGGGAGTGCCGCAAGGCGGCCGAGGTGGCCCGACGCGGCATTCCCACGGTCAGACCCATCGCGTGGATGGAGCGGACCCGAGGTCGACTGGTCCGCGACAACTACCTCGTGACCGAGGCGATCGCGCCGGCCTGCCCGCTGGATCGCTACGTGCGCGAGGAGTTGCCCCGGCTGGCCCCGCGCCGGCAAGCCACCGCGCGGCGGGGGCTCATCGAAGCCGTGGCCCGGTTCGTCGCCGCGATCCACGAGGCCGGCATCGTGCACGACGACTTCCACATGGGCAACGTGCTGCTCCGGCTCAACGGCGCTCCGCCCGGCGATTCCTCCGATTTGCCCGCTGATTGCCCCGCCAGCGGGCTGCCCGAGCTGCACCTGATCGACGTGCCGGGCGTGCGGTTCAGCGGGCCGTTGAGTTGGCGGGCGAGCCGGGCCAGCCTGATCATGTTCGGCTCGGGCTGGTGGGAGCGGACGTCGCGAAGCGATCGCCTGTGCTTCTGGCGCGCGTACCGGGCCGAGCGTCCAAGCTTGAAGGTGCCCGACGATCGCACGGCCGCGGAGCAGCTTGCCCGGGGCAGTCGGGCGTACTGCCGGCGCGTGGCCCGGCGTCGCGACAATCGGGCCCTGCGGACCAACCGCGAGTACGTGGCGCTCGGCGCGCCCCACGGCGCGTCCCACGCCGTCGTGGACCTCGACCGGGCCGAGCTAGCGCGCTTGCTGGAAGCTCCCGAGGCCCTGCTGGAGCGAAACCTCGACCGGCCGGTGAAGCTGGGCCATAGCAAGCTGATCGTCGAGGCCGAGCTGCCGCTTGCCGGAGGGCGGGTGCACGTCGCCTACGCTCGGTTCCGGTATCGAAACGGGTGGAAGGCGATGGTGGGTCGATTGCGTCGCGGGCGGGGCCTGCGCGGCTGGATCATGGGACACGCCCTCCGCGCCCGGGGGATCGCCACGCCGCGTCCGATCGCCGTGTGTCAGGTGCGCCGGCCGGGTCGTGCCGCGGAGAGCTACCTGGCGACCGAATGGGTCGATGGGGCGGAAAACCTTCACCTCTACGGCTGGCGCCTGGCCGGCCTGCCCCCCAACGAACGGTTCCGCCGTGCCGTGCGATGCGCCGAAAGCGTCGGCAGCCTGATCGGGCGGATGCACGCCTGGCAGATTTCGCACGGCGACCTGAAGGCGGCCAACGTCCTGGTCGTGGATGACGACGTTGAGCCGAGGACGTACGTGATCGACGCGGAGGACGTCCACGTCGCCCGCCGTCTCACGTCGCCCGCGCGCCTCCGCGACCTGGCCCGACTGGCCACGAGCCTCCACGCCCACCCCTGGGTCACCCGGACCGTGCTGTGCCGTTTCCTCCGGGCCTACGTGCGCGAGCTCCCGCCGGGCACGTTAACTTGGAAACCCCTGTGGCGCGAGATCGCCCGGCGCAGCCGCCGCACGGTCCGACGCAAACAGCGACGCGGCCGGCAGGTGCTGTGACGACGTCCCCCGACGGGCTTGTAGTGACCGCATTCATGCGGTCCAGCGTGAAGGCGGACCCGATGAATCGGGTCACCACAAACCGACAACCCGATGAATCGGCTCGCTACGAGCCCACCCAGACACACTCTCACCGGCACGTTGGAAACGTGACCCACGTTGGGGCCCGGCGTTCACCCCTCCATCGCCCCCAGCAGCCCGGAGACGTAGTCGCCGATCTCCGAAAGCACCTGCTCGCGGGGCTTGGTGCCGGCTTCGGCCACGCGGCGGACGATGGCCGAGCCGACGATCAGGCCGTCGGCCACTGGAGCGAGCATGCGCACGTGCTCCGGACGGCTGATCCCGAACCCGATGCAGATGGGAAGCTCCGTGTCTTCCCGAAGTCGGGCCACGTTGTCGACGATCTCCTGCGGCAACTGGTCGCGCTCGCCCGTGATGCCCGTCACCGATACGTAGTAGATAAACCCCGTGGTCCGCTCGGCGATGCGCCGGGCGCGGTCGGCTGGCGTGGTCGGCGTGATGAGCTGGATCAGGCTGAGGTCCTCGCGCCGGCAGGCTTCGGCGAGCGGGGCGGCCTCTTCGACGGGCAGATCGGGCACGATCAGCCCGGCGAGCCCCGCGCCCTTGGCCTGGCGGGCGTACGCCTCCGGGCCGCGTCGGTGGACGATCGCGTAGCTGAGCATCGTCACCACCGGCGCCGACACCTCGGGCGTCACGCCGCCGAGCGCGCTGAGGATCTCGGCCAGCTTGATCTGCTTGTCCAGCGCCCGGGTGTAGGAGGCCTGGATCACCGGGCCGTCGGCGATCGGGTCGCTATAGGGGATGCCGACCTCGCACATGCTGCTTCCCCGCTCGATCAGGACCCGGATCAGGTCGGCCGTGAAGCGCAGGTCCGGATCGCCGGCCGTGACAAACGGCATGAACGCCTTGCGCCCGGTCTTGTGGAGGTCGGTAAACAGATCGTCGATCGCAGACATGGGAGAGAGGGATCAGGGGTCAGGGGATAGGGGTCAAGGGATAGGGGTCAGGAGATAGGGGTCAGGGTAAAAAAGAGGCAGGGGGTAGGACGGACGTCATCGTGGAAGGCGGTGGCAGAACGCACCCCTCACGCTCCGCGCGACGTCAGTCCTGGTCTTGGATCCCTGACGTGGATCGCGAGGAGTACGCGTTGTCCGAGCTCTTCATGCTATAGGGGCCTCTGCTCGAGTTGCGTTGAGTTTCCGATTTGCCTCTTGTCGGCTTTGCGTTTCCACGGGAAGGCGTCTGGAGCGACTACCGGCGTCGCACTTCAGGACGCGAAGCGTCCTCCACGCCCGTTCCGCCGCAAAGCGTCGGAACCATCTGCTGCTCACCATTCACCCAATCACCCGCCACCCCCGACTGATTACTCCCCAGTCCCCACTCCCCATTTCCCACTCCTTACTCCCCACTCCTTACTCCCCACTCCCTACTAAATCTCCTCCCCGCGCAGCCGGGCCACCTCCGCGGCGTCCTTGTCGCCGCGCCCGGAAAGACAGACCACGATGGCCTCGTCCGACTTCCGCTCGGCGGCCAGCTCGATGGCCTTGGCCACGGCGTGGGCGCTTTCGAGGGCGGGGAGGATGCCTTCCGTGCGGGCGAGGGTGTCGAAGGCGTTGAGCGCCTCGGCGTCGGAGGCATGGGTGTATTGCACCCGACCGATCCTCTTCCAGTAGCTGTGTTCGGGTCCCGTGCCCGGGTAGTCGAGCCCCGCGGAGACGGAATGCACGGGGCAGGTCTGGCCGTCGTCGTCCTGCATGACGAGACTGTAGGAGCCGTGGAGCACGCCGGGTCGGCCGAAGCAGAGCGGGGCCGCGTGGTCGCCCATCCGATCGGACCGCCCGCCCGCCTCGACGCCGACCAGCCCGACCCCCTCGTCCTCGACGAACGGATAGAACATGCCCGCCGCGTTGCTCCCGCCGCCCACGCAGGCGACGATCACGTCGGGCAGACGGCCCAGTCGATCGCGGCACTGGCTCCGCGTCTCGCGGCCGATCACCGACTGGAAGTCGCGCACCAGCCGAGGGAAGGGATGGGGACCGACGACCGACCCGAGGCAGTAGTGCGTCGTCTCGACCGAGCTCATCCAGTCGCGAAACGCCTCGTTGATCGCGTCGCGAAGCGTGCACGACCCGGTGGTGACCGGCCGCACTTCCGCCCCCAGAAGCCGCATGCTGAACACGTTGGGCTTCTGTCGTCGGATGTCCTCCTCGCCCATGTAGACGACGCACTCGAACCCGAATCGGGCGCAAGCGGTGGCCGTGGCCACGCCATGCTGTCCGGCGCCCGTCTCGGCGATCACGCGCGGCTTCCCCATGCGCCGGGTCAACAGGGCCTGGCCCAGCGTGTTGTTGATCTTGTGGGCCCCCGTGTGGTTGAGGTCCTCCCGCTTCAGATATATTTGTGCCCCCCCACAGTGATTGCTCAGCCGCTCTGCATGGTACAGCGGCGACGGTCGACCCACGTAGTGCCGGTAAAGCTGATCGAGCTCGGCCTGGAACTCGGCATCGGCGGCGGCCTTCTCGTACTCGACCTGAAGCTCTTCCAACGCGTGGGTGAGGGTTTCCGGGACATACCGGCCCCCAAAATCGCCGAAGCGTCCGGCGTGGTCGGGGACTTGGCTGGTAGCAGACATCGCGTGACTCGCGCTTGGATCGCTCACTAATTCGGGGCAGGGCGGATCCCCTCGAATGGGTCCCCGCCGTGTACACATCGGGCGGTGCATTGTGGGTGACAGCGCAGACCCCGTCAAGGTTAGGCGAAAAAACCGGGCGAAGCCAAGGCTGTGCTATATCAATAATGTGGAAGGCGACGGTATTGGTTTACGTCGGAAGAGCGGGAGCACACTCGCCTCGCTGGGATGGAAAGCCGAAAGGAACCCGCCCTACGGGGGGTCGCTTCGCTCCATCCCGACCGGCCGAACCTCGCTTCTCCGACAGGGCCCTGTCGCTGGGGGCCAGCCGCGTATGTCTCGAAGCACGATGATCTTCCGCTCTGGATGGGCCACCAATGCTCTACGGGACCGCCGATGTTGACGCCAACTTCTACCGGCTGATCCACCAGATGGTCGGCCCACAGTTGAGGGACGAGCCGGCCGAACGTCGCGATGGGGCGCGGTGTCCTTTCTGGGGCGTTCAGCGAATCGCCCCGCGCCGTGGCCTCGGCTTCCCCGGCGACGACGAGTTCGTCGAAGTCCGCTGCTACGACTTGACTCGGGCCGGATTCTCGTTCTTCCTGCCCATCCGCCCCGATTTCGACAGGCTGGTCGCCGCCTTCGGCACCCCACCGGAGTTGATCTACGTGGCGGCCGACGTATCGCGTTGCAACGACGTGCTCGTCCACCCGTCGGGTCAAGTGGAACACATCCACGGCCCCCCCGACCAGGCCGCCGGCCAAGACCGACCAAGCGACACGGCCAGGCCGATGATCCTGGTCTTTTGCCGGTTCACCGAGCGCCTGGCCCGGACTGACACCGAAGGCCTCTCGTGACCCGATTCAAGGGGGCTACGGGATTGGGCTCGGCTTCCCCACCGCATGAGGATCCGGTCGCTATGACCGGAACACGGCCATCGAGTCGGGGTCGATCGGCGAGAGGCTCCGTGAGGGACGAACGACCGGCGGATATCCGACCGAGCCGTTACCACCCTTTCAGTAAGACGGATCGCGACAGCCGGTTTCCCTGGGCGTCCTCGATGTGCGTGTGGAAGGGGCCGTTTTCCGGGCGGAACTGGAGGACGAACATCTGGAGGGTGCCCTGCCGCTGAAGCTGCACGGGCTGCTTGGCCGTTTGGCCCTTTCCCGGCTGGATCACCCAGAGGTAGGGCGACGGACCCGGCTGACCAGCGGTGAATTGGTAGTCGATGCTGAACCCCATGGCAGTGCCCGTGGGGAGCGACTGCGGCAGGGCGACGCCGGCAGAAAGCTTGATCGACGAAAGCGGCGTGGGCGTGGGCTGGGAGGGCGTGGACCGAGCCGGCCTCGGCCGGGGCGCCGCTGGCTCGACCGCCGGCTGACCCCCCGCGTCGGTTTGCGACGACGGCACGTCGGCGACCCTCGCCTGCTCCTCGCCGGGCCCATCGGACCGACTGGGCCGGGCCGTCTCGTCATCCGGGCCATGGGCCGGCGGGGCGTCGGTTTCGTGGGAGGAGGGCGGCGAGCCGGCCGTGGCCTTCTCGGCGGGGGAATCGCCGGCGCCGTAGTCCGTGCCGACCTCGTAATCGGAACAGCCAAGCAGGACCAGGGCCGCGCAGAAAAGCGGCGCGACGAGAAGGAAGCGTGTCATGGTCGTCACCGTGAGCTTGGACGTACAAGGAACTCCGAACGCCGTATCTCCGGCGGCACGCGAGGGATTCCTTGTAGTCTAGGCCGATCCGGAAGGCCGAGTCAACCGGCGTGCGTGGGCCAGGAGGCCGCCCGGGACGATCAGCCCGGCTCGGCCAGGCCGGCACGCACTCGGGCCGCCTGGTCGAAGATCTCCTCGCGGGTGATGCCCGCCTCCTGGTACATGGCGAAGATGTTGTCGACGGGCGTCTCGGGCGGAATGGTGTGCGAGGCGGCGAGGATGTAGCCGCCGCCGTCGGCCGTCATGCCGTCGATGAGGCGCCGCGTGGCCCGGCGCACGTCGTCGACGCTGCCGTTGGGTAACACACCCTGTGTGTCGACCCCGCCCATGAAGGCCAGCACTCCGCCGAATTCACGCTTCAGCTCCAGCGGGTCCATGCCGGGGCAGGTGCACTGGACGGGATTGAGCACGTCGAGCCCCATCTCGACGAGGTCGGGGATGATCGGGCGCAGCGCCCCGCAGCAGTGATGGGCCACCCAGAGGCCGTGGGCCTTGCCCACGTCGAACACCCGCTGCTGATGCGGCCGGATCATCGCCCGCCACGTGGCCGGGCTCATCATCATCGACTTCTGGCTGGCCACGTCGTCGCCCGACCAGAGCCAGTCGAGCGGGAAACGCCGGCAGGCTTCCTCGGAAAGCTCCACGGCGAAGTCGGCCGACCGGGCGAACATTTCCCCGGTCAGCTCCGGCTCGGCGGCCATCTCCAACAGCGTGCGGTCCAGCCCGCGCAGCCGCCAGTACATCTCGAACACGCAGGGCGACACGTCGCAGCCGATGAACTGCTCGTCGGCCGTGGCCACCACCGGGTCCATGCGCGCGAGGAGGAACTCCTTGTGCTCGATGGGGAACCGATAGCGGCGAAGCTCGTCCGGCGAGGCCTCCAAGAGCGGGAAATGCGTCACCTGGTTGTACGGGCCCTGCTTGGTCCACTCGATGCCCCATAAATCGACGTGGCTCTCGCCGTCGCGCTCGTGCACGATCCCTTCCATGGCGTAGTTGTTGTTCACCCAGGTCATCCGCACGTCGTTCCCCATCACGTCGTCGAGGCAGGCCGGGGGGATTTCGAGCAGATCGGCCAGCAGCGTGCACGTCTCCGGGTGGAACCACATGAAGATGGGCACCCGGTCGACCGGCTCGCGCCTGAGGGCGGCGTGCACGCGTTGTTTCGGGGTCATGGCTTCTCGCTTCGACAGAGAGTCACACGTTCGGCAGTGTGCGGGTTTCTTGCCTCAATTCGACTAACCGGGATCGGAGAATCCTGCCAGTCGTTGCTCGACGTCGCAATGCGCTCGAAGGGAGAGTGCGGTATTCCTACGGTGCATCGGGCGACGACCGGTCGGACCAATACCCGGGTCTGCGCTTTGCGTGGGCAACAGCGACGACGATCAGTTGATCCTCACGCTCACGGAATATCACCTGATAGGGATAGCGCCGCATGAGGTAGAAGCGGTGGACGTCGTCGCAACGCGGGAATCGCTTCGGATCGGAAGCGATTTCCGTCAAGGCCCGCTCGAACTCGGCATCAAAGCCCTCCGCGGCGCGTTGACTGCGCTCGGCGTACCAGCAGAGGGCATCGGTGAAGTCGCGTTCGGCGGCCGACGTAACAAGCACGCTAGCCATCGAGTCCGGCCTTCCTGCGCGCCCGCTGGCGGACTTCCGGCCACGGTGACGCGGTCATGCTGCCCGCGTCGTATTCCGCTGACCGACGCTGCGCTTCAGCTATCCACTCGTCGCTGGGGGCCGGCCACTCCTCTGGCTCCATGCTTTCCCAGAGCGCGTCAATCAGTCGGACCCGGTCTGGGGCGGACAGGTCCTGCGCGGCATCAAGAACGTCATCGAACGTAGCCATTGCGGATCACGATCTCCTTCGGCTTCGCATCCTGCCGACTCAACACTTCGCCGGGTTCGAGTACGCGCCAGTATACGGCTACCCGACACGCAGCTCAAGCGCAAGCCAACCGGAAGGTGCGTCCGAGATCATTGCGACGTTGCCGGGGAAGGGCTAAAATGCGTCGTTGTGGTGAGTCCGGAGACCATCAAGGGGAGCAACGACCCGAATGACAAAGCGACTCGCGATTCAAATCGACCGCGGCGACAACGTGGTCACCTTGGTCGACGAGGCTCGGGCGGGCGACCGCGTCGGCTTCGTCACCGCCGAGGGGCGGCAGGAGTTGGCGGCGCTGGACGACGTGCCGTTCGGCCACAAGGTCGCCGTCCGAGCGATCGCCGCGGGCGAGCCGGTCGTCAAGTACGACGAACCGATCGGCCGGGCGTCGCGCGCGATCCGCGCCGGCGAGCACGTCCACGTGCACAACGTCGACAGTGCGGTCCAGGGAGGCGCGAAATGAACGTCAACGCCTACCTGCGCCCGGACGGCCGGATCGGGGTCCGCAACCACGTGGTCGTGCTTCCCGCCGTGCTCTGTGCCAACGAGATCGCCCGGCGCATGGCCGACGCCGTGGACGGCGCCGTGGCCCTCGCGCATGCCGGCGGTTGCACCTGCGGCGAGGACGTCGCCCGAACCGAGCGCGTGATGGCGGGGCTCGGCTCGCATCCGAACGTGGCCGGCGCCCTGGTGTTGGGGCTGGGGTGCGAGAACTGCGACTCCGAGAAAGTCACCCGCCAGATCGCCGAACAGTGCCCCTGGAAACCGCTCGAACGCCTGGTGATTCAGGAGGTGGGCGTGTCGCGGGCGATCCGCGAGGGGACGGCGATCCTGGAGAAGATGGTCGGCAAGGCGTCGGGCCAGAAGCGGACCGAAGTCGGGCTGGACGGACTCACGCTCGCCCTGGAGTGCGGCGGATCGGACGCCACCAGCGGGCTGGCCGCCAACCCGGCGCTGGGCGTCGCCGTCGACCGGCTCATTGCCGAAGGTGGCTCCGCCATGTTCTCGGAAACGACCGAGGCGATCGGCACGGCGCACCTGCTCGCCCGTCGTGCGGCCAACGCGCAGGTGGCCGAGCGGATCGTCGAAACGATCGACCGGGCCGAAGCGCGGATGGTGCCGCTTTTAGCCCCCGGCGAGCACTTCCTCACCTCGGGCAACGTGGCCGGAGGGCTCACCACGCTGGAAGAGAAGAGCCTCGGCTGCATCTGCAAGACGGGATCCGTGCCGATCGCGGAGGTCGTCGAGTACGGGGTGCCGCCTCGGGCTCGGGGGCTCGTGCTCGTCGACGGGACCGGGTTCGACGTCCCTTCGATGACCGGCATGGTCGCTGCCGGGGCCCAGGTCGTGGCGTTCACCACGGGCAAGGGCAGCCCGGTCGGCTATCCGATCGCGCCGGTGGTGAAGATCACGGGGAACCCGGGCACGTACGAGCGGCTGGCGGAGATCATCGACGTCAACGCGGCGACGATCACCCGGGGCGAGAAGGACGTCCGCGAGGTCGGCGAGGAGATCTTTCACGAGGTGATCGCCGTCTGCGCCGGCAAGCCGACCCGATCGGAAGCGTTCGGCTTCCACGATTTCTCGATCGCCACGCTGGCCGGCGCGTACGCGGGCGTCTGATCGCTTAGCTCTTCCTGCCGACTTGCCGGTCAGAGGTATCCCTCGTTCCCAGGCTCTGCCTGGGAACGCCCTAACGCGAGGCTCCGCCTCGCCGGCTGGCACCAGAGGTCGCTGCGCCCCGGCAGTCGACACCAGAAGTCGCGCAAGGGACGCAGGGCCTGCCGAGCATGGCGTTCCCAAGCGTCCCTCGTTCCCACGCTCTGTCTGGGAACGAGGCGACGGACCGATTGGGGAACGAGCAGATTGGGGGCGAGCGAGGGGACCGGCAGCGTCCGCCCGGTCCGCTTGGCCGTCTCTCCAAAGCCTGCTATCATGCATTGTTGCGCGGGAGCGTTGGTTGCGGCGATTTCTTCCCCGCGGTATCCTCGATTCGGGAGAGACGGATGACAACGCGTCGAGAGTACCCGGCCGGTGGACCGGCGACGGGCATGGCGTGGGCGATGGTTGTTGCGGCGAGCGGATGCCTGCTGGGGATCGCGGCGTTGGGGGGAGGGTGCCGTCGAACCACGCCGCCGCCGGAGCCCGCGCCGAAGGTCGAAGCGCCTAAGAAGGCGGCCCCCGAGGCGGCCCCCGAGGTGACCGCCGAGGTGGCCCGGGCGCTCGCCGAGTTCAACCGGGGGGCGGCCCTGCTGGAGAAGCGGCAGTACCAGGACGCGGCCGAGGCGTTCGAGCGGGTGTTGGAGTCGGCCCCCGACTGGACCGCCGCCCGTTTCAACCTCGCCCTGGCCCATTACAATCTCGAAAAGGGCGAACACCTCACGATGGCGCGAGAGGCGCTCGAGCGGGTGCTCGAGTCGGACCCGGACCACCCGCACGCACGGTTCGTGATGGGGCTCTACTTCCAGCACCTCGGCGAAAACGACGAGGCGCTCGAGTGCTTCGAGGCCGTGCACCAAGGCGACCCCGACGACCTCCACGCCGCCTACAAGTGCGCCGAAACGCTCCTGGCGCTCGGTCGCGCCGACGAGGCGACCGAGCTGCTCGAAACGATCGTCGAGGGGGACCCGGGGTTCATCTCGGCCGTGTATCGTCTGGCCTCGCAATACGTGCGCAGCAAGCAGCGGGAAAAGGCGTCGCCGCTGTTCGAGCGGTTCAAGCAGCTCAACGCGGCCGAGCTGGCCGCCAGCGCGTACACGATCGACGAGGCGTACGGTTACGCGGGCAAGTATTACCTGGCGCTGGGCGCCGACAGCCTCCCGC
>Ga0180431_10008949_pt1 | contig 11406 bp, 7 predicted proteins | sample SS_ome_11_FD_132459 | JGI IMG/M metagenome (GOLD analysis project Ga0180431, IMG submission 132459) | Hypersaline lake sediment archaeal communities from the Salton Sea, California, USA - SS_1_MS_1 metaG | ecosystem: Environmental > Aquatic > Non-marine Saline and Alkaline > Hypersaline >...
GCGCGTCTCGAGCGTCGGGAAGAGGTTCCACCTCGTGTTGACGATCCCGGCGCAGTTCGGTCCGACAATTCGAAGACCGAACCGCTCCGCGGCACGGAGGAGGCCCCGCTCCGCCTCGGCGTCCCCGGATTCGGAGAACCCGGCGGTGACGACGACGGCGACCTTCGCCCCGGCCTCTCCGGCGTCGGTCAGGACGTCGGCGACGGTCGCCGCCGGGCTGGCGACGACGACGAGGTCAACGTGCGTTCCGCTTTCGGCGAGCGCGCACATCGACGTCGCCGCGGGGACGGAGCGACCGCCGAGCTTCCCGTCTCCCTTCGGGTTCACGGCGAAAACGTCCGGGAAACCGCCATCGAGGAGCTGCTCGACCAGGATCCGGCCGATCTTCCCCTCGCCGACGGATCCGACCACGGCGACGCGTTTCGGGCGGAGGAGAGCGTCTGCCCAGTTCATCCGGAAGCCTCCAGCCCGGCTCGAAACGCTTCGCGGTTCGGGCCGGCCGCGTTCGGCCACCGGCCAGCGATCGTCGCCTCGACGAGCTCGGGCGACAGGATCTCGCGAAGCGCCGTTCGCCCGACCATCGCACCGAGGACGAAGATGTTCGGTCGGATCGCCCGTCCGTCGACGCTCGGGACGTCCGCCGGATCCAGCACAATCAGATCTTCGGAGACGCCCTCGATCGCGCCGACGACCTGGGCGCGGTCCGGGTACGCGTCCGCGCCGAGCATCACGCCGGTCGGCGCCCAGACGTGGTCGTAGAGGAAAAAGGTTCCGCCGGCCTTGAGGAACGAGAGCCCGTTCAGCGCCTCGGAGCGCTCCATCGAGACGACGAGGTCGGCCTCCCCCTCGGCGATTCGGGGGCCAACGTCAGCCCGGCCGAGTCGAATCTCGGCCTTGACGAAGCCGCCCCGCTGCGCCATCCCCTTCGTCGGGGCGTAGGTCGCCGGAATGCCGGCCTCGAACGCGCTCAGAATGAGGAGATCGGCGATCGTCAGGACGCCCTGTCCGCCGACGCCGACGAGGACGATGTCGCAGCTCACGAAGCCTCCTTCCGCAGGGCGCCCGTCGGGCAGAACCCGACGCAGAGCCCGCACCCGTTGCACAACGCCGAATCGATGACGATCGACCCATCTCCGAGACTCAACGCCGGGCAACCGGTGACGCGCAAACAGCGCTTGCAGAGGATGCACGCCTCCGGGTCGACGGAGACGATTCCGTACGTAACCCCACGCCTTCCGACCTGGATCGCGCACTCGCGGCGGGCGATCACGACGCCGACACCGTCCGGGCTTCCCAAGGACTCCGCGATCGCGGCCGTCGTCGCCGGAAGGTCGTACGGATCGACGACCGACAGCCGATCCGGGCCGAGGCCGCGGATCGCCGCCTCCAGATCGACCCGGCGCCCGCCGGGCTGTTGCGCCTCGCCGGTCCCCGGATTCGTCTGCATCCCGGTCATCGCCGTCCAGCCGTTGTCCATCACGACGAGGGTCAGCCGCACCCGATGCTGGATCGCGTTGACGAGGCCGGGGATCCCGCCGTGGAAGAAGGTCGAGTCCCCAATCGTCGCGATCACGGGGTTCTTCGACCCGGCGTGGACGTACCCCTGCGCGATCCCGAGGCTCGACCCCATCGAGACCTCGTTCCAGAGGAGGTCGAACGGCGGATTCATCCCGAGGATCGTGCACCCGATGTCTCCGGTGACCATCACCTCGTTCTTCTCGAATCCGGCCGCCTCGATCGCCGCCTCGATCGCGAGGTACGTCCCTCGGTGCGGGCAGCCGGCGCAGACGGTGATCGGCCGAGGCGCCGGGCTGACGCCGGCGGCTTGTCGCTCGTGGCCCGTAGCCTGGAGGAGATCTTCGCTTCGGCGGGCGACACGCGACACGTCACATGCCTCCAACCCTCGAGCGACCTCGGCGACACCGTATTCGCCGATCCTCGGCAGCGTGCCGTCGAGCTTGCCGACGACCCGCCCGTCGAACCCCCTCTCGAACGCCGCGGCGATCAGCGCGCGCTCGACGTGCGGCTCGAGCTCTTCGAGGACGAGGATCGTCCCGCAGTGATCGAGAAGAGACTCCGCCTCCTGCCTCGGGAACGGAACGCTCGTCGCGACCCGCAGAACCGAGACGTCGTCGCGAGAGACGCCGGCGGCCTCCAGTCCCTCGCTCAGGTAGGCGGCGACCGGCCCGACCGCGACGATCCCGACGCCGCCGGCCTGCTTCGAGAGATCCAGCCGGTTCAACCCGCGCTCGTGAATCCAGGCCCCGGCCCGCTCCAGCCGCTCGATCAGCGCCGCGTGCTGGTCTCGGCAGATCACGGCTCCGGCCTTCGTGTAGCGGGCGATGTCCCGCTCGAGGATCGGCTCGCGCGGAGTCGGCGGCGCCTCTTCCTCGATCTCGATCACGGTGTGCGCGAGCGCGGTCGCCGTCGTCAGCCGGAGGAAGACGGGCGCTCCAACCGCCTCCGACAGCTCGAACGCCTCCTGAGTCAGGGCGTACGCCTCGGCGACGCTCGCCGGCTCGATCATCGGGAGATCGGACATCAGCGCGAAACCGCGCGTGTCCTGCTCGGCCATTCCGGCCGAGACGCCCGGGTCGTCGGCGACGTAGACGACGAGACCGCCGTTCGTCCCGGAGTAGGCAATCGAGATCAGCGCGTCGAAGGCGACGTTCAGCCCCGACATCTTCATCGTCACCAACGCCCGCTCCCCGGCCCAGGCGGCGCCGGCCGCGATCTCGAACGCGACCTTCTCGTTCGTCGACCACTCGACGTGCCGGCCGGGCAGATCGAGCGAGAGGAGGTGCGTCAGACAGCCGGTGGAAGGCGTCCCCGGATACCCCGTCACAACGCGCACGCCGGCCCGCAGAGCCCCGAGCGCGATCGCCTCATTCCCCGTCAGAATGCGCCTAGCCAATCCGTCTCCCGTCGACCGTGCCGATTCGTCGAAGGCACCGGAACGAACCGGCCTTCGACCTGAGCAGTCCGAAGGATTGCCGATTCCCAGTAGCGATCCGCTTCATTCGAGGGGGCCTTCGGCGCGCGCGCGGTCGACCGCCCGCAGCACGCGCTCGGGAGTCAGCGGCAACTCCGAGATGCGGACGCCGAGCGCGTCAGCGACGGCGTTCGCAACGGCCGGCGCCGCCGGCGTCAGCGCCGGCTCTCCGATTCCCTTCGCCCCGAACGGCCCGACCCCCGTCCCCGACTCGAGGATGATCACGTCAGTCGTCGGGAAATCGACCGACGTTGGAATCAGGTACTCGGCGAAGGACGGCGTCGCGATGAGCCCGCGATCGAGGACGAAGTCCTCCATCAACGCATAGCCGAGCCCCTGATGCGTCCCGCCGGCGATCTGCCCCTCGACCGCGGCCGGGTTGATCGACCGGCCGACGTCGTGACAGGCCGCGCACTTCCGGAGGTCGATCTCCCCGGTTTCGACGTCGACCGCGACCTCGACCGCGACCGCTCCGAACGTGAAGTCGGGCCAGATGTCGCCCTGTCCTGTCTCCGGGTCGATCCCGTCGGTGAACGGTGCGTTGAACTGCGCCAGGTGGGACAGCTCGATCCCGACCGCCGCGCAGCGCTTCGCCAGATCGTCGAGCTCGATCGATCGCGACGGCTCGTCGACGACGAGCGCCCGACCGTCGCCCAGATCGATCCGATCCGGTGCCACGCCCAACTCGCCCGACGCGAAGCCGACGAGGTTCTTCCGGATCTCACCCGCCGCCATCGAGACCGCGTTCCCGGACATGTAGAGCTGGCGCGTCGCCGTCGACGTTCCGGCGAGCGGCGTCACGGCCGAGTCGGTCGCGTAAATCGTCACCCGCTCGAGCGGGACGCCGAGGATCTCGGCCGCGATTTGGCAGATCGAGTTCGACTGCCCGGCCCCGATGTCCGGCACGCCGCACCGCAGGACGACGGTCCCGTCCTGCTCGACGCCGACCCACGCGCGCGAGGTGTCGTGGAACCACGTGATTCGGCCGTAGCTCTGGAAGTAGCTCGCGAGGCCGCGGCCGATCCGCACCGTCGGCGAGCCGGACGAGCGCTCGCCGAGGACGTGCAGCGCGCGCGTCGCGCACTCCTCCGACCAGGCGGCCGAGGTGATGGCCTGCCCGGTGCAGGTCGTGTCGCCGGTTCCCATGTAGTTGACGCGCCTGACCTCAAGCGGGTCCATGTCGAGGGCCTTCGCGATCTCGTCCATCTGCTGCTCGTAGCCGAGGGCCGCCTGCGGCCCGCCGAAGCCGCGAAAGGCACTCGTGTACGTCTGGTTCGTCGCCGCGGCGACCGAATCGACGTGCACGTTGTCGATCCGGTACGGGCCGGTCGCCATCCCCGTCGCGTAGAGGAGGACGTACGGAGTCAGGTACGGATAGGCGCCGGAGTCGGCGACCATCTCGACTTGAGACGCCGTGATCCGGCCGTCCCGCTTCACGCCGGTCCGGTGGGTGACGGTGAACGGGTGTCGTTTCGAGGTCGCGGCGAACGCCTCCTCGCGCGTGTAGACGAGCTTGACCGGCCGTCCTGTCTCCCGCGTGAGGAAGGCGAGGAAGATCTCGACGGTGACGTCCTCCTTGCTCCCGAATCCGCCGCCGACCATCGTCCCGCGGATCCGAACCCGGTTCTGCGGCACGCCGAGGGCGCGGGCGACCGAGCGGAAGTGCTCGACCACCTGCGTGCAGACGCGGATGTTGATCACGCCCTGCTCGTCGACCCACGCGACGCCACCGTCTGGCTCGAGGTAGGCGTGCTCGACGAACGGCATCCGGAACGTGTTCTCGACGACGAGGTCGGCCTCGGCCATCCCGCTCTCGAGGTCGCCCTTCCGGATCTTGTACCGACTGACGACGTTGTCCGGAGCGAACAGAATCGGAGCCCCCGGCGCCATCGCCTCCTCGGGATCGAAGACGGCGGGCAGATCCTCGTACTCGATCTCGATCAGGCCGAGCGCCTGCTCGGCGGTCTCGAGCGTCTCCGCAGCGACGAGTGCCATCGGCTCGCCGACGTAGCGGACGACGTCGAGAGCGAGGACCGGCGCGTCGGAGCCGGCTCGCGCCGCTCGGCCGGTTTGCCCGGGCATGTCAGTGTTCAACTTCGCGCCCTTCACGTCCTCGCCAGTCAGGACGCAGACGACCCCGGGCAGCGCCCGCGCCTTCGACACGTCGAGGCGCACGATCCGCGCGTGCGGGCGATCGCTCCGGAGGACCTTGGCGTGGAGCATGTTCGGCATCGTGAAGTCGGCGGCGTAAGCGGTCGCCCCGACCGCCTTGCCGAGGGCGTCGACGCGACGGAGGGGTTTTCCGACTTGCTTCAGCGGAGGGAGCTCCACGTCAGGGAGCGGCTTGGGCTGCACGTTGTCCATCACGCCTCCTCCCCAGCTTCCGTTTCGTCACCCTCCACGAGAAGTCGATCCTCTGGATCGGCTTCTCGCCCGTCTTCGCTTGCCGAACGGATCCCTGCAAGCGAAGACGCAGGGGATGAGCCCAAATCGCGAAGCCGTTCGGCCGAAAGACGAACGGCTTCGACGATTTGGCCATACCCGGTGCATCGACAGAGGTTGCCGGAGAGCGCCTCTCGGATCTCGGCCTCGGCCGGATTCGGGTTCCTGTCGAGCAAGGCCTTCGTCGCGACGATCATCCCGGGCGTGCAGAAGCCGCACTGGATCGCGCCCGCGTCGGCGAACGCCTCCTGGATCGGATGCGGATCGCTGATCGTGCCGAGGCCCGCGTTCGTCAGGATCTCGGCCCCTTCGGCCTGCCACGCGAGGACGAGACAGCTGTTGACCGCCTTCCCGTCGAGGAGAACGGCGCAGGCGCCGCAGTCGCCCTTTTCGCAGCCGCTCTTGACGTCGGTGTGTCCGAGATCCCGAAGCACCTGCAGGAGCGTGACGTTCGGGTCGAGCGCGACTTCGTGGGTCCGCCCATTGACGAGCAGACGCACGGTTCTAGCCTCCATCCGGACCCTCCCCTCCGTCTCCCCGCAGCCGCTCGAGGCAGCGACGGACGAGGACCTCCACCGCGCGGCTGCGGTAGTCGGCGGCCCCGCGGATGTCGTCGATCGGGCGCACGTCCTCGGCCGCCCGCCTCGCGGCGTCGGCGATCCCCTCGGGCGTCAGGCCGCTCTTCTTGAGCGCGCCCTCCGCCGACCGAGCGCGAATCGGCGTCGGCGCCACCGCGCCGAGGGCGAGCCGGATCGCCCCGTCGCCTCGGTCGTGCAGCGCGGCGGCGCTCACGACGCTGATCGCGTCCGCCTTCCGCAGACGAATCTTCTCGTAGGCGAATCGCGTCTCTGCCGGGCGAATCGGAATCCGAACCGAGACCAACAGCTCGCCCGGCCTCCGGTCGCTCCGGCACGGCCCGACGAGGAACTCGGCGACCGGCGCGTGACGGACGCTTCCGCGGGCGCGGAGCTCGATCGCCGCGTCGAGCACGAGGAGCGGCGGCGCCGTGTCCGCCGCGGGCGACGCGTGAGCCAGGTTCCCACCGATCGTCGCGCGATTCCGGATCAAGGCGGCCGCGAACTTCCGGCAGACCGCGGTCAGAACCGGCGCGTGCTCCGCGACTAAAGGACTGTCGAGCAACTCGGCGATCGTCACCATCGCGCCGATGACCAGCTCGTCTCCGTCTCTCTCGATCCCGCGCAGCTCCGTCACCCTCGAGAGATCAACCAGCGTCTCGGGCCGGATCTTCCGCGCCCGTGCGTCGACCAGAAGACAGGTCCCGCCGGCGAGCGGCTGCGCCTTCGGCTCGGACGCGAGAATCTCCAGGGTCTCGGCGATGCTCGATGCTTGTCTGAGCTCGAACGCCGGTAGCGTCATGAAGCCTCCGTTTTCTCGCCGCGCGTCGAAGACTCCGCAGGAGGCTTCGACCCTCGGTACGTTCGATTGTCTGCGGCCCTTTGAACCGCCCGAACAATCGAGCTGTACCCCGTGCACCGACACCGGTTCCCCTTCAGGTAGTCGCGGATCTCGTCCTCGCTCGGCTCGGGGATCTCCTCGAGGAGCTTCTTCGCCATCATCAGCATCCCCGGCGTGCAGTAGCCGCACTGGAAGGCGTTCTCGTCGATGAAGGCTTGCTGTAACGGATCGAGGGTTCCGTCGGAAGAGGCCAGCCCTTCGACCGTTCGCACCTCCGCGCCGTCGGCGCACATGGCGAGAACGAGGCAACCGAGGACCGGCTCGCCGTCCAGCCAGACGGTGCACGCGCCGCACTCGCCGATCCCGCAGCCGTATTTCGTCCCGGTGAGCTCGAGCCGCTCGCGGAGGACGTTCAGCAGAAGCTCGTTCGGCGCGACCTCGAGCTCGTGCCGGGCGCCATTCACCGCGATCCGAATCGGGATCACTTCGTCGGCCGCGACGAACATCGACTCCGAGACGCGACGAGGTGACGTGATGACTCCCCGGGGCGGGCGAACCGGTTTGCCGTCGAGACGGGACCACGCCGCCACCACTGCATCGTGAATCAACGCAATCGCGACGCGACGGCGATACGCAGCCGTCGAGCGAACGTCGTCGATCGGCTGGATCTCGTCGGTCACGAGCGTGGCAGCGTCCAGGACGGCGTCCTCGCTGAACGCCTTCCCTTCGAGGGCGCTCTCCGTCCTTCGTGCGCGCACCACCGTCGGTCCGACCGAGCCGAGCTCGATCCGCGCGGTCTGAATCCCCTCCCCGTCACGAACGAGCCGGACGGCGACCGAGACCTTGGAGAGGTCGGCACGGACGCGTGAGAGCTTCAGGAACGACGACGAAGTCTGAGCACCGCCTGCTGCGAACCGCACCTCTCGCAGGATCTCGCCAGCCCGAAGCCTCGTCTTCCCCGGCTCCTTCAAGAGGTCGCCGACAGCGACGATTCGCTCGCTGTCCTCGCCGACGAGGATCGCCTCCGCCTCGAGCGCGAGGAGGGCGGGGACCGTGTCCGACGCCGGGGAGCCGTTGCAGACGTTCCCGCCGATCGTCCCGCGCATCGCGATCTGGGTCGAGCCGAACGCGGCGGCCGCCTCGGCGAGCGCCGTCGCCTTCTCCCAGAGGAGGGCCGAGGCCGCGAGCGCTCGGATCCTCGTCAGCGCACCGATCCGAATCGTGCCCGCCTCTTCGCGGATGCCGGAGAGCTCGGGAATCGCCGTGAGATCGACCACGACGCCCGGCGTGATCTTCCCCAGCTTCATGTCGACGATCAGGTTCGTGCCGCCGGCGAGCAGGTGCGCCCGTTCCCCGTGCTCGACCAGAAGGCGCACGGCGTCGCGCAACGTCGCCGGACGCATGTAGTCGAACCGATGCGCGAGGAGGTGCGTGTTTGTCGCCGCGTGCGGATGTCCGCTCATCGCGTGCCCCTTTCCAGCGCGCACGCTGAGCATGTAGCGCGTAGCGCGTAGCGTGTCGCGTGGCCGTCCGCGCCGAAATCCCCACGGCCTACGTGCCACGAGCCACGAGCCGCTCCTCGATCAATCATCGGCCACCCCTTCGGCGGGAACGGTCCTGGAAACGCGGACCGATCGATGCATCTCCCTCTGCTCTCCGCGCATCGAGAGCGGAGAGCACTCGCTCCGGAGTGATTGGGAACCGCCTTCGCCGGTTCCTAGCGCAGAACGCGCGACACTCGTTCTGCAGCCGCGATCGCAGGCCAATCACTGTCCACCGCCCTTCCGCTGCAGCGCATCAAGGACCTTCTCTGGAGTCATCGGCAATTCGTAGAACCGGATGCCGATCGCGTTCGCGATCGCGTTCGCGTAGGCCGCGGCGACCGGGTTCATCGCCGCCTCGCCGATCCCCTTCGCTCCGAACGGGCCGGTCGGCTCGTACGTGTCCGCGAAGAAGCAGGTGAGATCCTCAACGCGCGGGCTCTCGCCCATCGACGCGATCTTGGCGTCGAGCCAGTAGCCGCGCGAGGCGAGCTGGCCGTCGGCGTCCCAGTCGCAGCCCTCGTAGAGCGCGTAACCGGCCCCCTTCGACAGCCCCCCTTCGAGCTGGCCGACCGCCAGCGCCGGGTTGACGACCGTCCCGCAGTCGGAGCCCATCACCGCCCGCTTCGTCGTCACCCGCCCGGTCCACGTGTCGACCTCGACCTCGACGAAGACGGCGACGTAGGCCGGCGGGCAGTTCGTCGGACGGTAGCTCTCGACCGTGGCGAGCGTCTTCCAGCTCTCGGCCCAGCACTTCTTGGCCAGATCCTGGAGCGTCATCGCCTTCTCCGGCATCGCCGGCGCGTGGATCACGCACTGGCCCCGCCCCGGGTCGAGGCGGAGTTCGAGCGCGTCGGCGTAGACGTTCAGGTAGTGGGCGGCCGTCTCGAGGATCTCCTCCTTGAGCGACGTTGCGGCCTTGACCGCCGCCCCGCCGCCGGCGTAGACGCCGCGCGTCGCGTGGGTGACGCAGTCGTAGACCGTCGTCTGCGTCCCAGCCGGGACGACACTGACCTTCTCGAATGGGACGCAGAGCGCCTCGCCGACGAGCTTCGCCAGCGCCTCGTGCGTCCCGCCGCCGTGATCCATCAAGGCCGTGACAACATCGATCGAGCCGTCGACGTTGACCTTCACCATCGCCCCGGAGAAGTCGATCACGTCCCCCGGCTGCGGCGCGCCAGCGCTCGACGTGTGGAATCCCCTCCCGACTCCGATACCCCTACGAAGACGGCCAACCTTCTCCCCAGGCCGTTTTCGCTCTCCCCATCTGATGAGTTCCGCTCCGCGGCTCATCAGATCGGGGACCCCGTCAGATCGCACGATCGACTTCACGAGCGGACCCTGCCCCCAGAACGTGTCGCCGAGACCGACGTAGTTCTTCATCCGTAGCTCGATCGGATCGATCCCGAGCCTCTCGGCCAAGTCGTCGATCATCTGCTCAGTCGCGAAGGTCACCTGCGGGTTGCCGAATCCCTGCATCGCGCAGGAGAGGGCCTTGTTCGTGTAGACGGCCGTCCCGCGATAGCGGACGTTCGGAATCCTGTAGAGGGAGACGAGCCAGCCGATCGAGACGCCGAGATACGAGTAAGCCTGAATGTTGTGCGCGCCGATGTCGGCGACGAGCTCCATGTCTGCTGCCGTCAGGGTTCCGTCGCGCTTCGCGGCCAGCTTCAGGTCGATCGTGCAGCCGTAGCGGGTGTGGTCGTGGGCATCCTCCTCGCGCGTCAGCGTCAGCTTGACCGGGCGGCCGGCCTTGAGCGCGAGCGCCGCGCAGATCGGAATCGGCGCGTTCATCTGGATGCTCGAGCCGAACGTCCCACCGATCGGGACGCGCCGGACGTCGATCTTGGAGAGCGGGATCCCGAAGATCTCGCCGAGCAGGATCCGAACGTTGTGGATCGACTGCGTCGTCGGCCAGACGGTCAGCCCGCCGTCCGACTCCGGCCGCACGACACAGGACTTCGTCTCCATCTGCGCGTGGTAGACCTTGGGGAGTTGGAACGTCCCCTCTACGGTGACATCCGCCTCGGCGAACGCACGTTCGGCGTCTCCTTCATCGACGTTCCGCTCGCAGGCGATGTTGTTCTCGATCGCGATTTCGTCCTCACCCCAGAGAACGGTGTCGTAGATCGCGGGCGCACCGCGCTTCATCGCCTCGTGCGCGTCGGTGACCGCGGGAAGAACCTCATACTCAACTCTGATGGAGCGAAGGGCTCGCTCCGCAAGCTCTTCGCTCTCCGCGGCCACTGCAGCTACGGCTTCGCCCATCCGGCGGACCTTGTCGGCGAGGACCGTGTGATCCTTGTGCAGAACCGACGGGATCGTGATGATCCGCTCGTTGTAGCGGACCTTCGGCACGTCAGCGAATGTGATGACCGTCACACCCAGCGCCTCGGTCTCCGAGGTGTCGATCGACTTCACGCGCGCGTGCGCGTACGGACTTCCCAGAATCCGCCCGTGCAACATGCGAGGCAGCGAAACATCTACAGTGTAGACCTCTCGGCCTGTGACGCGCGCGACGCCATCTTTCCTCGGGAAGTCGCGCGTGAGGAGTCGGTGCTTCTGCTTCTCAGTCAAGGCCAACTCCTTCCTGGCGAAACCGAACGAGGGAGCACCCGAGCTCGGCCCTAGCTACTGCGCGCGAGCACACAGTGAGAGCAAGCACGTAACCGGAATCCGGACGCAGGTGGTCGTGACCGAGAAGGTTAAACTCCGGCTTCTTCATCCGCTCTCCAACTCCACTAGCTCATCCACCACATCGAAGCTCGCACCGCGAGCTTCGATCCTAGCTGCAGCGCGCGAGGGCAAAGCCCGAGCAAGCTTGCAGCCGTGTTCAAGCATCGTCGGCCTCCCGCGGGAAGTGGTCCTCCATGCGTTCCATTGCCGCAACGACATCCCCACCTGCAATCGCTTCCACGACGAGACGATGCGCCGAAAGGGACTCTCGCAAGTAGTCCCCGCGGTCGGGGAGCAGGAACTGCCGCTCCATGTCCCGCCAGCCCTCGTGATCCATGA
>Ga0180431_10008952_pt1 | contig 11405 bp, 10 predicted proteins | sample SS_ome_11_FD_132459 | JGI IMG/M metagenome (GOLD analysis project Ga0180431, IMG submission 132459) | Hypersaline lake sediment archaeal communities from the Salton Sea, California, USA - SS_1_MS_1 metaG | ecosystem: Environmental > Aquatic > Non-marine Saline and Alkaline > Hypersaline >...
AAACAGAGCGATCAACGTTCTGGACATGGGTGTGTCCTCCTCTGGTTCGGTTCGCACTGTCCATGAGGTCACACCCATTCCTATACCGGCCCGCGAAATTACACAATCTTTGGTACTCCACCCGGGAGCAAGTCGTTCGAGATGAAGTACTGGTATGCCCCGTGGTACAATTGCCGCTTGGGCGGCGTTAGGGCGGCGAACAGCTCCTCGGCGGAAAGCTCCGCGGGCCACAGCGCCCGGAGCGCATACGCCTTCAGCTGGTCGTTCTCGTCGGCGTCCCCGGCGCTAAGCAGAGAGCGAAGCTGGCGTTTGGCCGCCGCGTCGCCGATCTCGGCGACGGCCCGAGCAGCGCATTCTCGAACGCGTAGCTCCTCGCCGTCGCTGATCGCAATCGTCAGAAGTGCAGAAACGAGTGTCTCAGCTTTGCATGATCGTGCAATGTCGATGGCCAACGCCCTGGTCTCTCGGCGCTTCTGTGTATCTTCGATGTACGGTCGCAGCTTGTCCTCGAGACCGGGGTGAGCGAGCACCTCATACCGATCGCTCAGGCCAAAGTCGTGGATCTCAGCTCTACCGCTCTCCTCGAGCTGAAGGAGCGCCTCGGTAAGCCGGGCGCGCACGCCCATCGCCAACTCAGCGACCTGACGTCGTAACAGCAATCTCGGATCGATGGCCGCAATTCGTTCCATGATCTCGGGTATAGCGACGGCCAGCCACACAGCGGTCTCACGAAGCTGCGGGACGAGGTGCGGCGCTTCACCGGGGGCGGCAGGTCGGAATACCAGATCGGCGATCTGTTCCGGCAGCAGCTCGTGCCGGATCAAGTATTGCGCCGCGAGGAACTCCTCATAGCTTTTGTGCCCCCACCCCAAGAGCTGTCTGCCACGCGAGGTGAAAAGGCCGGTTCCCAGAACCTCCTCGACGACGTGGCGGTCGACGCGCAGCGTCGAGCCATCCACTGGTTCCGCTGGCTCTCCAACCATCTCCGATACTGTGATGACACCTCCGGCAAGAGCGACGCTATCACCAACGTCCCTGCATATGGCCGTTCGCCGGCCAAAGAGCGTCAGCGCGGCAATCCGCTCGGCTACCGCAAGCCGTTGTTCGTATGTGAGGTCCCCTTCCTCTTGCCGGCGATGGCCTCGCGCAGCGCAGAGCCTCAGACAGCCCTGCCTGTAGAGTTCGGCCTGAGTGCTGGGGATCGCACCTGTTTCACGGTAGGCGTCCAGGAGCATCTCGAGGGTGATGGGCTTGATCGCGAACGGCACTGCGTCTTTGTCGATCACTTCTGTTCCGAAGCCACTGGCATCCACGCCCCTTTGCTCTGCTGCGATAAGCATATCCTTCCGGCGCAGCGGCACGAGCTCGTAGAGGCGGACATCGGCATCGCCCCAGAGCTCTCTCAAGTCCTGCTCGAGGAAGCCGGGCCAGACGGCCGTGCGACAAACAAGGCGAAGACGGAGTCGTGTAAGGTCACATTTGCGGAGCTGCTCGACCAGAAGCTTCGCGACGCTGCGCATCTCAACGATGCACTCGTCCAGACTATCCAAGAAGAGTTCGAGCACATCATCGGACTCGGCCCAATCGGTGAACGCGTCGCATCCGAAGATCTCATCGCGAATGCCTGTGTCGGTGTTGTACTGACCTAGGTCGTCGTGGTGCACGCGGCCCCCCGGCGCCGCGTGCACCCCTTCGCGCTCCCTCACAAGATCAGCGAGGGCGAACGTCTTGCCGGTCCCGGGCTCGCCGAGCAGCACAAGGCACGGCACTTCGGCAATCGCGTCGAAGGCAACCAGATCTGGCTGCAGGGCGCGACCAAACTCACCCTCGGGGTCGACCAGAAAGCCACGATCGGCAAGGCTGTATTTCCCGTCTGGTGGGCACCAGAACCTCTTCCACTGGTACCGCGTTCTATTGTGCATGGGAGAGCTTCCTTCCACGGTGCGGCTTGCACACCGAGCGCTTGGCATCATTGGGGCAGACGCCAAACGCCGTCTTGAGATCAGATTCCGAGGCGCGAAACGCTACCCTCTCATGCCTGACCAATTCTGGTCTTCCCGGCGGGCGAATGCAAGTGGGAACCGGAATGCGTTGTCCCCCCCAGTCGCCGCGCCCTGGAATACTGCTCCCGACACCGCTGAGATGAACAGGCACCTGACCACTTCGCCGGTGCGTACGTCCCGGGCTTGTGGGCCCACCGAATCTCGAAGGCTTGGGGATTGACAGCCGGATGAAGAAGGGCTATGAAGGGCACGGTGCCCACACCCCACCGGGTTACGAAGATTTGGGGCTTGACAGCCCGATGGAGAAGGGTTATAAAGACCGCTGCAAATGCCGAGCCAGCGCACAGAGAGGTGAACGGGCGCTAGATCGAAGCGCCACACTATGACGACATCGCGGCCCGCAGGGGGCTGCAGGCGGAAATCCGGGTCTGGAATCTTCCTTCCCTCGTTCGTATTCCCTTGAACTCTGCCTCTTGACTCCAGCGGGAAAGCGGGTATACTCTGCGACCCTGGCCGGGGTGTCCCGGCCGCCGGGGTGGTAGGCAACAAGGCAGGACACGAGGAACTGGGGACCGGCGAATGAACATTTTCGTGGGCAATCTGAGCTACAGCACGACGGATGATTCCCTCAGGACTTTCTTCGAGTCGTACGGTGAGGTGTCATCCGCAAAGGTCATCACGTCCAGGGAGAGCGGGCGTTCCCGCGGCTTCGGCTTCGTGGAGATGCCCAGCGACGACGAAGCGCGCGCCGCAATCGAAGGGGCCGACGGCACGGAGCTCGACGGGCGGCCGCTCAAAGTCAGCGAGGCCCATCAGAAGAGAGAACGCGGCGAGCGCGGAGGTCCCCCTCCCAGCTCGGATCGTTGGTAGTCCTGCCCTTTGTGGCTTTGATTTTGAAAAAGTGCCCCCGGATACCAAGGGGGGCCCAAGTACCGGCGACGCCGAACGGCCGGGCAGCCGCGAGGCCCTAGAGGCCATGGTAACGAGACCATGATCGGCTGCGCCGCGCGAGTTCGGGCTGAGTGACTGTTGGCCCTGCGGCAGCAGGTCCCGGTGCTGCCTGCGGGGCTGCCACGCACGAGGGAAAGAAAGCTCTACGACAAGGCACCGAACGACGAGAACGTCGCGGCCCGGCTGGGGCCGCAGGCGGGAATTCGGGTCAGGAACACATCCTTCCGCTCTCGTATTCCACCACAGTCTGCGACTTGATTCCAGCGGGATATCTATAGCAGGTGCAGTCACGCACACACTGTCACGGCCATGATCATGCAACACAACGAGCAACAGGGAAAGGACCAGGAGGTCAACGGATGAACATTTTCGTGGGTAATCTGAGCTACAGCACGACGGACGAGACCCTCCGAGAGCTCTTCGAGCCCTACGGCGAGGTCTCTTCGGCCAAGGTCATCAAGGACCGCGAGACCGGGCGCGCCCGCGGCTTCGGCTTCGTCGAAATGCCAAACGACGAAGAGGCCCAGGCCGCAATCTCCGCCGTAGACGGCAAGGAGATCGACGGTCGCGCCATCAAGGCCGACAAGGCCCGCGAGCGGACCGACCGCGGCGATCGCGGCGGCCGCGGCGGCGGCGGACGTCCGCCACGGCGCGATCGCTGGTAGCTTCGACCGCTGTAGCCCAGATCTCGAGACCGCGCGCCCCCGGCCCTCGCAAGGTCCGGCGCGCGTCGGTGAGAAGGACTTCGACAACTGATCCGCGGTAGACGACGACCTCCTGCTGGATTGTGTGGCCGTTGACCACTTGATCGCAGGTTCGAGCTCTGCTTGCGAAGCCAGTCAAGAGAATGTCCACGGGCCCCGGAGAGAACACTCTCCGGGGCCTTTCTTTGCGCCTTTGCCGCCGGCCCCCAATGCTCTCAAGGAATTGGTTGACGGCCGCAGGACACTCGGCTTTTATAGAAGCCTTTTCGCCGGGAACACCTTCTGCAGAACGGGAGCCTCAATGTCTCAGATCGTCGTTGCGGACCTCGTCAAGACATTCCGCGTCGCCGAGCGCTCACCCGGGCTTTGGGGGGCCCTGGCCGGTGTGGTTCACAGGCGGCACCGCACCGTCACCGCCCTCAAGGGCATCTCGTTCTCGCTGCGCGAAGGCGAGCTCGTCGGCTACATCGGGCCCAATGGCGCCGGCAAGTCCACGACGGTCAAGGTCCTCGCCGGCATCCTGGTGCCCGACTCCGGCCGGTGCGAGGTCATGGGCCGTGTGCCATGGAAGCAGCGCATCGAAAATGTGAGACGGATCGGCGTGGTCTTCGGCCAGCGGACGCAGCTCTGGTGGGACCTGCCCGTCATCGAATCGTTCGAGCTCCTGCGCGATATCTACCGCGTGCCGCAGGCCGACTACGAGCGCAATCGCGACGAGCTCGTCGGCCTGCTCGAGCTCGCCGGCCTGCTGGACACACCCGTCCGCCAGCTCAGCCTGGGCCAGAGAATGCGGTGCGACCTGGCCGCCGCCTTGCTGCACAGCCCCCGCATCCTCTACCTTGACGAGCCCACCATCGGCCTCGACGCCGTCAGCAGGCTCGCCGTCCGGGACTTCACCAAGAAGCTCAACCGCGAACGCGGCGTCACCGTTATCCTCACCACTCACGACATGGACGACATCGAGGCGCTGTGCGACCGCGTGATCGTCATCAACGAGGGCCAGATCTTCCTCGACGGAACGCTCACCGAGCTCCGCGCCCGCGTGACCCCCGAGCGGCGCCTCATCGTGGACCTCCGCGACGGCGACGAGCAGATCAGCGACCCCGACGCCCGCGTCATCGCGCGCGAGGGAGCGCGCATCACGCTGAGCTTCGACCCCCAGCAGATCGCGCCCGCCGAGCTCATCGCCCGCGTCACCTCAAGACACGCCATCCTCGACTTGTTCGTCGAGACCCCCCCATCGAGGAGATCATCGCACGGCTCTACGGAGAGGCGAAGGAATGAGGGCGTACTGGGCTATCTTCAGCGCGCGCTTCCGGACGCTGCTCCAGTACCGCGCCGCGGCCGTCGCGGGCATCGGCACCCAGGTGTTCTGGGGCTTGATCCGGATGATGATCTTCGCCGCCTTCTACGCCTCCACGAGCGCCACCCAGCCGATGTCGTATCCGGAAGTCGTCACCTACATCTGGCTCGGACAGGCCATGCTTCTGATCACCCTCTTCCGCGTTGACTACGACGTTCGGGCGATGATCGAATCGGGCGCCGTCGCCTACGAGCTGGCCCGGCCTCTTGACCTCTATTGGCTGTGGTACTGCCGCTCGCTTGCCGCGCGGACCGCGCCCGTGCTGCTGCGAATGGGACCGGTCATCCTCGTCGCGGCGCTGTTCTTCGGTCTTCGAGCGCCCGCGTCACCCGCGAGTGCAGGGTTGTGGGTAACCTCGACGTGCGCCGCCGTGCTGCTGAGCGCCGCCGTGGCGACGCTGCTGACGACAACCCTGCTGTGGACGGTCGCGGCGGACGGCATCAACGCCGTCGCCTTTGGGCTCATCTGGCTCTTTTCCGGCCTCGTCGTGCCCCTTCCATTGTTCCCCGACTGGCTCCAGCCGGTCCTGAACGTGCTGCCGTTTCGCGGCATGATGGACACGCCGTTCCGCATCTACATGGGCCACATTCCTCCCGATCAGGCGATCCTCGCCATTGCCCATCAGTTGGCGTGGACGGTCGCGTTCGTGATGCTGGGCCGCTTCATGGTCGGGGCCGGGACCCGAAAGCTCGTCGTGCAGGGAGGCTGATCGTGGGTACGGCGGCGAGCGACAGCGCAACTCGGAGCCGCAAGGACGCCGTGCTCGACGGCCTGCGGCTCTACTTGCAGTACGCCCGGATTTCGATCAAGGGCCAGATGCAGTACCGGGGGTCATTCGTCATGCTCGTGCTCGGCCACGTCAACGCGACCGTCCTGGAGTTTCTCGGCATCTGGGCGCTATTCGACCGGTTCAGCCGGCTCCGCGGCTGGACGCTGGCGGAGGTGGCGCTGCTCTACGGCATCGTGCATGTCGCGTTCGCGATCGCCGAAGGCGTCGGCCGCGGCTTCGACGTCTTCGCCGGCATGGTCAAGGGTGGGGATTTCGACCGCGTCCTGCTGAGACCGAGAAGCACGGCCCTGCAGATCGCCGGCAGCCACGTGCAACTCATGCGGATCGGGCGCCTGCTGCAGGGCTTGGCCGTCCTGTTGTGGGCGGTCTTCGCGCTGGAGATCGCCTGGACACCCGCGCGCATTGCCCTCACGCTGGCCGCCATCGGCGGGGGCACCTGCACCTTCATCGGCCTCTTCGTGCTTCAGGCTACGCTGGCGTTCTGGACCATCGAGTCGCTGGAGATCGTCAACACCGTCACCTACGGCGGCGTCGAGACCGCGCAGTTCCCCCTCTCCATCTACAAGCGCTGGTTCCGGCGGTTCTTCACCTTCATCGTGCCGCTCGCCTGCATCAACTACTTCCCGACACTCTCCATCCTGGACCGCGCCGGGCCTATGGGCTTCCCGCAATGGGTCTCCTATCTGTCGCCCGCGCTGGGCGCCGCCTTCCTGCTCGTCTGCCTCCAGGTTTGGAAGTTCGGCGTGCGCCACTACCGCTCGACGGGAAGCTAGCCCTTGCCATTCCCCGCCGTCTTTGCGACATTGTGGGCCGATTCCCCGTTCCGCCGGGCTGCGAAGCGACGACCCGCGCACACAAGACGCAAGCGCGATGAGTGAAGCGACACCGCCCGAGACGAGGACGCCGCCCACGAGGCAGCGGGGCAAAAAGAACTGATACCACGCGGCCGCCTATGCGCGGCCGGCCAGGATCGTCGCAGACGCTCGCGGCAACGTGAAAGAACCAACAACGCGCCGAAGAAGGGACCCGGCCATGTATCGCACCAACCGCCCGATAACCGCAACACGCTTCGGCCTGTTGACCGCACTGCTGTGCCTCGCCGTTGTGCCGGCCGCTGCCGACGTGACACTGCCCCACGTTCTCGGCAGCAACATGGTCGTGCAACGCGACGTGCCCGTGCCCGTCTGGGGATGGGCCGAACCCGGTGAGGCAATCACCGTCACCCTGGGCGAATCCGAGGTCGCCGCAACAGCCGACGCAGATGGCCGGTGGACGGTCGCGTTGCCCGCCATGCAAGCCGGCGGGCCCCATCAAGTCACGGTGCGCGGCAAGAACACGATCGAGCTCACGAACGTCCTCGTCGGCGAGGTCTGGTTCTGCTCCGGCCAGTCCAACATGGCTTGGGCGCTCGCGACGACCAAGAACGCCCGGGACGAGATCGCCGCCGCCGACTACCCCAACGTCCGCCTCTTCCACGTGCCGCGCCAGACGTCGGGCCTGCCGAGCCACGATGTCAAAGCCTCCTGGCAACCGTGCACTCCGGATACGGTCCCCAAGTTCTCGGCGGTCGCCTACTTCTTCGGCCGCGAGCTCCATACGCAGCTCGACGTGCCCGTCGGCCTCATCAACGCCTCGTGGGGCGGCACGCGCATCGGGCCGTGGACCCCCCCGGCCGGGTTCGCCTCCGTGCCGAAGCTCCAGCACCTCACCGAGAAAATCGAGCAGGCCACGCCCAACCACCACAAGGCAGTGGCCCACGCGCTGGAGGCCATCGAGGCCTGGCTCCCCTCCGCCAAAGAGGCGCTCGCCGCAGGCGAGCCCGTCGAGCCGCCGCCCGCCTGGCCCAAGCACCCGCTCGAAGGCCCGTGGTCCCCCACGGGCCTCTACAACGGAATGGTGCATCCCATCGTGCCGTTCGCCATCCGAGGCGCCATCTGGTACCAGGGCGAAGCCAACCTCGGCGACACCATGATGTATCACGAGAAGATGAAGGCCCTCATCAACGGCTGGCGAAAGACTTGGAATCAGGGCGACTTCCCATTCTACTTCGTCCAGCTCGCACCCTACAACTACGGCGACGGGCCCCTCCGCCTGCCCATGATCTGGGAGGCCCAGACCGCCACCCTCGCCCTGCCCAACACCGGCATGGCGGTCACCACCGACATCGGCACCGTGCGCAACATCCATCCGCCCAACAAGCAGGACGTCGGCAAGCGCCTCGCCCTCTGGGCCCTGGCCAAGACCTACGGCCAAAGCAGCCTCATCTACTCCGGCCCGCTCCACAAATCCATGACCGTCGAGGACAACAAGGCCCGCATCAGCTTCGATCACGTCGGCAGCGGCCTCGCCTCGCGTGACGACAAGCCGCTGACGTGGTTTGAGATCGCGGCGGAGGACAAGAAATTCGTCGAGGCCCAGGCGGCCATCGATGGCGATACCGTTCTCGTCTGGAGTGACGAGGTCGCCGTGCCCGTGGCCGTCCGCTTCGGCTGGAACCAGGTGGCCCAACCCAATCTCATGAACAAGGAGGGGCTGCCCGCCTCGCCCTTCCGCACCGACCAGTGGTGAGGCCGGCCCATTCCGCTTGACGATCCCGCCGCGACCAAGGCCGGAGCCCCGCAGGGGCGAGTGAGAGTAGCCACGGTCGAAGCCGCCCCGAGCTTGTCGAGGGGCGGCTGAGCCCGTGGAACGCAAGCCCTGCAGAGATAACAGAGCCCCGTCAGGGGCGACTGAGAATCCGGCCCGCCCATTCCTCTTGACGATCCCGCCGCGTGCGGCCTATCGTGTCGTATGGTCGGCCCTCGGCCGTCTTCGAGGCATTGACATCCTCAGCGGAGGGAACGCCGATGACTACAAGACAGTGGTGTCGTCTCCCAATCCTCGGCCTTGCCGTCCTCATCGTTGCCGGATGTGGCGCCGTCGTGGTGGGCGCCGCTGCCGGCGCCGGCGCCGTCGCCTACGTCAGGGGCGAACTCGAGGCGACCGAGGAGGCCCCGCTCGACGACGCCGTCAGGGCGACGGAAGCAGCACTCAAAGACGACCTGAAGTTCCCGATCCACAGCAAAGAAGCCGACGCCGTCTCCGCCAGGTTCACCTCCGAGACCGCCGCCGGTAAGGATATCGCCATCAATCTCCGAAAGACCTCCCCCACCCTCACCAAGATCCGCATCCGCGTGGACGTCTTCGGCGACGAAGACCTCTCCCGCCTCATCCTCGACAAGATCAGAGGCCACCTGTAACATTGGCCTCATCTGACAACCGCCGCGCGGGACGCGGAACTGCCGAAACAAGACTTGTGGCGCCCTCATGAACAACGGCCCCTTCTCCGCACACGTTTCTCCTGACTGGGAGGCCTTTCTCCGCTGCATCCGCCACGAAAGGACCCCGAAACGCGTCCACCACATCGAGCTGTTCCTCGACGGTGAAGTCCAGGACGCCGTCTGCGCGCGCTACGGCCTCCTCGACGGCCTCGACGAGGCCGATGCCTTCTTCGAACTGAAGCGCCAGGTGCGCCTCCAGCGCTTCCTCGGCTACGACTACGTCCGCTGCGGCCTCGACGGCCTCGACATGCCCCTCAACTGCCTCTCCGCGAGCGACTCCGCCGAGCTCCAGCGCCGGGACGGCCGCGCCTACATGAACGAGCACAAAGGCCCCATCACGACGTGGGACGAGTTCGAAGCCTATCCCTGGCCCGACCCCGCCGCCGCCTCCACCCGCTCGCTCGAGTGGTACCAGACCAAATTACCCGACGACATGTGCATCATCGGCAGCGGCGGCTTCGGCCACTTCGCCGAGTACCTCAACTGGCTCATGGGCTACGAGACCCTGTGCTTCGCCCTCTACGAGCAGCGCGACCTCGTCAAGGCCGTCAGCGACCGCCTCATCAGCATGTACGAGGTCGTCATCAAACGCATGCTCCAGTTCGACCGCGTCAAAATGACCTGGGGAAGCGACGACATGGGCTTCCGCACCGGCCCGCTCATTAGCCCCGACGACCTCCGCGCGTTCGTCCTGCCCGGCCACGCCCTCATGGCCCGCCTTTCGCACGAGGCCGGTCGCCCCTACGCCCTCCACTCCTGCGGCGACATCCGGTCCATCATGGACGACCTCCTCAACAACGTCGGCATAGACGCCCGCCATTCCTTCGAGGACGTCATCGAGCCCGTCGTCGACGCCAACGAACTCTACGGCGACCGCATCGCCCTCCTCGGCGGCATCGACGTGGACTTCCTCTGCCGCGCCGACGAGCAGCAGATCCGGGCCCGTGTCCGCGACACCCTCGACAAGTGCCTCCCCGGCGGCGGCTACTGCCTCGGCTCCGGCAACAGCATCGCCAACTACGTCCCCCTCCAGAACTACCTCACCATGCTCGACGAAGGCCGCAAGTTCAAGGTGTGAGCGGGGCCTCTCTACCAGCGCACCGCCCCGCAAAGACTGCCCGAACAGAAGCCGGCGCTGTTGCTCCGCCTCTCCGCCGCCCATGCAGAGCGACTGACACGCCTTGCCGAGAAGCAGTTCGGGGTCTCACAAGAATCACTTGACGAACTAGCGTGCCAGGCGACACCATCGCACGTCGCTTCGCCTGTCGCGCTTGTTCTCTTTCGGAGGCAACCGCATGAGGTTGGCCCTGGGACAGATTCGCACTCGCTTCACAGGGTTTCAGCGCCTGGCGGAGCTGGCTCGTGATCTCGACGCTGAGGACTGTGCAGAGTACAACCTAGACATGTCGAATGTGACGTGGCTCGACGCGAACATGTGCGCTCCCCTCGGAGGGGTCCTTCGCCGGTGCCGCGACAAGGGCGCATCAGTCAGTCAGTCAGGCCTTGCGGGATCGCCTAGGACGATCATGCGCAAAAACCATTTCCTGAAGCTTTTCAATGTCGACCCGCTCGCAGACACGTATGACACGACCATCAAGTTCAGGCGCTTCGAGGCGGATCGAAGCGGGTTCGAGGAGTTCCAGGCGTACGTCCTGGAGCACTTCAAGCAGGGAAGCCGGGGTCTGCCCACGATGACCGCTGCATTGCTCAGGCGGTTCAGAGAAAGCCTGTTCGAGGTGTTCGAGAACGCCGTCGAGCACTCCTACACGCGCCACGGGGTCTTCGCCTGTGGTCAACACTTCCCGAAGAAAGCTCGCCTTGACTTCACGATTGCTGACATGGGAATCGGTATCAGGGAAAATATCCGCCGCTCGCTCGGTGTTGAGCTGCCACCCATACATGCGCTTGACTGGGCGGTTTCGGGCAATACGACACGCCGGGGTAGACCGGGCGGGCTCGGCCTACAGCTGATCAAGGAATTCGTCGCCCTTAACGGCGGCCGGCTGATCGTTGTGTCCGATCTTGGCTTCTGGCAACTATCGCAGGGCAGCTCGCTCTACAGCAGAGAGTTGCCTTGCCATTTCCCGGGAACAGCTGTAACAATCGAGGTGAGGACGTCGGACACGCGCTCGTACTGCCTCAGTAGCGAACTGGATCCCAACAGCATCTTCTAAAACCGAAAGGCGGGATGCCATGGCAGAAAAGCAGCTCATCAGTCTCACGGGCATCGTAGGGAGTGGCTTGTGCGTGGCGTCTGAGGACGGTGCCAAGGTC
>Ga0180431_10008954_pt1 | contig 11405 bp, 11 predicted proteins | sample SS_ome_11_FD_132459 | JGI IMG/M metagenome (GOLD analysis project Ga0180431, IMG submission 132459) | Hypersaline lake sediment archaeal communities from the Salton Sea, California, USA - SS_1_MS_1 metaG | ecosystem: Environmental > Aquatic > Non-marine Saline and Alkaline > Hypersaline >...
CGGCCTCTACGTGTCTGCTGCATTTCCTTTCCATCGTTTGCATCACGGGAGTTCTCCTTTCACGTTGAAGTCCCAGTCTCGCGATTCGCCAATCCGTGCACATCGCGGCCAGCGAATGACATTGCCATTTACTGGTTACCTATGCCGTCGCCCCAGACGGCGCCCGCTCAAAGGCGGGCCGACCGAATATTTCCCGGCGGGCCAGCCGTACACGCGACAGTCATCCGATGACATCTCCTTCCACACTGTTACTTCTGCGGTTAGTCCAAATGTGTCCCACCCAGACTGCGGCCGAGCCCGATATTCCCTGGTAGCCCAGCCAGCAGCCTGGCCAGCAGCCGTATCTCCGCTCGACATAACTTGCTGTCTCCGCACTGCATGCCGACGATACCTTCAAACGGTGAGGTTCGGCTCCCCCCTTCCACCTCTCTACATCTGCAGCTGGGCTGATTCTGTCGCGCTGTTTTTGACAAGCTCTGGCACGTGGAGCCTCTATCAGGTTATTTGCCGCAGAAGTGGGCATTTCGGACCCCAATTTCGGATTTCCTGAAAATCGTTCCATATGTGGACCATGATCTGCGCTGTGCGGGCATTTTGCCGGGGTCTGCTTCCGGCTGTTGGTCTGTTCGTCGGTAACGAGGAGAGATAATGCCTCTCCCCCATTACCTACCGCAGCCAGGGCGTTTTTGTCGGGTAGCATTTGGCCAGCGCACAAAGAAGATGGCCGTATCGGGAGGTCGATCCACCCGCTCGAAGGGTGCCGCTCCTCCCTGCCGGAGTCGCCCGAGCCCTGCTTGGGCTCAGCCGCACTTGCGCAGATCGTGTTGTCCAGTGACGTTTCGCTCATCAACACACTGTTCTCTCACTTTTGTTCTTTTGCGTGAGAGCTGCATCCTTCGCATCAAAGTGGAAACTCTTGGGATTAGTGGCTCAGGCACGTTGGCGACGCTGTCACGGCAAGTACCGGTAGATTCTCGGCCCTCATGAAGTTGCCGGACCGGCGGCTGGGTTCAGGCCGTGTATTGGTTACTTACCCCGTTCATTGGCTATGTGTCGGAGCAGAAGGAATGAGAGCAGAGAATCGTTACGCATATAGACGGTCGAATGGAGAGACGCCCATTTTGCCAGTGCGGGCCCGGGGTGCCGGGGTGCCAAAAGTGCCAAAAGGGTGCGCCAGAGGGGGCTTCTGGCACTCTTGGCACTGCGCGCCTTGGTCTGGTGCGTGCGCAAGAAGCCGGCGATGGCCAGGACCGGGCATGTTCGGCGGCGCAACAAACAAAAAGCGGGCGCCTGACTGTTCCCGTCGCCGTCCGTAGGCCGACAGCCCAGGAAGGAACCGTGCCGCGGCAGTGTGACGCGTTGGTCGCGCCCTAAGATACTCAAGCAATGGCCGTTTTTCGGGGGTATACCCCGCCAGATGACATCTGCTTGCGTATCTTAGGCGCAAGTGACTGAAATAAAAGCATCTATGAATTGGCCGCGTTTGCGCATCTTAGCGGACGGGCTTGAGTATCATAGGGGCCGGACTTGAGTATCTTTGGCGATCATTTGCGCGCCTTAGCGGGTGCTCTCTTGGTCCACCGCCAGCGCCGTCATGCCCATCGTCTCACTTATCTGCGTGTCCTCTTGCCGCGAGGCGGTAGATTCCAGTCAAGATTCTCGCTGCATGTCGTAAGACACTATATGTTCGCAATTTACGGGTAGAAGAATCTCGCAACGGGGCCCGGAATTCCCTTCCCATGCGCTGAAGCGAGAGCCAACATGAACACGTGAGAACGAAACGCAAACCATTGAGAGAAAGGACGTTGCGATGAGAATCACGAGTACCGAACTGGCTAGCACAAGCGACACGAAGCTGCGAGACGGCAGCCCGGGCCTGCCTCGGGCCTTTGCCAGGATCAGCCGCAAGCCGGGCGACGGGCATATCACCGTCGAGCTGCTGGCACCCGGCTGCGAACGCGCTCACCAAGTGCAGGCCAATGACGCTGACGACCTCTGGTCGATGGCCGAGTGCCTCCAGGCTCACCTCGACGGCCACAAGGGCACCAACAGCGAGATCGACGAGGTCTACCGCGAGCTGCAGCGATTCGCGGACTGACCCTAACCGCCCCATGCGGGCAAGGAGAACGCCCATGAAACGAGCACGAACCGCAGCCGGCAAGGTGTACGACGTAGAGGTCCACGGCAAGACCCGCCGCGTGACCGTGCCGGAAGATCCGAAGCCGGAGGACATGCTGAACGATGCCCTCCGAGAGAACCTCAGCCCGCACGCCGTCGCGGCCATCGCCGCCTTCTGCCAGACGGCGACGACGCAGCGGGCCGACGTGGACCGGCAGATTCGATGGTTCGCCGACCGGCTGATCGAGCTGGTCGGCGGTGGCGACGAGCACAACCGCCTCTGCGAAGAGGCCGGACTCTAGAAACCGGCCCGCATGGGCCACAACATGAGGAGCAGGACCATGAAGAAGAACGAAGTCAAGGTCGGACAGACGTACAGGGTGAAAGTCAGCGGGAACATGGCTGACGTCCGTATCACCGGCGAGAATCCCCACGGTGGGTACGACGGCGTGAACGTCCTGACCAACAGAAAGGTGCGTGTAAAGAGTCCCCAGCGCCTGAGGAGCGTGGTCCAGCGTCCGGCCAAGCGGAAGAAGGTCACCACGCTGGCCGAGCACGAGGCCCAGGCCAAGGCCCCGTCGGCCACGGGGGCCAAGAAGGCGACCAAGGCGACCGGGAAGGCCAAGGCGGCCACAAAACGCCACACGGGCCAACGTGACGCCAAGGGTGCCAAGCGTCCGAGCGGTCTGGACGCCGCGGCCAGGGTGCTCGCCGAGGCGGGCGAGCCCATGAACGCCAAGGCCATCGCCGACACGGCGCTGGCCAAGGGCTACTGGACGACCAAGGGCGCGACGCCCTGGGCGACATTGTACAGCGCCATGATCCGCGAGACCGCTGCAAAGGGTGCCCAGTCGCGGTTCCGCAAGGTTTCCCGGGGTATGTTCGAGTTCGCCAAGTAGCGCTACCACGTCTCCACCTCCCTCGACCCGGCCGCCGCGGCGGCCGGGTCTGTCTCTTTCGAACGTGGGCCAGCCTGGCACGCCAGACGCCGTTTCCGACGATGGGCCCGCTGGCGACAGGCGGCGCGGCAGAATCTGGCCTCGGGACGGACGATAAAGAACACCGCGCCGCACTGCCGGCACACGCGCCGGTAGCAGCCGCGATGGTCTCCCCGTCGCTACCAGGCGGCCCGTAGGAACGTCCTGTGATTCAGCATCGTTCATGCCTCCTGTTGCCAGGGAAAGACCGTCCACAATCCGTGCACGGTCTTGTCCCGGTCCGTGTCTCGTGTCATCCGTCTCGGGGCCCGGGCGCGTTACGGCAAAAAACCGGACACGCACAAGCAACTCTGTCTATGGGTGCGACTGGTTCCGCTGGCATCAGAGAAGCCCTTCCCCTCCAAGTACCTATGAACGTTCTCGCTGTCGAATGTCTCTGGCTCACGTAATGCCGTTGACTTCGGGACATCGGGTGCCTATGATGTGAATATTGATTCACATGGAGCCACGCATGAGCACAGAGAAGCTGGATACTGAGATCCGCAAGGAGCAGATCGCCCAGGCGACGCTGGAGGTGATCGCCGCCAAGGGCCTGGCCAAGGTCAGCGTGGCGGCCGTGGCCAAGCGTGTAGGAGTGGTGCCTTCAGCTTTGTATCGACACTTCAAAGGCAAGGAGGAAGTGCTGGACGCTGCGATGGAGATGATCCTCGGGCGGCTCCAGGAGAACGTTGACGCAGTGCGGGCGGAGCAGGGCACCCCGCTTGACCATCTCAAGCGGCTTCTGGAGCGGCACATACGGATGATCCGCAAGAACCGGGGCATCCCGCAGATCCTGCTGTCCCAAGACTTCTACGCCTACCGGCCGGATCGACGCAGGAGGGTCTACGACGGGATTCAGGCGTATCTGGCCCGTGTCGCCGGTCTGATTCGCGAAGCTCAGCGGGCCGGGGAAGCCGGTCCCGAGCTCGACACCGACACCGTCAGTGTGATGTTTCTCGGGCTGATCCAGCCGCCGGCCATCCTCTGGCACATGAGCAATGGGACGTTCGACGTGACGCGGCAGGCTCAGAGAGCGTGGCCGCTGTTTCTGAAGGTGATTCAGGACGGGGCCGCGAGCCCCCCAGGCAAGGCCGCGAAAGGCCGGGAAGGAGAGCGGAAATGAACGCGCGGAAGATGATGTCGAGCAGGACTGGACTGCTGGTCGGAACGCTGTCCGTTGTGCTGATTGCCAGCGGAACGGCCTTCGCCCACTGCGACACGATGGACGGCCCGGTGGTCAAGGATGCCCAGGCGGCACTGGCCAAAGGTGACGTGACCGGCGTCCTGAAATGGGTGCCCAAGGCCAGCGAGGATGAAATCCGCCAGATGTTCGCCAAGACGCTGGTGGTGCGGGCCAAGGGCCCGGAGGCCAAGGAACTGGCCGACATGTACTTCTTCGAGACGCTGGTACGCCTGCACCGTGCGGGCGAGGGCTTTGCCTACACGGGGCTGAAGCCCGCCGGCACTCCCGTCCCCCCGCCGGTGGCCAAGGCGGACGAGGCGCTGGCGAAGGGCAGCGTGGACGAACTGGCCAAGAAGATCGCGGCCGCCGTGGAGGCCGGAATACGAGAGCGGTTCGCCGCTGCTGTCGAGGCCGCCAAGCGCAAGGACGAGAGCGTCGAGGCCGGGCGGAAGTTCGTCGCCGCCTACGTCCAATTCGTGCATTACGTCGAAGGTGTTCACGAAACGGTGATGGGACATGGTGCGCACCACGGTGAGCCCGCGGGCGAGACGGACAAGCAGGGCCCCCAAGACAAGCCGGCGACGCCTTCGCATGAACACGCCCACTGAAAGGGCCGGACATGACACCGACAGAGACACTCAAACACGAGCACGAGGTCATCCTGATGGTGCTGGACGCCGCGCAGCGCGAGGCCGAGACCATCCGGACCGCGGCCAAGGTGGATGCCGAACGTATCCGCAAGTTCCTGGACTTCTTCCGCAACTTCGCCGACCGCTGCCACCACGCCAAGGAGGAGAACCACCTGTTCCGCCGAATGGTCGAACGAGGGTTCTCGGCTGACGCCGGCCCGATCGCCGTGATGCTGGCCGAACATGATCAGGGTCGGGCACACCTGCGTGCAGTGGAAGCGGCGCTGCCGGCTGCATCAGGGGGAGAATCGTCCGCTATTGCCGAAGTCTCCGGCCACTTGGGCGAGTATGCCGACCTGCTGCGTCAGCACATCGACAAGGAGAACACCGTCCTCTACGTCATGGCCGATCAGATCCTGACAGCGACGGACCAGGCCGAGTTGTCCTCTGCTTTCGAGAAAGTCGAGGCCGAAGAGATGGGAGAAGGCACGCACGAACGGTTCCACCAACTGGCCCATGAACTGGCCGGCCAATGACGGCTTCGCGGGCTGTGGAGAGTACGAATGCGGAACGGCGTCAAACGAGCGTTGAAGATTACGGTGGCAGCCTTCTGCCTGGCAGCGCTGGTTGCCGGCGCGGTCGTGCTGGTTCATCGCAGGCAGGCCGCGCTGGCCGAAGCCCCGAGGTATGGATTGGCCCCTACCCCGGTTCGCGTGGCCCAGGCGCGCAGTGGATCGCTGGAGATCACGCAGGACTACCTCGCCATCGTCGAGCCGACCCGAATCGCGAATCTCACGGCCCGTTTGACATCCAGTGTCGAGTCAGTGGCGACCGATGAGGGGCAGGTCGCCGAGGCAAACAAGCCTCTGATCCTGCTGGACGACCGGGAGATCACCAACGCCATCGAAGTCGCCCGCGCGCAGATCGCCCAGGCCGAGGCCGAACTGGCGGCCAACGAGGCGACGGTGTCGGCGCTGGAGAAGTCGGTGGCATTCTGGACCCGCGAAGCCAATAGAATGCGACAGCTTCTGGAGCGCGGGGCGGCCACAGCGTCGGAGACCGAAGCCGCCATCGACAAGGCCGATCAGTTCGCCGGCCAGTTGACAGCCGCACGACGAAAGAGCGACGCCCTCGGTCGGCAGGTCAAGGCCCTGGAAAGTCGCGTGGACGAACTGAACACGCGCAAGAGCTATTGCTCGATCAGCAGCCCGTTTCGGGGGATTGTCACGAGACGCCACGTGGACCCCGGCGACCAGGCCGCGCCGGGCAAGACGCTGTTGGTGATCGAGGACCGTCGTCATCTGAAACTCGCCTTCGACATCCCCCAGCAGGACATCCCGCTGGTCCGTGTGGGCATGACGGTGCACTTCGCCGGCCCTGACGGACCACGGACCGCGAGCGTGGCGGACCTCTTCCCTTCCCTGAACCTCGCCCGAATGCTCCGCGCCGAGGTGGTGCTTCGGGACGCCTCGGCCGAAGGACTGGATTGCGGGGCCTATCTGCCGGTGACGATGGTGTTGGAGACGAAGGATAACGTGACGCTCGTCCCGACACCGGCTGTGATTGAAACGCCGACGGGTCGGCCGACCGTGTTCGTCGTGGCCGAAGGCACGCTCCATGCGGTCGAGGTCACACTGCTGGGCCGCAATGGCGACGAGACGGCCGTTGAAGGTGTCGAGCCTGGTGCGGACGTGGTGCTCAGCACCTTCCTGGGCTGGTCTCGCCTGAGTTCGGGGCTTGCCGTGGAGGCCGTCCAATGAGCCTGACGGCCGCATCGCTGAAGAACCCCTACATCGTCATTGCCGGCGTGCTGATCGTGGCGGCGTTGGGAACCTTCTCGTTCCTGCGGACGCCGACGGACCTGTTCCCCAACACCGTTCCGCCGCAGGTGGCGGTCATCACGGTTCGGCCGGGCGCATCGGCGGGCGACATGGCCGACAAGATCACGCGTGTGCTGGAAAAGGAACTCAACACGCTGACCGGACTGGTCAAGGTCTCCAGCACGACCCGCGATGAGGTCAGCAGCATCAACGTCGAATTCGACTACGGCAAATCCGTCGGCGAGGCCGTGCTCGATGTGCAGAACGCCATTGGCCGGGTGCGGGCGGATCTGCCGACGGACATCCTGGAGCCGCGCATCTTCAAGATCACCGACGCCACGCGGCCGCTGGTGACGCTGGCGCTTCGTCCGCGCGAGGACGGTTCGCAGACGCTCTCGCAGATCCGCCTGTTGGCGGAGAATCAGATCGCCGACGATATGCTTTCGCCGCCCGGCATCGCCGACGTGGACGTCTTCGGGGCCCAGAAGCCCGAGGTGCACGTTCGCGTGCGGCGCGACGCGTTGGCGGCTCATGAGCTGACGCTGGGTGAGGTGGTTGCGGCGCTGGCCCGACAGAACGTGGCCGCCCCGGCCGGTACGGTCTACTCCGACCGGCGCGAATACCTGGTGAAGGTGGACGGCGAGTTCCAGGATCTCCAGGCCATCCGCGATCTGCCGATCCGCCTGGTCGGCCAGGGGCAGATTCGCATTGCCGACGTGGCCGAGGTGTCGCTCGCCATCCAACAGCCGCGCAGCATCTACCACGGCAACGGCAAGCCGGCCATCGCCGTCAACGTCCTTCGTCCGGAGAACGGCCCGACCGTTGATGCCATTGCGGCGATCAAGGCCCATCTGCCGCAGTTGGAGGCCCAGTATCCCGACATTATCTTCGATGTCACCGACGACCAGCAACCGCTGATCGACGTCAACGTGGCGGGCATGAAGGAGAGCCTTGTCCAGGCGGTCATCATCACGGTGATCGTAATCTTCGTCTTCCTGGCCGATGTTCGGGCGGCGGCGGTGGTGGCGGTGAGCATTCCGCTGTCATTCCTGGCCAGCCTGATGGTGCTGGCGGTGTCGCCCTACACGCTGAACATGGTGACGCTGTCGGGGCTGATCATCTCAGTGGGCATGGTGGTGGACGCCTCGGTGGTTGTGCTGGAGAACATCTACCGCCACTTCCGCGAGAACGGCCATGACGCTCGGGCCGCCGCCCTGCACGGCACGAACGAGATCGCCCTGGAGATCACCGCCGGCATGCTCACCACCGTGGTGGTGCTGGTGCCGGTGATGTTTACCGGCGGGTACACCCAGCAGGTCATGCGGCCGCTGAACGTAGTCATCATCGCGACACTGGTGGCCTCGCTTGTCTCGGCGCTGACCATCGTCCCGCTGGTGGCGACCTGGCTGCTGAAGCGACGGCGGGAACACAGGAACCCCATCGAGCGCCTCTTCGGCCGGGTGGATACGGGCGTGGGGCTGCTGTCGCGATTCTACACGGGGATTCTCCGCCGGGCCCTCAGGCACCGCGTCATCACTTTGCTCATCACGGCCGGGCTGTTCGCGGTCACCATGCGGATGGTCGTGCCTCTGCTGGGCGGCGAGCTCATGCCGCCGATGGACACGGGCATCAGCATCGTCGAGTTCGAGACGCCGACCGATTACGCGCCCGCCGAGGTCGAGAAGGTGCTGTCCGACGCCGAGGCGATGATCTACCGCACCGAAGGCGTGAAGATGGTCTCGGCCGTGGTGGGGTCCGAACCGGGCGAGATCAGCTTCGGCGGGGGCGGATCGACCGCCCAGACCGCACGGGTGACCGTGCATCTGGTGGACCGCACGAAGCGGGACGCGACCATCTGGGACATACAGGACCGCTGGCGGCGGGAACTGCGGACGATCCCCGGCGTGCGGACCAGCCGCGTCAGTGAATACGGCGCGACGCCCATGTCCACCACGAAGGCCCCGCTGAATGTCGTGATCAGCGGCCCGGATTCACACATCGTCTCCCGCCTTGCCGACGAGTGCCTGGAAGCGATGCGGGGGTTGCCGGGCGTCGTCGATGTTCGGCGAAGTTGGTATTTTGATAAGACCGAGCACATTGTCGAGGTGGACCCCGCCCTGGCGAGACTGTACCAGACCAGTCCCGCCGAGGTCTCGGCCGAGCTCAAGACGGCCGTCAACGGTGTGCCCGCCAGCATGATGCGCCTGGAGGGGTTCCTAGACATCCCGCTGCAGGTGCAGTACGCCCAGCGGGACATGAACCATCCCGACCGGTTGGGCGAGGCATACATATCGTCGCGTTTCGGTCCCGTGCCCCTGCGGGCGATGGCCGAGGTCCACACGCGGCAGGATCAACCGTTTGTCACCCGCGAGCGGCTGCGGAACACCATCGACATCACGGCCGTCAACCGGGGCTACACCATCAAGCAGGTGGCCGCCATGGCCGGGGAGTGGCTTGCGGACATCCAGCCGCCGGCCGGGTATCACGTCGAAGTCGCCGGCAGCATCGCCGACATGAACCGCGCACAGCAAAGCATGGGCAAGGCGCTGGTGGTCGGCCTGGTGTTGCTCTACATCCTCCTGATGGCCATGTTCAAGTCGTTCCGCCACCCGATCACCGTCCTGGCGGCGATCCCGCTCGCGGTGGCCGGGGCCATGTGGGGACTGCTGCTGTTCGACAAGCCCATGTGTCAGCCGGCCATGATGGGCCTGATCCTGCTGGGCGGCACCATTGTCAACAACAGTATCCTTATGCTGGGCTTCATCCTCCACGCCCGCAGCAAAGGCTTGGACAAGGACGAAGCCATTGTCCGGTCGGTGGAGCTGCGCATCCGGCCGATCCTGATGACGACGGTTTCGACCATCCTGGGCCTGACCCCGCTCGTATTCGAGATGGCCGTCGGTCTGGAACGCATGAGCCCGTTGGGCATCGCGGCGGCCAGTGGGCTGCTGGTGGGTATGAGCGCCACATCGATGCAGCGGTCGCTGCCGTCGAATCGGAGTACGCAGTAGCGGGCCCCCATGAAGTCCGACCAGTGCCGGACGTCGTACACGCGAAGTAGCTGGCCCTTCTCCCGGCTGCGGAGCGTCCGCAGTGGCTCGCCGAGGTTGCCGTCGGTGCTGCACTGCGCGGGCGTCCTGCCGATGAGCTTCTTCTCCAGCCTGGTGCCGTGGATCCGGTCTTCGACGCCGTCGATATTCTGCTTCGTCTTGGACAACACCACGATCTCGTCCTTCTCCAACTCCACGATGTACCGGGAGCTCTTCAGCGGGTCGAACTTGACCGGGTAGAAGATGATCCTAACGTCCGGTCTCTCGGCGTCGTCGAGAGTCTCCAGCCGCGTGCCGAACATCTTGTCGACTGCGGCTTCGTCCTTCCCCAGCAATTTGCTTCGGCGATCACTCACGTCCGCGTCATTGATGGCGTTGCTCGCCAGCATCATGGCCAGGCTGCCCGGATGCGCCCGACAGCCCCCGGCCATCCAAGCGGTGAGGATGATCCCGAAGAGAACCGACCCGCCGACCCGAACCCGCCGCGAAATCCCGTTCGTATGCTCCATGGCCTCATCCTTTCCTTCTATGCCCCGATCGTGCAGAATCGATCTTGCCCGGAATGGGCCAACGAGAGTACAGCGGAAAGCAGCGCCAAAAGCAAACCGGGAGCGGACTTCGCGAATCACATCCCTGTCGCACGCGTAAGGGTGGACGGCATGGCGACGCGCTGCGGGCTGTGCAGCTACTGCGGCCCGAGGTAACGGTAGAGCACGTCTTGCCACTCCGGTCGCCTGATCTTTTCGACGATGGCCCGGTTCAGCGGCTCTCGCAGAGGACTCCCGGCGGGCACGGCGAAGGCGTAGTCCTGCCGTTCTAACCTTCGAGGCAGGACGGTGAGCTTGCCGGGCAGTTCCGCCTGGATCAGGTGCCGAAGAACGGGGGCGTCATACACAACAGCGTCCGCTTGTCCCGCAGCAGCAGCCCTCACGGCGCTTCTGGCATCGGCAAACCCCTTGAAGGCGATATGGTGGTCCGTCAGGTATTCCGCACTCGTGGAGCCTGTCACGGTCGTGACGCGCAGTCTTGGAAGGTCCTCGATCCGATGCGCGGGCGTCTCCAATCCCGACACGGTCAACGATGCCGCTATCGTGGCCGTGAAGGTTGAGATCAGCACGATGGCGGCGAACATCCAGACCATGGCCAGCAGGCGTCCCATCCATGTCCGGGGGGCCTTGTCTCCATAGCCCACCGTTGTCATCGTCACCGCCGACCACCACACTCCGGTCGCAATGCCCTTGAGCCAGTGACGGCCGAACTGCTCGGGGTTCCCTCGTCGCTCGAACAACCAGACGACCGCCCCCACGACCAGGAGCAGCGCCGCCAGCGACAGGACGACTCTCAGGAAGGCCCATGAAAAGAACCGCTTGACGCCGCCGATCCATCCCTCGCCTTGCTTGGAGACGACGGCCACACCGAGCCCGGTAGTGTGGAACGGATGGGCGAAGTCGAAGGCTTCCTCCCGTTCTGGCGTAACGGTCAAGGCGGCGACGCCAACGTCGACCGACCCTGCCTCTAGGCCTTAAACCAGCGTCCTCAGAGCAGTTTTTCTAACACTCGGCGCAAAAAGCACTCGAAATCCCTTCGTTTTTCGGGTCTAACGGTGGTCATCAGAAAACAACGCTATC
>Ga0180431_10008955_pt1 | contig 11404 bp, 9 predicted proteins | sample SS_ome_11_FD_132459 | JGI IMG/M metagenome (GOLD analysis project Ga0180431, IMG submission 132459) | Hypersaline lake sediment archaeal communities from the Salton Sea, California, USA - SS_1_MS_1 metaG | ecosystem: Environmental > Aquatic > Non-marine Saline and Alkaline > Hypersaline >...
CTGCTGCCGGCGGCGGCGATGATGTACCGTCGCGCCGACGTCGCGGCGTGTCGCGAGCTGGTCAAGCTACGGCTGCGCGACGCCGTGCCCGCCTGGCAGGCTTGGGCCCATCGACTCGGCACCGATGTGAACGCACCCGTGCCCGACGAGCCCAGGCGATCGCACGCCAGCGCCCCCAAACCCGTCGCGAGCGATACCGGCCAATTCAGGTGGGACCGCCGAAACGCCGACACCGCGCGGTTTCTGCTCGACACGCCGCGGACCAAGATGGCCGTCGGCTTCGTCGCATCGAGCACCATCGAGCTGGGCGAGGTAAAGATCCAGACCGGCCCGACGTCGAAGGGATTCGGCGCGATCGTCGTAACCAGCCTGGACGGTCAGCCGATCGCCGTGTCGAAACACCTGCTCGTCACTACGATCGCGCACGCGGAGAATACGTCCACGGTCTGGAACGAGCAGCGGAACAGCGTGGAGGACCACTGGGGCGTCTCGCCGCCGTTGGTCGAGATCCAACCGGCGACGGTAACGATCCGGTGCGCGGCCACGACGGCTTACGCGTTGAACACCGCCGGCGCTCGAGCCAAGACGGCGACCGCCGCCCGCGAAGGACCCACGCTGCGCGTCGCGCTCGATCCTACGGATCGAGCGATCTGGTACGAACTGTCCGCCGCCAAGTAGGTCACCTCGGGGCTCGCACCTGTCGGAGCGGGGGGTACAATAGTCGGTGATGCGGACCGACGCCGAAGCGCTCGGCCCGCCGAACCGTATCATGTGACCCGACGGACCCACCGTCATGCCGCTGTCGACACTGCCCCGAACCGTTCGCAGCATGAACCGGCTTCGGGCGATCGTCCGCGCGCTGAGCCGGCACGGGTTCGGTTACCTGGTCGACCGTCTGAACCTGCGGCGGTTCGCGCCGTTGGTCGGGCGCTTCGGCGGGGCTGAGCCCGTCGGGGTCGAGGCGCCGTTGAGTCTGGTCGGACAACGAATGGCGTCGGTCTGCCAAGAGCTGGGCCCGACGTTCGTCAAGCTCGCCCAGATGCTCAGCACGCGTCCGGACGTCCTGCCCGCACCGATCATCAACGAGCTCCGCAAGCTTCAAGATCGGGTGGCCCCGTTCGACTCCGGCGAGGCCAGGCGGCTGATCGAGGACGACCTGGGCCGTCCGCCCGCCGAGCTGTTCTCCCACATCGACCCCGAGCCCTTCGCCAGCGGGTCCATCGGACAGGTCTACAACGCGGTCACGAAGGACGGCGACCAGGTGGTCGTCAAAGTCAAGCGCCCGGACATCGAGCAGATCATCCAGTTCGACGTGCACATCCTGCGGCGTCTGGCCGAGCTGGCCGAACGCGTCATGCCCGAGCTAAGCGTCTACCGACTCGGCGTGATCGTCGACGAGTTCGACCGGTCGATCCACCGCGAGATGGACTTCATCAACGAGGCGGCCGCCACCAGCCGGTTCTACGACGCGTTCCGCGACGACCCCAACGTTCAGACGCCGCGGGTGCGCTGGTCGCTGACGGGGTCGCGGGTCCTGACGGTCAAGCGGCTGGAGGGCGCGACGCTGGAGGAAGTCCTGGCCGACGGCGACGGCCGATTCGACCGGACCGCGATCGCCAAGAACTTGACCGACGCGTTCTGCAAACAGTACTTCGAGCTGGGCATGTTCCACGCCGATCCGCATCCGGGCAACATCTTGATCGGCAACGGCTCGCGGGTGCGGCTGCTGGATTTCGGCCTGGTCGGGCAGGTGGACGATGAGCTCGCCGGGCACCTGGCCATCGCCCTGATGGCGGCCGTTAGGCGCGAAGTGGACTTCGTCATCGATGTTATGGCCGACGTCGGCGCGATCGGGCCCGATACCGATCGCACGTTGCTCCGCAGCGGCATGCGCGAACTGTTGGAGAAGTACTACGGCCTGCCGCTCAAACGGCTCGACCTGCAAACCATCTTCATCGAGCTGACCGACCTGATGCGCCGGCACGACGTCCACTTGCCCCGCGATTTCGTCCTGCTCGGCAAGAGCATCGTCACCGCGGCCGGCGTCTCGCTACAGCTCGACCCCGACCTGAACCTGCTGGAGGTGATCCGGCCGAAGATCTTCCTGATGGCGAAGAACCGGCTGGGTCCGACCCATCTGTTCCGCACGGTGGGGATCGGGCTATGGCACACGCTCAACATCATGAAGAACGCTCCTCGCCAGGTCCGGGACGTGATGCGGCGCGTGTCGCACGGGCAGCTGGAGATCAAGATCCGCCACGAAAACATCGAGAACCTCACCCGCGAGCTGGATCGCAGCAGCAACCGGTTGAGCTTCAGCATCGTCATCGCCGCGCTGGTGTTGGGCAGCTCGATGTTGATCTCCATGGAGCCCGGTCCACAGAGCACGCTCATGGGGTGGTTCAACCTGAGGTACCTGGGGCTGATGGGGTACTTCGTCGCCTTCCTGATGGGCCTGGGCCTACTGATCGCCATCGCGCGGAGCGGGAGGCTGTCCTAGAAGCGCTCGGATCGGCGGCGCCGGCCGAGATGACCCTCCGAGGGGGTTGGCATGAACCAAACGCACACCATGGCCCTGACGGCAATCCTGGCAGGAGGATTTGTGGTGACGGTGAACGGCATCGACGTCGGACAACCGGTCGGACCGGTGACGCTGTCCACGTTGGACGGTGACGCGCTGGTCATGTCGAACTACGCCGAACGTCGCGGCACGGCCGTCGTGTTCCTGTCGGGACGATGCGAGCAGACGAAAAAGGCCATGCCGGCGATCAATCGCCTGCACGGCAGGTATCGCCTGCGGGACGTGTTGTTCGTCGGCGTGTGCAGCAACGCCCAGGAGTCCGGTGACGAGCTACGGACGTTCTGCCAACGGCGTGGCGTGATCTTCCCCGTGTATCGCGACGTGGGCGGACAGGCAGCCAGGCAATTCGGCGCCCACGTGACGCCGGAGGTGTTCCTGCTCGACAAGACCGGCAGGCTCGTCTACCGCGGCGGGACCGGGCGCCTGACCTCGGCGATCGCGAGCCTGATGTCGGCCCGGAAGATCGAGCCCGCAAGCGTACCGGCCAAGGGCAGGCCGATCGGCAAGCCCGGCCCGAAGCGTGAGATCCCCGACCCGTACGGGTCGTTTTCGTTCAGCGCCGAACTGGTGTTCGAGAAGATCCCGGGGGCCCCTGCCCACCACTGTTCCACGATCGCCGAGGCCGGCAACGGCGACCTGCTCTGCGTCTGGTACGGCGGGAGCTACGAATCGGCCGACGACCAGGTCCTGTTCCTGTCGCGCCGCGCCAAGGGCAAGCGGGTGTGGAGCCGCCCACAGGTCGTCGTGCGGAATCCCATTCAGCCGCCCGGCAACGCCGTCGTCTTCGTCGACGGGCTGAAACGCGTGTGGATCGTCTGGGGGCGAATGGAGGCCAGCCGACCCATCCGGCGGGGAGCCGGTTGGGGCGAGTGCCGGTTGATGCGTCGCGTCTCGACCGACCACGGCGCGACCTGGAGCGACGACCGCGTGCTCGTCGATACGGTCGGCTGGCTGCCCCGGAACGCGCCCGTCACGCTGAAGAACCGGACGCTGCTGCTGCCGCTCAGCGGCCGGGTCGACGGCAGGTACGGATCGTTCGCGCTGGCGACGACCGACAACGGCAAGACCTGGAAGCGATCCGGCGTCATTCGCGGCGGCTCTCAGCCGACGATGATCGAGCGGGACGACGGATCATTGCTCGCGCTGATGCGGAACGCGCCGCGGATCCTGCGGAGCACGTCAAGCGACGGCGGCCGGACGTGGTCACGACCGAAACGGTCCGACCTGAAGAACCCCGGCGCCGGCATCGCGATGACGCGGTTGGCCAACGGTCACGCCGTGCTGGTCTTCAATGATTCCGAGTCGCGCCGCACGCCGCTGAGCATCGCCCGCTCGACCGACGGCGGCGAGACGTGGGAACGCCCGTTGAAGCTCGAGGCGAATCCGGGCGAATACTCCTATCCCTGTGTGATCCAGACGTCGGACGGCAAGATCCACGTCACCTACACCTACCGGCGGTACGGGATCAAGCACGTCGAGATGGACGAGGGTTGGCTGACGCGTCTCGATCGGCCGAATTGAACCGCGCTGGGTCGGTCGTACCGCTCGTCCACCGTTCGCTTCCAGACGAGGGCGCCAGGACCGGCGCCACTCGAGCCCGGCATCAATTGAGCAGTTGCGGCAAGGCCAGGCTCAGCCAGGGACAGTACGTGATGACCATCAGGGCGAGCACACCTGCGGCCACAAACGGCAGGGCCTCGCGGTTGATTTGATGGAGGTCGCACCCCGTCACGCCGGCAGAAACGTACAGGTTCACGCCCACCGGCGGGGTGACCTGACCGATGGCCAGGTTGACCGTCATGACCACGCCCAGATGCACCAGGTCGACCCCGGCCGCCTGGAGCACCGGCGCGACGATGGGCACGAAGATGTAGAAGATGCTGATCGCGTCCATGAAGCAACCGGCCACCAGCAGCCCGCCGTTGACCAGCAACAGCAGCAGGTATCGATCGGTCGTCAGGCTCGTCAGCAGCCGGGCCAGATCGTCGGTGATGAACGCATCGTCGAGCACGCGGGCGAACAATCGGGCGCAGGCCACGATGAGCATGACCACGGCCGTCACCGACACCGAATCGACCAACGACCGGTACAACCCCCGCCAGTCGAGGTCGCGGTAAACCAGCCGGCTGACCAGGACGGCGTAGACGGCCGCCACCGCTGCTGACTCGGTCGGCGTGAAGATGCTGCCGTAGATGCCACCCAGGATGATCACGGGGAACAGCAACCCCCACAGGGCTCGCACGAAACTGAGCCCGGCCTGTCGCCAACCCGGAAACGACGTTCGACCGATCCGGCCCCGCACGCGGACGGCCAACGTGACCATCAGCACGCCACCCAGGAAGAAACCGGGCACCACGCCGGCCAGAAACAGCTTGGGGATCGACGCGCCCGCGACGACACCGTAGATGATCAGCGCGATGCTCGGCGGGACGATGATGCCGATCCCGCCGCAGACGGCCGCCAGCGCAGCGGCCGTCCCCTTCGGATACCCCCGCATCACCATCGGGCCAACCGCCAGCGTCCCCAGCACCGCCACGTCGGCCGGCCCTGAACCGCTGATGCCCGCCAGGAAGATGCTGGCCACGATCAGCGCCTGGCCCACCCCGCCGGGCAGGGGTCCGGTGAAGCACTCGGCCAGGTCGATCAGCCGTCGGGCCATCGCGCTTCGGGCCATGATATGGCCGGCCAGCACGAATAGCGGAATCGCCAGCAGGTCCCACACCCGCGTCGCCGCCAGCAGCGTCTGCGGCACGACCTCGAGGTGCCCCGGATCGAAACAGACGATGGCCAACAGCGCCGAGACGCCCAACGCCAGCGCGATCGGCGCGCCCAGGGCCAGCAACAGCCCAAACGCACCGAACAGCACCGTCGCCACCGGCCAGTTCGTCACGCCGACCCTCCACGATCGGGTTCGTTCGATCGACGTGGGCGCCCCCGCAGGTCGACGAACAGCGACCGCGCCGCCGCAACCGCGATCAGACCCGCGCCCAGCGGCAGCCCGATCTGCAGCACCCAAGCTGGCAGCCCGATGCTGCGAAGCTCGCCCAACCGCTCACCTTCGGCCACCTGGCCCAACCCCAACACCGCGACGACCGCGAAGAACGCCACCCAACAGAACCGACCCGCCAACCGCACCGCGCGACGATGATGATCCGGCAGCCGGTCCACCAACACATCGTTGCCGAGGTGCTCGCCGCGACGATCGGCCAACATCGCACCGAGAAACGTCATCCAACACAACATGACCGGCAGCAATTGCGAAACGTACGTGTAACGCGCCAGGATTCGCGTCTGCACGTCGGCCACGCCTGGCAGGATCCGCTCCACGCCGACCTCGCGCAACGCCACCAGCCCGCAGATCAGCAGCACCATCAGCACCAACGCCGCGGCGGTCGCGACCTCGACGAGGCGGGCCACCAAACCGGGCTGGTCTGTCTGATCGGCCATGGCGAGCGGTCCTAGGGTTGGGCGGGTGCCGTCGATGATTGCGTGGTCGTGCCGGGTGACGTGCTGGCCGTCGACCCGGCAGCCGCTGACCTGGCGGCCTCGACGATGCGGTCGACCACGTCAGGCCCGATCCGCGGGCGGAATTTGTCGTGGATCGCCCGCGCCCCCGCCGCGAACGCCGCCCGCTGCGACGGTGACAACCGCGTTACCTGCATGCCGTGCCCGACGAGTCGGTCGGGAATCGTGCGGTCGTCCTCGATGACCAATCCCCGCTGGTAGCCCATCGCCTGATCGGCGCACCGCTTGATCATCGCCTGCCGCTCGGCCGAGAACGACCGCCATCGCTTCGCGTTCATCGTCAGGATCAGCGGGTCATACGCGTAGTTCCACAGCGTCACGTATTTCTGGCATTCGTACAGCCGGCTCGACTCGATGATGCTCAGCGGGTTCTCCTGGCTGTCGATCACGCCCTGCTCCAGGGCCGTGATCACCTCGCCGAAGTTCATCGTCAGCGGCTGGGCGCCGAGCTGGCGGAACGTCTCGAGGAAGATGTCGCTGCCGGCCACGCGGACCTTCAGCCCGGCCAGGTCGGCCGGCGTCCGCACGGGGCGTCGCGAGTTCGTCAACTGCCGGAACCCGTTGACGCCCCACGCCAGCCCGACGACGCCCTTCTCGGCCAACCACCCCAGGGCCTCGTCGCCGAACGGGCCCTGGCACACCGCGTGGGCCTGGGCGTGGTCCTGGAACAGCCACGGCAGGCTGAACGCGTCGAACCGCTTGTCCAGGAACAACGCCAGGATGATGGGCGAGTGCAGCGTCATGTCGATCGCGCCGCTGCGGAGCATCTGTAGTTCGGTCTCCTGGCTCCGCAGCGCCAGCCGACCCCCGGGAAACACGCGGACGGTGACCTGGCCGCCGCTGGCCTGATCGAGCAGCTCGGCGAACTCGGCCGCCCCGCGATCCCAAGACGACCCCGGCGCGGTGATGTGGCTCAGCTTCAGGATCACCCGATCGCCGGAAGCGTCGCCGCGGTCGCGGCACCCGACGCTCGGCAGGACCGCCAAACACACAGCCACCCAACCCGCGATCCGCGTCGAGACGCACACGCGCGGGCGCACCGATCCGGAATCGCGATGGTCGTTCTTCATCGACGCCATTGTGTCCCGCGATCAAGGGTTGGGCAAGCCGATCATGGCGACCACAGCCAGACGAGGGCCAGGACGGTGACGGCGGTGGCCGTGTGGAGGACTAGGGGGACGAGCCAACCGTTGCAGCGATAGGCGACGTAGGCCATGGCCAGGCCGCCGGGGAAGGACATGGCCAGCTCGGCCGGGGGCTTGCCGGCGTGGACCAGGCCGAACAGCGCCGTCTGGAGCACCATGGCCCACACACACGCGTCCGGCAGGCCGATCCAGCGCGTCAGCCACACCAGACCCCGCGCGTCGCCGGTCGGCTGGGCCAGGCCTAGCCAACGCAGGACCCTCCGGAGCGCCGGACCCTCCGCGGGCACGGGCGTCGGCACGACCGGCCACCGCCGTCCCGGACGCAGCGCCGCCAGCAAGATCCCATGAAACATGAGATGCTCGGCAAACAGGACGATCACGTGCGGCCCGTACAACCTTGTCCATGGTTCGATCGCCAGCTCGCGTTGGTAGAACGCCTGTACCTTCGGCGACCACGCCATCCACACCAGGAACGGCAGGGAGGCCAGATAGCCGACGATCACCAGACGATACCCGACGCGGTTCGGCCATCGCAGCCCGATGTCGCGCGGTCGCCCGCGCCCGATCAGGGCCATGATCAGCCACGGCAGCGCCGCGCCCAGCACGAGGCTCACCACCGCCCAGGTCCACCGGCCGGTCGGTTCCCAGCCCGTCATGGCCTCGATCGCCTGAACGATCTTGGGCAACACCAACGTGCGAGACGTCCGGTTGATCCACCCCATCCAGTCCGGCATTCGCGGTCGGACCTTGACCCAGAACGCGCAGAAGTACACCCCCGCCCCGAGCGCGATCACCAGCGACAGCAGATGGCTGGTCCAACGGACCCGGCCGGGCCCCGTGCAAAGATCGGTCGTCGTCACCTCGGCGGACATGGCCACAGGATAACAGCCCCGATCGATCCTAGCGACCGCCGGGAACATAACCGGTCACTTCGTTTAACCCTGTCGCGGCCGACAAGGCCGGTGGCGGGGCCGTTCGGATGATCTGCATTCGGTGGTGCAAGGGGATTCAGGCGTCGACCTGGCGGAGGAGCATGAACGCCTCGGCATAGGGGACGCCGGCGGCGGCCCCGCGGACGCGGGCCAGCGCGCGGATCGACTCGGCGTTCCGGCCCGCGGGCACGGGCAGATGCTCGGACGCGTAGAGCGCCATGGCCTCGATCTTGCCATCGATGACGGACGTGATGTCGCGAAACATCGTCGGCCGAAACGAGCGGGCCGACGCCGCGGCCTGATCCGTCGAGCTGAGCGTCTCGTAGCTGAGCACGCGTCGGACGCCGTGGCCGCTCCGGAACGGCTTGAGCGACCGCCACACGGCCTCGGCCAGCACTTGATGATCGCCGTGCACGTCCCCGCCGTGGACGGTATAGATCTCGTCGGGCGCGGCCTCGGCGATCGCCCGGCCGACGGGGTCCAGCACCTCGCCGAACGACAGCTCGTCCAGTCGCGACGCGGGCAGGCCCAGTCGCACCACCTCGGCGAAGCCGTAGTAGTCCGCCACGGCCGCGATCTCGGCTTCCTTGCGGGCGATCATGTCGGGGTCCCATCTTGGCGACCAGGACTCGGTCGCGATCAGCCAGACCACCTCGTCGCCGGCCTGGGCATGCAGCAGAATCGCACCGCCACAGCCGAGCGTCTCGTCGTCAGGATGGGCCGAACAGACCAGGACGCGGCTCATGTCCAGCACCCCCCCGCACAGTCCGACGTCTGCGATACGACCCGCTCGCACGCCGCCGCGCCACCCAACACGCGCGGCCGACCGTCGAGGTGCACCATGTCAGCCCAGTAGCGTAAGGCGACGATCGGTTCCGACGAACGACGCATCGCATCAACGTCGGTGAGCTGACCGAACAGCCGTCCCAGGGCCAGGCCGAACAGGTCGATCCGCGCACACGCCATCCCCAGGTACGCGCCCGCGCGCGGGTTGATCTCCAGGACGCGGAGGTCCCCGTCATCGTCTTCGCGGAGGTCGACACTCAGCAGGCCGGTCGCGCCGATCGCATCCAACACCCGCTGGACCACGCCGATGACCACGGGGTCTTCGTCGACGACGATCCGCGTGTGCATCCCGTCTCGGAACGGCGGCCGTTTGTGTCGCGTCACGGCAGCCACGATCTGGCCGTCGTCGGCCAGCGCGTCGCAACCGTATTCCTCGCCCTCGACGAACGGCATGACCAGGACGCCGGCCGCACCGTCGTCGCGCCCCTCCCGACGGGCCAGCGCATCCGCCGCCGCGTCCAACGTACAAGATGTCACATCGGGCCTGGCGTCGAAAAAACGCTCGCGGTCGTCATGCCCCGCGTCGATCACATGGAACCCGCGCCCGCCCGTGCCGCGAATCGGCTTGACCGCCACGCGCCGATCGGGGTACCCGAACGCCTCGGCGGCCGATCGCAGCTCATCGGACGATCGGGCCACCCTCGACGGCGGAACCAGACCGGTATCGGCCAACCGCTGAAAGAACGCAGCCTTATCCAGACACAACCGGACGGTCGCGTCGTCGGCCAGCAGCAGACGGACGCCCTCGGCCTCAAAACGCTCGCGCGACGCGGACAGCGGTTCGAGCTCGCCGTCGAACACCGGCCACAACACGTCGACGTCGTACCGCCCACAGATCGCCAGCAGCTCGTCAACCAGCTGCGGATCGGAGGCGGACGGCAGCAGGACGCGGTCGTCAGCCAGCGCGAAACCGGCGTTCTCGTCGGCGCTCACGTCGCCGACGACGATCCGAACCGGCGCGTAGCCGTTGCCACGCGCGGCGTCGATGTGTCCGACCACGCCGGGCCCGGCCCCACACGTCATCAAGATCGTCAGTCGATCGCTCACGCGCTGTCCCAGTCAATGTGCTCGCGGGTCAACACCTCGTCCACAGGCAGGTCCCGACGGAGCCGACGACCCATCACCTGTCCCAACTCGTGCGGCCGCATCCCCCAGCCCGGTCGCTTGAACGTCACGTCGCCGGGCGTGATGACGTGTCCGGCGTGCATGTCGCGGGCGGCCACCATGCTCTGGCCGATCACGCCTTCGCACTCGGCCGGCCGCTTGACGCCGTCCCCCGCCATCTGCTCGTAGCGCCGGATCTCGCGGACCAACCGGCCCAGCTCGTCCGGTTCGGCGCTGGCGGCGTGGTCGGGGCCGTCCAGATCCCTGTCCAGCGTCAGGTGTTTCTCGACAATCGCCGCGCCGAGCACCACGGCCGCCACACCCGCCGTCGTGCCCGACGAGTGATCGCTGTAGCCCACCACGCAGTCGCCGAACTCCCCGGCCAGCGTCGCGATGGCCCGCAGGTTCAGCGAATCATCTGGCGCAGGATAGACGCTTGTGCAGTGCAGCAGGGCGATCTGGTCGCAGCCTCCGCGACGCAGCGCGGTCACGGCCCGCTTGACCGCTTGCAGCTCGGCCGCGCCCGTGCTCAACAGCACCGGCAGGTGCTTCGAGCCGATGTGCCGCAGCAGCGGCGTGTGCGTCACCTCGCCCGAGCCGACCTTGATCGCCGGGACGCCCAATCGTGCGACCAGGTCCGCCTGCCCGAACCCGAACGGCGTGACCAAGAAGACGAGCCCGGCCGCCGTCGCCCGGTCGCGCAGCTCAACCAGATCCGCCTGGCCCAGCACGTACTGACTGAGCATGTCCCGCTCGGCCGCCCGATACCGATGGGAACACAACGCGTCGGGGTCGAACGCCTGGAGCTTGACCGCGTCGGCACCCGCCTGGGCGGCGGCGTCGACCAGTTCGGCTGCCAGCGACCGGTCGCCGTTGTGGTTCACGCCGGCCTCGGCCACCATGAACGTCGCACAGCCCACGCCGACCGGACGCTCCGCGATGTGGATCACCGACCCCACCGCGACAGGTACCTGATCTACTGTTGTCTCACCCATTGATTCGTTCCCGTGTCGACCCTATCACGCGGCGTCCTATCCACGAACCCAATTGAAGACCCGCCATTCCCACGCCAGCCCGTAGAACCGCAACGACACTCGCAACCTGGCCAGCCAGTGCATCGGCCACATCCACCACGCGTCCGCCAGTCGCCGCATCCGCGATCGGACGTGCTTCAGCGTCCCCCGTGTTACCTCACCCGGAAACGCCAGCGGCAGGTAGAACACGATCGTCCGCAGGATCCGATCCTTCAGTCGGCGCGGCCGGTGGATCCA
>Ga0180431_10008956_pt1 | contig 11404 bp, 9 predicted proteins | sample SS_ome_11_FD_132459 | JGI IMG/M metagenome (GOLD analysis project Ga0180431, IMG submission 132459) | Hypersaline lake sediment archaeal communities from the Salton Sea, California, USA - SS_1_MS_1 metaG | ecosystem: Environmental > Aquatic > Non-marine Saline and Alkaline > Hypersaline >...
AGGCTTCATTTGATCGGGTTCAGGTTCTGCTTTAACTATTTCCTTCTCGTCATCCTGATCAAGCGCCTGCATAATGTCTTCCAGTTTCCCGCCACCCATATTGATTTCTGGCAGGATGCCCGTATCTTCCGGTTCTGAAATTCCCAGTTTGGCGCGCTGTTCAGCCAGATCATCTTCCGTCCAGTTCAGAAAACCTGCCTGAGGTTCAGGCTTGTACAGGTTGCCATCGGAATCTGGGAAATGCCGGGCCAGGAATGTCACATCAACCTGCTCCACCTGGGTATACAGACCGAGGTGAATATCATTCACCCAGAGATCAACGAATGCTGTTCGGGGAGCAGGAATCCCCATTTGCTCAAAAACTTTATACCCAAGGTATTCCCTGATGAAAGTGGGATCGTTGAAACCATTGTTAAGATTGAGTTTTTTCAAACCGCGGAAAGTGCGGGCGGAATTGAAGAAATTGAAATCAACCTTCAGGCTGAACCGATAGTCACCGGAGCGATAAACCGAATTGAGCGAAGAATTCCCCTTCGGTCTGACTGCCACATCCGGCACGAGCTCCCCGTCGAACCAGAAATCGGCCTGCACATACTGTTCTTCCAGAGCATCGAGTTGGCAGGTTGTCCAATCCTCATCCGACATGACGATTTTCACCTCGACCACACGATCGGTGATGAATGGTTCCAGATCAGCAGAAGAAACCTGCCCGGAAGTCACACCGATATATCCCATGAACCCTATAGAGAGCACGATCAGGATCACGAACCCCACACAGGCCACTCGGTTTTCTCTCCAGATTTCTTTCATTCTTTAATTAGCCTAGAGCATTAAGATGAATCCAGCATGAACCGCGATTTACGCTTTATCGGGGTCGCCCCCGTTACCCTCTCCATCCCCTGCGCGCGGAAGTTCCCCGGCAAGCTGCAATTTCACCGATTCGCCCCGTTTGGCCACAAATGACTTCAGCCCGAAATACCGGCCCACATCATCGGTGAGATTCTGTTCGAATTCATCAGTAGAGTGAAATTTCATCTCATCCTGTTCAACGTACGGCCGGATCATATCTGCAAGCTCGTCGATACGGTTATCCATCGCTTCAACGGAAAAAGGGCCATCCAATAGTTGCTGCAAATATCCGTGGTAAATCTCACGATATGGCTCGCAGGAGAGCAATCGATCAACCAGAGGCCGTTCCGCCATCGGTCCGCAGGTTGGCTCATCGATGTAAAGGTTAATGATATCGTCCTTATCAAGGCCGCACTTATAGGTGCCGAATGCTTCGTTCAGATCCCAGGGAATCATGACAAACCTGCCATCGGTTTCATATAAATAGTAATTCACTCCCCTCCCCTGATAGCTATCGAGACACACCAGCATCGTCTCCACGGCCAGGAAACGCAGCGCCTCATCCACATCCAGCACCTTCTCTATTTCCTCTTGGAAAGTCTCAGCCGGCTCGTTGTTGAGAACATCCAGAAACCGGATCAATGCAGAATGATCCGTGCGCCGGTCATTGGTTTTCAGCTCCATATTCTTAATGCGTTCCATGTCCCTCCCCGACCAGTCAAGACACGAACTGGAGAGGTTGGGCTTGTAAAGATCGCCGTTACCATTCTTGAAATTCCGGGCCAGAAAAGTCTCATCGATATGTTCCACCTGTGTGTAGAGCCCCATGTGAGTATCATTCACCCATAAATCCACGTGGGTTGCCCGTGGAGCAGGCACCCCCATTTGAGCAAATATCTCATAGCCCAGCCTTTCCCTCATAAGCGTGGGATCGCGATAGTTGTTGTTAAAATCGAGTTTTTTCAGGCCACGGAAAGCAAGAGCATCGTAAAGCAAATCGAAATCAACCTTCAGGCTGAGCCGATCACTTTCATCGTCAACGACATAAGTGAGCGAAGAGCTTCCTTTAGCCCTGACTGCCACATCAGGAACAAGCTCGCCATCGAACCAGAAATCGGCCCGCTTATATTCCTCCTCTTTGGCTCGGGAGAGCAGGTTATGCCAGAGGGTCGGCTTCATGTAGATGATTACCTGCTCCACATCATCGTGAATAAAGGCACCATTGTGACCAGACAGGGACGTCTTTTGCTGAGGGTCTTTCAATTCACATCCGATTCCACCCATCACCAGCGTAGCGAGAAACAGCATGAGCGCCAAAACTACTTTGCCACCTGTGTGCATCCGTATCGTTTTCATACTCAAACCCCGATCAGTCAATCGGCTTTCATTATAGTATAACTCAGGAAATGCTGTTTGAATATGATGTGCCCAATACATCGCTATCTGCTTGACACGCCAATGCGAACTATAATATAGTCATCTCGTTAACCGTATGCTGCTTGTGTAAAATCATTCGTCTTACTCAGGGTAGCTTTTAATTCATCAGCGCAAGGAGAGCAAATTTATGAGAAGCGATATCACTAAAAAGGGGATTGAGAGGGCACCCCATCGTTCTTTGATGCATGCGCTTGGTTGCGGTGAAAAGGAAATAAACCAGCCATTTGTTGGCATTGTCAACAGTTTTAATGAGATCATACCCGGCCATATACATTTAAAAACCATCGCCGAAGCGGTCAAACAGGGCGTATACAATGCCGGAGGAACCCCCTTTGAATTCAATACCATCGGCATCTGCGATGGCATAGCTATGAATCATCCCGGCATGAGGTTCAGTCTCCCCAGCCGGGAGTTGATTGCCGACTCCGTTGAAATCGTAGCTCAGGGCCACATGTTCGATGCTCTGGTATTTATCACCAATTGCGATAAAATCGTCCCCGGCATGCTTATGGCGGCAGCACGGCTCAACATCCCTTCTATTTTTATCAGCGGCGGGCCGATGCTGGCAGGCCGGCTGGAAAGGGATACTTATATCGATGTTTTCAATATGTTCGAAGCCGTGGGCAAGGCAAGCAGCGGGCAAATAACCGAAGCGGAGCTTCACGAACTGGAACAGATAGCCTGCCCGAGTTCCGGTAGTTGCGCCGGCATGTTCACCGCCAATACGATGAACTGCCTGACCGAAGCGCTGGGCATGGGGCTTCCCGGCAACGGGTCTGTTCCCTCTACCAGTTCAAAGCGGATAATTCTGGCCCGGGAAGCCGGTAGAAAGGTAATGGAACTGCTTGAGAAAAATATTTGTCCGCTGGATATAATTACCCCTGATTCCGTCCGTAATGCCTTTGCCGTGGACACTGCCATGGGAGGCAGCACTAATTCCGTGCTGCACCTGCTGGCTATCGCCCATGAGGCAGGAATAGAATTCTCGCTTGAGGAGATAAACGCGATCGGCAAAAAAACGCCTCACCTGACCAAGCTGAGTCCGGCAGGAGATTATCATATTGAGGATCTGGATTTTGCCGGAGGGATTCCGGGACTTATGAAAACGATCGAAGATCTCTTGAATCTCGATGCCAAAACCGTCACTTGCAAAACTGTGCGGGAGAATCTGACTGAAGCAAAGGTGAAAGATACAGATATAATCCGGCCCAGAGAAAATCCGCATTCACCCACCGGCGGACTAAGCATTCTTTTCGGGAACCTGGCCCCGGACGGAGCTGTGGTGAAGAGCGCCGCAGTATCGCCGGAAATGATGGTGCATCAGGGCCCGGCCCGGGTTTTCAATTCGGAAGATGAAGGCACCAAGGGGATCATGAGCGGATCTATCAAAGAGGGTGAGGTAGTGGTGCTCCGCTACGAGGGGCCCAAAGGCGGACCCGGCATGCCGGAGATGCTCACGCCCACTTCGCTGATCACCGGCATGGGTTTGGGAGAAAAGGTAGCGCTTATCACAGACGGGCGTTTTTCCGGGGCTACCAGGGGGGCATCCATCGGGCACGTCTCGCCGGAAGCTGCTGAACGAGGGCCTATCGCTGCATTGCAGGATGGTGATATAGTAAAGATCGATATTCCTAATCATACGCTGGAAGTTGAGTTGAGTCAGGAGGAAATTGAACAGCGGCTGGCAAAATTGCCGGCATTTGAACCCAAGATCAAGTCAGGTTACTTGAGACGCTATCTGGAGAAAGTCACTTCTGCCAATACAGGGGCAGTTTTCTCACAATAGCACCGGTCGAGGAGAGAAATATGGCCAAACTGAAAGGTGCACAGATACTCTGCGAAACCCTTATTAAAGAAGGGGTAGAGGTTATCTTCGGCTTCCCGGGAGGGGCCGTGTTGCCTTTGTACGATACTCTTCCTGAATATCCGCAATTGCGCCATATCCTGGTACGTCACGAACAGGGTGCAGCTCATGCCGCCGATGGTTACGCCCGCGCCTCAGGCAAAGTCGGAGTCTGCTTTGCCACCTCGGGCCCCGGGGCCACTAATCTGGTAACCGGCATTGCTAACGCCCATCTCGATTCCGTTCCCATGGTGGCCATAACCGGCCAGGTGGCCCGGCCCTTTATCGGCAAAGACGGCTTTCAGGAAGTAGACATAACAGGCATAACTGTGCCGATTACAAAGCACAACTACATGATACTCAAAGCCGATGACATGGCCCGCGTGGTCAGGGAAGCATTTTATATTGCCAGAACAGGCAGGCCGGGACCGGTGCTTCTTGATATCCCCAAAGATGTATTTGAAGAGGAAGTCAATTATAAGGATTCGGAACCACTTGATCTGCCGGGATACGAGCCCACATTTCAGGGGCACCCGCTGCAAATAACAAAAGCGGCCAAACTCATCAACGAGGCCAAGCGTCCGGTGATCATCGCCGGAAGGGGAATCAGTATCTCCAATGCCTACGAGGAACTTAAAGAACTAGCCGAGAAGGCTCAGTTGCCGGTGATTAACACTCTGCTGGGGATCGGGTGTTTCCCGGAAAGCCACATCTTAAGTTTTGGGATGCTGGGCATGCACGGCATGGCCCACGCCAATCTGGCTATCGATGCCGCCGATCTGGTCATCGCGATAGGCATGCGTTTCGATGACCGGGCCACATCCAAAATCGCCGGATTTGCCGCTAATGCGCAAATCATCCATATTGATATTGATCCCGCCGAGATTGGCAAGAACCTGAAAGCCACCGTTCCGATTGTAGGTGATGCTAAAAATATCCTTCAGTCATTGAATCAGAAGATTGAATCTAATACCCATACCAAATGGATTCACCAGATCGAGGAGTGGCGGCAACAGCATCCGCTGTTCACCGTCAGAAAAAGCGAGGAACTCCTGCCGCAATATATCATCCGGCAAATATATGAGAGCACCAACGGGGAGGCCACCATCGTCACGGGAGTCGGCCAGCACCAGATGTGGGCAGCCCTGCACTACTGTTATGATAAACCTAACACACTTATCTCATCCGGCGGGCTGGGAACGATGGGATTTGAACTTCCGGCTGCCATTGGAGCTAAAGTGGGTATCCCTGATGACATTGTCTGGGCCATTGCCGGCGATGGCGGTTTCCAGATGACCATTCAGGAACTGGCTACTATAGCACAGGAAGACATCGCCGTCAAAATAGCTATCATGGACAATGGCTATCTGGGCATGGTTCGGCAATGGCAAGAGATGTTCTATGATCGACGCTATACCGCCACACCTCTGGCAGGCCCCGATTTCTTGAAGATTGCCGAAGCCTACGGAATAGCCGCAACTAGAGTTGACAGTAAAATCGAAGTGATTCCTGCCATTCAACAGGCTTTGAACACTCCCGGCCCATTCATCATTGATTTCAGAATCGAGCCTGAGGAAAACGTTTATCCCATGGTAGCGCCGGGAACCAATATAGCAGAGGTTATAACAGATCCGAGGGACAGGAGTATTCTGCCCGAAAAAGCCGGCAACATCGGCAGCCTTTAGCCGACACACAAAACAAGAGGATATGAAAATGGCCACCATGAAGCATACACTGATCATGCTGGTTCAGGACAGGCCCGGCGTCCTGAACCGGGTAACCAGCATGATCCGGCGACGGAACTTTAATATCGATAGCATCACCGTGGGGCATTCGGTGACCCCCGGGTTTTCGAGGATGGTTATCAGTGTCGATGGGGCTACTACCGCAGTGGAGCAGGTTCGCAAACAGATGGACAAGATCGTCGAGGTGGTCAAGATAACCGATATCACTAACGAAAACATCATCTCCCGAGAACTGGCTCTCATCAAAGTGGAATCAACCCCGTCAACAAGCCAGGAAATCATACGGATCGCGGCTGATGTGTTTCGGGCAAATATCGTGGACTTGACTCCTGATTCAATAGTCATTGAAATTTCCGGGGACGAGGACAAGGTGAACTCGCTCATCGAGCTGCTTCGTGGATTTGGGCTGGTCGAACTGGCCCGCACCGGGCGGATCGCTATTACGCGTGGCGAACTCGGTCCGCTCCAGAAGCATGAACAGGAAATTCGTAAAAAACCAAAAACTCAAAAAGATAAAAAATCAAAAACGGCCAAAAAGTAAGGAGGGAAAAAATGGCTACGATTTATTATGACAAGGATGCAGATCTGGATTTAATCAAGGATAAAACCATCGGGATCATCGGGTTTGGCAGCCAGGGGCATGCCCATGCCCAGAATCTGAAAGAAAGTGGCTGTAACGTCATGGTAGGTGAACTTGCCGGCAGTGAGCCGTGGAAGAGTGCCGAAGCAGCGGGGCTGAAGGTTGCTTCCGCCGATGAGGTATCCAAAGCCTCCGATATCATTATCATGCTCGTTCCCGATACCATGCAGCCCAAAATATACCACGAGTCCATAGAGAAGAACCTCACAGCAGGCAAGATGCTGATGTTCGCCCACGGGTTCAACATTCATTTCAACCAAATCAGGCCCCCTGCCGATGTTGATGTGACCATGATCGCCCCCAAAGGTCCCGGCCACATGGTGCGCCAAAACTACACGGAAGGAACCGGCACGCCAGCGCTGGTGGCTGTTTATCAGGATGCTACCGGGCAGGCGCTGGACAAGGCGCTCGCCTATGGAAAAGGCATGGGATCGGCCCGGGCAGGAATCCTGGAGACCACTTTCGCCGAGGAGACCGAGACCGACCTCTTTGGCGAACAGACCGTGCTGTGCGGCGGCGTCACTGCGCTGATCAAAACCGCCTTCGAAACACTGGTGGATGCTGGCTACCAGCCGGAGATCGCCTATTTCGAAGTATGCCACGAACTCAAACTGATCGTCGATCTCATTCACCGCGGCGGATTCAAGTTCATGCGATATTCTGTTAGCGACACCGCTGAATATGGCGATTACACCCGCGGACCGCGTGTCATCAATGATGACGTCCGTGACGAGATGTGGAAGATTCTGGAAGAGATACAGAACGGCACTTTCGCCCGCGAATGGATTCTGGAAAATCAGGCCGGGGCTCCTTCCTTCAACGCCTATCGCAAGATTGAATCGGAGCACGAACTCGAGGAAGTTGGCGAAGAACTGCGCGGTATGATGCCCTGGTTGAAATAAGGTATTTTAATTCCCCCTTTCATCCCCCCTTTGCGAAAGGGGGAAAGAGGAAAAAATGGAAAAGATCGTTATTCTGGATACGACCCTGCGCGATGGGGAACAGGCCGCTGGCGCGGCCCTGACTCCTAATGAAAAGCTGGAGATTGCCAAACAATTGGAAAGGCTCGGCGTGGATGTTATCGAGGGAGGCTTTCCGGCCAGTTCTCCGGGCGATTTTAAGGCGGTGAACAGTATCGCCAGGGAGATACACGGGGCTACAGTTTGTGCTCTGGCGCGTTCCAATGCGAAGGATATTGATACTGCGTGGGAAGCGATAAAAGATGCCGATGACCCTCGAATTCATCTTTTCCTTTCCTCTTCTGAAATTCATATGTCGCACCAGCTTAAAAAGAATCGGGAACAGGTGCTGGAACAGGCACGCGCCATGGTTGTTCACACCAAAAAATACCTCGATAATATTGAATTCGCGCCCATGGATTCCACCCGTTCCGACCCTGAATTTCTGTATCAGATACTGGAAGCGGTTATCGACGCTGGCGCCAACTGGATAAATATCCCGGATACGGTTGGCTATACCATCCCGGCAGAGTTCTGCAAACTGATGGACGGCATATTCCAGAACGTATCAAATGTCGATCGCGCTACAATTGGCGTACATTGCCATAACGACCTTGGACTTGCCGTGGCCAACAGCCTGGCCGTGCTGGATCACGGAGTTCGGCAAATCGAATGCACCATCAACGGAATCGGAGAACGTGCTGGTAATGCCTCGCTGGAAGAAATCGTGATGGCGCTGAAGACCCGGAGTGATCTCTACAATTACTACACCGATGTCGATACCACCCAGATTTATAAAACCAGCCGACTGGTGAGCGATCTCACCGGGCTACCCGTGCAGTCCAACAAAGCCATCGTCGGAGCAAATGCCTTCCGGCACGAATCGGGTATCCATCAGGATGGGCTCATCAAAGAACGCACCACCTACGAAATCATGGATCCGGAATCCATCGGCTGGTCAGGCACTGTGCTGACGCTGGGCAAACTCAGCGGGCGGCATGCCTTCAAAAAACGGCTTGAATCACTGGGATACTCCCTGGCCGACGATGAAATAAACCGAGCTTTCGTCGCTTTTAAAGAGCTGGCCGATAAGAAAAAAGAAATCACGGATCGCGACCTCGAAGCGCTGGTCGGTGAGGAATTGCGCACCGTTTCCGAGACCTATCACCTGGAACAGATTCAGGTTTCCTGTGGCGATCCCAGTATGCCCACTGCCTCGGTGAGGCTCGTCGGGCCAAACGGGGAGCAACTTGCCGATGCGGCACAGGGAACGGGCCCGGTCGACGCAGTTTACAAGGCCATCAACCGGCTGGTAAATGTTCCCAACGAACTCATCGAATTCAGTGTCAAGTCGGTCACAGAGGGGATCGATGCTATTGGAGAGGTCACTATCAGGATTGAGAGTGAAGGCATAAAGTACTCCGGCCGCGGTGCCCACACTGATATTATTGTGGCCAGCGCCAGGGCATACATGAATGCTCTGAACCGACTGTTGACCGCCAGAGGCAAATGAGCCCCGATGCGAGTGCCTGATTATATCTCATCTCTGCAATGGCAGGAATGATTAGTCCTCAAATTCTACGTGACAGAAATTTGGTAAATTCCGATGAACATCGCAGAAAAGATACTCGCTGCCCATGCCGATAGAAAAGAGGTCTGGCCCGGCGAACTCATCAACGTTCGGGTTGACATGGTGCTCTCCAATGATATCACCGCGCCAATCGCCATAAGAGAATTCAAGCGGATCGGAGTGGAAAAGGTTTTTGATCCGCAAAAAGTGGTCATGGTCCCCGACCATTTCATCCCGAATAAAGATATTCCCTCCGCAGAGCAGGCCAAAACAATGCGCGAATTTGCGCTGGCGCAGGGCGTAATCTATTTCGAAGTGGGGGAGATGGGCATTGAGCACGTGATCCTGCCGGAAAAGGGACTGGTCCTTCCCGGCGACGTGGTGATCGGGGCGGATTCTCATACCTGCACCTACGGGGCAATCGGCGCTTTTGCCACCGGCATGGGCTCCACCGATATCGCCGCAGCGATGGCCACTGGCGAGATATGGATGAAGGTTCCTCCGACGATCAAGTTCGTTTATCACGGTAAGCTGCAAAAGTGGGTCGGGGGTAAGGACCTGATTTTGCACACCATCGGCGATATTGGAGTTGATGGATCTCGCTATGCCGCCATGCAATTCGAGGGCGAGGTGATCGCCTCGCTGCCAATAGACGACCGCTTTGCCATGGCCAATATGGCCATCGAGGCCGGAGCCAAGGCCGGACTTTTCCGGGTTGATGAAACGACGCTCGATTATGTAAATGCACGAGCCTCCCGTTCATTTACCCCGGTCGATCCCGACCCCGACGCCCAATATGAACAAGTTATTGAATATGATGTTTCGAAGATCGAACCACAGGTAGCCTTCCCTCATCTGCCATCCAACACCAGACCGATAAGTAAGGTGGGGAATGTAGAGATCGATCAAGCGGTGATCGGGAGTTGCACCAATGGGCGACTCAGCGATCTAATCACTGCCGCCGGGGTTCTGAAAGGCCGGAGAGTAGCTAAAAATAAACGGTGCATCATCCTTCCCGGCTCGCAGGATATCTACCTACAAGCACTCAAGATGGGGCTCATCGAAACCTTCATCGAAGCTGGTGCCGTGGTGAGCACGCCTACCTGCGGGCCCTGTCTCGGCGGATACATGGGCATCCTCGCGGAGGGCGAGCGCTGCATCTCCACCACCAACCGCAATTTTGTAGGCCGGATGGGGCACATCAAATCAGAAGTATACTTGTCGAATCCTGCGGTAGCCGCCGCCAGTGCGGTGCTGGGGAGGATCGGTGGGCCTGAAGAGGTATGATAAGCTCTGCTCTACCAATTCAGCCTCAAGATCCAGTCTATCTCTTCCCTATTTCAGGCTTATACACTAATGGAAATTGATGCCGTCTCCAAAACCATTTTCCATTGTAGAGAATTATTTTTGACACGTGCTGAAAATTATGATAACATTACCCATCAACATATCATAAACTAAGCTCATTTCCCATTAGAAGAAAGTCATGATTGACACGTGCCACAAATTGTGATATAATCTTTTAATTAATACATTATAAATAAAAAGCGGACTGAGGTACATATGGTAACAACAGTTACAACAGTCACTACAGTTACAACCACAACTACCACGACTACTGCCGTTGCGGGACAGATCGGAGCGCTGACAGGGATAATTGCAGTTGTCACCCTGATTATCCTGCTGATCGCCAAGGAGTTGTTGAGTTCGAGTACGTACGGACAGCAATTGGTTGTGGGTAATGCATCCCCTTGGTCGTTAAAAGCAAGCCTCCTGACTGATAAAATTGCGATACCAATCTATGCCCTTCTTTTCGTTTTCATGACCATTGTGATTACTGAAGTAATCACAATTTTGCAATAGTAAGAAGAAAGCACCTTTACATCTAAATAAGCCTTTTCAATCACGAGACAGCAATGATGATTACCCAAAAGCAGTGGACTGTTGCACGTAGAACCTGTGCAGGCATGTTCGCAGCCGGGATAGTAGCAGCGTTGCTGGTTTTTGCTTCTGCGCCCATAGATTCAGGGACTGATGATTCAAAGAATAACGATTTTCCCACTATAGTGGAAACCAATAATGCTACGGATATTACCGGAACAACAGCCACTTTAAATGGAACACTGAATGAAATGGGGGATATGCGATTTGCAGGAGTTGAATTCCAGTGGGGAGAGGATAATCAGTATAGTAACAAAACCCGTTTAAAGGCAATGTACATAACCGGCACGTTCAGTGCCTGTTTGGAAGGCTTGAAACCAGACACACGGTATTGTTTCAGGGCAAAAGCTATTTCTACGGAGTACAGTTACGGGAAGGGAATGCAATTCACAACATTGAATTGAAGTGATTATACATCAA
>Ga0180431_10008957_pt1 | contig 11403 bp, 5 predicted proteins | sample SS_ome_11_FD_132459 | JGI IMG/M metagenome (GOLD analysis project Ga0180431, IMG submission 132459) | Hypersaline lake sediment archaeal communities from the Salton Sea, California, USA - SS_1_MS_1 metaG | ecosystem: Environmental > Aquatic > Non-marine Saline and Alkaline > Hypersaline >...
CTGGTTCATGCCGTACCGCAAATCGGCCGCGGTGACGTTCCACAACGAGGGCCAGCAGGACGTCGCGCTCGACGTGGCGTTCGCGACGGGCCGCGTCGACGACGCCGCGAACCTGCTGTATTTCCATGCCGGCTGGCGGCGGAGCCATCCGAACAAGACGTTTGATTGGCCGTTCCTCGAGTGTACCGGGCGGGGGCGGTACGTTGGCGTGGCCATGTTCGTCTTCAACCCCGTCCGGGCCTGGTGGGGTGAGGGCGACGAGAAGGTCTGGGTCGACGGCGAGAGGTTCCCGAGTTGGTACGGCACGGGCAGCGAGGACTACTTCGGCTACGCGTGGTGCTGCAACGAGCCGTTCGTCCACGCCTACCACAACCAGCCCCGCTGTGACGGGCCGGGAAATCAGAACCACAGCTCGGTGAACCGCTTCCACGTCATCGACAACATCCCGTTCTGCAAGTCGTTCAAGATGACGATCGAGAACTACGGCCTGGACAAGGACTACGCGTGCACCACCTACTGGTACGCCGACGCGGGGTCGAAGGATTTCTTCCAGCCGGTGCCGGTGGGTCAACGCGGGGTCGCGGCCAAGGTCGTGTCCAAGGCACCGATGAGGATCAAAGGCGCGATCGAGGGCGAGACGCTGAAGATCGTCGCCAAACAGACGACCGGCCCGTGCGACCCGCAGGACATGACGAGCTTCGGACGGCACTGGAGCGGCAACAGCCACCTGTGGTTCAGACCGAAAGGGGCCGGCGAGTGGGTCGAGCTCGAGCTGCCCGTCGCCAAGGACGGCAAGGTCACGCTCGCCATCTACGGCACCAAGGCCGGCGACTACGGGGTCGTGCAGTACTGGCTCAACGGCAAGAAGCTCGGCAAGCCCATCGACGCCTATAACAACGGCGTGGTCCCGACGAAGCGCGTGGCACTGGGCGTGGTCGAGCTGACGAAGGGCAAAACGCGGCTGAAGATGGAGGTGGTCGGCAAGAACGCCAAGAGCGTCGGTTTCATGGCGGGGCTGGACTGCGTGGTGCTCGAGCCGGCCAAGTGAGCGGGGCGCCCAACGGCACTGGCGGACAAGCCGCCAGTGGCACTCGATCAGGGGAGATGCATGAACGATCGCGAGCGGTTCAACAACCAGATGCACTATCGTCCGGTGGATCGGTGCCCGATCTGGGACTTCGGCTTCTGGACCGAGACGGTCCAGGCGTGGGAGCAGTACGGGCTGCCGGCGGGCGTCAACACGGACGAGTTCTTCGGCATGGACAAGCAGTGGGCGGTCATGCACGTGGACCTGGGGTTGCGGCCGTGCTTCGAGGCCAAGGTGGTCGCTGACGAGGGCGAGACCGAGGTCGTCATGGACGAGGCCGGCGTCACCTACCGGCACAGAAAACACCTGAGCACCATCCCGCACTACATCGACTGGACGCTCAAGGACCGCGCGAGCTGGGCCGAGCACTTCAAGTGGCGGCTCGACCCAGACGCCCCTGGGCGGATCGTCGACCACTGGGCCGGCCAGTGCGAGCGCATGGCCGACGACAAGCGCGACTACCCGCTGGGCATCTCGGGCGGCAGCCTGTACGGCTGGCTGCGGAACTGGATGGGCATGGAGAACCTCTCGCTACAGATCTACGACGACCCGACGCTGTTCCCCGAGATGGTCGAGACGCTCGGCACGCTGTTCTACACGGTGCTGGAACGGGCCTTGAAGGCGGCCAAGGAGCACGGGTGCACGTTCGATTACTGTAGCATGTGGGAGGACATGTGCTACAACCGGGGCCCGTTGATCTCCCCGCAGATGGTCCGCGATGTGATGGGCCCGCAGTACAAACGAACGACGGACCTGTTGCGCGCGTACGGGTGCGACGTGGTCGTGCTCGACTGCGACGGGAAGGTGGACGACCTGATCCCGATCTGGATGGCCAACGGGGTGAACGTGGCCTTCCCGTTGGAGGTCGGTACGTGGGGGGCGGACGCGATCGCATACCGGCGGCGGTTCGGCAAGGAGCTGCTGATCATGGGCGCGTTCGACAAGCACATCCTGGCCCGGAGCAAGGACGAGATCCGTCGCGAGATCGAGCGGCTGGCGCCGCTGGCGGAGGAGGGCGGGTTCATTCCGTTCTGCGACCACCGCGTGCCGGCCGACGTGCCGCTGGACAACTACATGCACTACCTCGAGCAGGCCAAGGCCATCTGGGGCAAGGGCATCGACGTCCGTCCGACGGGCGAGCTGACGGACACCGCGTTCCAGGGCCAGCCGTACCGGTGGGACGTCGCGACGTAACGAAGGACGAAGAGGAAAGGACGAAGCAGGAAGGTCGACGCGGAGCCCACCCCTTTAGGGGTGGCGGTTTCAGGGGCAGCGGCGCCCACGTGCGATCGTGCTTGACCAGGTAGAGGCAAAGGGACGATGCGAATCCTCGTGACGGCGGGCCCGACCCGCGAGTACTTCGATACGGTCAGGTTCATCTCGAACCCCTCGTCGGGCAAGATGGGGTACGCCCTGGCTCGGGCGGCGCGCCGGCGGGGGCATGAGGTCGTGCTGATCAGCGGCCCGGTGGCGCTCAAGCCACCGAAGGACGTCGAGGTGGTCCACGTGGTCTCGGCCGACCAGATGAGCCGCGCCTGCAAGAAGGCCTTTGCCGATTGCCAGGCCGTCATCATGACCGCAGCCGTCTGCGACTATTACCCAGAGTACCAGCTCGATCACAAGCTCAAGAAGCAGGCCAAGCCGCGGCCCGTCAAGCTCCTGCCGACGGAGGACATTCTGGCCACGTTGGGCCGACGCAAGGCCGGTCGCGTCCTGGTCGGGTTCGCCATGGAAGACCACGCCCACCACAAGCACGCCGAGGGGAAGCTCCGCCGCAAGCGTCTCGACGCCATCGTGCTGAACGGCCCGCAGAACATCGGGGGCGATCGGGCACAGGTGGATGTTTTGGTGTCGAGCGGCCAGTGGGAGCGCTGGCCCGCCGCCAGCAAGAACGCCGTCGCCGCCAGGGTCGTCCGCCTCACCGAGCGCCTGGTGGCCGAACGCCAATAGCGGGCGCCGTGCGCCTTCAACGAGCAGAGCCGCAGCAGCGTCCGACCCATTCACGAACGCCGCGCCGTGGTCGCCCGCCGCCTGCCGAAGCTCGCCAAACGACCCCACGCCGCCGGGCGGGAAGACACCGGGGGGGCGGGTCCGGCAACGTCCCTGTTGGTGTCGGACGACCGTTCGGCTAGAATAGGGTTCGGCAGTGATAGGCCATTTCGCTTCGCCGGGCGGTAACGTGGGTGGGGGTCAAGCCGGTCGGCCGGGGTCGACGGGGTCAGCCCGACGGCATCGGCGCTCGCACGGATCACCGGAGGACGTGGGTGATGAAACAAGGCAAGGGCAAACAAGGCCCGGCAACCCAAGGCACGCCGTCTCAGACCGCCGAGTCGCTGTGGGAACAGATCGAGCAGGAACGGACGGCCCTGGCGGACGAGCGCGAGCGATTCGAGGCCGAACGCGCCGCGTGGCAGGCCTCGGCCGCCGAGCTCCAGGCCGACAACGCCCCGGACCTCGACGCCCGTCTCACCGGGCAACAAGCTCGACTCGATACGCAGCGACGCGAACTGGAGGAGGCGCGGGCGTCCCTGACGGCCCGACAGGCCGAACTCGACGCCGTTCAGCTCGATCTGGATCAACGCGAAGCGGCGCTGGAACAGCTGCGCCGCGATATCGCCCGAGACAACGAGTCGCTGACCAAGGCCCGCGAGGAGGTGCAACGGCTGAGCGGATCGCTGGAGTCCGATCAGGCCAGCCTGCAGGTCGACCGACTCACGGAATTCTACCAGCAGCAACAGACCGAGATCGACGCCGAGCGCCAAGAGCTTCAGTCGTTGCACGAGCGCATCCGGCAGGAGCGGGCCGAGTGGGCCGACGAGCTGCAACAGCTCCAGGACGGTCAAGCCGGTATCGAGCGCCGGGCCGCCGCCCTCGACGAACGGGCCCAGCAACTCGAAACCGAACGAAAAGCGCTCGAACAGCAGCGCAAGCAGTTCACCGTCGAACGGTCCGAGCTGGGCGAGGATCAGACAAAGCTGGAATCCATGCAGGCCGAGCTGGCCCGACAGCGGACCCAGCTCGAGCAGGAACTCCTGGAAGTACGCGGGCAACGCGATCGGATAACGAATCAGCAAGCGCACCTGGACGAACAGCGGGCGAGCCTGGAGGCGGAGCAAGCGGCCCTGGCCGACCGATCCGAAAGCGTCGAGCGACAACGGATCGCCCTGACGGGTCAACGGGAAAAGCTCGTCGCGCGGCAGGAGGAACTCGAGGCCGAACACGCCGAGTGCCAAAACCTCCGCCAGCAACTCCAGCAAGAGGCCGAACAGCACCGCGCCGAGCTCCGCCAGAAGGTCGAGCAATTCGAGACCCAGCTCACCCAGGTCACCGAACGAGGACGGCAACTGGCGACCCGCCAGCGCGAGCTGGACGACCGGGAACAGGCCCTGCAAGAGACGGCCCGCCAGGCCGAAGAGCAAGAGGCCCAACGCCGCGCCGAGGCCCAGGCCGAGCAGAAGGACCTCGACCAACACCGCCAGCAGATCGAGACGGAGGAGGCCCGCCTGACGGCGGAACGACAGGACCTCGACCGGCGCGCAGCCGAGCTGGACGAGCACATCGCGGGCTTCTCGGCCGACCGCGAACGCATCCTCGGGATCCAAAGCCAGTTCGAGGCGCGACAGGCGGAGCTGGAATCGAAGTCCGCCGACCTACAATCCGAGGCCGACCAACTACAGGCCGATCGACGGCAATTCGAGCAAGAACGTCAAGACGCAGCGAGAGAGGCAACCCAGGAACGACAACTGCTCGAGCAGCAGCGCGAAGCACTCGCCCACCAGGAAGCGGACGTGACCGAGCGCGAGGCCCAACTCGCCAGCGAGGTGGCGGCGCTCCAGCAGGTCGCGCCGAAGGACCAGGCTGACGGACCCGTCAGACACGTCGTGATCGAGTCGGGCGGGTTCAATCTGCAACGTGCGCTGGTGGCCTCGACCGTGCTGGCGGCCGTGGGGGCGATCGCGGTGGCGTTTTGGGTCGGGTTCCGGCACGAGGTAAGGGGCATCATCGCGATCGAGACGACGGCGACTCCGGAGCAGGCGCTGCGGCAGCACGCCGCCATGCTGAACACGCCGTTGGTGATCGAGGCGGCCGCCAAGAACGCGAATGCGGACGTCTCACCCGCCGACATCAGCAACATGATCGGGCACGCGGGCGAGATCGAGGTGAAGGTCGTCCCGGAACAGAAAGAGATCCACCTGGTGGCCCAGACAAGGAATTCGGCCCGGTCCGAAGCCGTCATCCAGGCATTGGGCGACGCCCTTGTCAGTCGGATCGAGAGCCGCGCGACGTCCACCGGGCCGACCCAGGAGCACCAGCGCCTGCAAACGGCGCTGACAGAGGCAAAGACCCAACTGCAACAGGACGAGACGAGGCTGGCCCGGGCCGAGCAAGCGGTCCGTGGCCTGTCCCAGCCGGATCCGCCGGTCGATCAGCTCGGCCAGCAGTTCCTGGCCGCCCAGGCGCGGTGGGAACAGGCCGAGCAGGCCTGGCGCGCCGCGGACATGGCGCTGTCGGCGCCCGCGTCCAGCCCGGCGTCGGTCGCGGTCGATTCCGATAGGCTCCGCAAGGCCATCCAGTCCGATCCGCAGCACCGGCAAGACAGCGAGGCGTGTCGCCTGAGGGCCCAGCAGCTTCATGGCCTGTTGACGGAAGGGCTGGCCGCGGCAGAGGCGCCGCTGGCGTCCCTGTCCGAAAAGGTCGCCGCCTTCGACCAGTCAGTGGCCGAGCGAGTCAAGGACAAACCGGCCGACAGCGTGCCGACCGAACTGCGCCAGATCCGAACGGCCCTGGCCGCGTGCCGAAAGACGACGGCGGATTCGGCAAAGACCTGGAACCAACTGCTGAAAAAGCTGCGACAGCAGGATGTTGCCAAGACCGCCCAATCGGTCCTGGCCGACCAAAAGCAGGCCGAAAAACTGCTCGCAGACTTCGTCGATCAGCTCCGCGCGCCCATCATGGAGATCCACAAGCAGGTGCAGGCCATCGCACAGACCGGCGGCGAGGATATGACGCGGCGGATCGTGATCCAGGACACGCTCCGCAAGCAGACCGAGGAGCTGACCTCCGCCCTCCGCGAGTTCGCCAACGCCGGGGCCGAGGTCATCCCGATGAGCAACCAACGGCTCGATGCCTGCGTCCGACAGGTCCGTCAACTACAAGCACGACTCAACGAGCGCGAGAAGGCGATCTCGGCGGGTATGGCCGAGCGGATCCGGGACCAGGCAGCCGAGGCACAGGAGAAGCGCATGGCGGCGCTTCGCCAGCAGGCGGCCGCGAAGACCGAGGCCCGCGATCAGGCATTGGCCGACCTGCTGCGCCTCGTCGGGCAGCTCGCGCAAGGACAAAAACAGCAGAACGACTTCGAGAACGCCCGAGGGGCGGTCGAGGTCGCCACCGACTGCGTCGAGCGATCCAAGGCCCGGGTCGCGGACGCCGAGGCGCAGATCGCCGCGTTTCGCAACCAGGCCGGCGCCCTGCCCGCCTCGGATCGCCGGGATCGGGCCAGGTTCTCGGGGGCGATCCGAAAGCCAGGCCTGGCCAACCAGAGCGAATTGGTTCGGTCAGCCGGCGGCGTGGCCGTGTTCGTCTTCGCGGTCAGTTGGCTGGTGAGCTGGCTGGTGTCCGGCGGACGCGCCCCCGCCCCGACAGGCGGCCGGCCAGCACGCACCCCCCGTCGTTGACCGTGCGGTCCGACGCTCGACTAACGGTGCGACGCCACCCGCCCAACCCTCACGGGTTGGCCCTTGCCCATGGGACCCAACGGCGCCGACCCGAAATGGTCCAACCGATGACGACGCTAGTGCTAGCAGTGGTCTTGCTTCTCGCCGGCCCGGCGCTCGGCCAACCGGTCCGGGGCGGGTCGGCCGTCGCGATCTCCAACGGCCCGCAGCTCTTCCTGGACGACGCCTTGGTCGCGCGGATGACAAACCTGAAGCGGCAGATCCAGCGCCCTCGCAAGCACCCGGCCAACCCGTTGATCACGCAGGAGTTCCCGTGGGAGAAGCGGACGGTTCAGGTCTACGGCACGATCTTGTACGAACCGAAGCCCCGCAAGTTCCGCTGCTGGTACCTCGCCAGCGAAGACCCCGACGCCAAGCCCGAATACTACATGTGCTACGCCGAGTCCACGGACGGGATCCGTTGGACCAAGCCCATGGTCGGGTCGGCCAAGATGGCTGGACATGAGCGACACAACGTCGTCGTTCCCGGTGGGCATGGGTTGTGCGTGTTGAAGACGCCCGACGATCCCGATCTGCAGCGGCGCTACAAGGGTCTGGGCGGCGACACCCTCGCGTTCTCGCCCGACGGCGTCCGTTGGTCCATCGAGCCGTTCACCGCGGCCGGCAAGAACGACACCGGATCGTCGGTTGTGTTCTGGAAAGGCCGATACCTCGCCTACGTCCGCAATCAGCACCCCGACCCGAATTGGCCCGGCGTCATGCGGGCCGTCGCCCTGTCGACCAGCCCCGACTTCCGTCGCTGGACGCCGAAAAAGACGATCCTGCTCACCGACGAGCGGGACGGGTACCCCTGGACACAACCCTACGGGCTGGAGGTCAGCGTCTACGGCGATCAACTGATCGGGCTGCTGCCGGTGCTCACGCTCGACCGCGTCAAGAACAACAACTCGCGAGGGACGATCACGGTGCAGCTCGTCGTCAGTCGTGATGGGACGCGCTGGCACCGCGTCGCGGACCGGGCGACGTTCCTGGCCCCCACGCCCGTCGGCGCGAAACGCGCCTGGGACAGCGGCACGATCTTCCCCGCGACGACGCTGCTCGTGAAGGACGACCTGATCCGCATCTACTACACGGGCGTGACGCGACGACACGGCGAGGGCAAGGGCGCGCCCAAGGGCATCGGGTTGGCCACGCTGCCCGCCGATCGCTTCGTCGCCCTGGTGCCGGCGGACGCGGCCGAGGCGGGCGTTTTGCAGACCAAGTGCCTCTCCGTCGCCGGCAGCGACCTGTTGGTCAACGCCGACGCGACGCAGGGCAACCTGCGGGTCGAGCTGCTCGATCGGGCCGGCAACGTCCTGCGGGGTTTCGAGCGGGATCGTTGTCGCCTCGTCCGCCACGACGCGCTCAGATACCGCGTATTGTGGGGCGGCGACGCCAGCGCCAGATCATGGCGAGACGTACCAAAGGATCGTCCGATCGCGCTGCGATTCCATCTCCGCACAGGAGCGCTGTACGCCTTCCAGGTAACCAAGTAAGCTGCCAGTACGTGACGGTTCACGAAACAATAGACCATTTCCGGATAGGGGCTTGATGACATGTCGCAACAACGCTTTGGTTCGCACTCGTGGTGTGGCCCGGCAAGATGCACCCTGGGCCTGCCAATCTTCTTGCCCTGGCTGGCGTGTGCTCCGCCCGCATCGGCCGGCGAAGCTCGAAAACCGAACATCGTCTGGATCTGGGCGGATAACCTCGCCTACGGCGATCTCGGCGTCTACGGCAACCGGCAGATCAAGACGCCCGTGATCGACCGTCTGGCCGAACGCGGCGTTCGGCTGACGCAGTACTACATCGCCCATACGGTGTGCAGCCCTTCGCGGGCCGCGCTGCTGACGGGGCGTCAGCCGTTTCGCGTGGGGATCGTCGACGTGCTCCGACCCGACGGACCCAGCGGTCTGCCGGCCGACGAGATCACGCTGGCCGAGGCCCTGCGAGCACAGGGATACGCCACCGCCGCCGTCGGCAAGTGGCACCTCGGCGATCGGCGGGAGTTCCTGCCGCTCCAGCACGGCTTCGACAGCTACCTTGGTCTGCCGTACAGCATGGACATGCTGCCCACGCTGCTGTACCGCGACAACGACATCGTCGACGAGCTCGCCGGCGATAAGGTTCAGGACGTCACCGAACGTCTGACCGAGTATGCCATCAACTTCGTCGCCGCTAACAAGGCCCGGCCCTTCTTCCTGTACTTCTCGCACACGATCCCGCATCCGCCGCTGAACCTGCCGGCCGAATGCCGCACGCCCGGCCGGTCCATCTATGCCGATGCGATCGAGTACCTCGACCGACACGTGGGTCGGCTGCTCGACGCACTGGCGCACCACGGCCTGACGGATAAGACGCTCGTCGTCTTCACGAGCGACAACGGTCCGATGGGCAAATACGGCGACACCGGCGGCCTGCGAGGGCGCATACGCGACAGCTACGAAGGCGGTCTCCGCGTCCCGTTCGTCGCAAGTTGGCCGGGTAAGCTGCCGGCCGGCAAGGTCATCGACACGCCCGCCATCGCCTACGACGCCTTCCCGACGCTGGTTCGCCTGGCCGGCGGCGAGGTCCCCAAGGACCGTGTCTATGACGGGCAGGACATCTGGCCCGTCCTGTGCGGCAAGGGCGGCTTCAAGCGCCTCAAGCCGTTCGTCTGGGTCTACCTCGACAACGTCACCGCCCTCCGCTACGCCCGATGGAAGTTCCACGTCGCCAGGCGAGACAAACCGCTGCCGTCACCCGAGCTCTACGACCTGAACGCCGACCCGCAAGAGGCCCACCCCGTCAACGATCAGCACCCCAAAATCGTCAAGCAGCTTCAGAAGATGGCGCGCGAGTTCCAGGCCGACGTCCCCAAGGTATGGAGCCTGCAATATCCCGTGCGCGATCCGGTCAAACAAAAAGGCGGCGTGAGGCGGAAGTAGTCCAGCGGCGTCCTGAGGCACAGTCGAACGATATGATGGTGCACCGTCGGATGCGACGGATCGGAGCCCGGGGCGCAACAGCTTTCCTTCACGAAGCAAGTCGCAGGGCGCCTCTTGAAGCCGCAGCCGTATGACTTGCGTTCGCCCTGGGCCGTGAAGTGACCGACGACAGCTGGGCCTTGCCGGTCTGGGGTGTCTAACGGCGCTCTAGGACCACCACGGAACTCGTACGCCGCATCTCGTCCAGTCCTGCCGATCCCACGCGAATCTGCTTGGGGACGTAACTCGGGTGGGTGAAGCGGAACCTGTAGCCGGCAAGGCTTTCAGCCAACTCGCCGAACCCCCACTTACCCGTGGCGCCGGTCGTACACTTCGGGCCGGTGATCCAGTTACCAGGCTCCGATGCAGTCCCTTGGCGGTGGTCGGCCCTCACGGTAACGCCTTCGATGGCCTTGCCCTGCTCGTCCTTGACGTACCCGGTGTACCGAGGGCCCTTTCGGCCCGCTCGGCGCTTCAGGACCACCACGTGCGTTCCGGCGCGCATCTTGTCGAACTCCGATTCGGGGGCTTGGTGACCGACATAAGCGCCGTGATCGAAGTAGACCAGGAGGTAGGCCGGCCTGGCGGGGAGGTCTTTGCTGCTCCATTTGCCGTTGCTGTCGGTCCTGACGGTCCTGCCTCCTATAAGCGCTCCGGGCTTCTCTGGGGTCCCCTCTTTATAGTCCGTTCTGACGATGACGCCCTTGATGCCCCTGCCCTCTTCGTCCGTGACACATCCGGAATACTCGGCCGCCTTCACCAGCGAGAAACGGAGCCGGCCCCGCGCGAGTTGTTTCTGGAAGGCCACCCACCGTTGCAGCGTATAACTGTCGGCGCCTCCGAGGATGGCGTAGTGGGGAAGGCAATAACCCCACTGCTCTGGGGTCAGTTGAAAGCCCTTGGACTTGAACCAGTCTGATTTCGTGTCTTTATTCTGGATCTGGCCGGCGCTCTTGCGTCCGTCCGGTCCCGTGACAGTGCAGGATCTATACAAGAAGTCGCGAGGCACCACCAACGTGGCATGGCCATTGGCGTCCGTCTTCCAGGAGTACTTGCGCCGACTGGCCCCCTCGACCAGCAGAGTGGCGTTGGGTATGGGCCGGCCCGTCTCGAAGTCGACGACCTCCACGAGAATGGTGTCGGTCTCGGTCGGTGCCTTGACCGGCGCACGGGATCTCTCTGGTGCTGGGCGTTCGACGCCACCAGCTTGACCGTCCGATGCGATATTCGCCGTCGGCGTTTCCGTTTGGGTGGCCGATTCAGCCTGGCTCGCGGCGCGGACGACGCGGAATCCGTGGTAGGGCATCGTCACGTTCGGCGAGGCGAATCCTCGATACGTCGACTGCTTCGATGCGTGCCCGTCCGGGTTCTGATAGCCGGTGCTCCGGTAGACCTTCCAACCCCCGGCGGCCGGGCCCTGCGGATTCGTGCCCCCGTAGGGCGGCGGTACGGCGAACCAGTCACGGCACCATTCCCTGACGCTGCCCATCAGGTCACAGACGCCCTCGGGCGTGCGGTCCCTCGGCTCAGAGCCGACTACAGGAAGCGTCCTCTGAACGCTTCGCACCCAATGACCGGGGATGTTTGCCAGGCCGGTGGGAATCTCCGTGCCGCCGGCCGGATAGCGCCGGCC
>Ga0180431_10008959_pt1 | contig 11401 bp, 7 predicted proteins | sample SS_ome_11_FD_132459 | JGI IMG/M metagenome (GOLD analysis project Ga0180431, IMG submission 132459) | Hypersaline lake sediment archaeal communities from the Salton Sea, California, USA - SS_1_MS_1 metaG | ecosystem: Environmental > Aquatic > Non-marine Saline and Alkaline > Hypersaline >...
GTGTGTTCGCTCAAACTGATCCTTGACAAAATCGAAAGCTAGACAAGTATATGTATTTTGTTCTTGTTTTTGATCTGCAAGACATTTTCCCAAGGATCAGTTTGAGCGAACACACCTCTAGTGGCATGGTCTTAAAATTCCTGTTATACAAGGAAATTTTATTAGAGGTGAGGGCACATAAATGTGCACCTCACCAATTCACCTTAGGTGAGTGGGAGGCGTAAGCCGACTACTAGTGGTCTGGTCCAAAACATCCTCAATATAAGACCATTTTACTCAAGTTAAAATTTTTAAAGTGCATATCCAATTGGCCAGACCTCTACGGATCCAAGGTTCGAGCTTCGCTCTTACCAGGCCTCTAGTCTAATTTGAAAGAAATCTACGCAGACATTGCCATCTTGATGGGCCCGGAATGGACGTAGTCGACTAGACGAATGTCTTCGGATCGAAGGTCGTCAATCGAGTCACGCTTGGCAATTTCAACCTTGGGAAAGGGATGGAGAGGACGATCGAGCTGGCCCTTGAGAGCATCTATGTGGTCGGCATAAATGTGGGCATCCCCAATGAAATGAATAAACTCGTAGGCAGGGAGGCCGACAAGAGATGCAATCATGTGGGTCAAGAGGGAGTAGGAGGCAATGTTGAATGGGACACCAAGGCCCCAATCGGCCGAACGCTGATACATCATGCATGACAAGCCCTTGGCACCCACATGGAATTGCATAAACATGTGGCACGGGGGAAGGGCCATGGAGGGCAGGTCATCCACCTTCCATGCATTCACAACCATGCGGCGTGAGTAGGGGTCCGTCTTGAGGGTGTCAATGACTCCCTGGATCTGGTCGACACCCTTTCCCGTGTAATCAATTCGGCGACCGTCCGAATCAAAGACGCCTTCATAGGGGTGGCCCCAGTGGCGCCATTGATAGCCATAGACGGGCCCCAAGTCCCCCTCCACGTTTCCCGTCAACCCCCTTCCATCCAAAAATTCACGCGTCGCATTCGCATCCCAAATGTGGACACCCTTTGCAGCAAGGTCAGGGGCATAGGTCGATCCGCCCAAAAGCCACAACAATTCCTCCTTGACGCCTTTCCAAAAAACGCGTTTCGAGGTGAGGAGTGGCAAGGTGCCTCCTTCTAGTGACCATCGCATGGACATCCCAGCTTTGGAAATCACCTTGCCATTGCGACCCACCCTTTCATCACCATTTCCCAGAATGTCGCGAATGCCGTCAAGGTACTGAAGCTCTTGATGAGAAGATGCCATCCGAAGACCAATTTAGATGTAAAAATAAAATGACTTCCTGTGAAATTCCCGCCAATGAAAAATTGGTGAAAGAGGTCAAAGATATTTTGGCAAAGTAGGGCTTGACGGCAGGCGGTGTCCTGAAGGTCTTGAAGAGGGGGTAAAAGTGCAAGTCGTCAGATCTAAACAAGGGAATTTTTTTATTCCGGGGTCCACAAGCACCACTTTAAGCAAGACGGGGACTACAAGTGGCATCTTGTAAAGTCTGGGGGCTATGGAGATGTTAAAAAAGGGGGGGGGGTCGAGAAGACACATGTAGGGCTCTGACCCCTCACCTTCCTATGGTCTCCAGCCAATTTTACAATAAATGACAGAAATTTTTTTAGGTGACTTTTCATGTTTCTGGAGCTCTAGTTTTCGTGCCCATGACTCGTCTTTCCTTGGACGATAAAAATGTAGAGTAGAGTTTGTGTGCGCGAGACGATTGAAAGGTTCCGTCGTCTTCAGACCATACGATTTGAAGACCTCGACGGAAATGAATGGGTAGAGACGCAAAGGCGTGGCAACAGTGGCGACATGACTTGGAGCAACCAATGCTCTTGTCTTGGCGTAAACGAAAAAGAAAAATCGACTTGTGGCGGAGTGCCATCAGAGTCCTCTTGACACCCACACGTCGAATCGAGCCCTGTAAAATTTTAATGGCCCCAACTTCGGCATGGCAGTGAAGTGTGGAGGGAATGGTGTAGGTGTGCTTTCCAAGAGAAAAGTGTGCATAGACAATCAGCCGTTGCTTGGTTTGGGCTGGCGTGGTGGTAATGAGCTTGGTGAGGGAAGGCCACTTTCATGGGAGAGAGCGAGAGAGAATCAATTTGAGTGATAGATTTTATTTCTTCATCAAAAGCATATCGCACTGGCTGTTCGTCTTTCCCCCCCCCCCCAACAATACTGGCCGTTGGTTTTTCCCCCAACAATGGAATCAAAAGATGCCTTTAAGGAGATTCTGCAAAAGGCATGATAGTTTTGTCGTAGAATCCCCACTTTGCACATCACAAACCGACCATCATGGGCTGCGCATCGTCAAGTCCTTCAAACAAAGCGAACCTTCCGCCTCCTTACCAAGAGCCTCACCCCCGAAGTGTCCCGCAAGCCCCTGTCATGGCCCAAGTCATGCCCGTCGCACCCGTTACCCACATCCAAGCTCCTCCGCCCGCTGCTGATCCGCGCCTTGTGGCAAGACCCAATTGCCTTGGTGAAGAAGTCTACAATGCCCTTGCATGGCCTCTGTTGGCTCTTGAAGGTGTCATCTTTCACCCACGTGGCTTGGCCATTGGGGTGCCCGCTCCACGTTTTGGCTCATGCATCTACATGGTCATTGAGGTGGAAAAGGATGGACGCCGGTATGATTTCAAGGTTTACCAAGTGGCGAGGGAGGGGGAGGCCTCGATGTGGCTTGACGCCATGTCTCACGCATCTGCTGGGGTTGGTCGACGTGGCATGTCTTCCACCAAGCCAGTCAAGGTTGAATTCCGAAACCATTCCCAGTTCAACCCTGCCAAGGGAGAAGAGGGACGCCCCGCAAGGGTCCTGGGAGGCCAACTCTTGGTCCGAAGGGAAATCAAGATCAATGACGTCAAGTTGCCTTTTCTTCCGGACGACATTAACTTTTTTGTCTACCCGGCAACTTGGGACCGCCGATCGAGGATTTCCGTGGAATCGATTGTCTCTGCCCATGGGTGGAAGGGGATGATGTCGTGGGACATGTGTCGACGTGGAGGCGTGGATTCCAAGGGCCACCGGTCAGGTCCCCTCCACGATGTGTGGGTCAATGACAGGACCAAGGAAATTTACATGCCGATGGATGGCCAAGAGGCCTACCTTGTTGTGGACTTTGACGATGAAAATGTGGACATGAAGGTTGAAGTTCCGGCACGAACAGACGCCTCTGCCATTCCACCCTTTGGTTTTCAATGGGACCTCCCCAAGTCTGGGTGTAAGATCAAGGGCATCGTCTTTGAGTATCCAAAGGAGGTGACACTCCGCCACTTGACCTCCACGGACGGTGCCGCATCTCTGGGAGGCTCACGGACCCTCCACATCAAGACGACCATCCAGCTTGATGATGTGCCCTTTGGCACGCGCTTCAAGGAAATGACGGTGGATCCGGTGCGTCTCGACCTGAACGGAGGTCGTGGTGGATCGGCTGCCGATGCCTTTCCCCACCTATTGGACGTGGTGCGCCAGGTGATGGCCCAGGAATCCCGGCCCCTCGTGCCACCGGATCCAGTCACCCACCTCCCCATTTGGACGGATGCTCAAAGCGATTCTTCTGACGAATCGAAGGACAGAGAAGACTATGTCAAGACCTCTCATCCACCACCGCCGGCCGCGAATGCTCCGTCAATGGCGGGCGATCCATCCACTCCCCCTCCTCCCTACTCTGATCCACCCTCCTACTCTGACCCAACCCAGCCGATGTTTGTAGTTTGAGTCGCTAGTGGTCTGGTCCAAAACATCTTGAAAATAAGACCATTTTACTCAAGTTAAAATTTTTCAAGTGAATATTCAATTGGCCAGACCTCTAGGTAAAAATTAAATAAAAAGTCTATAAGAGCAAAGCTCGAACTTTGGATTCATAGGATCCTGAGGCCGATTGAATATGTACTTTAAAGACCTGGTCAAATGAAATTTCCCTTCTGGTTTCAGTTTTGGGAACCAAAACCATAGAGATGGAATCTCTTCTGTAAGGAATGTCGGGGTTTAGCTGATGAAGATTAGGACTCGACCATTTGTCCCCATTCTCCATAACTAATAGCACCTTGGTGATACAAGGCTCCCTTGACCCCAACAAGTTCCTTGGACCATTTAGCATCCTCGACTTGAAATTCCCACATTCATTCGCCAAAGATTTTGGACACTGGTTCGCCAAGGGACGACGGATCGACGATTCCTTCCAAGACGTTTGGCAGATGGCTGTCTGGCCTTGAGGCACCTGGAGCACAATCAAGGGTTAGAAAAACTTTCATCTTGGGGAAAAATGTGTGATGGGGAGATTGGAAGGCCAATTATTTTTATTTCCGCCGGCGACGTTTTCCAATTACCAAGGATGCCTCACTTTGGGGTTTCCATTTGGAGGAGCGAAAAGATGAGTAGGTCCTTGGCGGGTCAGAGGCAGGCAATTCACGGGGCTCCTGAGGCGAAGGCGCCACATCACCTTTCCGCCGCCGAGGCTTGATCATGAGGCCACCTTCCTCCTTGGTCACCCTTGGTTCTTGGCTTTTGGTGGACCCTTCCGTCTTTTTATGGCGTTTCCCGACGACTAGGTCATTTGATGGTTTGGTGGAAGACGAATTGGATGGTTTGGCAGATTCTTGTTTCGCCCGTTTCCGTCGACTACCCACGACCAGATCAGGATCTTTCCTCTTGGTTGTGGTCGACTTGGTCGATTTGGCAGATTTCCCCCCACTTTTCAATGCCTTTCTCGACTTGATCCCCGCAAAGGGTGCGTCGTCCACCTCCATCGACGCGGTTTCCACAACGGGGTTCCACCGCCCCACATGGGCCTCAAACATGTTTCGAGCTTCGTATTGAAGATCTGAAATCTCTTCCCTGATATAGGAATCTTGGTTTGGATGCAAAAACACAAGGTACATCCCCGAGACGGTCATCCCATACTCGGATTCCAAAATAAATTTGTAAACATTCAACTGTAGGGAATAATGCCAAAAGTTAGAGTCGGGGAGGTGAGACACGGGGCCCTTTCCATTGTCCCACCGGTTGGTCTTTTCAATCTTCTTGGAGCGCTTCCAATCGTAGAGCTCCAGAGTGTCCGTGGCGGTGTTGTAGTAGGCCATGTCAATCTGGCCCGCGAGGTTGTACTTGTCGGTAAAGACGGACCATTCGGTGCGGTAGGGGACGAGGGGAGATCCTTCCACAATTTCCTTGTGAAACTCCATAAAGAGGGCTTCCTCCTTGGACCCGTGAAAATGGGCAGCTTCTTCAGGGTGATCCTCCAACTCGCCATTGTAAAAAAGCTCAATGGCAAGATGCATCTTGGTCCCTAAGGCCGACGCCTTGTCCGCAATGTCCTTCCATTCCTTCTTTACATCTGCGACCGACCGCCCAAAGTAGCGTTCTTTTTTCGGGTTGGAAATGAGGCGAGGAATGATTGCATCGGCGTCAAACTCATTGAAAAATTTGTGGATAAAGCCCGTCACGGAAATAGGAAGGGCCTTCTTGTCGAGGTAGTAGATGTGGGGGCCCTCGTCAAAACGGATACGTTTGTCCCTCGGGTGAGCATTGCGCTTTTCCAAGGTGGTGGCCATCGTTTTAGAAATGAAAAGTGAGAAGAAGAATGAATTGGGAACGACGAATTTTATTGGGGGGTAAAACTTCCATTACGAATCACCACTCCTTCGCTCGTCGGACAGAGGGTCACGATGGAGGATGCCAGGGAGGGATTAGACTGGGTTGATTGATGGGGTGTGGATGGATGAGACAGAGTCGGATGATGAGACAGAGTCGGATGATGAGACAGAGTCAGATGATGGGAGGATGCCAAGGTCTTGGGGTCATGGGGTTGACATTGCCATGCCGTCTGGGAGGTGGAGGCCTGAGCGGGTTGCATTTTGTTTCTAATAGTATAAATGGATAAACCAGTAAAAATCTTGAAAGATAGGATTGCCTCTGCCCTAGCTCTAACAAGGGCAGCACGAGAATCGGGTGATCCCGTGTCTCCTCCAAAAACCTTGCTGGACCACTTGCAGACAATAAGTCAAATCAACACTACCGGCCAAGGATTTCATTTTAATGCAGCTCCTTCTATCGCCACTAGCTTAGCCAAGGGGTCAACCCCATCAAAGCTTCCATTGCCCAAGGGGTCCGAGGAAGACGCAGAAATGGCCGAGGTTATCCGAAATGCCAAGGACAAAGACCTTGAGGAAATGTCTTATCGCGAGCTTAAAACCTTGAAGGGTGCCCTTGAAACCGTCCAGGCCAAAAACATTGACCGAAAAGGCAGGAACCTCTTTGAGATGGACCTTAGCCACATGGAAAATATGGTTGATGAAGCTTTGAGAAGCAAAACACGGAAATAAACATTCAACTGGTTAACACCAATCCTTTTTATTGTAAGAGATGACACCCCAAGAAAAAGAGACGTGTCTAGGGGCCAGGCGGTACTTTGGAAAAATCCATCGTCACATACCACGGCAGGCGTTTCGAGGTTGTTGCTGGGAGGGCTCGCTTGCACATGCTAACAATCATGGGTGGAAGTTCTCCTGGGAAAAAGGCACGCCGCTCATTCTCGTTCCAGTGGAGGACTTGAAAGTGGGGTGGGTCATAGGCATGAATTTGGCGGCGGTAGAGGAGGCAAAACATCGATGGCCTCCAGGTGTCGGGGTGGTCCGACGCAATGGTCTGGACCTTGCCTTCGTGGGAAATGACAATAAAACGCACGCCCAAAAGGGACTCGAGATGAATCATGTCAAACTCCGTTCCCCAATAGGTAGACTTTTGACGCATAGAGTTGTAAAGGAGCTTAAGGTGGGTGTCGTTGAGTTCTTCGTCCGTGACGTGTTCAATGCATGCCATATGGCGCAAGTCATTGGCAAGCGACATGTTCTTTTCCTTCTTGGCCATAGCATAGAGAAATCGCCAATCCTTGATGATCGACTTCATGGCAGGTGTCTGTCGGAAAATGTTAGCAACTGAGAGAGAACGTACCATGTCTGCTTCCTTCAAGTCTTCCACCGTGATTCGCGTAATGCCTGCCTTGACAAGATTGGCTTGGACCGTCGCCAAGTGGAGTGGAGGCATGTGGCGTAGAATGTCTGCGACAGAAGAAAACAAGCAGTCACCATCCCCCGGAATAGTTTTGCGCGAAAAGAAATGGAACCACTGGGTCTCTGGATCCCAAGTGGGATCAGCCATCCAGGTGACTTCGGCCTTGTCGGTAGCCTCTGGACCGCTATCACCTTCAGGGCTTGCATCGATTGCCGTCTTGGTTTCCTCCATCGACGCATCTTCGCGTGCCTTGGCTTCCGCCGCCACACGTTCCGCTGAAAAGGTTGAAGACTGGTGCAAGGATGGACGAGTGGTCATTCCCTGATGCCTTGGATGTATGGAGTGCATGGCCTTTATAGAATCGGGTGTGGATTTTAGTCTAAGATTTAAACAATTTTAAGGGTAAGTTTTCAATTTATTCAAATGTCCAAAATATCAATAAGAATACCGGAGGAGGCGTAGGCCCGTCGCCACCCAAGCTCAATGAGAAGATCTATGGTTCCATCGGGTGGTTTGAAGAGATTTGAAAAAATGTCTCCAATGTGTGCCTTGAGGGAAGGGTTGGACCAAAAGTGAATCAAGAGCCTCAAGGGCTTTTCGGAAATCAAAAGTGACCGATAGGTGGAGTCGATGGAGATGTTGAGAAAAGTCGAAACGACTGCTCGTAGTTTTCCCCTTAGGGCAGGCTGGCCGTCCAAGTTGCGTCCCTCTCCTTTGGCTGCCTGCATAAGATCGATGGCTGCTTCAACTAGATCATTTGACACCAAGGGTGAAAACCATTCTGGCGAGGCTCCAGAAATCCACGCATAAATTTCCCATACAATGTCTGAGGAGATGTTGTCGGTTAAAAGGTCGACCCATTCAGCCGGGACCTTTCCTCCATAACGTTCATCGTGGCCGAGGAGAAGGGTGCCAACAATGCACGCTAGGGCGCCACGATTGGTCGAGGTGTGGGACGTCAAGTCGGTGACGGGCGCTTGAAACAAAGAAGCTTCGCGAAAGACGATACACGGATCCTCATCTGCCTCGAAAAATTTACTCAAAAAGTGATAGAGGTAGTTACCCAACAAACCGTCCACCTCAAGGGGATGGCGCCTCAGAAGTTTTTGGATGTAGTCCAAGACTACCTTGAGGGTTTCTTCTCTTGTGAGGATAGAACCGGCTTGGCCATCGAAGCAATATTCCAAGATGTCACGCAAGACATCTTCGCTTGAAAAACATGGATGAAGATTGCGCGATGAGGTCGAAGTCCATCCCCTTAAGAGGTTCAAGACCTTGATTCCCGTGACTGATGCCAGGCCCCTTTCCTCGTCACACACCAACTTGACAAGTCGAACGTCATAGGCCTCAAAGGTGGTCACAATGGAAGCAAAGCTGCGTGGATTGCTTGTCAATAACCCCTCAATAAAGGTCACTGCCCCATCAATCACTTCATCGTTTTGATTTGGATCCATGAGCTCAAAAATGCCACGCATCCCAATCGACGACACGGAGAGTGGGGTTGCCGCCGCGAGAAAGTCAGTCTTTTCTACAGAGTGGCCACTGTACAAGACACGGACCTCCTCTTGCCAAGTGAAGGGGTAGTGATGCGTGAGGTTCTCATGGCGTGCCGGAGGTGTGGATCTGTCAATTTCTACGCGCAAGTCGGCAAGTTCCACGAGGCCAAGCAGTGCGTCCGGATCCGTGTTTTCATCCTCTTCGTCCTCCACACTCGTTTCAGAAACAAAACTAGCTGTCTCTTCTTCAGGATCAAGTGGAGCAAATGGAATAAAGTCGTCTGCCATAGATGCTCCGACTTTTGCTCAAGGCGCAAGACTTTTCAGCCTCGCGTCTCAACCCAATAAATGTACAACCCTTTGGCCACTCTCCCACCCCGCCCGTTCCAGATCGCAGATTTTCTTGAATTTTCAAGAGAATTTGGCAAGATTCACAAAATGTGCTCATTGCATGAATCCACAAATATTGCTCACATGACAAATGGCCCTTTCCTTGCGTGATGGGAACGGAAATACTCAAGAGTTACAGGCATTTGCGGCACGTGCTCAAAAACGTGCAGAAGCGTCGTCACATAACGGGGTGACGGATCTGTACGATTCCTTGACAAAGGAAGAGTTGCTCGAAAAGGTGGATTTGTGGCACGGGCGGTGGACCAACCTCCCGGAAGATCCAGCTGAACAACATAAAGCTCTGGTTGAAAAGTTCTATCTCCACTCTCCCATCACGATTCAAGAAGTGGAGAAGAATTTTAGGCTTGTATTGTCTCACGTTCTCTCTCTTTACACCAATTGTTTACGCCGTGACTTGACAGGCAATAAAACCGAAGAAACCATTGCGACAACCAAGAAACTCATCACGGTGAAACGCGCCATTTCTCTTGGATCCCACAACCTGAAATCCTCGGCGGCTTTGAAAGACTCGGCCTTGGACACCTTTAGTGGCACGGGTGAGTCTTTTCTCGGGTTTTCTTTTGAGAGAATGACGGAGCAAGAGTTGACTCCCTTCCAGCACCTTATCCAACACTTGTTGTTTCAGGCCTCCCTCTGCAACTACCGAAAACTTGGTGACTCGATTTACACAGAGACCCACACGGAAAATGGTGTGGGAACCCATTTTTGGAAGGAGGAAATGACCATCAAGCAATTTGTCTTGACCAAGACCAACAAGGACATTCATTGGGAGGAGTGGAAGTTGAGGACGGGATCGGGCCATCAAGACATGTTGAATGGGTTGGCAGAGTACCTCAAGGTGGGTGACGACGCGGAGCTTCCCGAGTTGGAGCGAGACCGTTTCTGGTCGTCTTGGCACAATGGGATGTACCACATTGAAACCAATGTGTTTTATCCCTATGGTGACAGGCGTATCCCCTCGGACGTCGTGTCCCACAAGTACTTTGACCAACCCTTTGACGATGAAACCATTTCAGAAATCATTGACAGGGGGGAGACGCCCATGGCCCTCCCGACGCCTGCCTTTGACCGCCTCCTCAAAACCCAAAACCTCACCGAGACGGCACCCTATGAAGACAAGGACGGTAACCATTGGTGGAAGCATGCGGGCCAGTCGTCCTACCTCATTGGAAAAATGATTCGAAAACCACGCAAGGGTGGCGGCATCGACGAGGGCTGGGTCTTCAAAATGGAGAATGGGGACCCCTCGGAGCGCGTCATCTACACCACACCGGAAGAAGCAGAGAGGGACGGATGGGTGCGTCTCACCAACTCGAACCCCTTGCGCATCCTCCTGGCCATGATGGGCCGCATGATGTACCCCCTCTACAAGGACAAGGATTGTAAAGACCATTATGACAATTGGCAAAAGATTATTTATATTTTGGGGCCTGCCGGTAATGGGAAATCCACAGTGGGAAACATTATTCGGTCGTGGTACAATCCACGAGATGTAGGCATCTTGGCCTCTAATTGTGAAGAAATGTGGGCCTTGTCAGGAATCTACGCCAAGCTAGTGTGGATGTGCTACGAGGTACGATCCAATTTCCGTCTTGACACGGCGTCCTTCCAGTCCATGGTGTCGGGCGAGTCGACGGCGGTCAACAAGAAGCACTGTGACCCCTTTGACTTGATCTGGAACTCGCCGGGTGCCCTCTTTGGGAATGAGATGCCTGCACGGTGGCACGACGGCGGCGGCTCTCTGATTCGACGTATTCTCCTCTTTATGTTTTCGCAGGTGCCATCCAAGATGGACCCCAACCTCTTCAAGAACATTGAAGCAGAAATGTCAGTCCTTATGTACAAATGTAATGCAATGTACAGATTGTTGGTACGGCGGTGTGAGGCAAAGAATCAAACATTGGATGACCGTCTTGGGCCCTATTTTCGTAACACACGAAACCACTTGATGAATGGTGTCCACACCCTCTTCCGCTACCTCAATGACTCGGATGCCCTCGAGTTTGCATCCACAGCCTATTGTCGCTTGACGGACATCCAGGACGGTTACATCAAGTATTGTAGCCAAACGGGCATCACCCGCAAGGCATGGAATGAGGAGTTGTATGATAAGCCCTTCCGTCAAAAGTCCCTCACCCTCATCAAGGACAAATTGGAGTGGCCCATTGGATCTGGAAAAATGGTCTTGTCAACCTACGTGTTGGGTGTTACCATTCACAATGCCTCTTCCTCGAATGACTCTGAAATGTCAGAGTTGATCATGTCGTCCAAGCGGATGAAGCTTGGAGGTAAAGAACCTGAAGAATTTGACTAAACTTTCGGAATAAACACAAGGATTTGGTATTTATGGCCCAACACAATATGAAATGTCGTCTTTTCAAAAGGTACATGAATAAAATTCCCTGTCATTCCTTATAAAATTTGTGTTGGGCCCTAGGTCTCGTCCGACATTTCAGTAGTGGTCAAA
>Ga0180431_10008961_pt1 | contig 11400 bp, 11 predicted proteins | sample SS_ome_11_FD_132459 | JGI IMG/M metagenome (GOLD analysis project Ga0180431, IMG submission 132459) | Hypersaline lake sediment archaeal communities from the Salton Sea, California, USA - SS_1_MS_1 metaG | ecosystem: Environmental > Aquatic > Non-marine Saline and Alkaline > Hypersaline >...
GGCAAACTTTGACATTGTCATCCCCCCTCGGGTTGTTGACGGACGCTGCAAGTATACTTCATTGTTCAACAACACTCAAGAGGGAGACTATCCCTTGTTGTTAGATCGCAGAAATTGGATGTAGGCGGCTGTCGTGTCCACCAGATTGTGCATAGCTTTCTCGCTGCGAGCCGGGTCGTGGTCTGTGATCGCGGCACACACCTCAGCGTGTCGTAGCCAGCCCTTTGGGGTGTGAGGTACGACCCGGATGAAATTCTCGAGCGTTTCGGACAGGGTGCCACCAAGATATTGGAGGATTTCGCTCTTGCTCATCTCGGCGATTAAGTGGTGGAAGGCGACGTCTAGCTCTTCAAATCTGAGATCATCGCCGGTGTCCACGGCCTCCTTCATCCCATCAATCAGGATAGCCAGTTGAGCGACTTCATCTTTGGTCGCTCGCTTGGCTGCCAGGTAGGCGAGGCCGCTCTCAATAGCGCGACGGGCGTCCAGGAAGTCTTCTATCATGTCCCGATCCAGGACGAACGCCAGGTTGAGGCAGCGCTCGACAATCTGGCTTGGGTTGCGGCAGACGAAGGTGCCCTGGCCGTGTCGGAGCTCGAGCACGCCCATCCCTTGCAGGGTTTGCAGCGCCTCTCGGAGGGAAGACATGCTCACATCCAGTTCCTGGGCGAGTTGACGCTGCGGTGGCAGGCGGTCGCCAGCTTTCCACGTGCCGTCGTCGATCATTTGGATGATGCGTTGCACGACGGCTTCTGGAATCGAGTGGGTCCGAATAGGTTCCAAACGGCAACCTCCTTCGGGCTCTATACCTGAGCCTCCGGCGCGGATAGTAGCTGAGGATGACGTGAGGCCAGGTGTAGTGCTATGATGTGCAAGTGTTCTGGTGTTCATAACACTTACCATTAGCATTATACTCAACTTCCGTTCAGTTGTCAACCTCTTATTGAAAGCCAGGTGGCGATCCCTTGACATGCCTGCAGAAGTGTGGTACGATTGTCCGTGAGCGCTCACGGAACATACTCGCGAAACGAGGATTGGGGAAGAGGGATGGGTTGCAAGAGGGTGACCATTGAGGACGTGGCCCGGGCCGCTGGCGTCTCCCGCCAGACGGTCTCCCGGGCCATCAATGACCAGGGCGAGATCAGCCCGCAGACCCGGTCACGGGTGCTGCGCATCGTCGAGGAATTGGGCTATCGTCCCAGCGGCATCGCCCGGGGATTGGCGACCCACCGCACCCGTACCCTGGGCTTGGTGGTTCCCGACGTCGCCAATCCTTTCTTCTCCGACGTGGCCCGGGGCGCCGAACAAGTGGCCTACGCGGAGGGCTACAACGTCTTCCTGTGCAACACCGAGGAGGACCCGCAGCGCGAGCTGGCCGTGTTGCGGTCGCTGGAAGGGCAGCGCGTCGACGGCGTCGTGCTGTGCAGTTCGCGGCTCGACGATCTCGAATTACGGTCCGTGGTGGCTCGCCATTCCGTGGTCGTGCTGGTCAACCGCAGGCTGGAATCGGAGGGCGAACCGGATAGGATCGGAGTCGTGGTGCTGGACGACGTGGCTGGAGGGCGCATGGCCGTGCAGCACCTTCTGGACGGCGGCCACCGGGCGGTGGGTTTCCTGGCAGGCCCGCCTGCCTCGCGCAGTGGTCGCTGGCGGATCGAGGGATACCGCGCCGCTCTGACTGACGCTGGCGTGCCCGGTAGCCCTGCGTGGATGGTTCACTGTCCCGCCGACGTGGATGGCGGTCACCAGGCCGCCGGGGATCTGTTGGCCCTTCATCCTGAGCTGACTGCCCTCTGTTGCTACAACGACCTGGTGGCCGTGGGGGCGCTACAGGCCTGTGCTGATCTGGGCCGCCGGGTGCCCGATGACGTGGCCGTCGTCGGCTTTGATGATATCTTGCTGGCCGCTTTGGTCACGCCACCGCTGACCACCTGTCGTGTGCCGCGCTACGAGCTGGGTGCGCAGGCCATGCGGTTGCTGCTGGCCCAGATAGATGACTGTTCCGACAGGGCGGACAAAATACGTCCGGCGGACAAACTACGTCCGTGCGCCGAAGTGGTGCTGCGACCGGAACTGGTCGTCCGTGCCAGCGCCCCTTGAAATATGGTGGACGCGCTGCTTCAGCGGGGTTTTAACGAGGCCCGGCTGGTGCCGGACGTCCAGCCAGAAGGGAATACTATTCATGATGATTGGAGTCAACTCATGACGCATACGGAACGGCAGGCGCACACAAAATGGCACCTGCCCGCAGACCGGTATTTTGACCCCAACCCCGCGCAGCGACGTGTTGCCCGGGAACTGTACGAATCGGTGACCGGCCTGCCCCTCATCTGCCCGCACGGCCACGTCGACCCGCGCCTCTTCACCGACGAGAACGCCACCTTCGGCACACCGGCAGACCTGCTGATCATCCCCGATCACTACGTATTCCGTATGCTCTATTCCCAGTCCATCCCATTGGCGTCTATGGGGATTCCTCCCACCGACGGTGGCCCCGTGGAGCAGGATCATCGCAAGATCTGGCAGATTTTCGCCCAGAACTTCCATCTCTTTCGTGGTACTCCCAGTGGCATCTGGCTGACCCACGAACTGCACGAGGTGCTCGGCGTCGAGGAGAAGCTGACGGGGGACACGGCCCAGGCGATCTACGACCAGATTGCGGACAAGCTCGCCTGGCCTGAATTCCGCCCCCGGGCGCTGTTCGAGCGGTTCAACATCGAAGTGCTCTGCACCACCGACGCCGCCACCGATACGCTGGCACACCATCAGGCGATCGCTGATTCTGGCTGGGGAGGGAGCATCCGGCCCACGTTTCGCCCCGATGCAGTCGTCAACCTGCTGACTTCCGGCTGGCGCGAAAACATCGACGCCCTGAGCGAGGTCAGTGGCATCACCGTCCATTCCTATCAGACCTTCATCCAGGCCCTGGAGGAGCGGCGTACGTTTTTCAGGCGCATGGGGGCCAGGGCCGCCGATCACGGTGCCCAGTCTGCGTATACGGCGGAACTATCCCCCGGTGAGGCTGACGCGATCTTCCAACGCGCCCTGCATGGTCAGGCCACACCCGAGGACGCCCATCGCTTCACCGCTCACATGATTGTGGAGAGCGCGCGTATGAGCATCGAGGATGGCCTGGTGATGCAGTTTCACGCCGGGTCGGTTCGCAACTACAATCAACCTGTCTTCGACCGTTTTGGCCCTGACAAGGGATGCGATATACCGGAGCACAGTGAGTTCACGCACAACCTGAGACCGTTGCTGAACAAGTACGGTAACGACGATCGCTTGACGTTGATCGTCTTCACGCTGGACGAATCGACCTACTCCCGCGAGTTGGCTCCCCTGGCCGGCCACTATCCGGCGATGCGGCTCGGGCCGCCGTGGTGGTTCCACGACAGCCTGAACGGGCTGCAGCGCTATTTCCAGAGCGTGATGGAGACGGCGGGGCTCCAGAACACGGTGGGGTTCAACGACGACACGCGCGCCTTCCCCTCGATCCCGGCCCGCCACGACGTGTGGCGTCGCGCCAGCGCCAACTGGATCGCCGGCCTGGTCGTGCGCGCCATCGTGGACGAGGACGACGCTCGCGAGATGATCCTCGACATGGCCTACCGGCTGGCCAGGCGGGCTTATAAGTTCGATGAAGCGTGACCCATCATAGTCTGGAGGGTGACATGGAGGCGGACAAAGCGCCATCAGAATGGCGACGTCCGGCGGACAAACTACGTCCGAACGCACAGAACCTGGAGCAGGTGACCGGCTTGATGGTTTATCCGACGGATGCAGTTTATCCGCGTTCTGTGGTTGAGTTGGACGGTACGACCTACTTCCTGGCTCGCAGTGGGGAGGCAGGGCGGACGCGCCATCAGAATGGCGAGCGCCATCAGAATGGCGACGTCCGGCAGCGAGTTCTGGGGTGCTGGGCGACGGAATGGGGTTTGACGGCACGCACCACGACGCGAGCGGTGCGCTGCTCTGTCCCCTCTCGCCTGCCAACGCCGCCACGCTGCGCACGCGACTGGACTGGCTGCGCCCGGTGCCGCTGGGCCTGCAGACCTCGGTCGGTTTCGGCGACCGGCTGGGGCTCGCGACCCCGGGACACGTGCGGGTGCTGCGGCAGTTCGCCGAAGCCGCGAGCGGCGTGGCCCCGATCTTCGCTCAGCAGTCGGTGCGGGAGAACGCCCGCACCCATCGCACGCCGCAGCAGGTTCTCGACGATGCCACCTGGGGTGCTTTCCAGGAGGGCTGGCGCGATCCGCTCGGCGCGGACGCCGACCATCTCAAGACGCCTGCCGACGTGGACGCCTTCATCGACGCCGGGTACGCCTTTTACACCATCGATCCCGGCGACCACGTGGACAATGCGGCGCACACCGCCTCGCCCGCCGAGCTGGAAGCGAGGGTGCAGGCCCTGCCCTGGGATGCGCTGGAGGACACGGCCCCGGACGTGGGGCGGCGCTACCTGGGCTGTTCGTTCGACCTGGAGGGCACGCCCTCACCTTCGATCAGGAGACACTGTGGCGGGCAGCCGCCAAGTACGGAGGCGCCATTGCTCACACGGTGCGGATGTACCGCTACCTGGTCGATCGGCTGGGGGATCCGGCCGCCGTGACCGGCTCGGGAGGGCGTTTCGAGTTGGAGGTCTCGGTGGACGAGACGGAGACCCCTACCTCGCCGGCCGAGCATTTCTTCGTCGCCAGCGAATTGCGCCGGCTGGGTGTGCGCTGGGTCAGCCTGGCCCCGCGCTTCGTGGGCCGCTTTGAGAAGGGAGTGGATTACATTGGCGATCTGGACGTGTTCTCGGCGGAGTTCGCCCGGCACGCGGCCGTGGCCCGGGTGCTGGGACCGTACAAGCTGAGCCTGCATTCCGGTTCCGACAAGTTCAGCATCTACCCCATCGCCGTCCGGCTGGCGCAGGGGCTGGTGCACCTGAAGACCGCCGGGACCAGTTACCTGGAGGCGCTGCGGACTGTGGCCCAGGTGGATTCGGGCCTGTTTCGGGAGATTCTGGCCTTCGCCCGAGAGCGGTACGAGACGGACCGGGCGACCTATCACGTCTCGGCGCAACTGGCCAGGGTGCCCGCGCCGGATGCCGTGAGCGACGCAGGCTTATCCGCGTTGTTGGTCCAGTTCGACGCGCGCCAGGTGTTGCACGTGACCTTTGGCTCGGCGCTGGACCGGTTCGGCGACCGGCTGCTGGAGACACTGTGGGAGCACGAAGAGGTCTATTACACATTGCTGGCGTCACACTTCGAGCGGCATCTATTGCCGTTCGTTGAATGAGGGGGGTGGTTCATGACTCAACCGATAACCAAAGCGATCGTCCCTGCCGCCGGGCTGGGCACGCGGCTGTTGCCAGCCACCAAGGCGCAGCCCAAGGAGATGCTGCCGGTGGGACGCAAGCCGGCGCTTCAGTACGTGGTGGAGGAACTGCAGGCTGCTGCCCTGCGCCAGATTCTCATCATCACCGGTCGGCGGAAGCGCGTGATTGAGGATCACTTCGATGTGGATCCCCAGCTCGTGGCGGCGTTGGAACAGGCCGGGAACGAGGCGATCCTGGCGGACCTGGCCTATCTTGAAGGAGAGTCGCGTTTCTTCTACACCCGCCAGAGTGCCCCCAAGGGACTGGGTGATGCGATCTTGTTGGGTGCCGATTTCGTCGACTCTGACGACTGCGTGGTGGCCTTGGGGGATTCCCTCATCGCTGCCCAGGAGCCGGCTGCCCTCCTGCGAGCGATGATGGCGACTCATCGCGATCTGGAGGCGGCGGCAGTCGTGGCTGTCGAGAAGGTGCCTTTGGAGGAGGCTTTCCGGTACGGGATCATCAGCATCGATGGCGCTGATCCCCCGCCCGGCGAGCCGGTGGCTGTGACGGATATTGTCGAGAAGCCACCTTTGGGCACCGCGCCGACGACGCTGGCTGTGGCCGCGCGCTACGTCTTCAGCCCGGCCATCTTCGAGGCCCTCGACCGTACGCTGCCCGACAAGCGCGGCGAGATCCAATTGACCGACGCGATCAAGTTGCTCATCCACATGGGAAAGCCGGTTTACGCCTGGCTTCTCTCTCCTGACCAGCGGCGCTATGACGTGGGCAATTTCGAGAGCTACTTCCGTACCTTCATCGACTTTGCCCTGGCCGATGAGCGGTACGGTTACCTGGCCCGCAAGTACATCAAAGCCAAAGCCTATGAACTCTGATCAACGCCATGTGATCTGCTCGGCACCGGGCCGGGCAGGCATTATCGGCAACCCCACCGACATGTACGGTGGTGCGGTGCTCTCCTGTTCAGTAGGCATGCGCGCGTACGTGACCGTGACGCCTGCCTCTGAACTCGTGCTGGAGACCGGCGGTCAGGAATGCCGGATTGCCAGCCGGGATGACCTGCGTCCCCAGGGCGACCGCTTCGATGTGGCTCGTGCGATCCTCGACTATATGCGTTTGCCGCCGCTGGCCTGCCACGTATGCTATGAGAGTGAGATCCCTTTGCGCAGCGGACTGTCAGGGTCCACGGCGCTGGTGGTGGCCGTGCTGCAGGCTCTGCTGGCCTGGCAGGGCCAATACCCGAACCGGTACCAGTTGGCTGAGAGAGCGCGCTACATCGAGTTGAACTACCTGAGGGTCGTATGTGGCTACCAGGACGCCTATATGTGCACGTTCGGCGGTCTGAACTACCTGGATTTTCGAGGCAAACAGTTCTATCGCGAGGCCGAGGCCGAGTTGTTTGCCACCGTCGAACCCCTGGGGCCCTATGTCCCTGAGTTGCCCCTTGTGTTGGGTTTCACCGGTGTGCGCCATGCCTCCGGCGCGGTCCACAAACCTATTCGCGAGCGATGGCTGGATGGAGAGGCAGCCGTGGTGGAGGGCTACAGGCACATCACCGAGATCGCCCGCATGGGCAAGAAGGCACTTCTCCTGGCCGATTGGCCGTTGTTGGGGCGGTTGATGAACGAGAACCACACCATCCAACGCGACCTGGGCGGGTCCGGCGAATCGAACGAACGGCTGATCGCCGCCGCGCTGGAGGCCGGGGCACTGGGGGCCAAGTTGGCCGGCGCGGGCCACGGTGGGACGATCATCGCGCTGTGGCCATGGCCGGACGCGACGCGGCTGGAAGAGGCCCTGCACGAGGTCGGTGCGTCCGCGATTTATCGTCTCCAGGTGGCCCCGGGGGCTATGATAGAAAGGGATGAGAGACAACATGAATCTTGACGAACTGACGCAATGGTACGATTTCACTGGTCGCACTGTGGTCATCACTGGGGGGGCCGGCATCCTGGGTGGTGAGATGGCCTGCGCGCTTGTGGGCTGCGGGGCGAACGTGGCGATCCTGGACCGGGACCCGGCGCTGGCCGACCGCCTGATTGATCGCCTGGGATGTGGGCCGGGCTGCTTTGCCGTCGTCTACGGCGACGTCCTGAAACGGGAGACGCTGATCAAGGCCGGGGAAACCATTCAGGCCGAGTTTGGCAGTGTGGACACACTGATCAACGCAGCGGGTGGAAATAGTCCCAAGGCTACGACCGGCACTGATTTGTCCTTCTTCGACCTGCCGGAGGATGCACTCCGCTTTGTGTTCAATCTCAACATCGTGGGCACGTTCATACCGTGCCAGGTGTTTGGGCGGGGGATGGCAGATCGGGGAGAAGGTGTGATTCTGAATATCTCTTCGATGAATGCCTTTCGACCATTGACCCGCATTCCGGCCTACTCCGCCGCCAAGGCCGGAGTGAGTAACTTCACCCAGTGGCTGGCGGTGCATATGGCACAGGAATACTCGACCAACATCCGCGTCAACGCCCTCGCCCCGGGCTTCTTCCTCACTGAGCAGAATCGTTTCCTGCTGACCGACGAGGAGAGCGGCGAGTTGACCGCACGGGGCCGCACCATCATCGAGCACACGCCAATGGGCCGGTTTGGCGATTCCGAGGACTTGCTCGGTGTGATGCTGTGGCTCCTTTCGCCAGCATCCGCGTTCGTCACCGGCATCGTCGTGCCGGTCGACGGCGGTTTCTCGGCGTACAGCGGGGTATAAATGTCGCAGTTGTATGGGACAGGTGGTTAACCCAGCGCGGAGCATTGAAAGCGCTCCGTACACAGAGAAAAGAAAGGAGAACGCACATGAAAGGCAACCGTTGCGTCTTAATGGCAGCAGCAGTATTGGCATTGGCTGTTCTGGCGTGTGGCTCCAGCGGGGAGACGCCTACTCCGGAAAAAGTGGAGCCTACTCTCCCGCCGCTCGATACGCCTACACCAGCATCAGCACCAGCACCCCAAGGAGCTACAATCGAGATCATCAACAACTCTGGTGCAGAATTGTGGCACGTGTATCTGTCGCCTAGCCAGGCCGATCAGTGGGGGGAGGATTGGCTGGGCGACCACACAATCGAAGATGGCGAGACGTATGCGATCGAGGGCATTCCCGTAGGGACCTACGACGTCAAGGCCGAAGACGTGAACCAGGAGGTAGTCGAGGTCTGGTGGAATGTGGATCTTGAGGGCAAGATGACCTGGACCGTCGTCGGGTTGAGTTCCCTGGAAGTCATCAACGAATCTGATGAGACTGTGGCCTATTTGTATATCTCGCCTTCAGAAAGCACCTCCTGGGGCGATGATTGGCTGGGTGGGGACGTGATCCAGGGCGGTGCCAGCTACGTGGTGACTGATATACCGCGTGGCGTGTACGACGTCATGGCCGCAAACCCAGACGAGGACGCCGTAGAGATGCTCTACAGCGCCGGTCTCTATGGCCAAAAGACCTGGACGTTGGTGGGCAAGGCATCCTTACCGGACGGCGCCGTGCTGCGCTTTGAGGATGATTTTCAGGATAATCGCAACAACTGGGGGCTCGATACCGAGGATGAGAACGTCTTTTACATGCGCCCTGCCGATGGTGAATACTGCATTCTGATCAAGAGCACTGAGTTTACGGCCTGGGAGTGGTATGAACCTTTCCGAACTGATGAATTCATCGCCGAGGTGGCCTGTCACATCGAGGGAGCGGAGGACGCCAGTTGCGGGCTGGGCTTTGGCCCGGACGGTGACAATCTATACTGGTTCGAAGTCTCCCTGTTCGACCAGACGTTCGCCCTGTTCCTGCTCGAGGGTGGGGCCTGGCAGGACAGTCTGGTTGAGTGGACCGTGTCCATGAACATCGACCCGGATGGGACCAACTACTTGAGTATGGAGCGGGTCAATGGGGTCCTTTCCCTGTATATCAATGGCGTGTTCGTAGACCAGGTGGAAAGCGACCGTTTCCCAACAGGTCGAGTTGGGCTTGGCGGCTCAACGTACGATCAGGGTAACGCGACTGTTTGCCTGGATGACCTGCGTGTGTGGCGCTTGGAGTAACCCTATCATGGTAGACTACCCTGAACCAGCCCGCCCTCTGGCGGAACTGAAGCCGGCACGCGAGTTCTTCGTCGGTATTGACTCCGATGGCTGTGCCTTCGATACGATGGAGATCAAACACAAGGAGTGCTTTACCCCCAACATCATCAAGCACTGGGGGTTACAGCCGGTCTCCAAGTACGCCCGCGAGGCGGCCGAGTTCGTCAACCTGTACTCCAGGTGGCGTGGCATCAACCGTTGGCCGGCGTTGGTGATGGTCTTCGACCTGCTGCGAGAGCGGCCGGAGGTACAGGCGCGGGACGTCGTGCCGCCAGAGGCAGGCCGCATCCGCGCGTTCATCGCCGCCGATGACTTTCCCAAGAGCAACGACGGCCTGCGGGCTTACATGGCCGAATACCCCGACCCGGAGCTGGATACCGCGTGGGCCTGGACGACTGCCGTCAACGCCACCGTGGCCGACATGGTGCACGGCGTGCCGCCCTTCCCCTACGTGCGAGAGAGCTTGGCGCACCTCGCCGGCAGGGCGGACATGATCGTCGTCTCCGCCACGCCGGTCGAGGCGCTGACCCGGGAGTGGCAGGAACACGACATCGCCCGCTACGTGCGGGTCATCGCCGGGCAGGAGATGGGCAAGAAGGCCCTCCACCTGGAGTTGGCCGCCAGGGGCAAATATGCTCCTGACCACGTCCTGATGATCGGCGATGCGCCGGGCGATATGAAGGCGGCCCGCGCCAACGGTGCGCTCTTCTACCCCATCAACCCAGGCCACGAGGAGGAATCCTGGCAGCGCTTCTACGAGGAGGCGATGCACAAATTCCTGGCGGGCGAATACGCCGGCGACTACGAGGCGGCGGTCATCGCCGAGTTTGAGAAGCTGCTGCCGGACGTGCCGCCGTGGCGGAGATAGCAGATCAGCAAATCGGCAAGTCAGCAGATCGGCGAAGCGAGCGGATCAGCGAGTTGGGATGATTTGTGAATCAACGAAGTCGACAGGGGAGGAGGAGCGATGCGGTATGGGGAGTGGGAGGCTCATGTGTTGCCTCAGATCAAAGAAGAGGCGATATGGAAGTTCTTCGGATACCGCAAAGCCCTTTTCCTCTATGACGTGTGCTGGAAGGACTGCGAGATGCTGTTGAAGCACCCACTAGGGAGGGCGGTTGCAAAACAACTCATCCGAAGTGCAGGGTCAATCTCCGCCAATATCGAAGAGGGCTACGGGCGAGGCTACGGCAAAGAGCGGTTATATTTCCTGCGTGTTGTTATCGGATCGGCTCGCGAGACCAAGGGGTGGTACTACCGTGCCAAAGCGCTGCTTTCATCGGATGTGCTCGACCACCGAATCAATCTGATTAGCGAAGTCATAGCCCTCCTCGTCACTGAACTGGCTGCGTCCAAGAAGACGTAAGTCTGTACCCCCTGCTGATGTGCAGACTTGAGTGCTTGCAGACCTGCAGATTTGCAGGTTTGCAGGTTTGCAGGTTTGGAGATTTTCAATGATCGGTAAAGGTCACTTAGACAGATCGCTCACGGAGCTTGATGTCCGCGACATAACGGCCCAGGCGCTCTCGCGGATTGACCTGGCCGGAAAGCGCGTGCTGGTCATCATCCCCGATAGCACGCGTACCGCGCCGGTGCCTCTCTTTTTTCGCCTGTTCGGCGAGTTGTTGGGGCCGCAGGTGGCCGCGCTGGACTACCTGGTGGCGCTGGGAACCCACCCGCCGATGGACGACGCGGCGCTGAGTCAGTTGGTCGGCATGCCCGTGCGCGATGGGCGGGCCGGGCCGTCCCACATCTTCAACCACCGCTGGGACCTTCCCGAGACCTTCACCACGCTGGGCGTCCTGCCGGCCAGCGAGGTTGAGGCGCTCAGCGAGGGCCGCCTCTCCCTGGATGTGCCGGTGCGGTTCAATCGGTTGCTCGGTGACCGCAGCGGTCGCTCGGACTACGACCGGCTCATAGTTTGCGGGCCTGTTTTCCCCCACGAGGTGGTGGGCTTCTCCGGGGGGAACAAGTACTTCTGTCCCGGCGTCGCCGGCCCGGAGGTCATCAAC
>Ga0180431_10008963_pt1 | contig 11399 bp, 14 predicted proteins | sample SS_ome_11_FD_132459 | JGI IMG/M metagenome (GOLD analysis project Ga0180431, IMG submission 132459) | Hypersaline lake sediment archaeal communities from the Salton Sea, California, USA - SS_1_MS_1 metaG | ecosystem: Environmental > Aquatic > Non-marine Saline and Alkaline > Hypersaline >...
AAAAAAGACAGCGCGTATTACGCACTATAATATGCTCATTGGATGGGCATTTGGATGGGCATTTGGATGGGCATTTACCATCCTTATACTGATCCAACTTCTGGGCAAAATAATTTGTATCTTCGATCCTGTATAATGGTCCGAAATGTTCTTGAGCCTGTTTGTAATCGCACCTTTGTTGTTCGGTGATTGCCGCCCAGAAAATCGGCAGAAAATGTGCTTTCAGTGCATCTAAACTGGTCGGGATTACAGATGGCACTGACTCTGATTCCGATGAAGGAACCTTTGTGGCTGTTGTGGTTGTTGTGGTTGTTGCGGCTGTCATTGGGTACAGTGTCTGGGTTGCTATATACAGGCTCAATTTCTCCTGAACATAGAAAATACAATCACATTTTGAGCGTATTGTTTGGCATCAGACCATAGAGCTATCCGGGTTGTATATATTACGTGATTGAGATGAATGGTATGATGGGATGCACGGGAGGCGGAGGTGGAGGCGGGGGAGGCGGGGGAGATGTGAATCAAAAACAGGCCATAAAGGTTACCACCATTCAGAATGTGTCTCCTGCCAATCGGAAAGGTACTAGATATAAAGGCAAACAGATAGCTGTTCCACAGCCTGAAATGCTTGCCAAAAATACACTGGATGCCACTCACAAAAGTCGTATCAAGCATTTTAAAGATGAACGCAAATCGCTCAATGCAAAAAAGAAAGAGTTGACCGCCATGAACAAGGAGCTAATCCTGTTGAATCAAATCCCCATCACAGAGAGAGATTTTCGCAAGGTCACACTTCTGGAGGAATCCATCAAACGTATCGAGAAAGAGATTGCCTACATAGAGTCCGGACAGGGAGAGCTTGACTATTATGCCAGAACTGGCGAACTTCTGATGGAGTATTATGAACATATTAACTCAATGAAAAAAGGAAAAAAAGGAGGAAAAAAGAAGAATTCGAATTCAAATGGTGCAGGGGGCGGAGCAGGACAGCCATCTGCGTCAGTATACGACATGTTCATGAAACCACAAGCGAGCGAAAGTCTTCAAACCCATCTAGCAAATCTCAATGAAAATGGAGAGCCAGTCACAAATCGGCCACAGTCCCAGCCACCGTCCAGTAGATCTGCATTTGACAGCCTCTCATTGCTCGGTCTGGACATCGGGAGCACTCCCATTAGCACAAGTACAACCAGCAGCTCTAGTACCAGCACAACCACCAGTGGTGCTACAGTGACAACTACCACAACCATGACGACCACCACAACGACCACCACGACCCCACTCAGTAAACCTCAGAAATTCCTGGGAAATCTGACCGGATTCGTTGAAAAACAGGATGCTTTCAACCGTGCAGATTATTTTGATGAGTATCTGAGTATCATTGACCCCCATTTTGTTAGAGATGAGATGACTGCATCCAAGAAACCAGATGAAGACTCATTTTGTCAACGATGTAATTGTGTTCGCTACATGCATCATGCAGAGGCGATGATGATTTGCCCAGAATGTGGTAGCTATGAAGCCATTGTCATTGATTCAGATAAACCTAACTATAAGGACCCTCCCGTTGAGATCAGCAACTTTCCCTATCGTCGTATCAATCATTTCAATGAGTGCCTCAGCCAATTTCAAGCCAAGGAGAGCACTGAGATTCCGCAGATCGTTTATGACACCATTCTGATGGAGATGAAGAAAGAACGAATCACCAATATGGCGGACCTAACCAAGGATAAGGTCCACAAATACCTCAAGAAACAAACTGACAAGAAGTTTAAGTTCACCAACTATTATGAACACATTCCACACATCATCAACAAACTCACTGGCATCAAACCCAAAACATTAACCGCCAAACAGGAAGATGAGCTCAGGACAATGTTCCACATCATTCAGGAGCCATACGAGAGACATAAGCCCAAGAATAGGAAAAACTTCCTCAATTACAATTATGTCCTGTATAAGTTCTGTGAGCTTAAGGGATATGATGAGTTTTTGGACTGTTTCCCAACCCTCAAGAGCAAGGAGAAGCTTTACCAACACGATCTTGTATGGAAAAAGATATGTAAGGAGCTCGGATGGACGTATTATGCATCCACATAATTTTCTCAACATACCACATACACACTGTGACAAAATGGTCTCTGTTGGAATCACTCCCAAGGCACAACAGCAGCTTGACAGCGCCTTCTATTCAAGTCTGGGCATTGTCCTATCCCTTCTTTGTTTGATTTTCATCACATTGAGCACATTTGCGGGATATTTTCGTTGAATCACTGTTTTTTCTTTATGAGAATGGATAAAGAAAAAGCATACTGATGCTCCACAGCCTTTTTGCCCCGAAAGGACCGAAAGGACGGTCCAGAAGGAAAGCCAGAGTTAGAAAAACAATCAAAAACCCCGCTGACAGTCGACTCCCTCTGATAACTGCAACGACGAACTTATCCACGTATCATGACAGATTATATGCAGCACTCTACCCAGATCTGCGCACGATGACAGATGATGAACGCCATGCCCACTGGTTGATGTTTGGCCAGTCGGAAAACAGGATTGCCACTCCTGAAGACTTCCTAAATCTAGTTAATCATGACATATATTATTATTTCGACCACAAAGAATACCGGAATCGCCATCCGGACCTGAAAAAAGCATATGCCCCAGAAGATCGTGAAGCCCTCATTCTACATTATGTCAGCACTGGCAAGTCTGAAGGACGATTTGCAACATTCAGTCCAATTAAACTGGTTCCAATTATTCCACATTGGTTGGAGTCATCGTGTGATTCAAGTGATTCAAGCGAACTGACATTCATCACAAAGCAAATTGTGGATCCTGTTGAACCCATTGAACCTACCGTGGAGCACTCCTCTGGACATGTTGCACCTGTTGACCCCGTAGAACCCATTGAACCCGTTGAACCTACCGTGGAGCACTCCTCTGGACATGTTGCGCTCGTTGAACCCGTTGAACCTACCGTGGAGCACTCCTCTGGAACCGTGGAGCACTCCTCTGGACCTGCTGTACCCATCGTGGAGAGAGTTGTGGATCCTGTTGTCATGGCTGATGAATCATCTGAGGCCCACTCGATACAGGAGATATATGCAAGCGAGTCAGATGGCGATGACGACGATGAAGACGTAACTGATTCATATAACACTGGTTCGGAAATAAGAGGGTCTGAAGAAGAAATGGATTATTCCAGCGAGAGCTACAGCGATTCACAGTCCGAACGAGAGCTCCAACTCTTTGAGCCGACAACGGAGAGATATCATCGGTTTGGTGATTGTCTGACCAAGCTGCGCACAGAGCTGGGAGCGCTGTCTAATTATGTTGACAGTCCATATGACACATCCATTAAGCATCTGATCATACTTAGACTTCACCCGAGCCTGATAAAAGTGGTCGAGTCCACTCCTGTGACAGCTAAAAATCCATTGTCCATCGGAAATCCCCTTGGACTGATGGATGAACCATTTGGTCTACTGATATGTCACGAACATCTACTACAACAACTACGACAGAGAATCATCTCTGCAAATGAACTGCTGCAGACCATCACCTTCATAGACAGTCGTGTCCTTCCTGCTGACCTAACGGACTTGCTGAGCAGGACAATTCATCCTTTTCAACATGATAATACTATCCAGAAAGCCACGGTTCCAATCGTTTGCGGTGCTCTGGTCGGCGATGGCTCACAGAGCCAGAGCGAATCTATCGCAATCACTGGCTTTGATGAAACCACTGGGAACTGGACATATATTCCAATGTGCAAATTGTTGGATTATCGCTATCAGCGCCTACGACCAGCCACCACATCAGATGATCAACATTCTCTCATATATACCCTCAATCTACAAGCCTATACTGATGCGAATAACAGCGTCATGGTGAGTGAACGACCAGTCATGTGTCAGAATCCCATCTGGAAGGATGTCATCATAGCAGGTTCTGGAATCATCTTAGAAACACTTGCAGAAAACACTCCCACTCATGTCCTCATCAAGACATCCGAACTCACTGAGCATGATTTTGATAAAATTAGTAAATATTACTCTAATGTCAAATCCGCCATCTCACCTGTTCCGGACGTGTTGTTGGTGAATGTTGCACAAAATGACAATGCCGTCATTGGTGCACTCCGCCGGATAGGCATAATGGTGATGAGGATCCCTGGTGCAAAGGAGACCGTGTCCACCGTCCTCAAGGAGCTTGATTCAAGTTGCAACATCATCCGGTCAGTACAGCTGGACCAGCTGGACCATGAATCAAGCCCGAAAATTTGATGTTCTCGCCTTTTTCAGGCTCCATACCAACCAATCACCCACATACATGAATCTGAACAAAGATATTAGAGGAGTAATATCCAACATAAAAGCTCAGATTCAGGAGATAAATGCAAAAGAAAGAGAACAATACTCGCCTCCCAAGATACTAACACTCGAAAATCTTCTTTTGGGAGAGTCACAGAGAACCAGGGAACACCCAAATAACAAAGATCCTGGGAAAAAAGGGATAGACAAAAAGGGTGTGGAGGTCATGGAACACAACGCCCTATTGTATCGAGCTCAGAAGATGAATTATCGCAAGAGCAGGACTCCTAATCCCATCGCACTTGAAATGCGTGCCAGAGCATTTCATGGTATTGAGCCAGGAAATGGTAGACTCATGAATCAAGACATGGAGGCTCTCAAAGCGCGTTCGAATGCAAGTAATTATTACCAAGTCACCGAATCGGACAACCTGCTCAATGATCTGACATTGGAAATATTTCAAAAACCATGGGGCAAGCTGGATGCAGCGATCAAGATTAATCGGGTTATCAAGTTCGCAGAATCGCTGCAGCTGCGACACAAACTGTCAGAGAATGAGTTCAGGGAACTGCGAATACTGCTCATCAGTCTGGTCAACAAGAAACAAATCTCCAAGAAAACAGATGTTAGGTATAACGAGGAAGAGGGTGAACTACAAGCCATTCCCGGCTTGAACTGGAATGAGGACGCAAGAAAATTCAACTACTCTACCACCATGCGCAATACAAAAAAGAAGGCATCACAAGCACAACAGCCTGTTCCTGTAATCATTCAGCGCAAAGTCCAGCTGACTGGGATTTCTGACCTAACCGAAGAGCAACAGAACATGCTATCATCAAAGTTGGGATCGCTTGCACCTGTGAAGATATGATCAACGGTTCGTTGTTGTGGCTGTAGCTGTAGCTGTAGCTGTAGCTGTAGCTGTGGCTGTAGCTGCTGCTGTGGTTAAACCTCCCAGAAGACTCCGGTAGTAACGTGCACTTTGACTATCAGAGTGACAAAATAGTGGGAAGTCGAATGGAGTAACTACCATTTTCAGAACATAGTTGGTCAGTGGTATCCGCCAATAGTGCTGGTTACAGGTTATTTCAGTTGACACAAATGCCTCTGCGAGCAATCCCCTAACCCATGAAGAACAGTTATCCGTTCCAAACCATCCCCAGTAGCTATACGGTTGCGACCACCCCACGATTGTTGTTCGTAAACTCTCGAACTGTTCTTCCGTCAGGAGATGTTCTTCTTGGTAAACAATCTTACCAGGAGGAACCCTATCATTCCCCTCCAGCAGAGGGTCTGGAGACTGAACCCGAGACTCGCATGACCAAAAAGGGCGCACAAAACGGTACACTCGAGCCAGGATCCCCTTGAAACGGCATGGAAGGTATGGGTAGATCCCATAGCTAATCCTCTCCAAACCGAGAACTGGTTGTACAGCCTCTAGTTCCAGAGATGTATGGTAATAGAAAGGAGCATTGGCTTCATTGCTGACTGTGACCAGACGAGCCTTGTACACAGACTTGTCCGGATCAGCGCTGGGAAAAGCGGCCAAACAGTTTTGAACATTCAAAAAAAGGATCAATGTAATTAAAAACATAAATTGTCTGTTACGTGTTACGGTTGTTAGTTAAGCCGTGATAGATAAACTAAAATATTGGATCAATTTTGCAACCAAAGTTTACCCCATGAGAAATTAAGGATTACTTTTATTTTCACTATTGTTTATAAGGGGGTTAGCTCGCGCAAGTAAATTGATTTGTTCTTGGAATGATTTTTGTAAACTTCGTAAAGTCCCAATGTCACTGAAACTGACTGTAAAACTACCTCTGCCCACCGCCACACGACAAGTGCCATCGGGACCAAGGGTAAAACTACCTCTGCCTACACCCCACCTGCCACACAGTTCACGAGCACAGGTTACACCGCCTACTTCTGCAACACATACAAATGGATCTGGATCTGTTGTGTGTGTCAAAGTCAAATACATTCGCCCTCAACATCACAATCTGAGGGACTGGATGATGGATCCCCAGAATGTGTACATAGGACGCCGCGGCATTGTCTTCATCGACAACCGGAGATTTCCAGAGAAGGATAGCTCATGGTCAAATCCTTTCAAGGTCAAGAAAGGAGTGGAAGGTAGTCGCGAAGAAGCAATCAGAATGTATCGTGACATGATCCTGGATAGGATTGCAAGTGGTCAGGTTTCACGCAAGGATTTCGAACAATTGCAAGGTAAGAACCTAGGATGCTGGTGTCATCCTGAACCGTGCCATGGAGATGTCCTGTTAGACATTACCCAGAACCTAGATAAATATTTCTAAATGATATGGTAACCATTTCACCCAAAGCTACCCCATGAGAAATTAAGATTTGCTTTCATTTTCACTATTGTTTATAAGGATCGTATACCAACTAGTTACAATCTATCCGGTACTGCCGAATCCGCCTGTGCCTCGAGAACTTGGTAGGATGATATCAGACAGCTGAAACTGAATTGGTCCTCGAAGATCTCCAGTCGCTATTTGGAACAATCTCTGTTTCTCCTCAATAATATAATCCTCATCTGAGTGGTTGTCGACCATGGCCATCAGATTACCTCGATACCCTGCATCAATCAGCCCAACACTGTTGGAAAGTCTGAGTGGTGTCTTGCTGATGCTAGATCTGGGTAGCATCCAGTAGCTGTGTCCACTTTGCACCACGATTCCAAGGTCGATTTTGTTTCCAAGACTCCTCTTTGGAATAATCTGACGCTTTGTGCAAAAAAGATCCAATCCCGCATCACCTGCGTGGAAAGTGGAATGATTCATGTACATTGACACTACGGAGTCACGGTCATCACGGGTCGAATCAACGGCAATCACGAAAGATCCCGGTTCCGAAATATATCTAGTCAGATCCTCCTTGTTAGCCCCCATTCTGTTCCCAATTGTATGTTGTGAATAGAATACTGGCTCATGCCTATGTCATTTTTTCTCAAATACACTTCAAGAAGAGAGGACCTTTGGCTTAAGTTTGATTGTAATTTGTCTCTTTGTCTGCTTTCCATCCAGTCTCGAGGGCAGATTTTTTGGGATGAATTCATCCAATGTATGTGGCACACTCTTTTGCTCCTTTACAGCTGGAAGCGTGATCGGAATGAGCCCAGGCAGCTCTGTCGCTTCTGATTCCTGGGTTGTGTGTACAAATGCGGCGATTGTTTTCTTGGAAACTTGGTCATCGCTCTTTGAATTTATTTGAACAGGTGTGACTGAGGGCACCTGAGGCTCAGCCTTAGTCTCAGCCTTGGGCACGACCTTAGGTGCGACCTTAGGTGCGACCTTGATCTCGGTCTTGACTGGCTGATCGACCTTGGGCTCAACCTTGGGCTCAACCTTGGGCACGACCTTGGGCACGACCTTAGGCTCAACCTTGATCTCGGTCTTGACTGGCTGTTCGACCTTGGGCTCAACCTTGGGCTCAGCCTTGGGCTCGACCTTGGGCACGACCTTGGGCTCAACCCTGGGCTCAACCTTAGGCTCAACCTTGGGCTCAACCTTAGTCTCAACCTTGGACTCAACCTTGGACTCAGTCTTGGGCTCAACCTTAGTCTCAGCCAGCTCATCTGGCTCAGTTGGAGTCTGAGTCGTCAGTTCGGAAACCTCTTCCAACAGAGCCCGCAAGGACTCTGCTGTCTTGAGACCAGCTTCGTCTCTCATTTCTTTCTCATTCTCTTCATTCTCTTCATCCTCTGGTTCCTCGGAACTATCATAATCTGATGCAGGTACTTCTTGGACAGGCGGAGGCGAAGATGGAGGTGGAGAGGTGGATGTATGCTGTTGTTTCAGATATTGTGCTTTCAATGTGCGCAATGTGTCCTGGAAAGTTGTATAAAAGCGGTTATATTCTTCTTTCAATACTGGAGTAAGCAACCCCAGTTCTTCAAGTCCATCACGGAAAATAGCCAGATAATCCCAATAAATCTTTTTCAATTCAGTTACATTGAAATATCGGCAAATATTCTGGATGCGTTGTGAATCAGGGTTCACAAATTCCTTGAAATCATTTGAAACACGTGATAGAATGGCGTAACTATATCCGATCATCTTCATCGATTCGCTTTGTTCTTTCCTCAGAACATGGAGAGGTAGGAGAATTGCCAAACAGTGAAACTCATTCTCATCCAACACCGAGAGTAATGCGTCTTGTGTATCATCAGGTACATTGTGCACTGGGGCCTTCCAGCGACCCATCAAGTGTTGATAGCATTGCCTGATGAAAGAGGATGGGTCATTACCAGCCTCCATTGAGAGCATAACAAGCTGTAAATTACGTAGACCACTAGTATAGCAGATGTAAGCCAGCTCTGCCTCATTTTGGCTTGCTAAGAGTCGCGCTGCCAGGAAATAAACCACTGAGAGTGTCAACTTGATCAGGAGGTAATTGTTCTGAGTCCCACTCTCTCCATTCTTTAAAATCGTGTTACCTAGACTCAGTGTGGCCGTAACAGGAGCTCTCAGATTAGGTTCAGAATCCCAAAGAGCCCTTAGGCGCTCAGCGTAATTCTCCTTGACAAAGCTTGGGTCATTAGCGATATCCTCAAACAGAATTTTGCCTATATATGTGCTATACTTCTCCCGGTTGGACATTTTTCTCCTGTACCATCTCGTATAAAAATCTCCCTAAATGCTACCGCCGTCTTGATCTACAAGATTCAGACCTTGTAGATCCACAAGATCAAGGTGGATCACTGGCCAATACAAATAAAATTTTACATCCTCACAATCATCCTCGCTGAATCTGGTACCAGGTGGTAGATCCCTCACCCTGTGGTACGTCATAGAGAGTCCAGATTGATCTGTTTCAAATGGATTCACATGGTATTTGAATAATTTTGCAATCTGAACTGAATCATCTCCATCAAGTTCCTTCCTCAATTCAGCCAGGTCCAGAAAGTCCTGTCTTTTGCTCCCCAAATATTTTAACAATTCATACGGCATCATTTTCGTCTTGAACAGCACAATATTCATGCTGGATCCACCTTTTGCAATGAAAGAGAATTGGGTATCGCGAATAGCTCTTAGCTCCATCCCTGTTTGTGTCTTGGTCGCAAACAGAGCGGGATTACTAATGCACCACTTACCTCTCTCCCTCCTCGCCAGATAAAAATAGTTTCCCATACTTTCTCTGATATGTTGTGTTTTCATCAAAGCATGAGCATTTCTTTCAGTTTTTTGTGATTTACTTCGAGCCACTCAGGAATGGGCTTGCGCGGGTGAGAGCTTGCTGAGCTCTGATCTCCTTTTCCCCCTCAAATTCAGGAGCAGGGCCCATCAGCCAGAGATCAGTGCATCTTGGTGCAGATGCCTCAACTGTAAAGTCCACCAGTCTGGGGAAAAATAGGCCCAGTTCACGCTTTGCTGCTTCTGGGGAATCCGATCCATGAACCAGATTGTAAGTTTTGTATTGACAGTAGTCGCCGCGGATCGTACCTGGAATATCTTGAGTGCCGATTATGTGTCGACACATTGTGACTGCATTCAACCCCTCCAATGCCAGGAGCACACATGGCCCTCCTGTCATGAATGTGACAAGATCATTGTAAAATGGCTTACCCTTATGTTCAACATAGTGTTCTTCCGCAATCCCTGTGTCAAGAGTGTCCATGCGACATGACAGAATTTTTAGGCCTTTTGTCTCGAATCTGGACAAAATTTTGCCCACAAGACAACGCTGAACCGCATCTGGCTTGAGAATGATGAGTGTGCGCTGGAGAAATGACATTTCAATGTAGGCGTAGATATGAGATGTGATGCGATGCTCAGTGATGCTCAGTGATATTCCACCCATTTCATTTTCAAATTTTACTCAATGACCATCAGACTCTAGGACAATCTTTCTATAGCCATATATCACAAATAATCTAATTGAGAGTAAGGAATCAACAGATAGATGGTTGGCCAGAGATTCGCAGCATTTACACCAGAAGCAAGTCCTGACTATTATACTGCTGACCACCGCCCACGGTATATCACCCCGGTCAACAAGAACAACAAATACCTTGTCTATCATTTACGCTCTCCCATCGAGAGCCCATTGGTCAAACATCGTGGGTTCGCACTGTATGATAACCCACATGATGACACCAGGCCCGCTCTGGTTGGCTACTATCTCGAGGATATTGGCATCGTGGACCCCCATCGGGTTCGAGAAATACGAGACTGATTCTACATGCGACCACGGTAGCGTCAAAGAGACTCGAGGACACTCGGGTCAGAATCCAAAATGTTTGTGCAGAACGTCCTATTACGGGCTCTCTTTGCCATCATACTCGTTCCAGAATCATAGATCTGGACTCAGAACAGCGTCAGTAGCCGCTTCATCTGGTATACCATAGCAACCTTCTTGCTCTTTTTCTTGCTCAGTTTGACATTCTCCCCACTGCCACCACCATACTCGCTCTTGAAAAAATCCTTGTATTGTTGATACATCTCCTTGTCTGACACATCCAGGGGACTAGCTTCAGTGATATCTACCCAGTACTCCACGCGCCAACAGTTGTGATCGAACAATTCCTGAAAGATTGTCATCAGGATGTTGAGATCGGTGCCTTTCAGGGTGGTTTCGATTCCGATGACATGCTTGTTTGACAACATTTCGAAGTTGGTCTGATGCGAATCGAATTCATGGTGAACCCATATCTTCATTTTGCGCCCTTCGGTCAATCTTTGTGCATCTTTCTGTAGCAGGTATGTAAGAAGTTTCACGTTTACCTTGCGACCATAGGAGTTACTTTGCATTTTTTCCTATTTAGCGATGGTGATATACACACCAGGTTGAGCTATTTCTGACTGATTTCATTTTTTACTTGTTTACCAAATTCGGTATAGGATCACAGGATTGTGCTGAGATTTCGCTCCCCAGTTACTGTGATTGCTCTACTATTATCTAGACCTAGAGCACCATGACCTTCTGAACCAGGAACTATTAATCTACCTCTTGTACAGCTACCATTCCTGGAGCGTGCACTTTTTTCTGAGATTTTCTGACTTTGAAATTTATTTTTAATCCTCCAAAATGTTTGTGAATTTTCGCATCTCAGCTACTTTA
>Ga0180431_10008965_pt1 | contig 11398 bp, 11 predicted proteins | sample SS_ome_11_FD_132459 | JGI IMG/M metagenome (GOLD analysis project Ga0180431, IMG submission 132459) | Hypersaline lake sediment archaeal communities from the Salton Sea, California, USA - SS_1_MS_1 metaG | ecosystem: Environmental > Aquatic > Non-marine Saline and Alkaline > Hypersaline >...
ACCAGCACATAATCCGATTCAATATACTCCTTGAACAGCTCACATTCCATCCACGCATAACTTCCAACAATACCCGGCGCACGTATCGTTTCAGATGGCTTTTCGTCAAGCCCGGCCAGTTCAAACTCATCGACTTCGGGGGAAGTGAATTTCGCCGTGGGTATTACCTTGTCCGAAAAACTGACCCCCACCATATTAACCACAAACTCACGGGTTTCCCGAATATTCACGAGGGTGTCTCTTTTCCAAGCCGAAGCGAGACATATCAGGTCCAGTGGCCGAAGCACCGGCATGATGCAGGAATAGGGAGCGATGTTGCGAATTCCATCCCTGCTGATAGTCGAAATAAACGTTACGGGCAAAGGGATGAAAGCTTCTCTCATAACGGGTTTGAAAATCATGATATATCCTTCCAAAATAAAAATATCCTATGAATCGGCTCTTGCATTTTCTTGGCATTGACCTTCAATTCATTAAATCCACTAGATACCAAATTCGGAGTGTAAATATCAAATCCATCCTATTTTTCAGATATTCCGTTGTTGCCTCATTGCTCGAATCTTATGGAATATCATTGAGCGGTCTAACGAAAAACCAACTTTCAAAACCTTCGATCTCTGTCCATGATGCAAAGTCAGCTAAACTAACAGATATCAAATTGGGACTGTAAATATCAAGACCTGCTTGTTTTTCAGATATTCCGTTGTTACCACCGTGGTCGAATATTATGGATACCATTTAGAGATCTCACGAAAATCCGGCTCGTCAAAATCTGTGTGATCTTGCCAAGAGCACACAAAATAATAAACCTGATATATCTTATCGGTATCTTATCTATGGCATTTTCTGCGATCTATTGAGTTACCTCATAAATAGTGCTTTTCGAAACTTGGCATTTGCCAATATCATGTATCATGCAAATTTTTTGATTATTTGGATACAGAAATTAATAATCCATATACATTTTACCAGCCCAATTTTAATCTGTAAATACGAAGAAAGTATGATTTTTTCCTATGTTCCAGGTCGGGCTTTATAGGTAAAAGGTACTAGATGGAGGGAGGGGGTGCTAGACAATTTCTAATACTTTTATATTGGCTTGGTACTAGATTTTCTAATATTTGGTGTGTTCTGAGAGGGAAATGTGGCGAAAAAGTTTAATGGGTGTGATCACATCCGAAACAGATCACCTGCCAATTTTCAGGCCTCTAACTATAAAGAGTAAATTCCGCCCAGGGGGGCTGCGGGGAGGTTCATTTGTGACTGGTTGTTGTTGCTTCCCTCAAGGTATTGTCATTTTTTTTCTTATAATCTTTTAACACATAGTATCGTTTGAGTTTTGGAACATAAACCAGAAGATCATTATCCATCCACGAGCTTTTGGTATCGCTCCGGCTTTCTCCATCAACGTATAGCCAATATTTTCCGTCTTTCTGTCGCCAAATCACTGAGGAAGTTGTCGGAGGTATCATGGGTTCCCGCAAGGTATTGTCATTTTTTTTCTTATAACCTTTTAAAACGCAGTATCGTTTGAGTTTTGGAATATAAACCAAAAGATCATCATCCATCCACGAGCTTTTGGTATTATTCTGGCTCTCTCCGTCCACATATAACCAATATTTTCCGTCTTTCTGCCGCCAAGTCACCGAGGTCGTTACTTTTTTGATAGATTTAATAGGTTGTTTAATGGCCTTGGGAGGCTCTTGAATCGAGATATTAAAAACGAAATCACCTTCGTCCAATTCCGGATCCCTGATTTTCCCGTATTGAGGGGTCTGGCCTGTGTTGTAATAAAGCACTTTGTCATGAAGAAATAGACCTAATTCGGTTCCGGTTATAAAGCCGTCTTTGGTTAAGTCTCCTTCTCCGCGGAGTCCTCTGATGAAGGCATGAGCAAAAACGCTCTTGGCGGGCACCTCTTCTCCGGCATCTCCTGCAGTAATGAACTGGCGCACGGGGCGAGAAGTGATTTCTGAAATATGCGGCGGAATTTCCGGCAACGCTTTGGTTTTGAAAATAGTTCCGGAGAAACAACTGTCGAAAAGAAAGAGCGCATGCTTTGCCTCAATCTGCCGACACCAGGCAATTACCTGGCTCATGGGAAGGGCTTTGCCGAGGAACTCTCTCTCGTTTTTTCGTGGATCCGGCGCATCTACGGGAACGAGATAGCCTTTGGCGCCCTTTCTTCGGCTATAGCCGTGACCGGAGAAAAAAACAAGAAGGCGGTTGTCTCGTTCGTACCCATACCGATCGATGAATTGCTCGAACTCTCGCTTAAGTATTTCTTCGTTAGGGTTGAGTACACGACGCACAATGAATCCGGCGTTTTCCAGAGCGATTTGGACCAGTTTTGTCTCTTCAACGACGCTGGGCAGCTTTGGCCAACCTGCCGTGTAGTCTGATACCCCGAAAACAAGGGCGTAACTGCCCTTATACAGCCCAATTTGCCTGCCTGAGGAATCCTTGATAGAGACAACCCCTATGCCCTTGGTTTGACCATGGCAAACACCGAACGTGATAATCAACGCAGCAATTATTGTCTGGATGAATCTTTTCATCTTTTTTCCTGCCCAAGGGCCCAAGCTAAGCTATGCTCCACCGCCGTTCGCCGAAAATGATCAATTACATTGCCTCGGAGATTTTTATATCACCCCTGAGAAGCTCGTTCACTACTGAGGATCGATCAAGCCCTTTCTTTGTCGCAATTTTCTCAATAAAAACAGAAACTTCTTCATCAAGATAAATAGGAATGTTCAGCTTCATTTCTGGATGATAAAACTTTCCTCTTTTACCTTTTGTAAAATCATACTCTTTTCTCATGTTCATTCACCATATGTTTTAATCTCTTGTTTTGTTGCTTTCCGGCTTGAAATAATTCTGATCCTAACAGCATCTTCGCTTTCTTCTTGAAAAGTATGTATTACGATCAATAATCTTCCTTTTCCCGAAATGCCCAAAGTTATCCATCTATCTTCAGTTTCACTGTGGTCCGGATCAAATATGGAAAGTGCCTTTGAATCTCTAAATACCGTTGCTGCTTCGTCAAAAGTCACAGCATGTTTGTCTCGGTTGTCGTGGGCCTTTATGGGGTCCCACTCAAAATTGTAATTTATAGGCATTTTAACACTCATTTCGTTTTAAAGCAAAGCTGGAATATTTGTCCGGCATATATATTGAATTTATTCCACAATTCAGCCTTGATTTCTTGTTTTTAATATCATGAAATCTTTCAATAAGTCAAGAATGTTAGAAAAAATCGGGAAGGAAGATCTGAAGCATAAATGGCCAAGTACGGACTGTTATATGGTGCCGGATATCTGCTGCCGTTCTTCATCGAAATCGAAACCTTTCCAAATGCCGATGGAGGGCAGGATGGAGTCTTGGGGATGGAATTGGCGGAAGATTTTAAAGTAGTATGCGGCCTCGCGACTGTTGATGGATGCTTGAGGATTGTCTCGCTTGATCTGCCTATATTCTTTATCGCTTATTTCCGAGTGGGCCAGCTTCTCGCCCAGCTGCTCACAGCCGGCGCCTTGGGTGTACTGGGCCTTGTATCGCCAGAGTATTTGATCGGGGATATAGTCGGTACCTTGGAATGCTTTGCGAAGAATCCATTTCTCGATCCGTTCGTCCCCGTGCTTCTTGATTTTCAACTGGGGGGACATTTTCATGGCCAGATCGATCATGCGAACATCCAGAAAGGGGACTCGCAATTCCAGGCTGAAGTACATACCGATCCGGTCGGCCCGTTGCAAGTTGATATTGTGTAAGTTTTTGATATTTCGCTGCACTTCCTGATTCAGTCGATTCATCGGCAAATGTTTCATGTAGTGGTAGCCCGCAAAGATTTCATCCGCGCCCTCGCCGGTGAGCACTACCGTTACATATTGAGCCGCAAGTTTGCAGGTAAAGTAACAAGGAACCGCACAGCGCACCAGAGACGGATCATAGCTTTCCAGTTTATGAATCACCGTGGGCAATGCCTGGTAGTATTCTTCTTGGGTAAAGATGAGCTCATGATGGGTCGAGCCGATATGATCGGCAACGATTCGGCCGGCCTTGAGATCGTCGCTCAAATTTCCGTCCCGGTCCTCCATTCCTACGGCAAACGTATGCAGGTTCGGGATTTCTTCTGCGGCGATGGCGGCGATTAAGCTGCTGTCCAGACCGCCGCTGCAAAATGAGCCCACGTGTATTTCCCTGTCTGCCAGGAGCCGCTTTTTCACGGAATGGATCAGGGTTTCCCGGATGAGGTGTGAGGCTTCTTCAACGTCGGTAATCAGATGATCTTGAAGTTCGGGAACACGGTAATATTGAACGAATCCCTCCTCCGGCGTGTAATAATGGCCAGCCGGGAATTCGTGTGCCACCTCCACACCGGCCAGAGACATTGCGCCCAGCTCAGAGGCGAAGTATAGTTTTTCGTCCACATATCCGTAGTAAAGAGGCTTAATACCCATGGGGTCGCGGGCCAGCATGTAATTGTCACGGTCAAAAATGGCAAAGGCGAACATGCCGTCCAATGCTTTGACGCATTCCGGCCCTTTTTCCCGGTATAGATGTAGCGCAACTTCCGAGTCCGATTTTGTCTTGAAAGTATATTTAGAGCTCAGCCGATTTTTGTGCTGGCGGAAATTATAGATTTCGCCGTTACAAATTATGCCTGCCTGGTCTCCTTGGGCCAGGATAGGTTGATGACCTCCGGCCACGTCCACTATGGATAACCGGGTATGTCCGAAGACGTTGTTGCCGTGCACGTAGATCCCCCGATCATTAGGTCCTCGATGCGTCATGGCATCCAGCATGCGGTTAATGGTTTTTACATCTTTTGTTCCAAAGCATCCGGCAATACCACACATGTTTCAACTCCTCGATTGGGGGTAAAAAAAGCATAGCTATCATCATAAAAAGAGACCTTTGCAAAACGTCCCTTTTTGACCAATTTCTACGTCAGGCTCAAATTTTAATCCTCGAAATACTCAATGTATTCCTGTGGTTAAAATTATTGCCTTTCTTAAACTTAAACAAAAATTGACGTTTTTCAAAGGTCTCCCCTAATCAATTAGGATTTTCGCTTCGCTCTAAACAGTAACTCGCAGCGGGCATCAGAACTATCCAATTTTATACAATTAGTTTTTATCAAACAATTTATAACCATTTCTCGAAAGAACTTAGGGCTTCGCCCCAATTGGAATAATGGAATGATGGAGTAATGCAATAATGGTTTGAAAGAGTTTTTTACAATTAAAATGATTTATTTCCACCCTTACTTCCAACATTCCATTTTGACAGCATAAACAGGTTGTCATAAATAAACCTGTATTTTCAAAAACATGTAGAACTTCCGAGATGTTAAATTATGAGATCTGTTTTTTTTTATTCTTTAAGAAAGATGTTGTGGTCCACAAGAGCCAGTGAATGGATGTGGGCTTTGAGAAATTTCTGATCTCCAAATATGCTTACGAGTCTAATGCCGTCGCCTTCAGGTTCAACCGTATCAACGGCCTCCATAACCAGCTTTTTCTCATTTTCGCGAATCAGATATGCATTTGCTTCACACATGGGTTTCTTTCCTTCTTTATATCCACTTGATTTAATGATAAGTTTAAAATTTTTAAGATATTCCTGAACCTTTGCAATCGGTTTGTTTCAAAGAACGAAGATCTTATTATTTTTTATTCCGCTTTATCCGTCTGAGGCGGCTCAAAAAAGTTTTTTAAATTTTCCTGGATAAGAGCCTCGATAAGATGGGGAAGCGGAATTGGAGATATTCCTACAATTTCAACATGTTCTTGGGTGAGCGGTATCAACATTTTTTTTGCCCGACTGTTTGCCACCGCCTCTGCCATTTTCGGTGTTACTTCTCCCATCATGGAGTTCGCCATTAGAATAGCTACCGTACCAATGATAATATCAACTTTCCCGGCGGTCTGAACGATGGCATTCTCACCGGAGGCGCCACGATTGGCCTTGGCTTTAAGCATCTGAGACGTTGCAATGGCATTGGTACCTAAGGCGACAATTTCAACGGTTTCTCCAAACTGATCTTTCAGTTTTTTTATTACTGCACTTCCGATACCGCCGCCCTGTCCGTCTATTACGCAGATTCGCTGCAGCTCTGATTTGTTGTCTTTCCTGTTCATTTAGTAATCACGTGTTGCCTGGGTCTTGAACCCCGGTTAAATATTAAAAACGGATTTAACTGGGCAGGCAATCTTGAAAGAGTCAAGGTGTTAAAATATTCAGAATCGTTGAGTGAGTACCAGATAATGATACCGTCGTCAATAAAAACGACAGCCTGTCTGTTTTGAAACTAAAGCTTTTTAATTTTAACCCGGTCCCTTCGTTTTCTTTTTGAAAGTCGTCTGCTGGGACCTTTCTTTTTTGTGGTTGGGACCCAGCCCTCCTGGTTTTGGTCCTCGTCTTTTTTTGTATCCATATAAACAGCCATTGTGATCTTTTCTTCAAATGCAGGAGAGCTTATTGTGGCCGCTCCCTTGGAAGCCGCAAAATTGACAATATTCAGGTCCGAGCTAACGACCAGGGCTTTTTCCCTTTCTCTTGCCGCCATCCTTTTAATTACGTTATCGGCAGTTTCTCCACTGCGGGAAAATTTAATCTTGATCCCATTGACTCGGTCTTTGTGCTGTGAAAGGGGAGGTGCATGGGTTCCATCAAAAACTACCGTAATCATGTGGTGTTTTATTCTTTTGTATGAGGAAAGGGTGTTGAGAAGGGCTTCCCTGCCGAGTTGAATATCCTGATGATCGAGTGTGCTCAGCGAACTGGAACGGCGGATCAGATTGTAACCGTCGATGATGATATGAATAGACATGAACTTGTTATATCTGCTTCAGAAGTCTCAGCAACCGATCAAGGTCGTCATTGTTGAAAAAAGTGATTTCAACCTTCCCCTTTTTCCCGCGCCTTTTGATCTGAACCTTGGTTCCAAAGCGACGGGAAAGATCCTCCGCCAGACTCAAAAGGTATCTTTGCTCCGAGCCGGTGGAAGAGGTGTTGGGTTTTTTCTTTTTTGTCTTTAAACGGTTAATCAGACGTTCCGTTTCCCGGACCGATAATCCTTTGGAAACAACGGCCCGCCATACCGCATGTTGCTGGGCCGAATTTGAGGTGCCCAGCAATGCCCGTGCATGCCCCATACTCAAAATGCCGTCCATTATGTCGGCCTTAATCTGTTCGGGCAGCTGCCGGAGCCTTAAAAAATTGGCCACGGCAGATCTGCTTTTTCCTACGCGTTCCGCGGCCTGATCCTGGGTGAGGTTGAATTTGGCAATAAGCTGATAGTAAGCCTCTGCCTCTTCCATGGGATTCAAATCTTCCCGTTGTATATTTTCTACAAGGGACATTTCCAGAAGATCTGTGTCTGTAATGGTTTTGACAATGACCGGCACCTGGCTGAGTCCGGCCTTTTTTGCGGCACGAAGGCGTCTTTCGCCGGTAATAAGCTCAAAACCGTTATCGTCTTTTCTAACCAAAAGGGGCTGTATGATTCCCTGTTCTTTAATCGAACGGGCCATTCCTTCAAGTTCATCGTCGGAAAACTTCATGCGTGGCTGGTAACGGTTCGGGCGGATTCGTTCGATATCACACTGAAAATATTCCTTTGATACGCTTTCAACATGATCGATATCGGGTAGCAGGGAATCAAGGCCTCTTCCCAGGGCAATTTTTTTTGTTTTTTTTAATTGTGACCCGGCTTCTTCTTTTTTCTTCTTTACATTTTTCATATTGATTTAACGAATGAATTTAGTTGGTTATTTTCAATAAATTGTGGAATTTCCGAGACGTTCAATTAATGTGCCGGAACTTATTGAGAACTTACTGACACATAATCTTTGTTCGATCAAATCGGGCGGTGAATTTCATTGGACATTATCTCTTTTGCCAGATTAAAATAGCTTTGTGCCCCCGGGGAAGCGGCATCATACAGTAAAATCGGTTTCCCGAAACTCGGCGCTTCACCCAACCGTACATTCCTTGGAACCATGGTCTTGAACACCAGATTTTTAAAATATCTTTCTGCATCTTCAGCAACCTGATGAGACAGGTTTGTCCTTTTATCAAACATGGTAAGAAGAATACCGACAATTTTCAGTTTCGGATTCAGATTGTACTTGATACGCTTCATGGTCTGTAAAAGCTGCCCCAGGCCTTCCAGCGCATAAAATTCGCACTGAAGGGGAATAAGCATAAAATCGGACGCAGTCAAAGCGTTGATAGTAAGAAGGCTCAATGATGGAGGGCAGTCAATGATGATGTATTCAAATGAATCCGCAAGTTGTGCCAAAAGTTTCTTTAATACCATTTCGCGTTTGGGTTTTGACATCATTTCCACTTCAAAGCCGATAAGCTCCACCCGTGAAGGGATAATTTTCAACGTATCTATATCGCTGTTAAAAACCAGGTTTCTGGCGGGAACTTTACCAATCATTCCGTGGTATAATGAATGATAAATTTTGTTTTTGTCCAGACCAAGACCGGTGGTGGCGTTTCCCTGGGGATCGCAATCGACAAGGAGCGTTCTTTTTTCAGAAACCGCGAGCGCTGCGGACAGATTTACCGCGGTAGTAGTTTTGCCAACGCCGCCTTTCTGGTTGGCGATACATATAATATGTGTCATAATTAAAATCTCTACCATAAAACGTTTGGTTTGAAAAGTATATAAGGATATGTATTGATATATTGACGATTGAAAAAAAAGAATATATTTTTGTTTAAATATGAAATGATGGGGTAATTATGCAATTAATAAGGAAAGCATTTTTGTTTTGCTTTGTTTTGATTTTCATTGTCAACATTCTTGTTCCAAAAGGGGCCTTATGTATTACCATACAAGAGGAAGAAGAAATGTCCCGTGAAGTAATGAAAGTCATTATGAAACATTATGAGCTTATTAATGATCCTTTGATTGCCAACTATATTAATCAAATGGGTCAGAAAATTGTTTCGGCCCTTCCGCCACAGCCGTTCAATTATCATTTTTATGTAATAAAAAATGATGAATATAATGCTTTTGCAACCCCTGCAGGTCATGTTTTTATAAACAGCGGCCTGCTGGAAGCTATGGAGAATGAAGAAGAGTTGGCCGGGATACTTTCCCATGAAATAGCTCATGTGGTGTGCCGCCATATTTCCCAGAAGATTGAAAGAGCACAAAAGATAGGCATCGCAACCCTTGCCGGAGTTGCGGCCGGTATATTACTCGGGGTCGGAGGGTCCATGGCCGCAGCAAATGCGTTAACTATTGGGTCTACGGCTGCCGGTCAATCCTTGGAACTGTCATACAGTCGTGAGGACGAGTTCCAGGCGGACCAGATCGGCCTGGTATGTCTGACCAAAGCAGGATATGACGGTGAAGGGATGCTTTCGATGCTGAAAAAACTCTGGAGCAGACGATGGTTCGGTCCGGCTCAGATCCCTACCTATTTGAGCACGCATCCTGCCACAGAGGAACGAATGGTCAATATTGATACCTGGCTCGAACAAAACAAAAAAACGGAAGCACAGATTGACAATTATAATTTCTCAAAGGTTCATGTGCGCCTCGTTGCTGTTTACGGGGACGAGAGTGTTGCATTAAGAAAGTTTGAGGAAGAGGTGAAAAACCATCCGGAAGATCCTTTGGCACACTACGGATACGGGCTGATTCTGGCAAGAGCCGGTGCTCGGAAAAATGCCATCGGTCATCTTAAAACAGCACTGAAGCAAAATGCTTTGGATCCATATATGTTGAAAGATCTCGGTCAGATTTATTTTCTCGACGGTCAGTATCGCGAAGCTTTCAATGTACTGGAAGATGCCGCAAGGGTTTCCTCTAACGATCATGAAGTATTTTTTTATCTCGGGCGAGCACAGATGGAGCTTGGGCGTTATCACGAGGCGGCAGTAACGTTTGAAAAGCTCATCGAAGAAAAATATAATAATCCCAAGTTGTTTTATTCACTTGGTGAAACTTATTACAAGATGGGCAGGCTGGATGAGTATCATTATTGTCTGGGCATTTTTTACAAGGAAAAAAATGATTTTAAAAATGCGTTGTTTCACTTGAGAAGGGCCTTGGAGAAAATGAGTGATCCGGATAAAAGGGGCAAAATCGAAAAAATGCTGAAACAGATCAGTGGAAAAAAGAGATCATCATAGAGAACTTTCGGATCGATTACCGTTTTGTCAGCTACGGTCAAAATGGGAAAATTGCATGGTAAATGTCCCACGGCCCTGTGTTGCGGATCGTAAGGAGGTGGAGTAACCGAACATACGTGCCAGAGGAACAATCGCCTTGATCACCAGTGCTTCGATTTTGTGCTCTATGGATTCAATTTTCCCGTTGCGGGAATTAAGGTCTCCAATCACGTCTCCCATGAAATTTTCAGGAACAAAAATCTCAACGTTCATAATGGGATCCAGGAGGAACGGTTCACCGTTGGCAAGGGCTGTTTTGCATGCCATGGACGCACTGACCGTATAAGCCAATTCCGTGCCCAGGGATTCTTTAAATTCCCCTCCGATAAGGGTGGCTTTAACATCTACCACCGGATAGCCCATCAGAGCTCCGCTTTCCAAAGATTCCATGATACCTTTTTCAATGGCGGGAATAAACGTATCCGGTATGGTTTCCTCGTCAATTTCAGATTTGAACCTGTTTGGACTGCCGCGTTCCAGAGGCGTCAGTTTTAGCGTAACTTTGGCAAAATGACGCTGTCCCGCAATTTCCTTGTCGAATACGGCGGATCCCTCACCCGCTTTCTCAATGGTTTCCCTGTAGACAACCTGGGGTTTTCCTACATTTACATTGGTTTTGAATTCACGCTGCATGCGACTGATAATGACTTCAAGGTGAAGCTCACCCATGCCTGACAAAATGGACTGCCCGGTGTCTTCATCCTTTTTAAGCTTAAGAGTCGGGTCTTCGGCCATAAATTTTTCCAATACCTCATCCAGCTTTTCCTGATCGGCATGTGTTTTAGGCTCTATGGCAATGGAGATGACAGGTTCGTAAAACTCTATTTTTTCCAGTAGAACCGGATGGTCGATAGTGCATAGTGTTTCACCGGTAGAGGATTTTTTTAAACCGATAACCCCCACAATACTCCCGGCTTCGGCAGAGTCGATGCGTTCTCTCTTGTTGGCATGCATCCTTAAAATACGGGAGAGCTTTTCATTTATTTTACGGGAAGGGTTGTAGGTGTTTTCTTTGGTATGCATCTTTCCGCTGTAGATTCTGACATAGGAAAGCTTGCGCCCTTCGGTCATGGCTACTTTAAAAATGAGTGCCGCAAGTGGGTCTGTATTTCTGGCTTTGCATTCAACAATTTCACCGGTTTCAGGGTGTACCCCTTTAATGGGCGGGACCTCCACAGGACTGGGAAGGAAATCCACA
>Ga0180431_10008967_pt1 | contig 11396 bp, 8 predicted proteins | sample SS_ome_11_FD_132459 | JGI IMG/M metagenome (GOLD analysis project Ga0180431, IMG submission 132459) | Hypersaline lake sediment archaeal communities from the Salton Sea, California, USA - SS_1_MS_1 metaG | ecosystem: Environmental > Aquatic > Non-marine Saline and Alkaline > Hypersaline >...
AGCACTGCCAGTATCCAATGGTCAGGATAATAAATAAGGGAAGAAGGCCCTGGGACCTCTGCATCAATCCTGACTGTCCCGGAAAAGATGAAAAATATAAAAATTACAAAAATAAAGGCCAGGGTAAGCCAGCTGATACAGAAAGCTAGCTTCGAGCTCCCGCCTGATATAATTGAGGCGCTGCAGGAGTACCGGAAAAAGGAAAGCGGGGATAGGGCCGGCATGGTGCTGGACCTTATTATCCAGAACTACAATACTGCCCGCAAAGAGAACCTGCCCCTGTGCCAGGACTGCGGCAATACCTATATAGACCTGAAGGTGGGCCCCGGTACCTGCATCGAGGACAGCGGACGTCTTTACAGCCATATTGATGCTGCAGTGGCAGAGGCCTACCGTAAAAACTATCTGAGGATGTCTACGGTAGGGGATCCCCTTTATGACAGGATAAACAGGGGCGACAATACTCCGGCCATAGTCTCTGCCTCATTTTCGGAGGAGCCGGGACTTCAGATAACGGTGCTGCTAAAGGGCGGAGGCAGCGAGAACTGCTCTTATCTCTGCATGGAAAATCCCACTGCCGGCCCGGACAGGATAATGGAACTGGTCCTGGACCTGGTCAGGGAAAATGTCACCAAAGCCTGCCCCCCGGTAATAATAGGCATAGGCATTGGAGGCACCGCTTCCGAAGTGGCAAAGATGGCCAGGACTGCTGCTTTCAGGGAACTGGGCAGGGTAAACCCGGATAAAAGATATGCGGAGCTGGAAAAGAAGATACTGTCTGCAGTAAACAGCACCGGCATAGGCCCCCAGGGCCTGGGCGGGGATACTACTGCCATAGGCTGCAATATAGAGTATGCCCCCTGCCATATAGCTACACTGCCGGTTTCGGTATTCCTGCAGTGCCATTCCCTGAGGCGGGCATCTGCGGCTATAACCGGGTAGCCGGCAATTATCCTTAAAAATATGGATATGCCGCTGCTTGCAGCTTCTGCAGCCACATATCTTTTTGGAGCCTGGATAACAGCGCTTCGATGGCAGATCCGCCATTGGCGTGATCAGAATATTATTTATAAGAGGCTGCCGGGGGCAGCAAAAAGGAAAGGGTTTTTATGGGTATAAAAAGAAAACTTGCAGCAGCTGTCAGGCATTGTCCGCCGCTTTTTAAACTGGGCTCAAAACTCTATCACACTATGAATGCCGGTTTTAAATCTTTGAGTCCGGGCGCTCCCGGAGCAATCGAATGGGCATTTGAAAAGGCAGCAGAGCTTCACCCGGGCAAGCCTGCCGGGGACTATTATGAATTTGGTCTTTATAAAGGATATACGTTTTTTACGGCTTACCGGGCAGCAGCGCAGTTTGGATTATCGCAGACCCGCTTTTTCGGCTTCGACTCATTTCAGGGGCTTCCCCAGGTTGAAGATGTAGACAGGACCGGCGGCAGGTTTTTTAAAGGACAGTTTGCCTGCTCCCGGGAACAGGTCGAAAAAAGCCTGTTAAAAAATGGGGTCGATTTTAACAGGATAAGGCTTATACCCGGTTTTTATGAGGAAACCCTTACAGACGAGCTTAAAAAGGATCTAAAGGCCGGACCTGCAGGAGTGATACTTCTTGATTGCGATCTTTACTCATCAACCAGCACGGCTCTTAACTGGCTGGAAGGATTGATCGTTGATAAGACCGTGGTGCTTTTTGACGACTGGTACTCTTTTACTGAAGGAGAAGAGTATGGCCAGCAGCGGGCGCTTGCTGAGTTTCTCCAGCGCAATCCATCGCTTAGATTCGAACCCGAAGCCGACTATGAGAGTAATGGCAGGACATTTATAGTCCGCTCCGGAGTTTAGATATATTATTTGATTTCTCCAAACCTGCTGGCTGAACAGTCGTTTACGGTAAAAGAATATCCTTTATCCAGGCAGATATCTATTATTTCATAGGTAAGCTTCCTGCTTCCGTAAAGGAAATACTTCTTTGCAAACATCATGCCTGACTGGTATACCCCGCCTTTTACTTTGTTGAAATTATTATTGTTTACCAGAAGCTCCTGAAGGCTCAATTGATCGATCTTGTAATATTCCATTCTGTCAAGGCTGTTTATGATCCTGTCTTTCTGCTCCGGATAGGACGGGACTTCTACGGCTACAAAATTAAATAGATCACGTGCAATGCCCAATTTATCTAATATCTCAGGGCTGTAGCCCGAAGCTGCCAGATTAAATCTTATCTCTTTTATGCCCAGGTCCTTTAAGGCTTTGAGATTGTGTTTATCTGCCTCTATGCCGTTAGTATATGCCCAGAGATATATCCCTGGTTTTTCTTCTTTTATCCTGGCAGCATAATCCTCTATCTCTGGAAGATACAGCAACGTTTCACCTCCGGTCAGGCCTATTCCGTCTATCTTATCCTTATTTCTTACAAATTCCTTAAATAATGCACTTCTATTATATTTTTCATCATCATCATATTTTCCGGAGATATAAGAAGGCACAAAACAAAAATCACATTTTGTATTGCAGCGGTACCCTAATACAAATGACATGCTTTTCATCTCTGTGCATATCCTGCATCCTTCAATGATCGGTCCGGTGCTTACGGCCTGGTGTGACCCATGTGATATGAGAGAAGGTATCCTGGACCTTGCCTTTTTTAATTCATCAAGGACTTCCCCTTGTCTGTATTTCAGCTCCATCTGCTGCCTTAAATTTTTTCCTTAATAAAGTAAATAATATATAAAAAAAGGATTTATTGCATTATTGATATGTTTCTGGCAATAAAAAAAAGCTTTTTTGTCCGTCCATCCCGGACATATCGGACTATAGCGCGGACAAGACAGATGTATAATTGCTATATTGCCTGGGGCAATGGTTTATTAGCCGATACTTTGATACTTATCACCGTATCCTTTAGGCCGTCAAGCATATCGCTGCTCTTTACTGTATCATCACTGACAATATAGCTGATAGGGAAACTGGCCTCTTCTAATACCTTTATGTCATCAAAGCCTGCCCCTTCTATGGTATTTAAATAATCGTCTTTCAGTATTGCCCCCGAGATGCAGCTGACATAAGCTGAGATATCATCTTTTATGGTGTCGGGCAATTCTTTTTCCAGGACTATATCAGATACCATTATCCTGCCGCCCGGTCTTAATACCCTGAATACTTCTTTAAAAACCCCAGCCTTGTCCGGGGAAAGGTTTATAACGCAATTGGAGATGACAATATCTATGGTAGAATCAGCCACGGGCAGGTCCTCGATCTCTCCAGGCCTGAACTCTACATTTGTCATACCGGATTTTCTGGCATTATCCCTTGCCCTGTCGATCATCTCAGGGGTCATGTCGACCCCGATGACTTTACCCGAAGGACCTACCCTGTCAGCCGCCAGGAAACAGTCAAAACCAGCCCCTGACCCCAGGTCCAGGACAGCCTCGCCGCTTTTTAAAGAGGCCATTGCTATAGGATTTCCGCAGCCCAGGCCCAGGTTGGAGCCTTCGGGGACTTTTTCCATATCCTGTCTTGAATAGCCGAGATTTGAACTTATCTCTATTGCCTGGTCTGCCTGTCCGCAGCAGCTGGCTGCCTGGCCCGGGCAGCAGGACCCCCCGGCAGCTATCCTGGCATAGCCTTCCCTTACAGCCTTCTTAATATTTTTTTCTTTCATGGGTTTTATCTTTCTGTTTTATCCTTCATAAAATATTTATATATTTAAATATATAATTCTTTTAAAGTCAATAAGCGGTACTCGATATGCCCGAAAATATGAATTGCTAAGTCAACTGCAGAAGAGATCCTGCAAACGGTGCCCTATATGGTCTAAGAAAATGGCTTCCATAAAGGGGACTGTCTGGACCTTTATCCTATGTCCTTTTATAAATATCTCCGCCGTATATGTCATAAGCTACAAAAAGCGGGAAATCTGCAATTTGTATCCTGTGTATGGCTTCAGGCCCAAGATCGCCATAGGCCACAGTCTCGATAGCGCATACCTTTGAGGAAAGATAGGCGGCGATACCGCCCACGGCGATAAGGTAAACGGCTTTATGCTTTATGCAGAGCTGTCTCAGGGCTTCACTCCTTTTGCCTTTCCCTATCATAGCCCTGAGCCCCAGCTTCATGAGGGGTTCTGTCAGCCTGTCCATCCGCACCGCAGTAGTAGGACCCAGGCTGCCGCTGCTTTTGCCGGGAGGAGCGGGGGAAGGTCCCACATAGAATATGGTGATATCACTGATATCCAGGGGCAGTTTTTTGCCCTGCCTGAGTTCCGACAGCATCCTTTTGTGGGCTGCATCCCGGGCGCCGTATATGGTGCCGGAGAGATAGACTATATCTCCTGACCTTAAGTCTTTTACCTTGTCCTGTGTAAGAGGGGTCTCCAGATGGCAGGTGTTTGTCATGCCGCCGGCCTCAGAGTTCATCTGTCTCATCATCGCTGAAATACCTGTCTCTTTTGAAATAGTTATCATATGTCCCGGAAGAACGGGGCCTTGAGGGCCTCCTTCTAAACCGGGAGCTGAACACCAGGACAAAGGCCAAAAATATTATCAGAAGTCCCAGTATTCCCAGTATGACTATCAGGAAATATGAAAGGAATTTGGTCTTTTTGCCCTCTATCAGGATCTGCTTTTCACTGCCGTAAGGGATATTCCATATGGCGATATTATTCTCACCCATGATATCAGCATTGCTGGTCACTATCTTGACCGGAAATCTTATCTGGTAGGTTATGTCCAGGATGCCGCTGTCGGCAGTGGCAAGATCATGAAGGCGGTTAAAGTCAGAATTGCCGTCCCCGGAAACCAGCAGCGTCTCATCTATTTTCATATCGACATGGTCCTGGAAAAAGACATCCCGGTAAAAAAAGTATTCATCAATGGTCATCTTGGCCAGAAACCTCTGGGCAGATCCGCTGGAAAAGCCGTCAATCGAGATATGCTTTACAAAATTTATGTCATCAAAGGAAGCTTTAGAGACAAAGTGGGCATATCCTTCCTCTTCATAGGTCTCCACCTCTCCTTCAGGCAGGACCTCCAGGATCTTATCCAGAAGCGACCGGTTCTTCTCCAGGACCACCTCCCCTTTTCTCAGGTATTCTGTCTTTACTGCCACATCCACTGTCCTGGTGCCGGAATAATCTTCTTCAAGTTCAGTAAATACTTCGATAAACGTGGGATCGCATCCCGAGAGCAGGGGCGCCAGAAGGGAAAGTATGATAAAAATAAGCAGGATCCTTGTAGTGAGTCCGCGCATATTATAGGTCTTTCCTATTATTCTCATACCTGTATTAATATATTAGATATTAGCATATAGATTGCCAATATTGTAGGAAAATTTATGCCTGTCCTCAAGATATATGGTTGGAAAAACGCGCGGGTGCAGGATTGATTTAAAAACTTTATGTGATAGAGTATGCATGTCCGGGTTTTAGAAAGCTGCGGCCAGGTCTAAGGCTACCGGAAAAAATATTTTGTAATCAGTGGATCTAGCTGCCGGAGGATTTAGATGTCTTATTATATCGGTTATGATATCGGCTCTATAAGTGTAAACAGGGCTGTGATAGATGAAGGCGGGAATATAGTCTCAGTCCTGGATTATACCAGGCATATGGGAGAGCCCGTAAAGCTGGCAGCAGGGGATATAAGGGGCCTCTTTGATAAATACGGGAGCAGTATCAGAGGCATAGGTTTTACCGGTTCCGGGGCCAAGGACCTGGCAGCCAATCTCAATATGTATTTTACCAATGAGATAGAAGCCATAATAACTGCCGTAAAAAAGGTCCGTCCGGATGCTGTCTCCATAATAGAGATAGGGGGCCAGGATTCAAAATTCATAGACCTTGACAGCGGCGACTATGCCATGAACGAGCTCTGCGCTGCCGGAACCGGGTCATTTTTGGACCAGCAGGCATCAAGGTTCGGCCTGACCATAGAGGAATTTGCCAGCCTGGCGCTAAAGTCAAAGACACCGGCCACCATTGCCGGGAGATGCAGCGTCTTTGCCAAGTCTGATATGATACACCTGCAGCAGGAAGCTGCCAGCGACGAAGACATAACCATGGGGCTGTGCTATGCCATGGCCAGGAGTTTCAAGTCCCAGATAGCCAGGGGAAGCCATTTCAAGCCCCCCGTCCTTTTTTGCGGGGGAGTATCATACAACAAGGCTATGCTTAAGGCCTTTGAGGATACCCTGGGCCAGAAGATAGCCATTCCCGGATACCAGTCATCCATAGGAGCCATCGGTGCAGCCCTTTCCATTATGGAAAATGCCGGGGATACAGGGCTGGACAGGAAAGGCGTCCTGGATGCATTTGACCATTACCTCAAGCATTTTGCCTATACCAGGGAGACTTTTGAGCCCCTGGAGATAAGGGAGTCCATACTTCCAGTCCAGGAAGAAGAAAGCTACCAGTTTGGACCCGGCAGGACAGAGGCATATATCGGCATTGACGTAGGCTCCATATCCACCAATGTGGTGGCCATAGACAGCCATAAAAAACTTATAGCCAAGGAATATCTCCGCACAGCCGGACGCCCCATAGAAGCGGTAAGAAAGGGCATCTCCCGCATCGCTTCCAGGGTGGGGGACAGGCTGGATATAAAAGGGGCCGGGGCCACCGGGTCCGGGAGATACCTTACCGGGGATTTCATCGGGGCCGATATAGTCATAAACGAGATAACGGCCCAGGCTACGGCAGCCGCCGATATTGACCCCGAAGTCGATACCATATTCGAGATCGGGGGACAGGATTCAAAATATATCTCGCTGGAAGACGGGGTTGTAGTGGACTTTGAGATGAACAAGGTCTGCGCTGCCGGCACCGGATCCTTCCTGGAGGAACAGTCCGAGAGGTTTGACATAGCCATAGAGGATTTTGGAGACCTGGCAATGGGCGCTAAAAATCCCCTTAACCTGGGTGAGCGCTGTACTGTGTTTATGGAGACCAATGTGTATTCCCACTACCAGAAGGGCGCCAGGATAGACAATCTGATGGCAGGCCTGGCCTATTCCATAGTGGCAAATTATATTAACCGGGTGGTGGGAAGGAAGAAGATAGGGAATAAGATATTCTTCCAGGGAGCGGTGGCATTTAACCGTTCCGTGGTAGCCGCTTTTGAGAACTATACCGGTTCCAGGATCATCGTACCGCCTGACCATGAGGTCACCGGAGCCATAGGTACTGCCATAAGGGCCATGCAGGAAGTAAAGGAGCATAATATACAGACTTCCTTCAGGGGCTTTGAAGAGATAGAGAAGGTAGGGTATACCCAGAGTTCATTCGAGTGCAATGGATGTCCCAACAACTGTGAGATAAAGAAGATATCCATGAGCGGGCGGAAACCACTGTTCTACGGGGGCAGGTGCGAAAAATATGAGAAAGGCCGCCAGAAGGAGGATCCGGCTTTTGATTATTTTGCCGCCAGGGAAGAACTGTTATTAAACTCATACAAGGAAAAGCCCGCAGGCGGCAGCGGGAATACAAAGAGGAAAAAGGTGGGTCTCCCCTATTCCATGCTCACATTCGAGTTCTACCCCTTCTGGAAGGCTTTCTTTACCGAACTTGGTCTTGAGCTGGTGCTTTCCGACAAGACAAATAAGAAGATAATAAATGACGGGGTCCAGGCGGCAGTATCGGAGACCTGCTTTCCCATGAAAGCTACCCTGGGACATGTCATAAACCTTCTGGAAAAGGATATCGATTACCTGTTCCTGCCCACTACCAGGGACATGCCCACCAAGAAATCCAATATAAAGGGGGAAAGGACCGGAAGCTATCCCTGCCCCTTTATCCAGGGCACCTGGTCCATCGTAAAGGCGGCCGTGGATACAGGCGATGTAGAGGTGCTTAAGCCCATAATAAATTTCTCATATAAGGAATATGCCAGGCAGGTCCAGCTCATGCAGCTGGGCAGGCATCTGGGCTGCAGCAAGAGGAGCATAAAAAATGCCGTCGACGAGGCATATAGGTCCCAGTCGGAATTTTATTCCAGCCTCAAGAAGTTCGGCAGCAGGGTGCTGGAGGAGCTGGGAGAGGATGAGACCGCAATAGTTGTGACCAGCCGCTCCTATAACAGCTGCGATAATGCCATAAGCATGGATGTCCCCCGGAAGCTGAGGAAACTGGGGCTGAAGGTGATACCCATGGATATGCTTCCGGTACAGAATATAGACCTGTCCCGGGACTGGCCCAATCTGTACTGGGAATTCGGCGACAGGATACTCAGCGCTGCCGAGATAATAAAGTCTGATCCCAGGCTTTACCCCACCTATATAACCAATTTCGGATGCGGGCCGGATTCATTTATCCTGCAGTATTTTGAAAGGCAGATGGACAGGCCGTTTTTAAAGCTCGAGGTAGACGAGCACTCGGGGGGAGCCGGGGTCATAACCAGGTGCGAAGCCTTCATAGACTCGCTTAATAATCTTAAAAACAGGAAGATAAAGCCGAAAGGTGAAGAGGAAAATGCGCAGCTGGCGGCGGCAAAGATGGATGAGGGGGATAACGGCCGGGGCCAGAGCCTGCTGCACGGAGGGGGCCTGGCAGAGAGAAGCGCGGATATAGCCAGCCTGCCCCAGGCGACATTCAAGAAAGACCAGGGAAGGACTATATATATACCATATATGAGCGACTCTGCAGTAGTGCTCAAATATGCCTTCCGTTCCGCCGGCATAGATGCCGAGATGCTTCATTCTGATGATGAGACATTGAAATGGGGAAGGCGCTACACCCTGGGCAAGGAATGCTATCCCTTTATAATAACTACCGGAGACATAATAAAGACCCTCAAGAACGGAGACCCTTCAAAGGCGGCATTCCTGATGCCCCAGACAAACGGTCCCTGCCGTTTCGGCCAGTATAATAAGATGCAGAAGATAATAATAAGGGAGCTGGGATATTATGACGTACCCATAATAGCTCCCGGCGCCCCGGAAAACAGCCAGTTCTATGCCGAATATGATATGGACGGAAGAAGAGGTCTGGACCTCCTTAAGAAGGCAGTATGGGGGCTTCTGGCCGTTGACTATCTTAATAAGGCACTGAGGCAGATAAGGCCCTATGAGACCGAAAAGGGAAGGACAGACAGGGTATACGGACAGTATGTGGACCTGATATGCCGCAGCGTGGAAAATGATTCTGCCTCGGAGATACTGGACAGGATGGCCCTGGTGCTTTCCATGGCCAGGAAGGATTTCGAGGCCATACCGGTGGAAAAGACAGACAGGCCCCTTATAGGCATAGTGGGGGAGATATTCGTGAGAAACCATCCCTATTCAAATAATGATATCATAAAAAGCGTGGAGGCCATGGGGGGAGAGGTCGAGATACCTACCATGGGAGAATGGCCCGAACATACCACTGCCACCCGCAGGATAGACATCATCACCCGGCAGACAGACCTATTCTATAAGATGATCAATTACTTCTTTGATGGAAACGGCTCCGACCTTTCCAGGACCGCAGAAAGCTTCAGGGAGCTTTTCGGGGGATTCATGGGCGGATTCAAGTTCTTTATCACCAACCGGTTCTTTGACCGCTACCTGGCAGGCTGCCAGAAGAAGCTGGAAAAACCTCTTAAGGGATTCCTCAGGGAAGAGCACGGAGGCAATATATATGATGTATGGGATAATGCAGAGCCTTATATAATCAAGTGGTTCGGCGAAGCTGCCCTTTCAGTGGGAAAATCCATAGAATGGGCCGGCAGCGGCGCCAACGGCATAATAAATGTGCTGCCCTTTACCTGCATACCGGGAAATATCGTAAATGCCATCTCCAGGAGCATAAAAGCTGATTACCATATCCCCTGGCTCAACCTGGCCTTTGACGGGCTGGAGCAGGGCACAACCGACACCAGACTGGAAGCCTTCATGTACCAGGCCCGGGAGCATATGAGGAAAAAACGCTGACAGGTAGCAGCTGGAATACTGTTCATATAGAATTGACAATAATGCCTTAAAGTGTTAATATCCAGTATAACATAAACAGAATTACTGGAGAACTGGTCTTGTATAAAGTCTTATTAGAGCAAAACCCATGGTGGAGCGGGGAGCCATTTGAAGAAAAAGCTGGAGTAAAGCGGCCAAAATATCTTGACCAGATAAATACCCATAATACTTCCACTATGATCTCCATATTGACCGGCATAAGGAGAGCTGGCAAAAGCGTATTATTCTACCAGAATATAGACCAGCTTATAAAAGGCGGTGTTCCTCCTGAAAACATCCTTTATTTTAACTTCTTTTTTATCAGCAAGGATCACCACCATATTAAAATACTGGACACTATTTATAATACATACATAGAGAACATGGACCCGGCAGAAAGCCAGAAAAAATATCTTTTTCTGGATGAGATACAGGAGATAGAAGGTTTCGAAAGCTGGGTACTCAGATTTCATTTAAAAAACAGGGAAAAGGTAAAGATATTTTTAACTGGTTCTAGTTCAGGTCTTTCTTCGTCTGATATATCCTCCTATTTTACAGGCCGCAATATCACCCTTAAGATATTCCCCCTGGATTTTAATGAGTTTATGGATTTTGCCGGGCTGGACATGACTAAAGATGCTGAATATAAGGTGCTTTATGCAAAACAGGATATTATAAAAAGTGCTTTTTCAAGATTCCTCAGGACAGGTGGATTTCCTGAAGTGGTGCTGGACCCTGCAAATATGCGGTCTATTCTTTCCTCTTTTATGAGCGACATCATATACCGGGACATAATCAAGCCCTTCGGTATTGAAAAGACGCTGGAACTTGAGGGGCTTGCCAATTATTTGCTGTCAAATTCTACCAATCTTTTTAGTTACAGAAAGACTTCCAGGTCTATCGGCATCTCTTATGAGACTGTCCGAAAATATATTGCTGCTTTTGAGAAATCATCACTTTTCTACAGGCTCCCGCCGTTTTCTTTATCCAGGCTTGCGCCTGTATCCGAAAATGCCAGTGATAAGATTTATTCAGCTGATATCGGCTTCATGAATTTTGCCCGAATATCGTTTACGGAGAATTACGGTCCCATGGCCGAGAACCTTGCATATAATTATCTCAGTGAATTTTTCAAAGAGACGCTGGGATACTACAGGGATGCCGGATCAGAGATAGATTTCATATTTATCTACAGGAATAAGACGATGCTGCTCCAGGTTACCTTTACCGACGATATAGATAAAAGGAAAGAAAAGGCCCTCCTGCTTCATCAGGACAAGTTTAAGAACCCGGTTAACCTTATAATCACAAAGGATACATATTCTTCAAGATCTTTTGACGGGACCAGTATCGCATATGTCCCCCTGTGGTATTTCCTCATAAGCGGAAACAGGCTCTTAAGCGGGTTGTAAAAGACAATGGTACCATTGATAAGCCATATGCACCTTCATAATTATGCTATTATAATGACATTAAAAA
>Ga0180431_10008970_pt1 | contig 11395 bp, 13 predicted proteins | sample SS_ome_11_FD_132459 | JGI IMG/M metagenome (GOLD analysis project Ga0180431, IMG submission 132459) | Hypersaline lake sediment archaeal communities from the Salton Sea, California, USA - SS_1_MS_1 metaG | ecosystem: Environmental > Aquatic > Non-marine Saline and Alkaline > Hypersaline >...
CTTCGAGCTCCATGGGAACCCTCTCGCCCTTCTCCATACGCCCAATACCAACGGCGACGATTTCACCCTGCTGGGGCTTTTCTTTCGCAGTGTCGGGGATGTACAACCCGCCACGCATTTCCTCGGTCTCCTCGAGCGGGCGAACGACGACTCTGTCAGCCAATGGCTGAATGTTCACCTTCGATTTGGCCTTGCTCTTTGCAGCTGCAGCCATGAGCGCGTCCCTCCATCAACGTATCTGATTGATATGATTACAGTTAGTACTGCGTTAGCACTCGTCGACAGCGAGTGCTAACGATTATGATGGTGGAAAATAGCGATGCAAACCCCTGTGTCAAGCGGTCTGCATCGCGTCTATTCGGCAATGCCTGCACACGCCCTGGCGAACTGCGGAGGACCGATCTCCAATCAAACTCAGGATGGCTAGTTGATCAGACGACGGGCAGCAACCCACCGCTGACGCCACCATTGCCCGTCACCTTCGGGTGTCGTGAGACTCGACAACTTCACCCCGGATGACGAGCTGTGTATGAACATTCCGTCACCCACATACAGGCCGACATGCGTGATTCCGCCACCGTTGTCAGCGAACCCCAAAATGTCTCCCGGTTCTAGAAAACCCTCTGACGGATCAACACGTTGGCCCATTCTCGCCTGATCGCCGCTGGTGCGCGGGAGTATCAGTCCGTGCTGACCGTACGCATATTGGATGAGGCCCGAGCAGTCAAAGCCGTCTCCCCCAGCCGCCCCCCACTTATACGGGGTGCCCATAGCATCCATTGCCGTTGACACCACGGCATGCCTCAGCTCGATCACGTCGCGCGGAGCTCTTCTCTCCGTAATCGGGGCTGCTTCGGTTGCCGGTGCACGCTCAGCGTATGGACCCGGCTGCCGAGGACTGTTGGGTACGGCACGACTCTGAGTGCCGAATCTGAGAATCAAGTGCGCCTGTATCAGGATGCCACGGCCGTCGTCGGGGTGAAGGCGCCAAAACCCCCTGCTGCCGCGGTCTTCAACCCGATATCTCCCCTCAATTCCCAGCGTGAGCGCCGAAAGAGCTTGGATCTCGTATCCGGCACCGGTACTCCATTGAGTATCGAAATTGCCGCTGGAATGGCGCATTCCCAAGCCCGCAGCCGCAAGCAAGTAAGGCCCCGCCGACCGGCCTCGGAACAATCCCACTGAAAGCTCGCCACCCGTGAGCCGTTGATCATCCGTGCCGCCCGGGACATGGACGTGGGATATCCCTATGCCGTAGTCGAACGGCCCCAAGAGGCGACGCTGCAAAGTCAACGTGTAGATCGTCGACACGGAGTCGCTCCACCACAAACCGAATCCCAGGTCGAGGCCGCTGTTCTGCGCGTGAACAGGAGAAAATGTGGCTGCGGCGATTGCCGCCACTATCGGCGAGAGTTTAATGATCTTTGCTACGGTCACGGCACGTAAACGCAAACGTAGCAATAAAATAGCCCATCGTCAACGCAACCGGCGGCTATTGCGCCGGGAATTGACGCTTGACCAACGTTCCTTTCATCACTAGCTAACCTCCATGCAGAGAGTTACCGTCACCCGTAGAGTCCACTTCAATGCGGCGCACCGTCTCCACAATCCAAACTGGAGTCCTGAAGAAAACAACAGAGTGTTCGGCGCATGCAGTAATCCACACTATCATGGGCACAATTACGGACTCGACGTGAGCGTCGAGGGCGAGATCGATCCTAACACCGGGTACGTGGCGGACATGAGGATCGTCAAACAAATCGTCGAGAAACTCGTTGTAGACTACTTCGACCACAAGAACCTGAACGTAGACATCCCAGAATTCAAAGAGCTCAACCCGACCACGGAGAACCTGGTTCTAACCATATGGGAGCGCCTTCGAGGACACCTCCCTGGTCGACTCTCAAAACTGGTGTTGTGGGAAACGCCGAGGAGTTCAGTTGAGTATACCGGCGAGTAGCCGGCTGATCTTCAGGTATTGAGACAAGACAAGTGGGGCGATTGCCAACAAGAGCAGACGCCCCACTCAATAGTCAATGATGGGATTCAGGCTGTGAATCCCGACGACGAGAACTGCTCTGCCGACTCATCCAGGACGACAGATCCTTCCGCAACTTTTGCCCTCAGTTCTTTGGAGGGCTTGAACACAGGTACCGGCCTGGCAGCAACCTCCACAGGTTCTCCCGTGCGTGGATTCCGTGCCATGCGCGTCTTTCGCCGCCGAATCTTGAATGTCCCGAAGCCGCGGACTTCTATGTTGTTCTGCTCAGACAAAGCGTCTTTGACAGCATCCAGGAACGCGTCAACTACCCGGGCGCAGTCCTTCTTCGAGATCATGGGACCGGCCGTACGAGCAATCGTTGCCGTGACTCGCTCGACTAGATCCGCCTTGGTCATATACCCTCTCCTCATTTGGGCAAGGATTGGGGGACACCGGAGACCATTCGAGCGATCTCCGGGCTGCCATTAATATCGGCTTACCTGTTGACTGTCAAGAGCTTGGACGAATTCCGTGAAGTGATTGCGGGCGTCGTGGGGCCCTGGAGAGGCCTCCGGATGGTACTGAACACCGAATGCAGGCAGGTAGAGGTGTCTGACGCCTTCTATGGTGTCATCATTGAGGTTACGGTGCGTCACCTCAAGTGATTTAGCACCTGACACCACCTTACTCCTTCCCCTGACTGCAAATCCGTGATTTTGGCTGGTAATCAAAACAGATCCGGAAGCCAAATCTCGGACGGGATGATTGCCTCCCCGGTGCCCGTAAGGAAGCTTCATAGTCTCCGCACCATAAGCCAATGCGAGCAGCTGATGGCCGAGGCAGATGCCAAACGTCGGCAGGCCTGAATCGGCCAGTTCGCGTATGACTGGCACCGCGTATGACACCGCTGCCGGATCCCCTGGACCATTGGACAAGAAGACACCGTCGGGTTCCAATTCTCTTACTTGCTTTGCGTTCGTGTTGGCAGGCACCACGGAGACGCGACAATCCAGAGATGTCAAAATCCGGATGATGTTGGCCTTTACACCGAAATCGAATGTTACAACGTGAAACCGGGCAGACATTGGGCCTTCGCGCCTAACCTCGCCGCAGGTGACGCGGCTGGCCAGGTCCAGGCCTTCCATGAACGGACTGGCATCGAGCTGCTCCCGCACGTCCGGAGCTGGACTTTCCCCAACTGCCATTACTCCTCTCATTGCTCCGCTCGACCGGATATGCCGAGTGAGACGCCGCGTATCGACACCCTCGATAACCGGGATACCCCGTTCCGCCAACCAACATTCGAGGGATTGACTGGCCCTCCAACTGGAATACTCTCTAGAAAGCTCCCTCAGGACGACTCCTGAAACGTGGGGTCGATCGGATTCCATGTCTTCATCGTTCACCCCGTAGTTTCCTATCATCGGAGCAGTCATGGTCACGATCTGACCGCTGTACGAAGGATCCGTGAAGACTTCCTGGTACCCGGAGAGGTTCGTCGTGAAAACGACTTCCCCACAATTTGCCGCAAACGAATGGCGCGTGGTTCCGGGGAACCACGCGCCGTCATCCAAGAGCACGTATGCCGGGTGCGCGCTCACAGCCACCTAGTTGCGCCCACCTTCTCCCTCCGGTGGCGGTTGGTCTCCCCCCGTTGGCTGCAGATCGATCGGAGGTGCAGTCGACGGCATGACAGGAGCCGGCGCGGCCAAATCCTGTTCGAGCACTGAACGAGGCATCGACCCCCTGGTGCTCAACCCGGCCAGGATCATCGAAAGGCCGAGGAATATGCCTCCACACCACCAAGACATCTTTGTGAGAATCGTGGTCGCCTGGCGGCCGCCAAAGAAAGAATCGGTAGAGGCCCCACCGCCGAGCGCTGCGAGGCCACCGCCCTTACCCGCTTGGAGAAGGACCACCGCCCCGAGGAGGAACGAGTCGATTATCAACAATACAACCAATAATGGATACATAGCACTCAAGTTTAAGTCGGGGCGGAAGATACCGTCGCCCCGTGCCTCAAGTCAATTATTCTATTCCAACGATATCTGCCCATCCAGCCGCATCGAGCGATGCCCCACCTACGAGCACACCGTCCACCTCGGGCTCCGAAACGAGGTCTCGAACGTTGGCCATCTTCACGCTACCCCCATAAAGCACCCGCACTGAGGCCGCATTCACTCCGCGATCAACCAACCAAGACCGGATGCCAGCATGAACTTCCGCCGCATCCGCCGGAGTGGCCGTCCTTCCAGTGCCAATCGCCCACACAGGCTCATATGCGATCGGCACTTTCGCCAAACTGGCAGCGTCCAGAGAGTCGAGTGCCGCCAATTGTCGAGTCACCACCGCCATGGTTTCACCTGATTCGCGTTCCTCGAGCTTCTCACCAACGCACAGCATAGGAGTGAGGCCGGCTTCTAGGACTGCCAACACCTTCTTTTCCGTCTCTGCGTCCGTCTCGCCGAATACATGGCGGCGCTCCGAGTGACCGACCAGGACGGCATCCGCCCCGGCATCCTTGGCCATTGGCACGCTCAACTCCCCCGTATAGGCGCCTTTTGGTTCCCAAAAGACGTTTTGGGCTCCTACCCTGATATCGTCTCGACCTTGTACTCGAGAGGCAACCACATCGAGCGCAACAGCCGAAGGAAATAACCACACTTCCCGATCCGGTCTCGGTCTGTACAGACCTAGGAACTCCGCCAGATAGCCTCCAGCGCCTGTCGGACCCAGGTGCATCTTCCAGTTGGCCGCAAATATCAATGTGGTCATACGTCGTCCAGCGCAGAAACGCCCGGCAGCTCTTTGCCGGCGATGAGATCGAGCGACGCACCGCCACCGGTTGAGACGTGGGACATCCTATCCTCTAACCCCGCTCGAGCGACTGCAGCAGCAGAATCACCTCCTCCAACGATCGTGGTGGTGCCGGCTTCCGAAGCAAGCGCCAACGCCTGGGCCATTGCGACGGTACCGGCATCGAACGGAGGCGATTCGAAGACACCCATGGGGCCGTTCCAAACGACGGTTTTGGCCTTCTCGATGCACGCCGCATACCGAGCGCGCGTTTCCAGTCCGATATCGTATATGCTCCAGCCACTGGGTACAGCGTCGTGAGCTACATCGCAGGCTTCGGACGGGTCGTAGAGATCCTGAGCGATCACCACGTCTGTTGGGAGTATTACGCGGTCTCCACCCTTCTCCATGATTCGGTGAGCAACGTCAACCATTTCGTGTTCGACGATAGACATTCCAACATCTAGGCCCATGGCCAGGAAGAAGGTGTTGGCCATCGCTCCGCCTATGATGATCTGGTCCACCTTGTTCAGGAGTGTCTCTATCTCGCGAATCTTGCTGGAGATTTTGGCTCCTCCTACTACCGCCACAAACGGCCGATCGGGATCCGCCAGGATATCCTGCAGATATTTGTACTCCTCTTCCATGAGGAATCCTGCTACGGCGGGCTTCAGAAGGTGGGCTATCGCCACCGTCGAGGAATGGGCCCGGTGTGCAGCCCCAAAGGCATCGTTGACGAAGAAGTCACCGAACCTGGCCAGGGCAGCCGCAGTCACCGGGTCGTTCTGGTCCTCGCGGGGCAGAAATCTCACGTTTTCCAGGAGCACTACCTCGCCAGGCTGCATGTACCTGATTTCTCGCTGTACGGGTCCCAAGAGATTGTCGAAAAACCGCACAGGTGCGCCTAGTTCCTGTTCAACCTGAGGCACAAACGGCCTTAAAGAAAGCTCCCTAACTCGGCGTCCCTGAGGACGGCCCAAATGTGACATCAGAACCACGCGGCAGCCTTGTGAGCAAAGCCACTTTATGGTCGGCATTGTCTTTCGAATTCGATGGCTGGCTCTCGAGCGCTTGGCCTGCAGCGATACATTGAAGTCGACCCTGACCAGAGCAGCCTCACCCTCTAGCTGTTGCGGATCCAATGTGTTCATCACGCGCTTGTGCATCAGAGCCTCTCCCCCATGTACTGCATCATGTCAACGCAACGCATCGCATATCCGGCTTCGTTGTCGTACCACGAAGACACATGGACCAGGCTGTTGTCGATGACATACGTGCTTGGAGCGTCAATCGTGCTGGACGCTGGATTGCCGACATAGTCGCTGGATACCAGGGGCTCGTCTGAGACTTCCAACACGCCATTCAACGGCCCTGCCGCGGCCTTCCTAAACGCTTCGTTCACGCCTTCAGCCGTTGTGTTCTGCTGAACTGCGCACGTCAGATCCACGATTGACCCGGTGGGCGTCGGCACCCGCAACGACACTCCATCAATTTTCCCCTTCACCGCAGGAATCACCAACGCCGTTGCCTTTGCTGCTCCGGTTGTTGTTGGAATGATGCTCAGGGCAGCGGCACGAGCCCGCCGCAAATCCTTGTGCGGGAAATCGAGAATGCGTTGATCGTTCGTGTACGAATGCACTGTGGTCATGAAGCCGCGTTCGAACCCGAAGCTGTCGAGTATGACCTTCACCACAGGTGCGAGGCAGTTGGTCGTGCAAGAGGCGTTGGAGATCACATGGTGAGATGCAGGATCATACTCGTCATGGTTGACACCGATTACGAACGTCGCATCCACCTCCTTCCCCGGAGCACTAATCACGACCTTCTTCGCACCGGCATCCAGATGAGCAGCAGCGGTGTCTCGGGTGCGGAATCGCCCGGTCGACTCGAGCACGATGTCCACACCAAGTTCCTTCCAAGGAAGCTTTGCAGGATCTGGCTCTGCCGTGGCTCGAATCACCTTTCCATCCACCACCAGGGAGTCATCGCCGCATTCTACCGGACCCGGGAATGTTCCTTGTATCGAGTCATACTTGAAAAGATGAGCTAGAGTCTCGTTGTCTGTGAGGTCGTTTACCGCGACCACCTCTAGGTCAGTCGATTTCTGCCCCATTGCTCGGAGAACGAGCCTCCCGATCCGGCCAAATCCGTTGATGCCAATCTTAGTAGTCATGTTGACCTCGACCCGATCATTCGGGTTCGTCTGAAAGTTGTAGATGCTCTGAATTGTCCTGGTTGGAGTCTGAGATTCAGCATTGTGACTCCACTCGAACCGCAAAGGTCAGTGCCCTCGCGAACGTGACGGCATGGACCTCCCGCCATCCTGCATCCAACAGGGCCGATGCCGCCGCGGATAGCGTCGCACCCGTCGTGAATACATCGTCAACCAAGATAGCAACATTTGTGGCCGTTGTGACGGGATGAATCGCCCTGAATGCAGCGTTCACGTTCTCCACACGCTCCTGCGGTGTGAGCGAGGTCTGCGAAGCAGTCTCCCGGAAGCGGCGAATCACATCTTTCGCCACCGGAATCGCCCAGATTTTCCTGAGGGCGACCGCTATCTCTTCAGCCTGATTGTAGCCCCGCTCAAAGCTACGTTTGACACCCAGCGGAATCGGAATCAAAGTCGCCTCCACTGGAGGCGGCGAAGCGTGCTGAGCAATGCTCGCCGCAGCCACTGCGGCGAGCCTCGTGAATCCTTCGTATTTCAGGTGGTGTACGATTTCTCTCGCCTCTTCACCCAACCAGACTGCGCTGGTCGCGTGCGCGAAGCCCACAGGCCAATCCTTACAGACCTGGCACGGTCCAACAGGTGGTAGCGGCTGCGAGCAGCGTTTGCATCCTGCTGGAATGGGGCGCAGCCGAGAGCGGCAAGTCACGCAAACCAGTGCATCCGGATCGGACTCTCCGACCGGTCTCGAACACACCACGCAACAGTTGGGGAGCAAGAAACGTTCGACCGCCTTGAACACCCCTTGTATCACGCAGAGAGTTCTCGACTTACTGCGGCTGCCATAATCTCCGACGGAGCCGTCTCGCCTGGGAAAAACCTGTGAAAGGCGTGTACGCCCTGCGATACGAGCATTTCCCGTCCGTCCGCGGCCCTCATGCCGCGTTCACGACAAAAGCGTGACCACGCCGTGCCGCCTTTGGCATACACCAGGTCGAATGCCACCTTGCAACCGGCCAGCCTCTGTTCCGCGAATGGCATTCCGTCGGTCGACCTGAGCCCTAGGGGGGTTGCGTTGAGTACAGTGCCGACGCGTGACCCGTCGTCGATTCGACATTCCGCCCCAATATTGCGCGCCCACGCCGCAAAGTCACCAGCACGATCTTTCTCGCGCGACTGAACGAGCAACGGCACGTTTAACTCTCGTGCAGCCACGGCTACCGCGCGGGCCGCACCGCCGGTACCGCTCACCAGCCAAGGTCCCTCCGGATCGAGGGGCGTCACCGCGTCTATCAAACCGCGAACGTCGGTGTTGTCGCCCACGAGCCTACCACCCTCGGGCCAAAATGTGTTGACCGCGCCAAGTTCCTTTGCCAAGGAGGTGACACGAATCAGCAAGCCTGCAACAGAAATCTTGTGCGGCACCGTGACGTTGCCGGCTAAGCCCAGAGCCTCCAGAGCCCGGAGCACGTGGGGCAAGGCCGATTTCTCTACTCGTAGAGCCACGTAGACCGCATCGAGCCCAAGAGCGGCTATTGCCGCGTTGTGCATCGTTGGCGACAGGGAGTGCGAAACCGGGTTGCCAATCAGTACGAGCGGCCGACTAGTCGCCGAGATTCTCGTCATCTCTTTCCCTAACCAAGCGCAATGCCGCTTTCCTCAGAAGATCACGCAAACGCACAAACGTTTGGCGGTAAACATCGAGTGCCATTCCGTATGGGTCTGCGACCTCAGCCTTTGAACGTTTAAAACCGGCGTACTCACCCAGCAAATGGACTCTCCCGTCGCCCCCCAACTTTTTCACCCTTTCTGTGTGGCTGCGGGACATGGTGAAGATTACGTCGGCCTGTTCAACTAGATCCCGCGACAGGTAGCGAGACCGATGCGAGGAGATATCCAGGTCGTTCTCCAACACTACTAGTAACGCCCCGTCGGAAGCAGCCCGTCCTTCCCACGCTCCCGTACCAGCAGAGGAAACCGTCACGTCTCGCACACCCAACTGCTCCAGCTCGGCGCGCAAAATGGCCTCTGCGAGTGGACTCCGGCACATGTTCCCCGTGCACACCATTAGAACATGCATCAGTAACCTTGCTCCTGTAAGTACTCACGTACGAGTGCGCTTGGGATAGCACCTTCTCTCAAAATCCTCGGCTCCGCACCCGTGCAATCAACCAGCGTTGAAGGTGAAGAGCTTGCCAACTTCCCGCCGTCCAACAACATCAATTCCCCCGACTCGACAGCCCCCGAGAACTCGGCACCTATGGCGCGCACTTCCGCCAGGGGTTCGTTGCCGGTTCGATTAGCCGACGTAGAGCTGATCGGTATCCCCAGACCTTCGATCAGCCGGCTGGTATTCGAGTGTGAAGACCAACGCACGGCAATTCCTCCTCCGGTGCCTCGGAGTGAATTGGGCAGTTCGGAATCCGTAGCAGACAGCACGAGCGTAAGTGGGCCCGGCCAGAACCGGTCCGCCAGCCGCGACGCAGCATCGGTATACGACAATCCACAATCTTCAATCATTGCCTCGCCGGCAACGAGCACCAAATACGGCTTGCCAATTGGCCTATCAGTCAGCACGCTGAGTCTTGCCAGGTCGTCCTCATTGAGCCTGCAACCCAATCCGTACACCGTTTCCGTGGGGTAGGCTATCACCCCACCTCGTTCGAGAAAAGCCGCTACCTTCGGCAACGCCAATTCTACTTCGGCTTCAGACTTGAATTGCAGCAAGGTCATCGGCGCAGCATGGCTTCAGCAAATGCGAAGTCATCTTCGGTGGTGACTTTGAAGTTGCCGGCCGTATCCGGAACGAGTCTCACCTGAAAGCCGGCTGCCTCGAGCAATGACGACTCGTCGGTGTAATACTGGACCCTCGAGGGCCCGACTGCCTCAAATGCCCTCTCCAACATCTCCCTGGGGCATCCCTGCGGAGTCTGCGCTCGCCACAATCCGTGCCGGTCTATCGTTTCCAATACCAACTTGGTCGTTTCGTCGCCCCGTTTGATGGTGTCGGCAACGGGGACAGCCGGTAGAGCACCTAAACGCGCCGCCACCGTGATGACCGCATCAATGGTCTCGTTCGAGACAAACGGGCGGGCGGCGTCGTGGACCAGCACGATTCCGCAGCTCGGATCGAGCGCCTCGAGCGCCGCTTGCACCGACTCGGCCCGTGACTCACCACCGACAACGAGCTGAATCCGCTCGTCAATGTCATCCAAGAGCCAATTGGGCGGATCTGCTGCTGCCGATGCGGGCAGGGCAATCACTAACTGAGCCACGCGTGGGTGCTCTATAAACGGCCGCATCGCGCGGAGCAACATGGGGACTCCTGCGATTAGCCGGAACTGCTTTGGCTCGGCGCCGCCTACGCGGATACCCTTTCCGGCAGCGGCAATTAAAACTCCAACGTCAGGCGGCGAGTGCACGTACGAGGTCTCCCAAATGCTCGATGGGCACCGACTGAACACCTGACAGTGCACGCGTGCGGGCCGATATGAATCCACGACTAAAGCCCTGACGTTGAGCCTCAGTGAGGCGTCGCTCGACCGACGAGACCGGCCTCACCTCTCCCCCCAACCCCACTTCTCCCAGGAATATCACGTCAGCAGGCAGCGGCGCATTTTGAACCGAAGACCAGAGTGCCGCAACAACCGCCAGGTCCGATGCCGGTTCGATGAGTCGCACACCACCTGTGACGTTCACGAACACGTCTAGATCGTTGAAAGGAAGGCCGGCACGACGCTCCAATACTGCAAGCAGCACCGCGAGACGACGATGGTCGAGTCCTGTCGCCACTCGCTGCGGTGTCCCGTAGGCCGTACGGGAGGCCAGCGCCTGAATCTCCACCAAAACGGGCCTAGTGCCCTCGAGGAGCGCGGTGACCGCCGATCCAGTCGATTCTGGATTCCGTCCCGATAGGAAGGCTGCTGATGGATTGGCGACAGGTCTGAGACCTTGCGCCGTCATTTCGAAGATGCCGACTTCGTCTACCGAGCCAAAACGATTCTTCACGGCGCGCAAGATCCGAAAATCGTTGTTGGGTTCGCCCTCGAAATAGAGCACCGTGTCCACAACGTGCTCCAACGTCTTGGGTCCCGCGATCACGCCACCACGCGTGACGTGCCCAACGAGAAAGACTGCAGCGCCGGACCCCTTCGCGAACCGCATCAATTTCGCGGCACACTCGCGAACCTGCCCGACGTTGCCCGGTGCGCCTTCCAGGTCTTCGGAGTGAGTGGTCTGAATCGAGTCGACAATCACCACTTTCGCGCCCAAGAGCTCGGCGCGAGCGATTATCGATTCGACTCTCACCTCAGGCAGCAAGCGCACCAGGCCCGCCTCTTCTCCGATTCGATCTGCCCGCAACCGCGTCTGTTCGGCAGACTCCTCACCAGACACATACAACACGGGAACATCTTGTTTTTCCAACAAGGCAGCGCACTGCAGCAGGA
>Ga0180431_10008974_pt1 | contig 11390 bp, 6 predicted proteins | sample SS_ome_11_FD_132459 | JGI IMG/M metagenome (GOLD analysis project Ga0180431, IMG submission 132459) | Hypersaline lake sediment archaeal communities from the Salton Sea, California, USA - SS_1_MS_1 metaG | ecosystem: Environmental > Aquatic > Non-marine Saline and Alkaline > Hypersaline >...
CAGCAGTCCGTTAAGTTCCCTTTCAGTGAATTCAATTTCCCTCTCAGCACCTTTTTCACTGTAGGGTTCCGGTTCCAGAGGGGTCTTTGGAATAGACCGCCCTGATTCTGATGAATTCCTGAGGTCATGGTCTTCATGCAGAACAAGACCTGTCCCCATAGAGTCGATTTTTTCCAATTTCAAGGCCAGGGCCCTTTCTTCAGCGGGGTTCAGTGTCACCGGCTTGAATTCTGATGGAAACAGGTAGGTCTTAAAGAGGAAAATAGTCAACCCCGCAGTAATAATGACGGTAATTACGATTAATCCGAATACCTGCAGACAGCCAAATCGTCTCGGGGTCTCTTTTGGAGCAGCGCCTATATTATTCTCCTGCATTGTTATATCTCACTTTCAACTATCCTCTGCTCTTTATCCAGTATAGCTGCAATTCAAATTAATGCCGCCGGAATCAGGCCCCTGTCACGATTAACTCTTTCAATACCAAGACCGGCTTTAGGCAATGCTGTTTATCAGTAATGCATACCGTGATGAAAGACCAAGGCCGATACAGCGGCCTGATTCTGAGAGAGAGTGTGTGTGGAATTCATCTGCAGTATTCACCGGGCGCCGCGTGATCTCCCTCCTCAAAATCCAGCCATATACAATCGATACCCTTAACAGATGTAATAGAGTACGTTACAGCGTTGATATAGCTCCTGGCCCCATGCGACCCCATTCTCCGTGTCAGCAGATCAACGTCGTCGATACCCAGATATGCCGTATTGTCATCAACTTTTTTGAGAATAACATCAGGCAGATGGTCCCTGCTGAATCTCTCGTTCAACTCTTGGACAATCCCATTAACATCCGATGACTTCATTGACTTGACAAAGACTGGAAGAGTGGATTCATCCATATACCAGATGCCTGGTCCATATCCATCCGCAAGTTTTTTCGACCAGGCATCAAGTCTTTCACAGGTGCCGGAAAGAATAGTATTTTTGCGTTCCAGCGTATTAACATCTTCCTGAAGTTTCCCCATCTCTTCAGTCAGTCTCATGTTTTCAGCCTTAACTGATTCAAGCTCTTCATCCGCCTCTTTCAATGAGGACTCCAGCACGCCTATTTTTTCTTCCGCTGCCTTTAAATCAGTCTTTGCATCCTTCAACCCGGAATCAGTACATCCTGAACAGCTAAAATAAAATATTAGGACAAAAACAAAGAAAAAATGATGTCGTTTTCTCATGTTCCACCTTTTAATTATCAGTGAGTCTGTAGAAAAATCCTTCTTTTGTTCCCTTGATATTTTTCAATTCAGCCTACCATAACCTTGCATGCGTTCCAAAGTATTTCAACATCAGACCCCCAGGGAAACCGTGGAAATTCACAAAATTGTGTTTTCGATTTGTTTTATGGCAGGATTTATTCGATAAGACCAGACAGAAAAGACCCCTGTTTTTTTTCAGGCCTAAAAAGGATCAAAGGCACCGTGATCAAGAAAAAACATGGAAAATGTGTAAAAATATCTTTGGGCAAAGACCCGGATAAAATAATCGATTGCCATAAATGTGAACACTACTATGTCACCTGGGATAAAGATTTTCCTCATGGATGTAGAGCTATGCGATTTAAATCAAAACGTTTTCCGTCAATAGTTGTGCGCGACAACTCCCATTCCAAATGCCTGTTTTATAAAGACAGAAAACGGTAGAAAAACTGCGTTTAAAACCATTCGCCGGGCTTGGGATTTGCGGTGAAGCAGGGCAGAGAGGGCTTAAGAAACAAATTTAAGGAATTGATCAACACGCTGCACCTGCGAGTTGAATTCTAGCAATTTGTCCGTCTTGAAACGACACTGAATATGTCAGAACCTTTATTTTTTATTTGGTATCATGCACGAGGCCTTCTGTGGTTCTATCTTCAAAAACCCTCCCATCTGTTCCGCTCTGACCTTTGCCAGATTCAGGGCCAGAAAAAGACGGTGGTCGAATGTGTCATCGGTATACTCATTTGCTTTCAAGAAATATTTATTGATATCTTGATCCCAGTCAGATGGGAAGGCATTGCCTGTATGTTCAAATGCTAAAAACCACTCAGACGCATCTTCCTGGCGCAATATTATTTTCAGCTCATGTTCTTTGGTCTCTTGTAATTGTTTTATGCAGGCATCTAGCAAGCCATCGATCAAATCACGAAGGTATCCTTCATTAATGACAATCAGAGTCGGAATATCGGGCAAAACCAACTTTTTTTCCACCTGATGCTTAAAAAAAAGATCTGCATTCCAGAATTCCAGTTCCTGTTCAAGTACCTGGTTCAAGATTAAAGGCCTCTGCCCGTCTTCCCTGTCCTGGCTTCTGTTGGTAATTACATTGACCATGTTCTCCATACGACTCAGGGCTTCATCCATTTGCGACAGTCGTTCCATACTCCTCTGCATATTATCTGAAAGCCCCTTTAATTTTTGAACGGCATTATCCGGCAGGCTGATGGCAAGGGTGGATTCAATAGTCTTCATATCCTTTATGATATCCATTTTTAATATTTCAATCTGCATGGACAGTATCTGTATAGGACCGTTTAAATTATGAACAATGCCCTTTACAAGATGTCCAATCTTGCTGTTTTGAAAAGAGCTGTACAGAAGACCCTCTAAAACATGTATATTTTCCATAACTTTCTATGTTCCTTAATAAAAAAATTAGATTGAGGCATAAAAAAATCAGTAAATGATTACCACGGAAAAAGTCTTAAACCTGACTCCGCTCAAAAGGCACGAAATGCAAGACGCTAAATTAGCCGGATGCGGAATAAATAGATACCTTGAATCTCTCAATTCATCAATTCACAATTCAGTAATTATAAATAAAATCCTGCTTGTGGGGTTTGTCCGATATGATTATTGTCATTTATTATATAATACTGTTCTGTCTATTCTATCGGTAGGAAGGAATGGAGACTTGAGTGTCCTTAAACCCTGTTCACTTTTGACCTTGCCCCCGGCTGAGGCCGAAGCACTTATGAATAAGCTGCCTCTTGCTGAACAGGCATCTGTGGTATTAATGACTCCATGGGAAAAACGTCAGGAAACAATACTTCTTTCTCATAACAGCTCGGCCCTTGTGCAGGGGCTGCCGGTTGAAGAATTGTTCTGGACGGTCAAGGCAATCGGCCCTCAGGATGCCGTCCACATTCTGAATCTGGCAAATGCGGAACAGTTACAGTTCATATTCGATCTTGACTGGTGGCATAAGGCTGAACTCAGGCCTGAGAAGATAGCGACATGGATATTACTCCTTTTTGAAATCGGCGAAGAGACACTGGCAACATGGTTACAATGGCTGATGAAAAAAGACCAAACACTCCTTTCCGCAATACTCAGGCCCTTTCTTAAAATCTACAAAAGGCCTGATGAAATGGATATACAGGAGGCCAAAGACGTACTTCCTGAATTTACTTTGGATAATGTATATTTCATATCTTTTAAAAAAAAGGCATTACAGCCGATCCTGGGGCGTTTACTCATAAAAATGATCGAGGTGTCCCCCGGCCTCTACAGAGACGTATTAGAGACCGTCCTGTGGGAAACTGAGGCTGAAAACCTGGAAAATTCCTTTCGTCTTCGGCATTCCAGAATAGGAGACTGGGGTCTTCCGGATTATTATGACTCGCTTGATATCTATGCCCCTCTGCAGGGTAACAATATCAGAAAAATTGAACCTGCCTGCTTTCGAGAAGAAAAAGGGGGTGACGTTCTGCTCCCGGCCTTTGTACCCACTCTATACATAGGAGACTATCCAGTCCTTCGAGCCGCAATAGAAGCACTGTCAGGTACAAAAGCCATGCAACGTGTCGTTGAAGAATGGGTAGGGGCCGCAAACAAGGTCCTCATGGTGGATGAAGTTGACTTGGATAACCCGGATGCGTTACGCAATTCCCTTTTCAAGGTAGCGGCCTTTCTCAATCTGGGTCTGGAAGCTGCAGCAAATACAGGGCATGGGTACCCGGAGGAAATACTGGGATCCGGTTCATTGGAAGATATAATAAGGTTTGCCAATACCATGATCAGAAAATTGGCTGCAAAGGCACGCAGGCTGGCGAATAGCGGCCGGATATTGAAGGATTTCCTGTATCTGCCTGATACATGGGCAGATCCCTTAAGGGGGCTGCTGTTTGAACGTCCCCTGTTATGGGACCCGGTCTCAGGCGGGTATCGCCCATTCTGTAACAGGGCAGACCTGACCGCTGTGGAAAATATTATAATCACCATAGATACATGGACACGCCTTATGGCCCACATCCCGCCTCAACAGAAAAATTGGGCCGAAGAGATTTCATGGGCATCAACCAACCTGGGCAGTCCGAATGAGCTTATTTTACCCCAGGCCCTGTTGACCGCCCTTGCCCAAAAGACGTTGGGTAAAGAATTGAGAGTTTATCCTGTACCGGCAGGCAGACTCAACTACTTGAGAAACAAGTGGTTTTCACCCAGCCCTGTTGTTTCATTCAATAAAGAAAAAAAATCTTCATGGCCCGGCACACTATCAGAGACAATTAAATACTGCACAGAGGCGCTGCAACCTGTTGCAGAGCAGGCAGGACTTTCGCGCGAGGGGCTTGATTCAATTGTAAGGGAATCTTTAATGACCCTTTACGAAGAATGGGCAGATCTGCCGGATGACATACCGATTGATGGTCGTTTTGTCTCTTCAATTATTGTTGATATGAAGTCTGATTGAATATACAGATAATCCTGTCCCTTAATCTGATACTCAGATACTCATATAAAAAAGTCATTCATGGTCCAGTGTCAAAAGTTGTTTTATAAAACTTCGCATATGCAAAGACCCAAAAGCAGGGCGGATGTGGTTCCATTCATCCCGTTACATGATACAGAAAATACCGCTGCTGAAGGTTTAAACCCGGGGCGTTTAGGGCACGTACAGGTCTTGTACGAGGACAATCACCTCCTGGTACTTTCAAAACCCGCATGTGTTCCTACAGTCCCTGATTCCAGCAAAGACATGTCACTGCTGGACTGGGGCAGAATATATCTGAAAAAGACCAGAAACAAGCCCGGCAATGTCTTTCTCGGAGTAGTTCACAGACTTGATCGTCCTGTCTCGGGAATAATATGCCTTGCCGTCACATCAAAGGCCGCTTCCCGGCTTTCCCAAAACCTCCGGACACACAGAATGTCCAAGACCTACCTGGCCTTGACTGAAAAAAGGCCTCCATCCGAGCATGGAGTGCTTGAGCATATACTCAAAAAAAATAATGCAAAAAATATCGTTAGAATAATATCTCCCGGTATTACAAAAACCCCGGGGAAACTCGCTCGTACTGCCTGGAAATTGCTTGAGACCAAGGAGGACATCTATCTGCTTGAACTCAAACCGGAAACCGGGCGTCCACATCAACTCAGAGTACAATGTGCCGCAATGGGATGTCCACTGATGGGTGACGTTAAATATGGAGCTAAAGCCCCATTGCCTGATGCCTCTATTGGTCTTCATGCCCATAAATTAGAGTTTTTACATCCTGTTCGAAAAGAGGGGCTCAGCCTCTCAACTCCGCCTCCTGATTCAGGACCATGGAGAACTTTCACATATTCGAAGATTATAGGTATGAGGACAAAAAATTAATCACAAGACCGCGCAGACACGAGGCATGGAAGTTGTTTCATCTTGTGTTTTCAATCTTTCGTAGTTTCGTGAATATGTCTCAGAATATTCCGATACCAAAAACATGAAAGTTTTGAACCGTTGGAATAGCTGACGGGACAATGCCTTATTCCACATAACAAATTGACAGCCCCTTGAGGCCTGATTAGGCTCCTGAACATGAGTTCCGTTATCCTCGAAAAGCCATGGGATTTCGCGTCTCTGAATACGTTGGTAATTGATGAACTTGCCAAGAAATCAGGGATCCCGGACATTATTGCCAAGTTTCTTTATCAACGCGGTATCAGCACACCTGAGGCCGTTTCTCAACACCTCAGCCCTAAACTGAAATCACTCGGCGACCCATGGAAAATGATGGACATGGACAAGGCGGTCGATCGCCTGGTCAAGGCAGTAGCCGGAAAGGAACAGGTAGCCGTATTTGGTGACTATGATGTCGACGGCATAACCTCGTCAGCCTTAGTCTTTGAATTCCTTGAAGATCTTGGGCTGAAGACAACGGTATATATCCCCCACCGGGAGAAAGAGGGCTACGGACTCAATGCAGAGGCGTTAAGAAATCTCGCATCCAGAGGCTGCAGGCTTCTTATTACAGTTGATTGCGGTATCTCGGACAACGAAGCAGTCGCTCTGGCAGAGGAGCTTGGAATGGATGTCATCATCACCGATCACCATGAACCTCCTGATTCCCTTCCGGTTGCGTCTGCAGTGCTGAATCCCAAGCGTCCTGACTGCGCCTTTGCCTTTAAAGAACTTGCCGGCGTAGGTGTTGCCTTCAATCTTGTCAGGGCCTTAAGACACCGTCTTTACGAACTCGGTCATTGGAACGGCGCTCAGATACCCAACCTCAAGAAATATCTGGATTTTGTAGCCCTGGGGACTGTGGCGGATGTGGTTCCGTTATTGGGGGACAACCGAATACTGGTTCGTGCAGGGCTTGAAGTACTCGATGGATGTGACAGGCCGGGGATAAAGGCACTAAAGGCATTATGTTCTCTGGATTCCGGTATTACTTCCAGAGATATCGCCTTCCGCATCGCCCCACGAATAAATGCCGCCGGGCGGATGGCTCATGCGGATAAAGCCTTTAAGCTGCTCATTACAAAAGACGAGTCAAAGGCGAAGCAGCTCGCCTGCGAATTACATTTGCTCAATCAGAAGCGCCAGACCGAAGAAAATAAAATACTGAATCAGGCATTAGACAAAATACGATTACTTGAAAGGCAGACCGCCTATGTCCTGTCAAGCCATGAATGGAAAAGGGGTATTATAGGCATAGTGGCATCCAGACTGGTAGAGCAATTCCACAGGCCGGTAATCCTTCTCGCCATGGACGGAGATGAGGCCCATGGTTCGGGCCGCAGTCCTGAAGGAATCAATCTTTACGAGTCTCTTTGTGCCTGTTCCGGCCACCTCAGTTCCTTTGGCGGTCACATGGCTGCTGCCGGCATAAGTCTGCCCTCTGATTCCGTACAGGTATTCTGCAAGGCATTTCAAAAGGTCGTGGCCTCGATTCTGGAGCAAATCGATGTTCGCCCCAGACTTATGGTTGATTGCACAGCCGGTATCGAAGAACTCATTGATCCGGATTTTTCCCGATTCTATGAGTATCTTCAGCCTTTTGGCGCAGGCTACTCCGCCCCTGTGTTTGCAGTCAGGAATTTCTCGGTAAGCAGGTCAACAGTAGTCGGCAATGGCCACCTGAAACTCTCTCTCACAGCTCGGACCCATGTAAAAAATGAGCACATGAGAGGAAAGGTCGATCTGGTGGGATGGGGACACGGAGACAAGATAGGTCTTCCATGGGAGGAGCTTGAGCTCGCCTGCATGCCATGTATAAATGTATGGCAGGGACGGAAGCAACTCGAGCTGAGGCTGAAAGATATTCGGTATAGATAGCTTATGCGCCTTAATTCTCTGACACTTTTCGGCTTTAAATCTTTTCCTGCCCGCACAAAACTGTCATTTACCCAAGGTGTTATCGGCATTGTCGGGCCCAATGGGTGCGGTAAATCCAACATTGTTGACGCCATCAGGTGGGTATTGGGAGAACAGAGTCCCAGCATGCTCAGGGCCAAGAGAATGGATGACATACTTTACCACGGAAATAACGACAGTCAGGCAGATCTGGCTGAAGTCCATTTGGTCGTGGGAAATACCGGTTCTTTTGTCCCGCGGGGATATGAAAATACCCCTGAGATCGAAATAATGCGTCGTATCTATAGATCAGGGGACACCGAATATCGTATTAACGGCAAAAGTTGCAGGCTGAAGGACATCCACTACCTGTTTATGGATACAGGAGTTGGTACCAGGACATACTCCATTTTCGATCAGGGTCAGGTTAGCACCTTTATTGATATGGTACCGGCTGACCGCCGTCTCTTGATCGAGGAGGTGGCGGGCATATCCAGGTTCAGAGTCAAGCGCGGCGAGGCCGAACGCCGCATGGCTCAGACAAAACAAAACCTTGAAAGGCTCGATGACCTCTTGAACGAGGTGAAGCGTCAACGCAATTCTCTCTCCAGACAGGCAAAAAAAACAGGTCGTTACCTGAAACTGAGAAAAGAACAGGAGCAACTGGATCAGGCACTCCTTTCTCATGTATGGTTTTCTGAGCTGGAAAAACGAATGGATCTGGAAAAAAATAGAGAGGCTCTCACTGCTGATCTGTCCAGCGAACAGGCAGGGCTTTCTAAAAATATCTCCGATCGGGAAAGGTTCGAACTGGAAGTCCTCGAGGCAGAAGAGGCCTTAGCTTCGATTCGCAAGGCCCTGACTGACGCGGAAGGCAGCCTTCAGGAGCTCAGGGAGAATGCAGTGCAACTGGAAAAGTCCCTGATTAAGGAAGATAACAGGTTGCAATCTGTTGAGAAGGCCCTGGCAGAACTTGAAAAAAAGGCAACCTTGATTGAACGCAGCAGCGAAGGACTTCAGAGAGATATCAAGGCACTTAAGGCGGAAAAATCATCATACCTGATTGAGATATCAGACCGGGAAAAATGGATAGGAGAATCTAAGGCAGCCAGAGACCAGGTGAGGGAATCCCTGGAGGCGGTGAAGGTGCGGCTCGTTGATGCAGCAGCCAGGCACGCCCGCCTGGACAGTAAGCGCAATGGATTGAAAGATCAGAAAAAAAGGCTCGGCCACCGTCTGGATCAAAGACGGCATGAGCTGCAGGGCATATCAGGGCATATAGAGACTCTCCAGGTCGATCTTAAAAAATATACAGAGAAGGCGGAGGAAACCAGGAATCAATTGGATTCCCTGTCTGATGATGGAAAAGGTATTGAACGCATTGTTACTGATTTGAGAAGCCGTCTTTCAGCCATCATAGAAAAAAGGCATAAAGCGGACTCCGGTCTGGCAGCGTGCAGAACCAGGCTTAATGCGCTTAAGACTATTGATGCCTCTGGAGAAGGCTTCAGCGCAGCCACTAACAAGTTGCTCAACTCTGATGTCCTCACATTGGGCGTGCTTGCTGATTTTCTGGAAATAGAGCCCGGGTGGGAACATGTGGTAGAGATCGCCCTTGGACAGGGAATTCAGGCCCTGGTAGTACCTGACGCCGAGGCATTTGACAAGGCCCTGTCCTTTCTTAAGAATAATCCGGCGGGAAGAGCAAGTCTTATTGTACCAGACAGGGACCGCTATAATATGGAGGGAGAGACGAATGATACCCTCCTGAAGTTTGTCAGTGTGAGACCTCCTGTCGACAAGGCAGTGGCCCGTATGCTGATCAACTGGAAAGTGACGCCGGACCTGAAGACCGCTTTCAGTGCAGTCAAAACCTGCAATAAGGCATTTTTTTATATCACCGTGGAAGGGGAGATCCTGACTCCATGGGGTGAACTGGTTTTTGGAGAAAAAGACAAGGCAACTTCAGGGATACTCGCAAGAAAGGCGGAGATCTCAGAATTAACTGTCAATGAAAATAGACTTCATAAATCTTATATGCAGATCCGCAGTAAGGAACATGAAATAGGCAACGAACTCTCAGAATCCGAGGCCAGACTCAAGGAGATCAACAGGAAAAAGGGGCTGATTTTTGAGAGCTGGGCAGATCACAAACAGAAAGCAGACAGCCTGCTCATGGAGATCGAGACTCAAACAGAGAGGTCACAGCGCATAGATCTGGAGATAAAAGACGCCGAGGGGGAAATACTTGATATAGAGGTGTCTCTTGAAGGGCTTGAGGAAGCTGTTGAGGTCGCTGTTTCGTCCAGGATTGAGGCCGAGGGGCAGATAAAGGGCCGTGAGGATGCCCTGAAGCAGCAGGAACAGGTGCTTTCGCGCAGGAGAAAGGCCCTTGAGGAATATAGAATAAAAATGGCCCGGGTTCAGACTAAACTTCAGGAGAGAGAACAGGAGCTTGAAAGGCTTGCCGATAGAAATGACCAGATAGAGAGGGACCGGAAAACAATGGTCCTGGAAAAGCAGAGTCTGGCGATTCAGCTTGAGAACAGGGCAAAGTCTCTCAAAGATTTGCGCCGGAAGATTGAGGCGGGGCAGGACAGAATACAGATAGAAAAAAGAAGACAGGAAGAGATCGAAAATCAATACGATCAAACCCGGCAGAATATTGCCGGATTGCAAGGCAGGATTAACAAGTGGCGGACCAGCATCAGGGATTTTGAAGAGCGGATTCATCAAATCGAGCTTGCCATTTCCGAAGTGGAACATGGCATTTTGTATTTGAAAAAAACCGCAAAGGATCGATACCGGGCTGACATAGAAAAATTCTGTAATAAATGGCGCATTTCTCCATTTGATTCCGATAAGGCAAAAGAGCGGATTGTGCATATAACCCGCAAAATAGATGGTCTCGGGGCTGTGAATCTCTCGGCTGTTGAAGACTACAAGGAGCTGGAGGACAGGTGCAGCTATCTTAATTCCCAGAGAGACGATCTCATCAGATCAATCGAGGACCTTGAACAGGCAATAGGCAGGATCAAGCGTACCTGCAGGACCCGGTTTAAAGAGACCATGGACTCAGTAAACGAGAGTCTTTCCAGGGTCTTCCCTTCACTGTTTGAAGGAGGGACCGCCAGACTGAACTTGACATCGAATGATGATATACTGGATTCCGGGATAGACTACCTGATACAGCTTCCGGGAAAGAGAATCCAGTATCTGAACCTGCTTTCAGGCGGTGAGAAGGCATTGGCTGCAATGGCACTTATTCTTGCCATATATTTCATAAAGCCCGGTCCTTTCTGCCTGCTGGACGAAGTAGATGCAGCGCTTGATGAAGCCAATACCGCACGATTTAACCAGTTTATAAAAAAGATATCAGAACATTCCCAGGTAGTTCTGGTCACTCATAACCATAAGGTAATGGAGATCGCTGACGTCCTTTATGGAGTTACTATGGAGGATAAGGGGATATCAAGATTGGTTTCGGTAGACATGGTTGAGAGTCCTGGTATATGATAAAAGAGTGATTGTACTTTATCACTCTTTAACAAAGGGGAAAGACTAATGACCAAAAAGGAAAACACACAAATCACAAATGTAGCAGCCAGAGAGATCCTGGATAGCCGTGGCAATCCCACTTTGGAAGTTGAGGTAAGCCTGGCGTGCGGGGTCATTTCCAGATCAGGAGTGCCATCAGGGGCTTCCACCGGCTCCCGTGAGGCCCTGGAAATGCGTGACGGTGACACCGAGCGTTTTGGAGGCAAAGGCGTTCTCAAGGCAGTGAATATGGTCAACAGGGTTATAAATGAC
>Ga0180431_10008975_pt1 | contig 11389 bp, 5 predicted proteins | sample SS_ome_11_FD_132459 | JGI IMG/M metagenome (GOLD analysis project Ga0180431, IMG submission 132459) | Hypersaline lake sediment archaeal communities from the Salton Sea, California, USA - SS_1_MS_1 metaG | ecosystem: Environmental > Aquatic > Non-marine Saline and Alkaline > Hypersaline >...
GCAGGCGAGGATGTCCCTTTGGGCTTCGGCCAACTGTCCGGTGCCGGCCTGCACTTCGTCGTCGGCGGCGGCCAGCAGTTGGGCGCTGGACTGCATCTGTCCCTGCAAACGCTCGATGATTTGCTGGAGTCCCTTCTGCTGTTCGACGGCCTGGCCGAGTTGCACCTTCAACTCGGTGAGTTCCTGCGTGCGGCCGTGCTGTTGTTCCTTGAGTCCCTCGTAGCGCGTTTCGAGGTCTTCGATGCGTGCGGTGCGCTCCGTGTTGACGGTCTCCAGCTCGTCGAGCCGCTGCTTGGAGTCATATTCCTTCTGCACCGATTCGGCGATTTCGGATTCGAGCGACCCCAGCTCGCTGGTGATCAGCGGCTCTTCTTCTTTCAGACGCTTGATGTCCTGCTCGTACAGCGCCAGCTTGGACGTCGCCTGCATCTTCTCGGTGTTGGCTTCGTAGATGGCGGTGCGCAGGTCCTTGCAGAGCTTTTCGAGGTGCACCTTCGTTTGCGCGTTGCGTTCCACGGTGCTTTCGAGCTGGGCGATCTCGGCGTTGATGTTGGCGATGGTCTCCTCAAGCTGGCTGATGCGGCTTTGCCGGGAGATCAGACCGGCGGCCTTGCCCAGCGGTCCCAGGCGGATCAGTCCGTCGGCGCCGAGGCACTCGCCCTGGAGCGTCACGAAGGTATAGCCCGTTCGCATCGCGTCCGGCAGCTCCTGCACCGGATTTAGAGAATCGACCACGATCGCTCTGCCCAGAAGGTGCCACATCAAAGGTGCATACGCGCTGTCGTAGCGGACGAACTCCACGAGCCGCCCGCGAACGAAGGGATACGCGGAGAAGTCGCTGGTGTCCACAAACGGCTCGACGCGCTCCAGGTCGTAGAAATGCACGCGGCCTTCGAGATTCGCCATCGTCTCGCCGTCGCACAGCAGCTTGTCCGCCCCGCGGATCAACAGCACGTCGGTGCGGTTTTCCAGCGCCGCCTCCACCGCGGCGGCGTATTCCACGTCCGTGCCGATTCGCTCGGCGAGAATTCCGTCGACGTAATCGAACTTCTGCCCGTTGTCGCGCTGCGCCGCCAGGATGTTCTTGACGGCAGCCCCGAGCCCCTCGTGACGCCGCTGCATGTCGGTCAGCACGGTCAGCTCGCTGCTCAGCGCGCTGCGGGCCTCCTTGCTGTGGGCCAGCCGCTTGCCGTCTTCAACGATGAACTTCTCGGACTCCTCGATCTTCTGCCGCTTCGATTCGAGATTCTCCTGGAGTTCTTCCAGGACGCGGGCGATGTCGCCGAGTCGGGCATTGTGCTGGGCCTTATCCGTCAGCAGGCGTTCCAACTCGACGCGGGCGGTTTCGGCGCGGCCGGCCAGCCGGTCGCGTTGATGCGACAGGTTGTCGCGGTAATTGGAGATGCTCTGGATTTCATTGTGAAGCTGGGCGGTGCGGCGTACGATGTCGATGATGCCGGATTTCTCGTCGTCGAGCGTCGCCTCCAGCGACGCCAACTGCGCGTCGGCCTCGCGTGCGACGTTTTGCAGTTCCTGGATGGACTCGGTGCGTCGGGCCACGGTCCGGTCGCACGCCGCCTGCTCCTCGCGGTGCCGGGCCAGGTCGGATTTCAATGCGTCGCCCTGGTCGCGCAGGCGCTGGATTTCCGCCGTCGCCGATTCCTTGCGCTGCTCGAGCTCGCCCACGCGCGAGCGCAGGAAATCGATGCGTTGGAGCTTCTGGTCGATTTTGCTCTGGACGGCGACGAGGGTATTGCCGGCCTCGCTGAGCTTGTGCTCCTTGTCGATGATGTCGTTTCCGATCCGGCTCATCTCGGCCTCGGCGCCGGCCTCTTCGGCAGCGGCCGCCGAGAGGTGCTCCTCGGCCTGGTGCAACGCTTCCGACCTGTCGTCGATCTGCTCCTTGTTCTTAGCGTATTCCACCAGCGAGAAGTTGACCTGCAGCTCCTTGAGCCGCGCGGTGTACTGCAGATAATTGCGGGCCTTGCCCGCCTGAAGCTTGACGCTGCGCAGCCGCTTGCCCACCTCAGCCAGGATGTCGGCCAGGCGCAGCAGGTTCTGCTCGGTGCGTTCGAGCTTGCGCAAGGCCTCCTTCTTGTGCGCCTTGTATTTGCTGATGCCGGCGGCTTCTTCGAACACGACCCGACGGTCCGTCTTGGAAGAGCTGACGAGCTGCTCGATTTGTCCCTGCTCGATGATGGAATAGCCGCGGTTGCCCACGCCGGTGTCCATGAACAGCTCGCGCACGTCCTTGAGCCGGCAGACCTTGTTGTTGATGCGGTATTCGCTTTCGCCGCTGCGGTAGATACGACGGCAGATCTGCACTTCTTCGGCGTCGATGGCGAGCCGGCCGCTACTGCTGTTTTCGGGATTCGAAATGACCAATGTCACCTCGGCCGAGCCGAGCGGCTTGCGGCTGCCGCTGCCGCTGAAAATCACGTCCGCCATCTGGTCCGTGCGCAGGCTGCGCGTCCGTTGCTCGCCCAGCACCCACTTGACCGCGTCCACCACGTTGCTCTTGCCGCAGCCGTTAGGTCCGACAATCCCCGTCACGGCAGCATCGAAAGCGAACTCCGTCTTGTCGGCGAAGCTCTTGAATCCGTTCAGTATGATCTTCTCAAGTCGCATAGGGTACCTGAATGTTACCGGTCAAAAAGAGAAACAACGCCCTCTCACAGGACTGTTTTCGGGCAGCGCGTGTTATGTTATCGGCCTGAAAGGGGTCATTTCTTGACAATTGGGCCGAATTTCGGCATTGGCCCGAGCCAAAACTCGGCGGTTACGGCCTCCTTGGCCACCAGTTGCTGCACCATCGCGGTCACGTCGGCGTAACAGACGCCCAGGCCGGGCGGACCGCCGTCCTGGGCCGCAACCGGGTCCGTTCCCAACGCCCGCACAATGTCACGAAGCTCAAGGTCGGCCTTGACAGGACCGATAACTCTGGGGCGGAAGGGGTGGCTGCGCGTCAGGGTCGCGTAGTCCCGGCCGGCAGGGGAGTCGATGACTACCGAGCCGTCGGGCGATTCGGCGAAGAGGTTGTCCCGGCACCTCAGGGGGCCGCCGAAAATCACGACGCGCGGCTCGCCGCTGCGCGAGACGAAGACGGCCTTGTGGTCGGTCTGCACCACCTGTTCGAGATAGAAGTAGCGTCCGACGAATTCCTGCACGATGGCCGGGGCCTGGATGCGGCGCAGGTGCTCGTAGGCGGCCAGAACCAGCCGCCCGTCGGCAGCGCGCAGCATGCGTTGGGCCAGGGTCATCGCGTCGCTGCGTCGGGCCAGCACGGCCACCGCGTCCAGCGCCTCGCGGCGGTAGGGCGAATTCTTGTCCAAAGCGATTTGACGCAGCGCGATCAGCCCGCGGTCGTCACCGAGGCTCAGCAGGCATCGTGCGGCTCGCAAGCGCGCCTCCTGGTCGGACACTTGCAGCAGGGCGGCCAGCTTGGGCGCGCTGGCACGTCCGATGGCCTCGAGGGCAAGTTCCGCCGTGGCCTTCTCCTCGGCGACGGCTAATTGGCGGACGAACGTATCGACGCGAGCCCGGGTCAGCTCGGGCGTCTGCTCCAGGAAGGTCACGGCGACCATCTTCATGAATCGCTCTTTTCGCCACCGGTACTTAGGCGGAATGCGCAGGGCGATGTTCGTGGGCGAAGGGGCCGCCGCCGTGCCGGGACCGTATACCTCGTTCAGTCGATTGCGCACCTGGTTGGCCCGCGTAAAATTGGCCCGGCGCAGTTTGAGCACGGCTCGATAGTTGTAGGCGGTGCGGCCGCCGCCCAGCACGTACCCGGCGGTGGGATCGGGACTGCTCGTGTCAATCACGTTGACGAAAACGGGTCCCTCGGCCGTGGCGGCAAGCTGGCCTTGCGCGCCCACCATGCCCCGGGGTTTCAATTCCGCCGGATAGAGCCATCCCCCCTGAAGCGAGGTGGCATCGGAGCCCGGAATCAGCGAGGCACGCACATCGAGGCGTTGGCCTTCCGACGGCGCCGGCGAAATCACGGCGTCGAGCTGCACCACCGCCGTGTTGCGGCTCTGGATGAGTTGATCGACGTCGAGGTTCCGACCGCCAAGCTGGCTGGCGACGTAGCGCTTGAGATACTCACGGACGGCCACCGGGCAGTGTGACGACCCGGTGCCGGGCAAGCCCGCGATCAGGCCGACGCCTTGCACCGGCATCGGCGCGGGAGTAGGCACCCGGGCGACCGACCCCACAATTTGCCCCAGCTCCTCGACCGGTATCAGCTTCAGCATCTCGTCCGTCGGACCCGCCTTGCGACCGCATCCTCCGAGGCTCAGAGCTGCCAGGACACCCACCAGAACCAATCTTTTCAATCGAAACGTTCTCATAGCTCCGCATATCGCCCAAATAACACACATGGGATGAGTGAGATTCGCCGGTATCGTACCGGCTTATAGGACGCCCGTCAAGCCGATTGGATTTGATTCGTTCCTGCCGGGGGCGATTCCGGTGTTTGTCCTATTCGCCGAGAAGCTGGCACACGACCGTACGCCGGCGCGGGCGGGTGTCGAAGTCCACGAGAATGATTTGCTGCCACGTGCCAAGGGTGAGCTTGCCTTCGGTGAACGGCACCGTCAGCGAAGGCCCCAGCAGCGTGGCGCGCACGTGCGAATGACCGTTGTCGTCGTGCCAGGTCTTCTCATGCTCATAGTGGCCGGACTCGGGAGCGATGCGCTCGAAGGTCGCGGCGATATCGTAATTCACCAGCCCCGGCTCATACTCGGTGGTGGTAATTCCCGCCGTCGAGCCGACGTTGAACAGCGTGGCCACTCCGGCTTGCAGGCCCGACGTCGCCACCAGCCGCGCGACCTCATCGGTGATGTTCACCACCGCGCTGTTGCCTTTCGTTTCGACCTGCACGTGCTCTGTTTTGACCATGGTACGATAGCCTTTCAATGGAAGCCGTTGTTGGTAGAGGCATCACCTTACCGCAAGGGCGTTCTTCCCGCAAGGCACAGGCGCCGCGCACCCGGCCGGCACGCGGGATCGGTCGCGATGCCTTCGTTTCGACTCGGAGGAAAAAGATGCCGGCGGGATACGAACCGGGGCGTGGCTGCAGCGTAAAGATAGAATAACCGGTAGGCAGTGCGTATTTTTCATGGAGGTATGATGTCATGGCTGATCCGAACGTTGTCTCTGAGAGGCACTGCGACCCCGAGCGGCACGACGAGCACCTCTGCTATATGATTGCCCTCGGCCTCGACGTGGAGGAAGCGCAGGAATATCAGGCCCTTATCGCTGAACCGCAGTTCCGTTGCGGCCATTGCGGCCGGACGGCCAGAAGTGACGGCAACCTCTGCGTTCCCTTTCACCTGTGAGATTCACCGACTCCCGGCGCCATTTGTCATTTTGCCGCGCCGCCGCAGGGGCAACCGGCCGTGGTTGCCCTTATGCGAAGGGGCAACATTCGATGTCCTCGCATCATCGGGCAGGCACGCCGGCGCGCCGGGGACCCTGCCGACACGATGGCGCGCGGTCTGTCGTTGCGGTCGACACGAGTGCACCAGGAGCATGAAGGTCCCCTGTCGAGAGGATTCTTCCACTCCGGTGCGCCCCGGTCGAGATGACAAACTCTTGTTGCCGGACGTCGTCTGCGCGTCGACCAACAAACACGAAGTGCATCCCCGCACGCGGGGCCGACGGACTTTTCGATTGCAATCCCCGCCGGCGCAGGTATGTTTGTCTGGCGTGTAGTCTCCGTCAAACGGCGACGCGAAGTGGAACGGGTTGTGCAAAAGGAGACCTTGATGCAAAGGCATAACGTTATCATTGTCCTGCTGGCAGCGGCGCTCATGGTATCCATCATAGGTTGTGGCAAGAAAGAGGAGGCGCCCGAGGCGGAAACGCCCGGCCCGGCGCAAACGCCTCCCGAGGTTTCTGCGGAGACCTCTGCGCCGACCGAGACGAAACCTCCTACGGCGGAAACCGCGGAAACGTCCGCCGTGCAAGATGCTGCGGCCCAAGCCGAACTGGCGGCGCAAAGCGCCAAATTCCTCGGTGAGGTGCTCGTGTCCTGGAACCTGGGCAGGAAGGACGTTGCCACCAAGCAGTTTTTGGCCGTTCAATGGAGCGACGCGATCGCTTTTCAGGGTGTCCCGATGTTGGCGATGTCCGAGCAGCAATTGGCGTCGCTGTCCCCACAGCAGCGAACTCGCGTCGCGGAGGAGACGCAGGGATTGGTCGGCACGCTTCGTGCCGTCGCCAAGTACGTGATCGAGGCGGGGCAGAAGCGCGCGGCCGCCGGTGATGCCGAAGGGGCCAAAGCCCACTATGCCGCCGTGAAGGAGTGCGGAGAGGCCCTGGTCTCGCCGCAGCGTCTCCAACTCGTCCAGATGGCAGGCAAGGCCATGGCCGAACTGGCCCAGCAGGAGCTAAACGCCGCACCGTAAGGCGGCTGTCACAAGATAGCCTCCGGGTCGCACCGCAGCCCGGCGGGCTGGAGCTTCTCCGTTTTGCGTTTGACTTCCATGCGGCGTTTGACGATAATACAGGTGTGGGTGCGTCGTGGGTGAGTGGGTGTTGCACCGCGTAGAGCCGCCATGGAAAAGGCCAAACCGTGCACCGTTGTCCCTGCGGGCCGCTGAACACGATGCAGACCGGGCAAATCACAGCATTCTGCCGAACGGAGGACAACAATGCGCTGCCGACGAATGACCCTGTGTATGTGTGGGCTGGTGCTGCTGGTCCTCTCGGCGCAGCAGCGGGCGGTCGCGGCGACCTACTACTGCGAGGACGTGCCGAAAGAAATCACCAAGACCGGCACAACCACCTCCACCCTGGCGATTGCCGAAACCGGTGCGGTCGATAAGCTGCGCGTCGAGCTCGACATCAGCTTTCTCTGGGATTCGGACCTCGACGTCTACCTCGTGGCTCCGGACGGGACGCGCGTCGAGCTGTTCACCGGCGTCGGCGGCATGGGGATGGATTTCACGCAGACGATGCTCGACGACGAGGCCGACACGTCGATTCGCGACGGCGAGGCGCCGTTCACGGGCCGGTACCAGGCCGAGGGCCGTCTCGGCGACCTCATTGGCACGGAAAGGCAGGGGACCTGGACCCTGGAGATCACCAACCAGGGCGGCTGGTTCTCCGGCACGCTGAATTCGTGGGCGGTGGCGATAGGGATTGCCGAGGAGCCGACCTGCCCGCCTCCGCCGGAACCGGTGAATCCCGACCCGGCCGACGGCGCTGTGGGCGTGCCGGTCGATGCCACCCTCACCTGGCGCATCAGTACCGCCGGGCCGACGCCGTTTCGCCTCCTGGCAACGACGGGGCAGGACCGCTCCACTGCTTTTGGCCTCTTCGAGCTGCGCCGCGACCCGGTCGAGCCCGTTCGCGTCGGGGATAGCTGCCACGCCTTTGCGATCGACTTCTCGCCCACCGGGCAGTTGTACGGATGCGACGACTATAGACTCTACCGGCTGACGGTCGGCGACGCCGGCGTGACCTGCGTGCGGGTCGGCGATTTCCACAGCACGACCGACGAGAGCATCCTCATGACCGGCCTGGCCTTTCACCCCAACGGCACGCTCTACGGCAGCACTTTCGAGGTGACTACCTACACCAACGTGATCTACACCATCGACGAAGAGACGGCTTTCGTCACGGAGGTCTGTCGCTTCGGCATTGACCAGGGCATCGCCTGGGCCATCGATTTCTCGCCTGAGGGCGAGCTGTACGCGGCCTTCCTCACGCTGATGCTCGTTGACCTCGAGGCGTGCGAGGCCGTCGCTCTGGGCGACGCTCAGGCTACCGACATCGACTACGCCCCCGACGGCTTCATCTATATGGTCGATGAGGAGACGGAGATGCTCTACCAGATGGACCCGTCACTGGCAGTCCTGGTGCAGGAGTATGGGCCGTACGAAATCGATCCGTGGGGGATCGCCTCGCAGAGGCTCGACGACGTCGAGGGGACGGTCCCGCCGCGATCGGGCGCCCGTACGCGGGCGCTGAAATCCGCCTTGCGTGCGCTGCTGGCCGGCGATGCCGGCGCCGGGTCAAATCCGGCCCGCGTATCGATGGCTTCCGAGGCCCCTGCGGTCGCGACGGCGGCCGGACCGAGCGCCGTGACCTATGACGTGTATCTCGACACGCAAAATCCTCCGACTACGCTGGCCTGTGAGGATCTCGAGGCACGCCGGTGTACTCCAAGCCCGCTGGAGGCTTGCACGAGGTACTACTGGCAGGTGGTTGCCGAGAACGCCTGTGGCCAGACGGCCGCCGGAGGCGTCTGGTCGTTCACCACCGAGTCGGTGCCGGCCGATTTCGACGCGGATTGCGACGTGGATTTCGATGATTTGGCCGTTTTCGCCTCCCATTGGCTGCTCGGCACCGACTGATTCATTCTCGCCGTCGGGTCCGCAAGGCCGTGTGTTCGCCCCGCTATCATTCCGAACCGCACCAAGACATCCGGCTGCGGTGAAAGCCACCCGAGGCCCACAGAGAAACGTCGCGACTTCAGCGCTGCTGCCGCTGCGATACCCGGTGTCGCGACCCGCGCCGGGCGAGGCCAGGGCGGTGAAAAAAATGCGCGCCGGGGTGGCATTTGCCGGCCGGGCGTGCTATAATAAGAAAACGGAAGGCCTATCGTCGGCGCTCAGCGATCTGTCGCGTCAGGCCCAAAGGGCGCAAGTGAGAAAGGGCTCGGGAGACCGGGGTGAGGGCATTTTCTCGGCAGCATCCGCCTGCATCCACGGCTACATGCATCTGTTCTCCCGCCTTGTCCCTCGCGAACAGAGAACCGCTGGGCTGCATTCGGTTCAATCGTTCAACCAGACGAAGGAGTGGAGAAATGAAAACCGGTCAGTCGCAACGCCCCCGCACTCGCTGCAATTTCACGGTTGTCTCCTTGCTTGTGTTTCTACTTAGCGGTATGGCCGCCGCGGCCGCACCCGATCTGATCATCACCGATTTCTGGGAACAGAACCACCAGGTCCAGTTTCGTATCCGCAACGCCGGCGACGCAACCTGCGGGACCGGCCATACGGCCGCCCTGGGTGCCGACGGCAGCCTCCAGGACACCGTGACCATCAACAGCAAAATGCTCCCCGGCGCGTCCATGGTCGCGACGTTTCCGAAGTTCTACTGGCAATGCAGCGCCGATGGGCAGCACGTGCTGACCGTCGTCGCCGACTACTATCAGGCGATCCAGGAGAGCAGCGAGAAGAACAACGACCGGCAGGAGACGTGGATCTGTGATGTGACGGCGCCCAAGATCACCAGCGGACCCAGCGCGATCGACATCACGCAAAGCTCGGCCCGGATCGTCTGGACCACGAACGAAAGCAGCGACAGCGTGGTCAAGTACGGGCGCAAGCCGGGGACATACACCGATCAAACGTCCAGCAGCCTGATGACCACGAACCACCAGGTCTCGCTCAAGAACCTGGCTGCCGACGCCAAGTACTACTACATCGTGGAATCCAGCGATGCCGGCGGCAACACGGTTCAGAGTTCGCAACGCGCCTTCCAGACCGAGCCGGACCAGTGGCCCGATCTGGTGGTGGTGGACTTCTCAGAGGCCAACGGCACAATCACGGCGCGCATCAAGAATATCGGGGACGCCACCGCCGCCGACGGGCACAGTGCCGCTCTCTACGTGGACAACCAGTTCACCGATTCGGCCTACGTCCCCAACGCCCTGGCGCCCGGCGCCCAGTACGATGCCGTGTTCCAGCAATACATCTGGCAGTGCACGCAACCGCAGCGAACGTTGCTGGTCGTGGCGGACCTGCAAAACGTGGTCGACGAGAGCGACGAGGACAACAACAGCCGCCAGGAGACGTGGACCTGCGATCTGGCGCCGCCCAAGATTCTTGCCGGTCCGGACGTCGATAACATCACCCCCACGTCCGCCACGATCCTCTGGACGACCGACGAGAAAAGCGACAGCACCGTCTGGTACGGCACCAAGCACAGCGTGTACGGCTACGCGGTCTCGGACAGCACGTCGACGACGTCGCATCATGTTGAACTCGAGGCACTGGAGCCCGACACGCTCTACTACTACTTGGTCAGATCCGCCGACGACAGTGACAACGCCGTCGAGAGTGGCGAGCACACGTTTCGCACGCTGGCGGTGCAGGCCGAGAAGCCGGATTTGGTGGTTTCAAAGCTCTGGCGAATGGACCATGTAGTCCATTACCGCCTCACCAACTTCGGCAACGCAACGGCGCCGAGCGGCCATCTGGCGGCCCTGTACATGGACGGGGACCCGTACGATTCGGACCGGATCACGCGCTCGCTGGGCCCGGGCGAGTCCGTCGAGGGCCGGTTCCCCAAGTTCTACTTCCAGTGCGTCAATGCCGAGCATGTGCTGACCGTTACGGCCGATGACGAGAACGTCGTCGCTGAGGAAGACGAGACGAATAACGATCTCAAGGAGACAGTTGTCTGCGATGCGAAGCTGGAGATCATCTCCGGTCCCGATGTGCAAAACGTCACGCCGACGGCGGCGACCCTCGTCTGGACCACCAACAAGGCGGCCGACGGCATCGCCGAGTACGACACGCACGCGCTGAAATTCGGTTGTAGCGAAGAGGACTCCAAGCTCGTGGAAAGTCACAAGCTCGATCTGACCAAGCTGGTGCCCGGCTCTCTCTATCAGTACCGCGTCATCTCACGCAACCCCAACGACGAGAAGGTCGTCAGCAGCGCCGCGTATTTCAAGACGCCCGCCCGAGCGGGCAATCTGCCGCCGGTCATCAAGTCCCTGACCACGACCCGCCAGCCCACCAAGGCGGTCTACTACAAGATGTCGGCCGACGTCGAAGACGACGAAGGGGTCGCCTACGTGGTGTTCTTCCTCGACGACGAGGTGGTTCACACCGACTACTGCGAACCCTACGAGTGCGCGCTGGTTCCATCGCTACTCGGCATGAAGCTGGAACGCTTCTTCGAAGACCACACCATCGAGGCGATCGCCGTGGACACGGCCATGGCCTCCGCCGGGCGGCTGGGAATCTTCGAGCCGGAGTACGAATGCGCCGAGGTCACCGCTGAGTTCCGCGAGCCGTATCCGGGCGACGTGCTGTACATCGAGGGCGACACGGTCCCGGCCGACACCACCGTGCCGATCATCGTCTTCGCCGCCGAGTGGGACTGGAACTGCTGGGTCTCGAACGCTGGAAACGAAACTGGCAGGCACCCCATATTCTGCGAACATGGCTATGCCCCGCTGGCCGAAGTGCGATTCTACGTCAACATGTCTCACATTGAGACAGTCCCGACCTCACCGATATCTGCCATGACCCACATCTACAACGTAGACTGGCCCGTCGGCGGCTACCGCACGGGCGAATACCACATCCGTGCCGACGCCGTCGCCGACGACGAGTGCATCCAGACCATCACGCGCGATTTCACC